>Ga0163144_10012463_pt1 | contig 17853 bp, 14 predicted proteins | sample OliLak19BULKMAT1_FD_123175 | JGI IMG/M metagenome (GOLD analysis project Ga0163144, IMG submission 123175) | Freshwater microbial mat bacterial communities from Lake Vanda, McMurdo Dry Valleys, Antarctica - Oligotrophic Lake LV.19.BULKMAT1 | ecosystem: Environmental > Aquatic > Freshwater >...
CAATGCCCGCTTCCGCTGGACACTCAACGGCACCACCAACCAGGTAAGCAACCAGCGGGATTTCACTACGGCCAATCCCGGGCGTTACACGCTCGAAGTGTTCGATGGCAAAGGCTGCAAATCGGCCGTTTCCGATCCGGTTAACGTGCGTGTCAACCCCAACCCGGCCAAGCCCACTATCACCACGACTGGCAAAACCATCTTCTGCGCCGATGAAAGCCTGACGCTCACCTCGTCAATCTCTGACTCCACCAATTACGTCTGGTCGCCCAACGTCACGGCCCGCACCCGGAGTGTGCGCGTCAACCAGGGCGGGGCCTACACGGTGCGCGTCACCAACCGCTTCGGCTGCCCCTCGGTGGCCTCCGATCCGGTCAACGTGCGCGTCAATCCCCTGCCCGAACGGCCCAGCATCAGCGCCAGTGGCCTGCTGGCTTTTTGCGAACGGCAGTCGGTTACCCTTTGCACCAACAGCACCCTCCGCACGGCCTGGGTCGAAGCCTCCGACACGCTATCGGTGCTGGCCTCAGCCCCTTGCTTCGTAGCGCGGAACTCGGGCAATTACCGGGCACGGGTGACGGACGTCAACGAGTGTAAAAACTTTTCCTCCCCCACGGTGGTCTCGGTGAAGCCGCTACCGAGTAAGCCAAGCGTCACGCAAATCGGTACCTACACCCTGCGGGCCGATGCGGCCATTCCGGGAGACCGGTACACCTGGTTTGTCAACAACACCGACACCCTGCGCGGAACCCGCTACGCGTCGCAAATCATCAAGACACCCAAGGAGGGCATTTATTCAACTAACACCAGCATCACCTACCGAAACGTTCCGGGTATTCCGGGCGGACAGTTGACCTGCGTTTCCGACCCTGCCGACCCACTCGTGTACATTTTCGAGGACGGCAACCAGGGCTTCAGCGTGTACCCCAACCCCAGCCGCGATGGCAACCTTACCCTGGAAACGAAGGAAGACTGGCAAGGTGCCCAAATAACCGTCTGGACCCTGACGGGCCAGTTGGTTTTTGAAGATCGTGTCGCTGCCTTCGATGAGCGCAAGTTTCTGCGCATGGGGCCGCAACCCGGCACCTACATCGTGCGGGTGCGGGCCGAAGGCTTCAGCGTGAGCAAGCGGATTTTGGTGGTGTTGTAGAGAACAGGGGATTTTTGAAAAATTAGTAGGAAAGTGTCACGCTGAGCGGAGTCGAAGCGCGACGGCGGGCGTGAAGTTGCGCTTCGACTCCGCTCAGCGTGACACTTTCCTACTAACTAATTGGAGTTATAAATGGTATTCACTGCCTCCATCACTTCGATTTAATTTTTCAGGCCAAACCCCCGGCTCAACCGGGGGTTTTTGGTTATTTTCGGGGATTTTTTATGCGAAACTTCTCCCGTTAACCACTTCATGAACTTGTTTGAAAGACCCGCTGCCGGGGTCGTTGGTGCCGCCGTGTGCGCGGCGTGGCTGGGTTTGGCCGCGTCGGCGCTCGCTCAAATTCAAATTACCCTTCCTGTCACCCGCTCCGTGTTTCAGCGCGACAATGGCAACCGGGCCACCGTCACGGTCGCCGGAAACGTTTCTCAACTCGTCGACCGCATCGAGGCCCGCGTTCAGGCCCGGCAGGGTGGGTCTTCCACCGACTGGCAGACGATTCAGGTAAGCCCTTCGGGCGGCGTTTTTCGCGGCACGGTGGATCTGAACGGGGGCTGGTACAACCTCGAAGTGCGGGGCATTTACCAAAACAACCAAGTCGGCAACGTCGCCACGCTTGAACGCGTCGGCGTGGGCGAGGTGTTCGTGATTGCCGGGCAATCCAACGCCCAGGGCCTCGAACCCCTGCAACCCGGTCAGCCCGAATCGGGCGATGACCGGGTGAACGTGCTGAAGTATTTCAACGGCGGCAATTCGCCCGGCGACCCGCCCCGGCCCGAGTTCGAGCACCTTTTCAACGGCTGGTACGGCCTGCACGCCTTCGGTAGCTGGTGCTGGGGCGTACTCGGCGACCAGCTCGCCGCCCGGCTCAACGTGCCCATTTTGTTTATAAACACCGCCTACGGTGCCACCACCGTGGCCAACTGGCTCGAAAGCGCCCGGGGCCAACGCGCCCAGAATATTTACTGTGCCTCTTGCGGTGAAGAGGGCTACTACCCCACCGGAATGCCTTACGCCAACCTGCGTATCGCGCTCAATTCGTACGTGAGCCAGTACGGGATGCGGGCCGTACTCTGGCACCAGGGCGAATCGGATAACCAGATGTCCACCAGCGCGGGCACCTACGCCAATACCCTGCGCGATCTGATCAGCCACGCCCGCAACCAAACCGGTGGCAAACGCCTGGCCTGGGTGGTGGCCCGCGCTACGTACCTCAACACCCGTGGAAGTTGGCAACCCGTCATCGACGGCCAGAATTCGGTCGTCAACCCCGGCGATAACGTGTTCGGCGGACCGTTCACCGACAACATCCAGACGCCCCGTCCCGACGGGGTTCACTTCAGCGGCGATGGCCATCGGCAGCACGCGCAAGCCTGGTTCGACGCGCTGGCCAATTCCAGTTTTTTCAACGATTCCCAACCCCAGTCGCCGACGCCGCCCCCGGCCATTGGCGTGAACTGCAACGGGGCCAATAGCCTCAGTTTCAACCTGCCCGGTGGGTTTAATTCCTACGTCTGGAACAACGCCGGGAACGGACAGGTCGGCGGCGGAACCAGCATCACCGGCAGTTCCGGAGCCACGTTTTATCCGCTGGTGAAAGACGGCTTTAGCAACACATTCTGGGGCCAGCCCGTCAGTGTGCCTTCCACCACCCTGGCGGCGGCCCCGAGCATCAACGCCGAGAGTGCGCTGACGGTGTGCGTGGGCGGCAGTGCCCGGCTCAGTTCGACGGGCCGCGACGACGACCTGTGGAGCACCGGCACCGTGGCCCGCACCATCACCCCCACTCAGCCGGGAAGCTACACCGTGCGCACACGGGGCGTGTACGGCTGCTACTCCGACCCGTCCGGGGCGGTGTCGTTCAGCAACTTTCCCCCGCCGCCTTCGGCTCCGAGCGTTTCGGCCAGCGGCCCGATCCAGTTTTGTCCCGAAAACAACGTGACCCTCAGCGCTTCCAGCGGAGCGGGTTACGAGTGGAGCAACGGCAGCCGGGATCAACGCATCACCACCAACCAGGCGGGAGCTTTTTCGGTGAAAGTCTTCGATGGGAACGGCTGCGCCTCGGCTTCGTCGTCGCCCGTTGAGATTCGGCTGTTTGCCACGCCATCCACGCCCGTGATTTCGACCAACACCGACCCCACGTTTTGCGAAGGCGGCGAGGTGACGCTCACCGCCTCGTCGGGCAGCGTGTACCAGTGGAGCAACGGCAGCACCACGCCCGGCGTAAACACGCGGATTTCGGGGAAATTTTCTTTAACGGTAAAAGACGGCAACGGTTGTCAGTCGCCGCGCTCCGATGAAAAGGTTGTGACGGTGAACGCCCTGCCGCCCAAACCAACGATCACCCCGCAGAGCAATAACACATTTTGCGCCGGAGGAAACGTCGTGCTTTCCGCTTCCAATCCACCCGCCCAACCCGCTACGTTTCGCTGGAACGTGGGAAATCAGCCCAAAGACCTTAACGTGACTCGTTCGGGTACCTTCCGGCTGATTGTAACCGACGCCAACGGCTGCAGTTCCCGCGACTCGTCGGATGCGGTGACGGTGACGGTAAACTCCTTGCCGTCCGCGCCGCGCATCGAGGCGGGCGGGGCCACCACATTTTGCCCCGAAAACAACGTGATGCTCACCTCGACCGACGCCCTGGGCTACCGCTGGAGCAACAACGCGACTGACCGCGCCGTGCGCATCAACCAGGCAGGCCGCTACACGGCCCGCGTCAGCGACGCCAACGGCTGTTTTTCGCCCCCCTCCAATTCCATCGACATCCGTTTGTTTGCCACGCCACCCGCCCCCGTTATTTCGCCCAGTAGCCCGACGACGTTCTGCGACGGCGGTCAAGTAAAACTTACGTCTTCAACGGCCAACGTATACCAATGGAACAACGGCAGCACCGCGCCCAGCGTCGATACGCGGGTTTCAGGGAAATTTTCATTGACGATTAAAGACGGAAACGGCTGCATTTCCCCCGTTTCCGGCCAAACCGTCGTGACCGTCAATGCCCTACCGCCCAAGCCCACGCTTTCGGCCAACGGCTCGACGACCGTGTGCGACGGCGTGACCGTACTGCTCACCGCCGCCGACCCGCCCGTGCTGCCCGCCGTGTTTCTGTGGAACAATGGGAGCCGCGACCGCTCGGTGCCCGTCACCCGGACGGGGGCATTTCGTCTGCTCATCACCGACGGAAACGGGTGTACGTCGAACGATTCGTCGGAGTTGCAACGGGTCACGGTCAACCCAAACCCGCCCCAACCCAGCATCACCGCCAGCGGCCCGACCACGTTTTGCGCCGACCAGAGCGTGACCTTCAGCGCCAGTACCGACGTGGCCTACCGCTGGAACACCGGGGCCACGACCCGCGCCATCGCCAGCAACGTGACCAATCGCTACACCGTGCAGGTCATCAATCAGTACGACTGCATTTCGTTGCCTTCGGCGGAGGTTTCGACTAAAGTCAATCCGCTGCCCCCTGCACCCCGCATCCTAGCGGAAGGCTTCACCACCTTCTGCGACGGCGATTCGGTGCGTCTGCGCAGCGACAGCCCCCTCCAAACCACCTGGAACCTGACCACCGATGCAACCCCGCTCACGGTGGCCCGGAAAACGGGGGATTTTTTCGCCAAAGTCACCGACGCCAACGGCTGTGTTTCCCTTGCCTCCAACGCCATCGCGGTGGATGCTAAAACGCTGCCCAGTACGCCCATCATCGAGCGGGCCGGAGCCTACACGCTGGAGGCGACGGGCGTTGTGGCGGGCGACGATTACGCCTGGCAACGCGACGGTGCGAACCTCAACCCCCGCACGCAAGTGATCAAAGCGGGTCGGGCAGGGAGTTACGGCGTTCGCAGCCGCCTCACGTACGCCGTTCCGGCCCCGATAAATCGGTTGACTTGTTATTCCAAACCCTCCACTGCATTTCGGTTGGCCTTCGATCCGGGCGATTCCGGCCTGAGTGTGTACCCCAACCCCAGCCAGGGAATGCTCACGCTGGAAACGCGGGAAGACCTGCCCAACGCCACGGTGACGGTCTTCAGCCTCGACGGGCGGGTGATTTTCTCCGACCTCGTGCCCCGGTTCGACGAGCGCAAGCGCCTCGACCTCCGTACCACGCCCGGCCTTTACCTGTTGCGGGTACAAGCGGGGGATTTCCAGCAGTTGAAACGGATTCGGATTGATCCTTGACCTTGAATCGGATCCCTTGCAACAAAAAGAAGCCGCCCCGGTGAACCGGGGCGGCTTCTTTTTGTTGGACTAAGCCTGGGTCAAGCGCCTGGCTTTTTCTTGGGAGCAGGCTTCGCGCCGGGCTTAGGTTTGGCACCCGGTTTGGTAGTCGGCTTCACTGGCGGGGCTGGAGGCGCGGGCGGGTTGAAGAAGTCGAGCGCGTCTTTGTCGTTTGGATCCAGGCGAAGCACCCGATTAAAATACCCGGCTGCTTTGTCATTCTCCTTTTTCAATTGCGCGTAATACGCCAGTCGCTTGTTTCCTTCAATAAGTTCCCGACGGTACTTCACCGAATCCGGCGTAGCCATTTCAATGTACTTGGTGTAGTACGGAGCAGCACCTTCCCGCTCGCCAGTCGGATCCATGTACAAATTAGTACGGGCACGCCAAAGGTTACCCGGAACGTAAGTTGGAGCCGTTTCAATCAGCTTGGCAAATGCCGAATCCGCTTTGGGCAACAGCGTCGAATCCCGTTGTTCCTTTGGGGTAGTGGCGTAGGCAAAGTAATATCCTTGTCCCAAACGCAGGTAATCCGTCGGGCTGGGATTTTCGTCGGACTTAACGTCTTTCCAGACGATCGACTGCTTGAACGCTTCCGCAGCGCCAACATAATCTTTGTTCTTAAACTTTTCATCCGCCACGTAGCTGATGAAGTTATACGACGTATCGAGTGGGGCCGCTTTCATGAGGTAAAAATACCCCAGCGAATCATTCCGAACTTTCGTCAGAGAGTCCCCTTCCGTCGCAACGAGCGCACGGCCCAGGTAGCCATAATCCGTGGGTAACTCCTTGTCGTCAGGCAGGGCTTGAAGCAGTTGCTGAAGGTTTTCCACGCCCAGGTCTGGCTTGCCCAGTTCTACGTAGGAGTACCCGTACATCCGCTGGATATCGTTGTCTTTCAGTTTGTCCTTGACCTGATCAAGTTGATCCACCGCGCTCTGGTAGTCTTTGCTAAGGAATGCAAACTTGGCGTAGCGAAGGCGGTCATCAGGGGTTCCTTCGCCTTTTTCCAGGTACTTCTTGTAGTTCTGGGCAGCGCGGGCGTAGCTACCAGCCATGAGCCAGAGTTCGCCATATTCGCGGTACACGGGGGCAAAGTTGGAATCGGCCAGAACTGCGTTGTTGAAGCCTTTCTGCGTTTCCACGTAGTTTTTCCCCCGCTTAAACACCCGACCAATGCGCGTCTGAATTTTGGCTACGTTCGAGTTGTCGGTGTTGAGGCGCAGGGCTTCTTCGTAGGCCGTCACAGCTGGCCCGCCTTCGTTACGAATCAGGTAGGCATCGCCTTTCACGATCTGGTAATCAGCCCGATCAGTTTTCCGCTTTAGCGTTGCGATTTGGTCGATCAGGCGAATGGCTTCTGCCGGGTCGGTTTTGCCGCCTTTTTCAAACAAGGTGTACATTTCCGCCGACCGCCAGATTACGGTTTCATCGCGGTTTTTAGTTTGTTCCAGGGCCTGGTTGATTTTCGCTTTGCCCCCGGTCAAATCCCCTTTTGCTAACAACACGCCCCCTTGTCCCACCAGGTTCAGGGCATTTTTTGGATCCGCCGCGAGTCCTTTATCGAAAGCCGCCTGCGCCGTCCCAATCCATTCCCCCCGTTTTGTCGAATCAAGTGTCGAGGCCCGGAGGTAATAATAGCCCAGGTAAAACTGATTCTCCGCCGAACCAGAGGCGGCGAGTTGAGTAAACATCGTTTGGGCGGCAGCGAGACGTTCGGCATCCAGCGCTTTCATGGCCGCCTGCACGTCCTGCGCCATCGCTCGCAACCCACCGACCGCCAGCAGGATGAGGGTAATCAACATTGATTTGCGTTTCACGTTCATGGGTGCGTAAAATTTGGTTAAGTACGATTCTAACAGAACAAAAGTGTGAAAAGAGCCAACGGGCCGCGAAAATAACCTATTTTTTTAAAATCTGAAAGCTCACTCCGCGTGCGTGTTTACCAACCGGATGATTTGGGTAGCCGGTAATAACCCCGCTTTCAGCACGATTCGCTGTCCCCGATCGCTGGAGACGTAATTGATGTAGCTAGTTGCCAATCCCTGACGGGCATCCTTCGAAATCATTACGACATTGCGCGACAAGGGATAGCGGTTGAGTGCCAGGTTGTACTGAAAAGGCTGGAAATAGTCTTCTGGATCTCGTTCTGGTCTGGCATTGGGGTTTCGGGAAACGGCCATGACCCGAATTCCATCCAAAAACCGGGGGGTTTTTGGATCGTCCGAATCACTGATCCAGTTGACACCGATTACGCCCAATGCGTTGGGATTTTTTTTCACAAAATCGAGTACTTCCTCGTTAGACTTCACCGCGAAAACTGGTGCCTTCGAGGCAGTAGGTACGCCCAGCGTATCCAGCAGGTAAGTCAGGTTGCTCGAACTGTTGTTATCGAACACCATGCTGATTTTTCCGCTGCCCCCGTTTAGCCCAACCTCATTCCACTGGCTACGCTTGCCCAGCAGTACGTCTCGTAGTTCGTCTGTGCGGATGAGCGTGTCGGGATTGGCCTGGTTTGTAATCAGGGCCACGGCATCGATGGCTACTTTAACGCTCCGGTACTGAAATTTTTGCTCGGCCAGGATTTTCCGTTCCCTGGCGTCCATCTCCCGGGTTACCACCGCTACGCGGACGCTGTCGTTGAGCAGCAGCTCAATGGCCTTTAATTGTGGTACGTACAGGGAATTGATTTTTGCGTATTTATTGGAAGCTTCAAACGCCATTTCCTCGGCTTCCATCACTGGTCGCAACGATTCATCGGCGGCAATGGAAACTTCGCCCGTCGAGGCGGTGTCCTGGGTGGTTTCTTTCCCCCCACAAGCCAGTAGCCCGATAAAAACCGCCAAGGAGGTGGCTGTCTTGAATAGCGTGTTCATGGAAAATGGACTGCTTTTATGGTGCTGCGCAGTAAAAAAACGTGCCGTTCTCAAACTTCTTCGTCGCGTTGTTTTCGGATGCGCCGGAACACCAGCCCTACGCGCAAGGCACCGTAACCGACAAACATCCAGCCGAGAATCTGGGCGCTCGATTCCGACAGCACACCCCGCAATTCAAGGTCGGGGGCGCTGGTAAGCAGGTAAATTCCCAGCGCAATCAGAATCAGCGAGACGCTCCCCGCCATCAGGTTGTTAAGTTGTTTATCGAGTGGTGCCGGCATGGTTGTATTAAACGAAAAAATGGGCCAGATGTGTACCTGACCCATTTTTGATTGATTCAGCGGATGAAAATCACTCCAACTGGAAGGTAATCGGCAACGTAAATCGGGACTTAACGGCGCGGCCCGACTGCTTACCGGGTGCCCACTTGGGCATGGATTTTACCACCCGCGTGGCTTCCTGGTCACACCCAAAGCCCAGGCCTTTCATCACGTTTACGTCGGAAATGCTTCCATCCGGCGACACAACGAAACTCATGAACACCTTACCCTGCACGTTGGCGCGTTGCGCTTCGGGGGGATACTTCAGGTTTTTAGTCAAAAACTTGGCGAGTGCTTCCGTTCCGCCGGGGAAGGAGGCCTGCTGTTCCACCACCGTGAAGATTTCCTCGATCACGGGCTTCACTTCCACCACTTCCACTTTGGCTTTCCCTTCGTTGGGGTCGATGACCACTTCGGTGGCATTCGGATCTCCCACGACGGTTTCGCTGCTGGCCTGGGCGTCCTTCAGGGTTTCCTGGGTTGGCGGCGGCTCTTCCTGCTTTACTTCCTCGTCGGGCTTGATTTCCGGCGGAAGGAATTTCGTCGTGCTCACCGGCTTGGGTGCCTCCGGCGGCGGCGGCGGCGGCGGCGGTGGGGGGGGTTGGGTTTCGTCCATCGGGGGCGGTGGCACGTCCATCGGGTTAGCCAAGGTCACTTTTTTCTTTTCCTCCAGGGGTTTGTACTTAGAGTAAAGCATCGGACCAACTAACCCAAGCGTCACCACAGCCACCCCGATCAGGGCGGAGGTACGGGCCGTCTTACCATAAATCTGGCGCAGAAAATAGGCTCCGTATTCCTTATTTCGTCCCTCGAAAATAAGGTCCTCCAGTGTGGTATTGGAAGTTATTTTTACTTCTTGGGCCATGTGAGGTTGTTCGGAAAAATTTTGATGAATCAAACGTAAAACGAAGAACGCAGTTTGTCAACTATTTTCTTAGTTTTATTTCTACCCTTACTTCGCATCGGCGGCTTCACCCTTTTTGATGGCCTCTTTGTAGGCCGGGGCGAAGTCGACGAGGGCGTACCGTCGGTTGTCGGTGATGGCCATTTCATCGAGAATGTCTACCATGTTCTGGTAGCTCGATTCGTCGGTGGCGGCAATCAGCGCTACGAAGATCTCCCCAATTTCAGCTTTCTTTTGCAGCAGAACCTGCCGGATTCCTTTCGCCGAATAATCCGATACTTTCACGTCCGCCGTTTTTGGATCCGCACCCTGATACCAGTAGATTTTGTTGCCTTTGTCGAGCAAAATCGTAATGGCCTGCGACTCCTTCAAGGGCATGGTTTCTTTCTTCTCTTCGTCCTTGGCAGGCATGCCTAATTCCATCACCACCGGTTTTTGCAGGGTGGTGGTCAGGATAAAGAACGTAATCAGGAGAAAGCCGAGGTCTACCATCGGGGTCATGTCGATTTTGGTCGACATTTTCTTGGCCCGCTTTTTACCGCCGCCTTTATCCCCTCCGCCGGTGTTTACTTCTGCCATGAGTGAAAATCAGTTTAGTTGCGCGGTTGCCGCGCAGATTTTGGGGGCCTACCCCTTCTTCTTTTTCGGAACGACGCCCGGATCGTTTTCCTGACCGGTAATGAGGTTGAAGTTGTTAATCTTTTGCGTTTGCAGCGCATCGATAATATTCTTCACTACTTTGTACTCGGACTTCGAATCCGCCTTGATCACAATCCGTTGCTTGGGGTTGTACATCCGGGCGTAGAGCACCCAGTCGCCCAACTCATTACGCACCGAATCGCAGGGAATGCCGCGCTGAACGCCTTCTTTCTTCCGCTCTTCCGATTCGAGGTCGAGCAATTGCTTGAGGCTACCCACGGGCACTCCGAAGTTTTCCATGAGTTTGAATTGCTCTTTTTCCTCAGCGGTGAACGAAATCTTGTTCTTCTCGCCCATTTTTTCGAGCATCCCGAGGCGCACCGGCTGAGCATCGGCCCCCATGAAAATCCGTCCGTCGTTCGATACCGTGATGGTGATGATCTCGCTGTCTTTGATGGGCGTCTGGGCGATGGAGGTCGGCGGGGTCACCTGCACGGCCTCGTCAGGGCGGGCTTTGGCCGTCAGGATGAAGAAGGTGAGCAGCAGGAAGGCTACGTCACACATCGCCGTCATGTCAAGCGAAACCCCGTGTCGTTTTACTTTAACTTTTGCCATGAGTAGGTGGACTAAATCCGTTTTTATTTTTCAACTAAAACGTTAGGTCAACGCCGGATATTTTAAGCCGGCCAACCCTTTCCTACGTGGGCAATCAATAATGCGAGGCGAAATTGTTGCTGATGCTCAGACCGATTTCATCGATGCTGTACGTCAGTTCGTCAATCCGGCTGGTGAAGTAGTTGTAGGCAATGATACAGATGGCCGACGTACCGATACCCAGGGCCGTGTTGACGAGAGCCTCCGAAATCCCGTTGGCTAGTTTCGAGGAGTCAGCAGCACCCGATTGACCCAGGGCAGCGAAGGCCTTGATCATCCCGAGCACCGTACCGAGCAGACCCACCAGAGTAGCTACCGAAGCCAGCGTCGCGATGATGGTCAGGTTTTTTTCGAGCATCGGCAGTTCGAGCGAGGTCGCTTCTTCTACTTCCTTGCTCAGGGCAGCCAGTTTTTGCTCCTTGTCGAGTTCGGTATCAACGGCCAGTTGCTGGTATTTTTTCAGGGCCGAGGCGGTTACGTTGCCCACCGAGCCTTTTTGCTTGTCGCATTCTTTGATGGCTCCGGTGATGTCGTTGGCGTTGAGCAGGCTTTGTACTTTCCGCACGAAACCATCGATGTTACCCGTGCCTTTGGCCTTGGAAATGGTGATGATCCGTTCGATGGAAAACACGATGGATGTCAGGAAGCAGGCCAACAGAATCGGTACGATCGGTCCTCCTTTAAACACAATCCCAAAATAATTACCGGGGAGTGGCTCATTGGCATTGTCTCCCCCCTCGAAGTTAGCCGGATTGCCGAACACAAACAGATAGATTAAGATGGCAATCACAAAAAGCACAAGAATAATCAGACCAGAAGGAATTCCCCCCGATTTTTTCTTGACCGGCGCGGCTGGTTTGGCAGAGGGCGTGGGGGTTTTGGTAGTGTTACTCATTGGTAATTTAGGGTTTAGTGAAAATGGTAAGGGACGGGGTAAAACGGGTTAAAGAAGAGGCGTAAAGAAAACTAAATTTTTAAATAGGAATCAAATTCCGAAGAAAATTCCGGTTTAGGGGCAGGAGCCTTCTACAAAGGTATTGTAAATCCCCTTCAATTTCCGCAAGCCCGGAATGAAGTTTTTGTAAACTTTTTTCCCCGGAATTCAAGTCTACTTGTACTTTTTCTAAGAAAGAAACCTGCATTCCAGCTAATACGCTGCATTTTTTCCAGAAACTGCTTTAGTCATTGCGTCGTCAGTCGTATTCTAGTCGGAAGCTGCGCCGGTGGTGGGGCGTAGGGCCACCCTGCCGCAGGGCCGCGCAGTGGAAAGGGGTCGGGTACCCAGCATTTTGCCCCCAACCGTAGGCGGGAAAGTCCAGGGAAAGACGCGCCATGAGTGCATCCCGGTGCGTTTTAGCCAATACGGAGGCCGCCGCAATCGACAAAAAAGTGGCGTCTCCTTTCACCACGCAGGTGTGAGGAATGAGTGGATAAGGCGTAAACCGGTTGCCATCCACCAGCAGGTGTTCCGGGCGCAGGGCGAGACCGTCTACCGCCCGGTGCATCGCCAGGAAACTGGCTTTTAGAATATTGATTCGGTCAATTTCCTGGCAACTGGCCTCTCCGACCGCCCAGGCCAGCGCCTCCTTGGTAATCTCTTCCCGCAGGGTTTCGCGCTGCGTCCGGCTGAGTTGCTTGGAGTCCGTCAGGTGGGCGTGGCGGTAATTTTTAGGCAAAATTACCGCCGCCGCTACCACCGGCCCGGCCAGGCAGCCGCGTCCGGCTTCGTCGAGGCCCGCTTCGCAATGCGTGGGATGGTAAAACGACTTCAGCATCTGGTTTTTAAGCAGCGGGCAATTAGTGCTTGGGTAAATTGGCAAGTTGATAGTTCTGGTTAAAATTCTGTTGATCAGATAATTACCCAGTTTTCCGGCACGAGTGCTTGATGGCCTCTGTCATTCAATCTTCGAGGACATTTCCGATGAACGTGGTTTTGATCAAAAAAGCAGCTAACAACAGCAGAATGGCCCAGTTGAGATACACGAAATAGAAATCCTGCACTTCGCGGTACCGGGAGCTGCGGATTGTCGCCTTTTCCAGGCGGTCGATCCGGGCGAAAATAGCCTCCAGCGTGCGGGTGTCCGCCGCTCGAAAATACTGCCCGGCCCCAATTTGAGCCAACTGGTTTAAAATCCCCTCGTCAACCGGAGCGGTACCAGAATTGCTCACCACTGACCCACCGCCCGCTGGGCCTTGTCCGACGGCAATTGTGTACAGGCGGATGTTGAACGCCTGGGCCAGTTGGGCAGCCGTGACCGGATCGAGGCTACCTGCCGTGTTGTCGCCGTCGCTGAGGAGCACGATGACCTTGCTTTTGGCCTTCGATTCACGCAGCCGGTTGATACTTACCCCCAATGCCGACCCGATGGCGGTACCCGCCGTGCGGATGAGGCCCCCGTTGATTTCGCCAATCGACTGCTGTACGAGTTCATGATCCGTTGTCAGGGGGCAAAGCGAAAAGGCATCCCCGGCAAACACTACTAACCCGATGCGGTCCTGTGGCCGCCCCCGTACGAAAGCCCGGGCCACCCGCTTAGCGGCTTCGAGGCGGGTAGGAGCCAGGTCGGTTTCGAGCATCGACTCCGATACGTCGAGGGTGAGCACGATGTCGATGCCCTCGGAGCTGCGCTCCACCCGCTGACTTACCCGCTGCGGACGGGCCAGGGCCAGCACCAGCAACCCCATCGCCGCGATGGTGAGCAAGGCCGGGAGGTACCGCAGGTATTCGACCCAGCCCGTGCGCAGGTCGCGGGCCAGAAAGGCTACCGCCAAGCGTTGACGCGAACGGTTGTGGAACAGCCATCGCAAGCCAAACAGGGCTGGAATTCCCGGCAGCAGGTACAGAAACAGCGACTCCGCCCACTCGAATTCGCGCAGGGTAGCGTAACTAAACCAGGAAGCCGAGAACCAATCGGGCATGAGGGAATTGGGAGTTGGGAATTGGGAATTGGGAATTGGGAATTGGGAATGAGTTGCTGGTTTTCAACCAAAAATCAAAAACTGTAAAGCAAAAACGTCAGCCTTTCCGCCCGGCCAGTAGCGCTTCGCGGCGGCGTTGGCGGTAGAGGCGTACGGCCAGTTCGCGCAGCACTTGCAACGAACTCTGAATTTGCGGTGAAAACACCCCGCCGTACACCGTTGCATCTACCTGCCGCAGGGCATCGGGCAGGCGTTCGTCGGGGAAGGCCATGATGAGTTCGCGGGTGGTCAGGGATTCGATGGGGCGGCGTTCCAGCCGTTCGATGTATTTTTTCCATAGCACCACTGCCCGCTCCACGTTGGTCAGGCCGCTGCGGGCGTTGATGCCCCGGCCCAGCCGCTGAAAACTTCGCAGAAAATCGCCGTGTCGGCGCTGCATCTGGTACAGCCGCCACTGCCGCCGAAGGGCATCGCCAAACACCCCGTACACCGCCGCGCCGCCCAGCAGCAGCCCCAGCCCCACCAGCATCGCAAGCGGATAATTGAGTTGGGGCCGTAATGGCCGCAGGTTCGGATCGATACGTAAGGCTTTGCCCCTGACCGCCCCCCGGATGAGTTGCCGCCATACCACCGAATCGGGCCGCGCCCAAATGGCCGTGCAGTCGCGGCCGTTGTACCGGTACACGGGCAGGCGCAGCCGCTGCACGGGCTCGATTTCGTAAGAAACCAGCGTGTACATCACGCTGTCGAGGCTGCCCCGGCGGTTGGTTTGGGTGGGAAAATACTGCCGCCGGAGCAACCGAAAAGGGGAAAAATCGTAGGTGGAGTCAGGAAAAAAAACGTCGTCGGTCGCCCGGTGCCGATAGCTTAGCGCAAACCCAACCGGTCGCCCCAGGTGCAGGCTATCGGCCAGGAATACCCCAACGGGTTGTTGAGAAAAGGAGGAGAACGGAAAAAGGAGAACAGAGAATAGGAAAAAGGAGACGGGTGCCCTTTTACTTATTCCCTTTTTCCCCCTTCCATCTGATTGGCTGCCTTTCAATTCTTAATTTTTAATTCCCATTTCTTACTTGTACTCATTCCCTTACCCGAAACAGCCGGATGAGCGGGGGCACGAAATCTTCCGCCGAGTCGATGGCGACGTAGTTGGCCTTGAATTGTTTGCACAACTGCTCAAGTTGCTGCTGGTTGTCGCGGAAAACGTTCTGCATCCGGGTTCGGAACCGGCGTGAGGCGGTATTCACCCACACCGTCCGGCGGCTTTCGGTGTCGAATACCGGGATGATGCCCAGCCGGGGCAGGTTTACCTCACGCTGGTCGAAGAGGTGAATCACCACCAAATCGTGCTTGCGGGCCAGGGCTTTGAGGTTTTTTTCGTAGCCGCTGTCGATAAAATCAGAAATCAGAATCACCACACTTCGGCGCTTGAGCGCCCCCAGGGCAAAGCCAAGCGCATCGGTCAGGCAGGTTTTGGCCGACTCAGGCCGGAGCCGAAACAACTCCAGAATCATCTGGTAGCCGTGTTTGAGGCTGCTGGCCGGGGGTATGTATTTTTCTTTTTTATCCGAAAAACAATAGAGGCCCACGTGGCTGGCCTCTTTGATGGCCGAAAGCGCCAGCACGCCGCAAATTTCTTTCGTCGTGTCGAGTTTCGAACGCTCCAGGCTACCGATTTGCTGCGAGGCGCTCACGTCGACCATAAAAAAAACGGTCTGCTCTTTTTCCTCCTTGAAAATCTTGATGAACGTCCCGTGGCCTTTCGCCGAGGTGTTCCAGTCGATGAGGCGGATGTCGTCGCCGTACTGGTAGAGCCGCAGGTCGGTAAATTCCAGCCCGGAGCCTTTGAAGACCGAGCGGAAGTTGCCGTGCATCTGCCCGTTGACGGCTTTGCGGATGCGGATTTCGTACTTCCGGAGTTTGGCGATCAAGTTTTCCATATCCGAAGTGGGGACGCGGATTGGGGCTTGCGGCGAAACTACACTGAAAAAGGGATTGAAAAAGGAGAAGCAGGGGATTTCTCAGCCATTTCCCAATCCGCAATCACCAATCCGCATTCCACCTTCCGTTCCTACCTTTGCCCCACGCATGAACACAAAAGTAATCATTCCGGCGGTGCTCCTGCTGCTACTGGCCTGCCAGACCGACCCCGAACGGCCTAAAGACCTGATTCCGAAGGAAAAAATGGCGCTGATTCTGCGCGACATCCACCTCGGTGAACAGCGGGTTTCGGGCCTGGGGCTGCGCTCTCAGGATTCGGCAATGGTGGTGTTTCAGACCCTCGAACGGCGGATTTACAAAAAGTACGGATACGACACCGCCGCCTACCGCCGCAGTTATTTTTACTATGCCAGCCGGCCGGAGCAGTTTCAGGAAATTTACCGAACCGTGCGCGATAGCCTGCAACGGCTGGAGGACAGCCTCAAAGTTACCCCCGCCGTTGATTCCCTCCGGCCCAAATGAGCACCGAATCTTCCCCCATCGGAATTATTGGGGCGGGCCTGGCGGGCCTGGCCACAGCCTGGCACCTGCAACGGGCGGGTATCCCCTACCGACTGCTGGAGCGCTGCTCCCAACCCGGCGGCTACATCCGTTCGGTGCGTGAAGGTGCTTACCTGCGCGAGTTGGGGCCCAATTCCCTCCTGCTCGACGCCCAAACCCGAACCCTGCTCAACGACCTGAACCTCGCCGAAGCGCTGCTTCCAGCCAACCCGGTGGGCAACGACCGCTTTATTTTTCGACGGGGAAGGTACCGCAAACTACCTTCCGGGCCGCTTAGCCTGCTGTTTGGCTACCGGGGCGAGCAGCCTTTTTTTGGAGTAAAAACCTTACGGGCACTCTGGAGCGAACGTACCCTGAAAAGCCGTTCGCCGGAGGGCGAAACCCTGGCTCAGTTTTTTGAGCGGCGTTTTTCGCCCGAACTCGTGGCCTACGCCCTCGACCCTTTCGTGGCGGGCATCTACGCCGGCGATCCCCGGCAACTGCTGGTCAGCAGCACGTTTCCTTCGTTGCTCGACTACGAAACCCGCTACGGCTCGGTGCTGAAGGGTTTCTTCAAAAATCAAGGCAGCCAGCGGCGCGAATCGGTGAGTTTTCGGAACGGCCTGCAAACGCTCACCAACGCCCTGGCCCAAAACCTAGCTGGTCTTGAACCCGATACGGAGGTTTTTTCGGTGGCCAAAATCAGCGACGGCGGCTGGCAACTGCACACCAGCCGGGGTACGGCAGCGTTCCAAAAACTCGTGATCACGGTCCCGGCTTACGCGGCGGCGGAGTGGTTTCGGGAAAGCCTGCCCCGGTTTTCGGAGGCGTTGAACCAAATCCACTACCCGCCGATGACGGTGGTTCACACGGCTTTTCGCCGCGCCGACGTGGCGCACCCGTTGCAAGGTTTCGGGGGGTTGAACCCCGCCATGGAAGGACGTTTCGCTGCCGGGCATTTGTGGAGTAGTTCGGTGTTCGAGCAGCGCTGCCCACCCGATGAGGTGTTGCTGACCAGTTTCGTGGGAGGAACCCAGGCCGCCCAACACGCCCGTCTGCCGGAAGGGGAACTGCTGCGCCGCCTCGGGGCCGAACTCCGCGAGGCCTTCGGTATCCGAGGAGAGCCGACCTTCCAGCGGGTGTTTCGCTGGGAGCGGGCTATCCCGCAGTACGATGCCAACGCCCTGCCCGCCCAACGCCTGGCCCAGAGCTACGAAGCCGAGGGTTTGCACGTTTGCGCCAACTGGCTGGGGGGCGTTTCCCTGTCGGATGGGTTGGAGAAAGGGCGTCGGCTCGCCGAAAAATTGGTGGTTCTGCGTTAGAACTGTAGTTTTAGCGAACGAACTTCACCTTTCACCGATTCGGCCCCTGACCGTTTGACGGCGTTTCCAACGAGAAGAACCGAGCGTTTTCCATGAATAGTACCCCTGCCCCGCGTGAGCGACTGGTCATCATTCCGACGTTTAACGAAATCGAAAATATCGAGGCCATCGTACGGAAGGTGATGAGCCTCGAACCCGTTTTTGACCTGCTCGTTGTCGATGACGGCTCGCCGGACGGCACCGGGGCGAAGGTGAAGGCGCTCCAAACCGAATTTTCCGACCGCCTGCACCTGCTCGAACGCCGGGGAAAACTCGGTCTGGGCACGGCCTACATCGCCGGTTTCAAGTACGGCCTGGAGCGCGGCTACGC
>Ga0163144_10012466_pt1 | contig 17851 bp, 12 predicted proteins | sample OliLak19BULKMAT1_FD_123175 | JGI IMG/M metagenome (GOLD analysis project Ga0163144, IMG submission 123175) | Freshwater microbial mat bacterial communities from Lake Vanda, McMurdo Dry Valleys, Antarctica - Oligotrophic Lake LV.19.BULKMAT1 | ecosystem: Environmental > Aquatic > Freshwater >...
AATGGAGTCCTCACAAAGCATGTCTTCAATTGCAGCTCAGCAAACTTTTTGACTGCGCTGCCGTGCCATTGCAATCTTCATCCCTAACATGACAAAACTCATCATCGTTGTCATCAAAGATGAAGCTTGCAAATGTCAGCTAGCAACAACCATGCCCAAATTTTGGCAACATCTTCTCAGCTTTTGATTTCCTTCACACAAAAATCGCTGTGCGGCCAACATCTGATGTTGGCATGTCCATTGTCGCTGTTGTGTTGACAGCATGAGAAGAGAACATGTTCACTTCATGCATGCAAAATGTTTTTTGCCAGCAGTGGTGAAATCAATGAAGCATTGTAAATCCAAATGATTCCCTTCTGCCCTCTCCATTGTTGTTGTGCTGGCACATTGTCTGACATGACGCTGAGTTGCGCAGTCCGAACAACAAGTTTTCACAAGAAGCGCTGCTGACATCTGTGTCATCTCTCTCATTTTCCGTTCTTCAAGTTGTAGCCAGAGACACAGACAAACAGATGACACTTTGATGGGCCCCACATGCACTTGAGTTGAGGGCAACACTGTTTTGCACATCACACCAGATGGCACCCCACAGGGTGCAAGGCAGTTTCGGCAGCATGGTCGCGCATCAGAACGGCACACGCCAGTTATTTGTTTAGGAAATCGTCTAATTGGGAAAATGTCATAATGACTTTTCATTTATTTCGGAAATTCACAAAAGATCGCGATTCCTTTATTTCTGTGGTTTGCTTTTCGAGATGCGCGAATCTTGTGATCTTGAGTAACATTTCCTACACAGATCCTTGCTTCCAACATGTTGATGTTACAACAAGCACATATTCCACGAGAATGCAATGCTCAGAACCCTTGAACTTTGGGATAACTATCATTTCCTACAACTAGATTACATTATTCTACCGGGACACTGCATTGTGCTAATAGCATCCTTGTCTTTCCTCGCCACACCTACTGCTAGTACTAACAACTGGTGCTAGCTATTAGTAGAGAAGCAGGTAGAGACAGTAGCACCAACAGAGGATCAATCGGCTATCAACAACATGTCCAGTAGTAGTAACGGCAATGGTGCTTGTTCTTACAGTAGTTTGCCCGTGGCAGCAACCATTGCTGCCGCCATTGGAGCTGTGTCTGTCTTGGCTGTCTATGCGAAGAAGGGTCAGATTGCTGCTTATAAAAAGAAACAGCCAATCATTGCGTCCAGCAGCGACAACCAAACAACAACAAAACGGAGGACCTGCAAGGCAGGCCGAACCTCTCACATTCTCATTCAAACCGCAAACGCCTACTTATCCTCCAGCTTCTTTCAAGCCCTGGGGTTGGTAGAAGTATCGGCTAGAGGTCCATATGTCCTCTTGGCGTGTCCCACTTCCACCAGTGCTATCAGAAGCAGAAGCAACGGTTCACAGAAACCCCAACCACCATTTATCTTACTCCAAGAAATCCCTCCGTCGGATAACCCTACCTACCCATGTGGTGCATCGGATATTGGAGTCAGTCGCTTGTGTTTGGGTGTCCAAGATGTTTACGAAATGATTCCAATTTTGCGCGACAAACATCGGCTGCAGCCACTGGCCCCACCTGTCTGCCAAGAAGGACGAGAAAAGTCTCATAAATCTTCATCGTGGATGGGATCATGGAACTGGTGGAATCCTCCCATGGTTGCCGTGGCCTATAAAGATGCCGCCTCGGGAACGATTGTTGAGTTGATATCCCTTCATGTACATGCCTTTTATCCCCATTTGAATAGATTGTCCGTGACCGTGATGCAGTCCTTGACCTCTGTATCATTTCCCTTTTGGATGCACGCCAAAGTCAATACCACCCATCATGGACGAGGCATGGCAGCCTATTGGGCTTTGGGATTTACCGTGGTTGCAAAAACCTATGACTTTTCTCATCACCCGAGACGAGAGGGTGTTGGTGGTGAGAGTCATCATCACATTGCCACAGCAAGTGACGAGGATGACGATGACCCGTACCACCACCAACCTTGCAACAACAAGGTCGATTACATGGTGTCTTCCTCCTTGTGGCCACCGCCAACCGCAGGAACAGTGAAACACGTGACACGCATCAAAACACCCTATGAACGATCCTTCTTTTGTATGGAACTCCTCGAATGGGAAACAAACATATCAGCTTCCTCGTCAATAGCGACAGCCGACAACACTCAACAAAGACCACCATCATCATCACAATCCATTCGATTGGCGGTACAGGTCGACAGTGTCCCCAATGCACTGACACGCATCTTGCGATCGTCCACAGCGACTGTGGATTTATGGACCTTGGCCAAATCGCCTCGCATGGTTGTTTTGCCATGGCCATTGGGTAAAGCCCACGTGGCCTCGATCCGAGATCCAGATGGGTTGGAAGTGGATTTGATCAAAACCTACACTACTAGTCATCACCACAACAAAACGACACTATGAACAACACCATTCACAGCACAGCAACAGAGCAGTCAATCGCGGCATTGAGACAGAAGTGATGGGCGCAGCACCAGATTGATTTGAACGAATCAGCCAACAATCCATACATCACAAAAGAAGAGGATGAAGCTTTTCCAAGAAATTTTGCCTTCCTCGGCTTTTGCATTTATACATGCATATGTATATACTTCAGCTACATGTATTCATACGTATGGAGACAGATACAATATATACAAAAGATAAACTATATAATAATTTATTTCTACTTCGATATTCCGATTCTTTGTCGTGTCTTCACTCCATTACTATTTGGTTGCCTCGTTAACCAGTTTGGACAACTTTGTATGGAATGGGCGATAGCCTCCCGGTATCCACGCGTTGGGAGCTGGAAATACTTCGGACACGCGAGGAAAGAGCGAGATCGGTTCTTGTTGATGGGGAGGCGATGCAGCGCTGTAGTACATGTAACGAGCAGCATTTTCGACAGGAGTCACCGCATCTTCCAGTCGTTGTCGTGTCAAGGCGGCTTCGACCTCCATACCAATCGGAACCAAAAGTCGTAAGCCTCCCTCTTCGGCAACTTGTCGAACCACGTGTTTGGTGAATGTCTCCCATGCCAAGATCAATGCCGGTGTCTTTAATCGTGGAGGTGGTCTGGCTTTGTTAACTCTATGAACTTCTCCTGTGCGTTTGCTTCGACAATACCTTTGGGGTTGCGAAATGTACCATCCGCTTTATTCAAATGGCCATGGCGTTCATTTTGCAGGCACAGGCGAAACAAGAGCAGTAAAATTTTACGTTAGTAAAAGATCGCGTAATCATTTTTATCAGAAATTTGTTGATTTTCACTTACAACATGGATGCATCAATGAGCCAGATTCCGCGTTTTTTAAGATTTTTCAAAATCTCTAGTTTGGCCTTGAGTCTATCTTCAACAGGAAGACCGCCGCCCTTGAGGACATCGGCGGCGAAGGCGGATTTTACGTTTTGCTTTTTAGTAGTAACGACTACCCTGTCGGTGCCACGGGAGCAGGCCGCAAGCAAGGTCCAAAACTGCGAAGTACCGGCTGAATTGTCGTTGAAGGCGCTACTCATGGCACTGTCGATCATGGTAGAGGTACCCAAGCTTTTGGTACTGATACTTTGATCATCGTCATCTGCGCCGTCCAGCACCATAATCGCAGCCACTGCCGAACTGCCATCTTTTTGTTCCGTTTGGCCTGTCTTGACAGTGGTACTACTTGCACTATCGACCGCGACGCTAGTGCCAACCGGAACCAAGACGCGGCCGCTACCATTGATACCTTCCAATGCTGTGGGTTCTCCAAAGGGTAAACTATAAACCAAGTTGATGTAGTTTCTTGGTCCGTCGTACAAGTCCCCTAGAATGGAAGGATCCAAACCTGGTCCACGAAGGACCCGCTCTTTCTCTGTAAAACCGTGACTTTCCGCCAGCAGAATGACTCGTGTCTTTCCCGGTTCTGGTTTCCAATGCAGGTAATAGTCTACTGCCATGCGAACCACATCCAAGTTCTCGCAATCGCCTTCTGGAAGAAGTTCGTGCATTGCCGCGTGGGCGCGAATCAGTAGCTCATCCGTGGGATTGACATAAGAAGGAGACTGGACGTGGTCCAACGATGGAGGCGGCCTTCCACTCATGGCTGTTTTGGTTGGCTTTGCCTTGGCCTTTGAAGTCGCTGCATCGGTATCAGTTGTTGTGTTTGCTTCAGTCTTGGTATCTGAACTGCTTTGCGGAGATGGTTTCTGGTCATCTTCACGTTCAATATTTGTGGATCGTACGTTGGCCGTAGATTCACCATCGCGGCTTGTGTCTGCTTCTTCTACCGAATCTAGTGGAAGAAAGTCAAGGGTACCAAAGTCTGAAAATGGAAGCGTATCGTCATGATCACTTTGTAGTAGCAAATGATCCAAAAGGCCACTTGCTCCATTCAGCATTTCTTGTCTTACATCAGTTGGCGACAGCGGATCCTCCTGAGGAGATTTCTCCCCTTGTTGGCTCAATTCGTCCCCCGACAATAAATCGGTCGGATTTTCCGCGACTGGCATTTCTTCATCATTGACACTTCTGTCAGCACCACGGTCCACCACTAACTCGGTGTGATCCACATAAGGCATATATAGCCTAATGAGTTGATCAACCACCTTTACTACACTTGCCGAGACTTGTTTGTTGCTGCTAACTGGTGTCTGTTTAATAACTTTCTTCTCCCTTTTCTTTTCCTTTTTATTTATCGTCTTTTTAGTTGCAACGATATCAGTCTCACCGGAAGACGTCATCTTCTTGGACTGTTTCAAGGCCGCAGCTCTAGTTGTAACGCCATTCGCTTGGAATTTCTCCCTTTTGACTTCGCTGCTTTTGTTTTCATCCTTGGACGAAGTAACATTGGTCGATTTCTTCAGAATATCGATAGAAACACTCTCCAGCGTCGGTGGTAGTTTGGCTGCTCCAACACTCCAACCTCCCTCGGATTCGTTGTCACTTTCTGTTGCTTCTTTCTTGCCAGTTTTTTTGGGAGTCCAAGAAGGCGGCTTCCACCCCCCACTTGGCTTCCAAACTCCTTTGCGTCGAAGCTTTTCTTGTTCCCGCCATGCCAAGGCCAAAGTCCTTTCATCTTCTGCTTCTCCAGTTTTGTCGTTGTCATTGGTTTCGATACTAACGTCCTGGTCCTGGTCTCCTTTTCCTTTGCCGCTGACGCCCTCATCATCGTTTGTTGAGTCAGCGTCAGACGTAATGTCGTGCACTTCAACAACAACGGTGTCGTCGCCTGTAAGCCGTCCAACTCTCCTCAATCCCACGCCAGGAGCCGCCTCCACCTTTGTCCTCTTGTTGTGGGCGGCAGAGAAAAATCCACGGATATCCGCAGACTTGACAGGACCTACGGGTGTTGGTCTCTGGATCCCATCAGGTGGTTTCATTGCAAAGAACCCTCGGATATCCGCCGACTGGACGGGGGCTTTACGTTTCGCGGCCAAAGAAATAGTAGTAGCATTAGCAGCAAACGAAGGATCCTCCTTTTTCCGGATTCCAATAAGATGATTGGCCCTATATTTGACATGGTCATTGCTGCGATTGGTCCTCAAGCCACGAGTAATTTCCGCCCACTTGTTTCCATACCGCTCATAATATGACAAGATATAGGCATCTTCTTCGGCGGTCCAAGGTTCTCGATTGATACTCGGATCCAGCTTGTTAAACCAGCGTTCTCGGCATCGAGTAGGATCTCGATTGGGTACATGTTCAGCAATCTGATTCCATGGATACTTGTTATGGGCATTGGGAGGGAGAAGCTCGATTGTACGACGAAGAAGGCTGTCTTCTTCATCGGTCCAGGGACCAACTTTTACCATTTTCTGTTGCTTTGATCAGTAAACGTTCGGTGTCAGCTTCCTTCACTCTTAGAACTAGTCTTGACACTCTGCTGCTAATAGCAGTAGCTATCCAGTACAGAAACAAAACACGGTCCTAAAGTAATACTATACTAACTGTGTCAAGCTTCCACAATCTGGTTGTTGTTGCTGTTGTTGTTGTGGGAGGAAACGTCACTCACATCATCCCATGTTGTTGTTCTTGCGGTCGAAGGATCGAGGATGTCATCAAAAAGATATCAAATTTCCGGAAGAACAATTCACTAATAACGTAACATTTTCGTGCGGGTAGAACGGTTCTCATCATCCGAGCATGTGTGAGTACCAAAAAAAAAAGCGAACTTTCCTTAACTGAACCAAAATTGCTGTCGGGTATTAATTTCTCGGGTTCGAGTCCTTCTTTATGGCAGCTGGCTTTTTTTTTTTTTGAAATTTCGTGCATGTACGGATACATGCCATAAGGTCATCCATTTCCAAGGTCGCGGGTTCGAGTCCGTTGTCAGATAGTCAGTATAGTTTTTTTTCCGAAATTTCGAGCATGATCAATGAGTTGGATCTTCATGACATTTGGCAACTACCCCCAGATATTAGTCAGTAGTGATGTACTACTGGCTAGATAGCTAGATAGCAAATCTCTAACTGTAGCTAATCACCCCAATTATATACATGCAAAACTGGGGTCCACTTCGTTACACTAGTAGACAAAACACTTCAAAATCAACCAATAGAAATTCATCCACAGCTTTGGTTGGTGCCCCCCCCGGGGCCCTCCCCCCTTATCAACTTTCTATTATAAAAGAATGGCTAGCAAAAGAGCCCCTTCCCTTCTTCTTTCATTGGCAATAACATGGGCCGCGCCCGCCTCCTTCTTATAACGGTGCCAACAGACCTGGCATATACGTCGATACCACCCATTGGGCATGTTGGGATCGTGCCGCAACGGTCAAGTGCGAGTCCCCATTTTGAACCATGCGAGCACGATCAATGCGAGCATTCAAGTCCAAGAGTTCCCACCCAGTATCCTTGGCATCATCGTCCGTACTAGTAGCAGTATTATGGATCTGTTGTTTATATTGACGAAATTGGTCTTTTTGACAGGCAATTTCCCATTTCAAATAGTCATTTTTAATGGTAACATGACCATTGATTTCAAAATTGGTGACCCACAGTAGTTTGGTCGCGGGAGTAAAAATAGTTTCGGTAGTTGTAGGCTTCTCGCCGACCAGTTGGTTGGAGCTGCTGCTGCTGCTGCCTGTAGATCCACCCAGGACATTGTCGCTATTATTTTCAGGATGGTGGTTGTATATTTGATGAATGGCATTCAAATCACGTAGAATCGTTTGAAATCGATGGGGACAATCGAGTCCTCGCGCATGGGCCCCCGCATTCGGTATCCCCCACAGGCCGTGGGCAAACCAAAGGAAGTGAGGCCGTGGTGGTCGTTGAAAGTTGTCCAGTATTGCCGGTGGATGATGGTGATGATGGTTGTAGTGACTGGGTATTTGGGGATGTTGATGATTGTCAGTAACGCTGGTGGCTGGCAAGAGGGGTTCCATTTCGGTGCCACAATAACTCATATTCAACAAGTTGCCATTGCCCACTAATCGAGTCGACGCATTTTGATTTGTTAAAAACTTTTTGGTCAAGATAATGCAGCGCGACCCGTTGTCGAAATTCTTGGTACTACTGGTTCCCGTCGTAGTAATGGTAACAATGACTTCATTATCGGCCCACCAAAATCCGCACTTGGCATTCAAAGGTTTCCAGGCGATTGTTCCATCAGGAAAGGTATGATTGGGATGATGGAGTTGAATCTCATACTTCGTGGTGGCGTTTTTGGATTGCTGCTGCTGCTTGTCATCCCCATAATGATTTTGTACGAGTTGCAAAATATCATCCCACAGAAAGCGTGTATTGGAATCGCCGGCCAAGACAGCCCAAAAACATGTCGTTTTTGGTGCGGCCATAGTAGACCCAGCCATATTAGTAGCAGCAGTAGTAGTAGCAATGGATGCAGCGTTTTCAGAGGACAAAACTACTCCGGGCAGAGAAACTACAAGACGCTTTTCCCACAACATCCATACAGAAGCGACAAGTCCTAAAAAGCAACCCTGTAGCCTTCTTGTCTTCTTGTGCTTGAGTCTGCTGTTGTTGGTGCTGGTTGCTTCCGTGACCAGACAATCCACTTGCTCTTTTGAACTACTTCGTTTCCAAGACATGGCTACGGCGTAGTAGCTATAGGGGGGCGATAAAGAACAATTTTATCGTATCTACAACCAACACTTCTAAACTAGTGCTTCCACTCAATCCGCTTTCTGCCTATCATCACCAACACTTCGTAGTAGTTTAACATCGTACGTATTCACCATGTGTAGGTAAGAAAATGCGGTCGTCGATACGATGGAGGATGATTCATTGGGAGAGGAAAATTCAGTAATTAGGACAGTCAAATGAACGGTCGAATCGATGTGTTATCGATCGCTGCCGAGCGCGCATTTCGTTCCGTGAACACTTGCGCACGAGAAAGTACCCTTCATGGGTAAGAATGAGTGTGCGTTTCAAACTTTTCAGCCATCCACCCGGCCGAGCCATCGTAATCTTGCCTTTGAGTCTTTGCGTCGACATCATTTTTAAATCCAGGAAATTCTGTAGTGGTTAGTAGTTAGTTCTAGTAGAGTTGTCTTGAGCCACCACAGTCTGAAAGCAGCTGAGCGGAATAAATAAATCGGCAAGTGACATAGCAAGCAATCGACCCACATGACGGGGGAGGTTGAATTGATTTCAAAGAGATCTGACCCCCGAGTTCCCAAACCTCTATCTAGACACAACGACCGCGAGCAAGGAGCGGTCAAAATCTTAGCCAAGCCACGCAAGGCAAGGCAAGGCAATGCGGGGCGAGACGAAGCTAAACTTTATTATCTTGATTACTTTATGACAGGTTGTACTAAGGATCCAAAACAACATACCTTGTGCGAGAACGAAACAGAAAATTGGTTCAGCCTACCAATGCGAGATGGCTACGATGCAATGAAACGAAAAAAGAAATGGGTCGTCCTGCTCAAGAGGGAGACAACTGACTGACAATGCCACAGTATAGGTGAGCCACATATCCAAAGTGGCTCGGATCTGTCAAGGAACCAGGTGCGTTGAGCTTTTGATACTTTTCAAAGTCAGCCTTATCGGCCGGCTGGAATTTTCCTTCAACATATTTGCAGCGCGAAATGCGGCGAAATTTCTCGTTGTTTGTCATTGCTATGAACGTGTTGCCACAATAGGAACGACAATATCCGTTGATATCTAAACGATATGATGGATTGCGACATGCAGGACATTCCATTCCATTAATATTGGATGCTTCGCATTTCACATAACGTTGGCTGCAAGCGTTGCAGTAAGACAAATTCTTAATGCCGCTGAAATTGCTTGTCATTGTTTTGCTGCAGGTAGGACAATCGCTCAAGTGGGCTCCCTTGGCAAACGCAGGAGCAATTTCGAGACGAAGGCGGTCAAGGTAGAGCTTTTCTTGCCCAAACTTAGATATGATCCTGCTATCGCTGGCAGTCAAAAGAACGGAGTCGATAATGCACAGCCAGTCAGATGGCTGTAGATCCTTCCATGTGCTGATCAAGTTCGGCGTGGCGGATTGCCATCCGATACGCCCATCCTCAATTTCGGCTTCGGCCTCTTTCTCAAAGATGACCCCAAGCTCTGCCTGAACAAGTTGTTTTCCTGCTTCCAGAATCTTCGGCAATTCGTCGGCCCAGCCGAGGCGCTTCGAGGAAGACATATACGAGACAAGCTGCCCCATGGGATTGCCCAGATCCGACACACAGGCGGGAGATTTTTCAAAGGCCAGTAACGCTTCTTTCCTGCACTTGCGGTACGTCTTCCAAAAGCATGTCTTCAGGTGGTCGGTCGCCTGGCCGACAGCAATCAATTTGGCGTTCATTGTCTCAATTTGTTCACCAATAGAAGTGGCTGTCGATATCTTTTCTAGATCCACTTGGACCTGCTTGCGTATCAATCCTGCTTGTTTCGACTTGCCGCCAACACAGTAAGCAAGGGCCTTGTGAAACTTGTCGAAATTCGTTTCAGCTACTAGCTCCTTCAGCATGGTTGGATCGGCGATGACTTCATACAAAGCCTTATGGCGTGCATCAGAGGACATTCGCTTCCACTTGACAGCTCCGACTAGCTCTCGACCCATTCGATTCACGAGAACAGCATCAAATGACTTGAACTTTTCAAAATCCATCATGGACACGGTCTGATAAATGAAAGCGTGTATAGCGGAGGTTGGAATGAAGATCGGGAAAGGCCGAGGCGGGTGAACAGGAGGATCACTTAGGATCTTCTTAAGCGCGTGTGTTCTACATTTCACCCCAAAGATTCGCTCCACTTCTCGTTTTGTTTCCGCTACAAGAATAGCTTGCTCGGGCTCTTCTGGGTCATCCACCTTGTTACAGAGAATGATAAATGGGATATCTTTCCTTGTAGCGTTATTGGTCTTTACAAATTTGAGCAATTCGACCTGGTCTTCAGTGTTGACGCCTTGTTTAGCATCCATTACAACAATAGCAGCATCAAATGTATCCCACTTCTCGTTGACGTAGTTCTTATACTTTTGGCTTGATCCAGCCTCGTTGATGCCTGGAATGTCGACTAACACAAGCTTCGTGTCGTCTCTCATCTCAAACAGAGGTTCTTCTAGTTCGATGTCAAAGGCCTTTTCTTTGATTTCATTTGACTCGCGGAGTTTTTCATTGTCAAGAGTGATTTCCTTGAGTACGTCTTCAGCCTTTCGAACTTCATCAGAAACAGCAGACCAATCGTCGTGGCGCTCTGTTGCTTGGCCAGAGATACGGAAAAAGTTGATACCGGCCGTAGTTCGGCGCATCGAAACTTCTCCCCACTGTAAACAAACACGAAACAAAGTGAGTTATGATTTCGCATCCCTGCTGCTATCCCCGTCGAAACTCGCCATCAAGCGTTTCCATGCCATAGACTTACCTTGCCACGGAGAAGCGAGTTCAGGAGTGTGGTCTTTCCCGCGGACACATGACCGATGAGCGCAACCTTGATTTCAAAGTGATTCTTGATCATGGTAGGATACTTAATCTTATACTTTCGTGGAGCAATGGAGAGTAGAAAACTGCAATTATGTGCGGATGGTCAAAAAGATTGCACCGCAGTGAGGTTTTCGAATGAAAAGTAGCTCGATATGCCATCGCTCGAAGCCGTTGGGACTTGGGACGCTAACTGAACTCTCACATGGATAACGCATGCATGAAAATTGTATGTAGGGTAACACATTATTGACCTCGTTTTGGCTACTAGGCTCTCTACAGATATGGATATGGGTATGCAAGGGTGGCTCTGGTTGGTGCCCGTCAGTTGGAAAACAAAAAATCAAAACACATACATCTGCTGACCGTTGGAGCAGTTGTAAACATGGGTTTGTTCTTCCTTCGTTTCTATTCTCACTGAAATAGACGAAGGCACCTCTCCTGCGCGGTTCCATGGATACTCGAAGAGAATAACGAGATGAGAATAGATGCATTCGGGAACAAAGCCAGCATCACTATGTAGCCTCCATTAACAGTCCATCAGGTACCAATCATACTTCATTGACTAAATGCAGCTCATGCATCCTTTCCTGGTTGTGAGAAACGCAATAATGAATAATCGCTATGCTAATTTAATATGTATATGAACAAAACAATGCAAGCTTCATCATACTGAAAAAGCCGCTGGGGCTCCGGACCCCGATGATCCATAGGAATCTCCATCAAAAGTGTCCCGACTTCTCACCAGATCTGTGTGACTCAAAACCGTATGACGAGTTTCGTTCGCTTTATTATTCTCAATTTCGTCTTTCTTCCTTGCTTGATCCTGTTTCTTGGTTGCTCTCCTACGGCGTATTCCATTAATAATGAAGTAGTCATAGAATGCCACAGCGAGGCCATTTCCAATCATGATCCAGAGCAGCTTCCATCGGAATTCAACTGGCATCACAGTAGTGTTGAAAGGGTTATTGATGGGAAAAGGTTCAGGATCGACAACTCCGCGAACGACATCTTCGTTGACGCAGTTGACGCGCCAAAAACAGGACAATTGCCCTGGCACCAAAGTGATCCAAAAGAGAATAAATGTGTATCCAAGGGCAAACGCCACGAACACCCAATTGCGGAACCAATTGCGTCGAAACTCGTAGCCAAAATTTTGTGCCATGGCCGAGCAGATGCACTGAAAACCTGTCACTAAAAAGATGACGGTAATTTCATAGTTGTCACTTGTGTGAAGGATATCGGCAGTCGACAAGCTGTTGACATCCCACTTGCGGCATTGGTACCAATCCTCCGCGTTGAGCACAACGAGGCCGATGGCCATGAAAACATAGTGCAGCCCCATGAAGCCCATGCAGCTAGAAACTGTTTGCCATCCAAGAAGAGAGCCCGTAGGTAATGTCTTGGAGAGCTTCGAAGCAGGAAGAGACTGCGGCAACGTCAACGTAAAGGAGACAGCCCACACGCCGTCCATAAAGGTCCACATCCAGTCAGAGAAGGATGCGTTCAGATAGTACATGATAATTTGATTGTACGACGAAATCTGGCCGTACAGGATCAGATACTTGTAGGCTGCCAACGTGGACGCTAAAGCAGCCCGGCCTTCCTTTAGGAGAGTCAGAACGGATGTAATATCCTTCTCCAAGGATGTGAAAGGGGCTACAATGCTGGCATCGCTGTCGCTGAGAGCCAAGCCGACATGAGCTGCCTTTAAAGCTCCGCAGTCATTCCCCCCGTCTCCAACCATCATTGTGACAAAGTCAAGTCCCACAAAAGTATCTACAACCGACACTTTGTCGAGAGGCGAGCAGCGTCCAAACACACGAATGGTAGGAGCCAGAGCTAGAGCATATTCCTGCCTACTCCTCAGCAAATGGCACCAAGCCTCACCTGTCAAAGCAAGCTGTGTGCTCTGGTCAAGTGAGGGTTCCTCCTGGGCTTCCCCATCATCGTTTGACCATGCAATCTTGCCGGCGCCGTCCAGTTGCCCAATTGTCACCTTGCCATCAGAGAGGATACCAGAATTTTGGGCGATATAGATGCCAGTATAGAGGTTATCTCCGGTTACCATTATGGACTGAATGTTTGCCTCGTTGAGCTCCTTAATCACGCCTGGAGTCTCTTCTCGCAACTTGTTGGTAAAGTTTAGAACACCAAGGAATTGCAGGTCACTTTCAAGTTCCTGTCTGGACAGATTCTTGAGGGACGCTTCAGTAGGAAGATCTTTCCACGCAACCGCAATTTGATAGAATCCTGCTTTGGAGTATCCATCTAGCTTTTGGCTAAAGGACTCTGGCAGGCTGTCCGGCCTGCACTTTGTACTGACGTTCTCTCCACTTCCCTTGACGATGGCCTTGACTTCTCCGCCTGGCAGCCGCACCACCACACTTTGCGTCATGGAATTATGATCGAAATCATATCTCCTGATAACTTGATACAACTTGCTACCCTTTTTGATGGTGGCCGAGACTCCGGTAGCTTTCTCCAGGGCGCCTTTGGAAGCAGCAAACATTGCCCTATCAACTGGGTTTCCGATTTGCGTGCCGTCGGCTGTCACATTGATACAATGACAGGTCGTCATAGCTATGGTCATGTCGTCGGACGTCCACTGGCCATAATCCCAGCTGTCAGCACTTCGTGCGGAAATGAAGTCAAGCCCTTGGTTGGTCAATGTTCCAGTCTTATCAAAGAAAGCTTTCTTCACTTTACCCGCAATCAAGAGACTGTTAGAATTGCAGCAGGCTATCTTCTTGTTTGCCAATCGGTTGAAAGAGAAACCAACTGGGACCGTGAAGGCGATGGGCAACAACGCTGGGAATGCGTTGGAGAAGGCAGTCCTAATACGTGAAAAAATGGATGAAATGGGAGCGTAAGATCGATCTGAGCTTAATAATCGAATCAAGAAAACATTGACGAGTCTATCAATACTCACATTCCAAGTGACCAGGCGATCACAGGCTCATTGTTCGTCGAGTATATCATGACAATAATGTAAAAGAAGGAGGCCCAGATTGCCAAGATGGCTGCCGCAATGGGTAGCTCAGATTCCATTTTAGGAGCATGCTGGCGAAAAGAAATAATTTCACGCAGAAGCTCGCCTTTCATGGTATAGGAGGCCGTGTTCATTACCACTGCCAAAGCGTCGTCGCATTCCAATACTCTTGTTCCCGCTGAGATCGAATTCTTCTTGTGTAGCTTTGGATCATAAACCCTGTCGCTGCGAGCATCGATCGGTGACTTTGCCTGCGGAGTCGCTTCACCCGTTAGCGCGCTTTCATCGACAACAGCTTCACCAGTCAACAATACCATATCACAATGCGTGAACCCAAGTTCCAGCTTGACAATATCTCCAGGAACGATGTTGGTTTGGTCCACCACTTAGAATTTTCCATCGTGTAAAACAGTAGCTTTGCCCTCGGTGTTGGAAAGAGCAAACAAGACCATGGCTGCTTTGTATCGAAACCACGACACGACGCCGACGGTGGCGGCGATAATACTCCAATTAACACATGCCTGATACCAAACGAAGGAGAATGAGTTAGAGCGAAGGAGAATGAGTAAGAGCATCGTAAACAGGGTATCAGGCAGTTGTCGTAAGTGTTACGAGTCAGCGTCTCACCATGTACCAATATTGGATCGTGATCCAAATCCATAAGATATAAAACTGGTAAACATAGAACGGCTTCTTGATTTCTTCCAAACACATATGAAAATAGGTAGGTTTCCGCATATCGATTCGATTGGGCCCAACAGCACTGTAACGTAGTTTGACTTCCTTCTCGTTCAAGCCGGCGTGAGGGTCAATTCGATATTTGGTTACACCGTCTGTCTTATCAGGGTCGTTGGATGATTCTTCATTGTCCTCGCCTACAAATATCTCCTCGTAAGCAAGTTCCATTTCATCCACAGCGCTGACACCCAAGGGTGTAATTTCAGCAAACGTCCTTCCAACCAGCCATGATCCGGGCACATAGACCCTTCGTTTCTCGTCAAAGTTGTATCTTCGAAACAAAAAGACAAAGTACTTGGAGCCATCGGCATTCGCTTGCACTGGGCAATACTCAAGAACACCTTTCTCGCGGTTGGGTCGAGCATTGACATCTGCAAAGATTAGTGTCATGACATGGGCATGAACACGGTACAAAGTAGAAATAAAGGCTCTGACAGAGGCCGGTAAGACACTGTCGTCTTCCTTGAGCTGTGGAGGGCAACTTGCTGTCTCGTGGTAGACAACCACTTGTGTGGCCTCCTCCAGGGAGCATCGTCGCAAAAAAATGGACTCGATGGAAAGTGGCCACTTGAGGATGAAGTTCCACAAGAGTCCCAAGTTCCAAGCGAGACAAAAAGCCTTGAGGCTCATGATCAAGTTTTCTTCATCGGCATTGTACTTGTAGTACAGATAGGTGGTGCCAGCTAGAAGGCCGAACCACCCCACAACCGTGAGCAGTGTGCAGACGTGCAGAACGACGCCAAGCCAATGGTGTTTGAACCCTGTTTGACGCGTGGAGTCGCCATTCTCCTCACTCTCGCTGATGCTGCTGTCCGTGTGAGATACTTGAAGCTTCCTGGTAGACCCCTCCACAGGATTGATGCGGTGGCTGTGTACAGAGCACAGGCACGAGGCCAAAGTTAGTATCATAAGTGTGGTCAAAACTTGATCATAGCACAGCCCAATCATGAAATTGTAAACTTACTTGTACCAGCACCAGAGTACAATCCCAGCTGAGACGCCTCCAAACCAGCAGTAAACGAAGATAAAGGCGGGATCTGACCATGTAAAGGATGGCCCAGAAGTTTTGTTTTTCGTGCCGCCATTCTCCTCCGCTTCCAGGATGGCGTCACAAATCTCGGCAAATTCGTAATAGGGTGTAAAGGCTTCTACACATGCCTCAAAGGTGGCCACAATCTTGGGACAAGCCACGGGAGCACAGGCTTTAGAGCAGGGAGAGACAAGATCGGGATCACAAAAGGGGGCGCAGGAACCATCGGCACAGACCATATCCGTGTCCTTCTCGCATCGCATGACGGAAGGACAGTCCTCTGCCGAGGCAACGCATACTTGCGGACAAGTAGTCTTGGCTGGGCATTCAAAAGAAGGGTCAACATAGTCGCCAAAGTCTGCTTGAATGCCAATGGGCAAAAGGACCAAGCTCACGAGCATGAGCCATGCTGTTGTACGAGAGGCCTTCTTTAGGAAGGGACGATTCATGGCGCTGTTATTTGAAGCCATGGTGAAGCACAAAAGGAAATGTATTTTGCGCCCTGCTGAATGTGAGTTTATTTGTTTGCTTTTAGTGGTATTGCTTTTTTATGAGACTACTTTGAGCTCATCTTTTCTAATTTTCTCTACTTCGCATGAGCAATGGCCCGGTGAGTCCTACTACTACTACTAGCTATAGTAGCTAGAGCAGCGTGTTCAATTAAGCGAATCTCAGTCGAAAATGTGAAGGTGAAGAAAGGTGAATGCGAAACTGTCAAAATTCGATTTTAGAGGAGGAAGAAGTTTGAGAACACGGAACCAAAAGTCACAGGGCAGGAACCAAGAGTCACAGGGTGCAAATGTCTTGGGTTAAAGAATTATGTCGAATAAGAATTTATGGCCTAGAGCTGGGCATATGGGCATATGGGACATTGAAATTACGACTAACTGGGTAGTAGTATCCATTGCAATTGTAGTGTACAGGGCTTTAGAACTCTCTCGAAAGCGTCGCCGAATAGTACGTGGCTAGCTAGCTAGCTAGCTAGTAGGCATTGCATACGCTGGGTCCCTGGTGGGTATGCGGAGTACATCAGATGGGAGTGACGAATGCGAAGCGGTGAATGGTTCGGGGACATTTGTTACTAGTAGGATCTACTTTTCGATCATCAACAATCAAATGTCCCAGCCAGTCATGGGCTTCGAAAATTCCGAGGATTTCATAAGAACAAAGAAGTTCCCAGAATTGTCGAGAACGATGAGGCGAACATAATTTTCTTGTAGTGCTACAATTCACACTGATTGGAAGTTACACAGGGTCAATTTGCTCAGTGGTTAACATTAACACCGGGACAAAAGCGAAGACCCTGTTCAAGTTTAAGTGACGGAGCAACTGCCGAAAAACATGAAGATTGGAGAGGCTTGAAGAATGGAGAGGCGCAGCCTAGCTGGTTTCTGGTTTTTGACTTGACGCTGAACCGCCTGTGCTCCTGCCTTTTGTCAACTGAGCTGTGTTCAATTGCACTTCTGCATGTCAGTGGTCAGTTGTGCGCCACACATGTCCAAATCAAATTTTGCACTGCGCCAAAAGCCACAGGCCTTTTGAGTTGTTTGTAAATGAAAATTGCAAGCTTCAGAATGAAGCTAAAATGAATGCAACATTTGAGAGAGGTTCAGCTCGAGATCCCTCGGCGCAGTCCTCTCTCTGCTGAGATTAACGATGCTTCTGCGCGAAGAATCGGCGTGCCAGTTGTGCAGAATCTTGTCCTCATGGGAATGACTTCGTCACAACGACAGCTAGTGTTGTTCCATCCAGAACAAAACGTCTTTTAGGCGTCATTGGGAGGGCAAAACATGTGGCCGTCATTTTGTGCAGGCTCTCATTCTTGCTTGGTCTTGGGCGCTGTCCTTAGAGACCTTCTTCACCACTTGTGAAGAGTTGGGCTAGCAGCAACCAGTCCGACATGCTGAGAAGCGCATCTTTTGTGAGTGAGTCACGACCCCGTGAGTCCTGCATGAGGACACTCTGTGTGCAGCCAATCACAGGCAAACTGGGGCATTGCACTCTCCCCCATGACAACGATCAGCAGGTGAAGCGAGACGCGCTTGTGGAAGGCTTGGAACGCAAAACTTGTAGCCGCTCTGGAGCTTTTGAACCACGTGGTCGCAGTCTTGCGATGCCACAGACAATTGCACATGGGTGATCAGGCCATGCGCGGTTCAACGTTCCGGATGTTCCAGGTCTGAGAGACCGC
>Ga0163144_10012467_pt1 | contig 17851 bp, 10 predicted proteins | sample OliLak19BULKMAT1_FD_123175 | JGI IMG/M metagenome (GOLD analysis project Ga0163144, IMG submission 123175) | Freshwater microbial mat bacterial communities from Lake Vanda, McMurdo Dry Valleys, Antarctica - Oligotrophic Lake LV.19.BULKMAT1 | ecosystem: Environmental > Aquatic > Freshwater >...
ACCAGGCTGTCGGCGTGGATGTTTTCCTCGTGGGCGTGGCGGCCGAGGACGAGCTTGAGCTCGGGGGCGGTGACGACCTCGCGGACGACGTGGAGGACGTTGTCACCGACGATGCCCTCGGCGGCGGAGAAGTAGCCGATGCCCATCTTGATGATCCAGCGCTCGACATCGGAGATCTCGTCGGAGCGCCATTGCTCGACGTCCTTCTGCATCGAGATGTCCTCCGGCTCCCAGTGGTTGTTCTTCATCGTCTTGTAGAGGTCGTAGGCCCAGGTGTATTTGAGCGGGAGGATGTTGAAGAACATCGTGTGCTTGCCGTTGATGACTTTCTTGGAGTGGTAGGCGAGCTCGGCCTTGGCTTTGTCGAGGGTGAAGGTGCGGGTGCCGAGTTTGACTGTGGTGGTGGTGGACATGGATTGGTTCGGTATGAGGTTGAATTTCGGTGGTGAAGTGCGGCGCTGAAGTGGCTGATAGCGTCGTGAAGACTGGGGTAAAGACCCCACTCGGGTCAATCCGATTTTGGAGATGTGGTATCCACAAATTATTCACAATACCATATGTAGTGGTTTACACTCGTATATACCATGTAAGTCACCTTGAGATTTCGGACTTTATTGGGGTCTTCGATTCGTCCAGCTCATAACACTTGGGCCGAAAAAAATTCAGACGAAATCGGTTTCAGGTGGCTGCGGGAGAAATTTGAAAAAAATCCTTAACTAATCCGAACTTTCCACTCCGCCTGATGGGGGAGTTTTCGAAAGTGACTGATTTTACAGACGATAAAACTTTGCGAAACCATCTCCGGGACGTGGAGCGGTGCGAGAAAATCAGGCTGGCGGCTTTCCATCCATGCGGGAATCGGATTTCCTGTGCGGATGAAACGGCTCGCGACACACTGGCAGATCCTATTCGCCCTGGTATTGGCAACCCTCACCGCGCTCGCACTGCGGGGGCTTTTCCGGGATGCGGCCGAGGGATCGGCGAATGCGGGTTTCGTGGCGGGGGTTCTCGAAACCTGCCGTTTCATCGGCGACCTTTTCATGCGCGGGCTTAAAATGATCATCGTGCCGCTGATCGTGACGGCGGTGGTATCCGGTATCACGGGGATGAAGGGCGTGGAGGGCTTCGGGCGTCTGGGGATGAAGACGATCGCGTTCTATATGCTCTCCAGCCTCGCCGCGATTACGGTGGGTCTAGTAGTTGTGAACACGGTGAAGCCTGGCCTTGTCGATGGTGCGCCGAACGAGGCGATCCGCGCAGCCTTCGCGGAGAAGGAAGCGGCGGCGGATGATTCCGAGAAAGACAAGGTTGCGGTGGCCAGCGGGCGGGAGGGCAAGGATTTCCTGGGAATTTTCAAGGCAATGATCCCGGAGAACGTGGTGAGCGCGGCAAGCGACAACGGGCAGATGCTGGGCGTGATCGTGTTCAGCATCCTCTTCGCGATCGCGGCGACGCAGCTTCCGGGAGATTCAGGCGACAGCGTGCGTCATTTTTTCGGAGCGGCGAACGAGGCGATGATCACGGTAACGAAGTGGATCATGGCGGTGGCACCGATCGGGGTGTATGCGCTGATTTTGCCGGTGGTTTATGAGACGGGTGCGGATCTTTTCACGCAGCTCGGGAAATACTTTTTCAGCGTGCTTTTCGCGCTCGCCTTCCATCTTTTCGTGATCCTACCGCTGGCGCTGAAATTCATCGGAAAGACGAGCCCGCTGGCGCATTTCAAGGCGATGAGACCGGCGCTGATGCTGGCGTTTTCCACCGCCTCCTCCTCGGCGACGCTGCCGGTGACAATGCGCGCGGTGCAGGAAAACGCGGGCGTTTCGAAGCGCGTTTCAAGCTTCACGCTGCCGCTCGGTTCGACGGTGAACATGGACGGCACGGCGCTCTATGAGTGCGTAGCGGTGATTTTCGTGGCGCAGGTGATGGGGATCGAACTGGGGCTGGGTGCGCAGTTTTTCATCGTGGTGGCGGCGCTGCTGACGAGTGTGGGGGTTGCGGGGATTCCCTCGGCGAGCCTGGTGGCGATTTTGCTGATCCTGAAAAGCTCCGGGATCCCGAATGCGGAGACGGCAGTGGTGGCGCTGCTTTCGGTGGACCGGTTGTTAGATATGAGCCGGACGGCGGTGAATGTTTTCAGTGATACATGTGCTGCGGTGATCGTCGGGGAGAGCGAGGGGGAGGTGTTTCATCAAGTGAGCAGTGCCGAGTGAGCAGTGATCAGCGGAAGAGCTGGGGTCTTGGGTGAACTCGCCGACTGAAGTCGGCGCTCCTTTACTCGTCCTGGAGGTAGCTCTTCGGGCGGTAGATGATGGCGAAGGGGATGAAGAGCAGGGCGGTTGCAGCCATCAGGCCGGTGAAGAACCAGAAATAGGCGGCTCCCTGAAGACTCACCTGGCCGCCGGAGAAGGTGGTTTTCGTAAACCTCTCCCCTGCCCCGCCGTCATCGGTCGACTTTATGCCGAGTTCCTTTTTCCTGAGGGAGAGCCAGGTTTCCCCGGGATGCAGTTTGTCTGTCCATGAGGGCTTTTTTTCCGGTTCCTGCTGGGGCTTGCTGACGATGATGCCGACATCCCATTTCGTGTTCCATTTTCCATCGCCCCCTGCGCTCCAGATGCGAACGGTTGTGGAGTTGAGAGTCAGGTATTGGAGCGGTCGCCCCCAGTGATCCTTGAAATCAGCGATGAGTTTGTTGCCGGATACCCTATCGGGAAAAGTGCCACCGTTTTCCGATGCGGCGGAGATGAGGGTCTCAGCGGCCCTACCCAGCTCTTGCTGGCCGGGAACCTCTAACGGGATTTTTGCGTCCTTGTTGAGGCGGCGGATGTAGGTGCCATCGAGATCCGATTTGTCATAGCCGGGGAGGACGACGGTGCGGGGGCTTTCCTGCCAATCGGCGGGGAGCCTGGAAATGTGATCGGCGAGCTGCTCCTCGGCGGCACTGGGGATGCGGATGTAGTGGTTCACCCCCGCGACGAGGAAATTCCCTACCGCAACCGCTGCGAGGTAAAAGCACATGATGAAGGATTTCATGGTCTTCGGCGACTGGGTGTAGGCGAACTCCAGGGCGACGATGGAGACCATGATTTCCGCCGCAGTGAGGAGGGCGAAGGCTCCGATCTGCCATGCGATGCCCGGCCTGCCGCCGCCATCGATGTTCATCTGGATGAGGCTGACGAGCACAAAGGACACCGCCATCAGGATGAAACCGACGGACATTTTCCGCAGCGGGCTGAGCGGCCAGAATTTCTCCACCCACGGATAGATGAAGTAGGCGAAAATGGGGATGAAGGTGAGGACGAAAACGGAATTGAGCGATTGGATCTGCGAGGGCAACCACTCGAAGCCGAGGAAATTCCGATCCATGTCCTGGGACTGGAAAATCCACGTCGAGCCGGTCTGGTCGAACAAGGCCCAGAACATAGCGACGAAGAGATAGACGGGTATGAGCTTGAGGATGGCGCGGATGCCTTCCTTGCTGAAAGCCTCACTGAGGAAACCGGCTCCGCCGGCGGGGACATGGGCGAAGCGTTTCCTGCCCAGCCAAAAAACCAGCGTCGCGATGCCCATCAGCACACCCGGAACACCAAAGGCCCAGTGCGGGCCATACCATTCCAGCAGCCACGGGGTGAGCAGCATGGACGCGAAGGCACCGAGATTGATGGAAAAGTAGAACCAGTTGAAAATCCTGGAAAGAAGCCGTGAATTGAGCGATCCGAACTGGTCGCCGACATGGGCCGAGACACAGGGTTTGATCCCCCCTGCGCCCAGCGCGATCAATATGAGGCCGGAGATCATCCACCCCTCCGAATTTCCGAATTTCCCCATCAGGGCAAGCGCCGCGTGACCCGCGCAATAGACGAGCGATAACCAGATGATGACCCGGTATTTCCCGAGGAAGCGGTCGGCTAGAATCGCCCCGATGAATGGAGTGAGGTAAAAAGCCCCGTTGAAAAGGTGGACAAGCTCGGTGGAGCGGGCCTCGTCCATCGGCGTGCCGGCAGAACCGTCCATGAGGTAGAGGTATTGGGTGAAGAAGACCGCTAGGATCGCCTTCATGCCGTAGAAGGAAAAGCGCTCGGCGGCCTCGTTGCCGATGATGTGGGGGATCCCGGTAGGCATCCCGGCGATTTCTTCCGGCTTGGTGCGGTATTCCATGCGGGCGAAGCTCCCCGGAACGGAGCGAAACTTCAAGCTGTTCCGACAAGGCGTGACACCCGGGGTTATCGGGCGCGCGCACCCGGATTAACTATTCCGGCAGACCGTCGGAGATTGCATTCCAGAGTTTCCCAAATAACTCGTTTTTCTCCGACAGGCTCTCAGCGGTGAGCACGGCGCGCTTCCTGTCACCCGCGAGCCAATCGAATGCGATCGAAGAAACCTGGTGGCGCAGGCGCTCCTCCTCGCTTGACTCGGATTTCAGCAGCGCATCATGCAACGTGATGAGTTGGTCCGCAGGGAATTCCTCCCAACTGATCTGGCGGATTTCCCCGCTTGCGAGCTTTGCCGTCAGCGTTTTCCCCTCAGGAATCACCAGTGAGGAAACGCCTGTCCCATCCTTGAGCTTCAGCGGCACCGAGACCGGCTTGATGCGCAGGGCCGTTTCGACGTCGCCCATGAAGACCACCGCCGACTTTGCAACTCCGAGCAAGGCATCGCGTTTGCCGTCCACTGGGTCGGCCTTGAGCTTGGATATGATGTCCACGATCTTCCCGAAGCTGTAACTCTGTACGAGCGAGTCGATCTCATCCATGACGCTGATGCCGCCGTTGTCCGGCGGGGGCTGATTGCGGAGAACCTTCTCCAGCTTGGCAAGATCGAGCTGACGCGCCCGGACATTGAAGCGCGCCCGGCCTTTCGTAAGTAGCAAGGTGAGGGTCTCGTTCAATTCGTCGATGGCCGTTTTGCACGCCTCGGGCGTGGCAGGATACTCACCAAGGCCCGCAGCGGACATTGTGTCGTAATCCTTCAGGTAAGATCCGGCCGTTTTCTGATACAACGCCAGGATACCGTCCCCCTCAAGCGTGCTCTCGGAGGCGATTTTGCGGAAGAAAGGTAGCGCCTGGTCGAGTCCGCCCTGCTCCCAGTTTTTCAGCCCGGCGATGAGATATCCCATGAAACGCTCATTGCCGCTGGAGCCGAGATCCAGCTCCTGCGCATTCAAGAACTCTGGACGGCGGAGCTTCTGGAGAACTGGAAGTATCCCCGTCCGGAATCCCGGGCCGACACCGCCAGGGCCGGATGACAGGTGTTCCTCGGCGAGCCATGACCTCTTTCTGGCATCTTCCATGCGCCCGTCCATCATCGCAGCAAGCACCGCCTGCATTCCCGCCCAGGTGCGGGTGGGTTCCTGAACCGCACTGTCCGCAAGCAGGGACGCAAACCTATCTTCCGCCTTCCTGAAATCCCCGTTCTCCATCGCATTCCTCGCCGCCCTGTAGCGCGATGCGGTCTCAACGGGACTATCGCCGCCATCTTCCTGCACTCCGTCCACGGTGGTGACGTTGGGCTTAGGCTTTGCCTTCGGGGAATCCTGCGATTTCACAACTACGAATGTCATGAGGGCTGCCACGCCGAGGACGGCGGCGCTGCCGAGCAGGAAGATCTTCCTGTTTTTCGTCCGCCGCAGCTCCGCCCTCCGCTCCGTCTTTGTAGTGCCGTGAAAATCCCTGACGGTCTCGCCATGCGCCAACTTCAGGGCTGTTTTCAACCCGGAAATCATTTCGTCGTAGCTGCTGAAACGCTGGTTCGAATCGTAAGCCATGGATCGGTCGATTACCGCGCAGGTCTCGTCGAGGAGGTGGGGAGCGGCGCGTTTCAGGGGGACAATGCGTTTCTTGGCCTCGCGCAGCTTGTCAGTCGCCATCGTCTCCTCATCGCACGGGGGCTTCCCTGCGAGCGCGTGGTAGAGTGTCGCGCCGAAAGCATAGATATCGGAGCGGAAATCCTCGGCCTGCCCCTCGATCGCCTCGGGGGGCACATAATATGGTGTCGCCCAGATTTCCGTCGCCGTCGCCTTCCCGCCTTTCGTGACAAGCGCCAGGCCGAAATCCACGAGCTTCGCGTTGCCTTCCGAATCGAGGAGGATGTTTCCAGGTTTTACATCCCGGTGGATCAGCCCTGCTGCCTGCGCTCCCTTGAGACCCTCGGCCACCTGGATCGCGAGCGGAAGGAGTTCGGTTTCGGAAATCTTACCTTTCTCCTTGATCTGGTGCTCGAAGTGTCCGCCGGGGACGAATTCCATCGCAATGTAGAAACGTCCGAAAGCGCGACCGGTGGTGAGCACCCGGACGACATTCGGATGGCTGAAAGAGGCCGTGAGCCGGGCTTCCTCCTCGAAGGCCGTTATCCTCTTCTCATCGTTGGAATATTCCTCGCTGAGGATTTTGAGCGCCACCTCGCGCCCGAGGGTCTCGTCGTATGCGACGAATACGGAGCTCATCCCCCCGATCGCATGGCGGCGTGTAAGGATGTAGGGGCCGAACTGCTTCTTCACGCGGTTCTCAACCTTGCACTCCGGACAAACGACCCGGGAGTAGGGCGCAACGCTTGCAATGTTCATTGGCGCACCGCACGCATAGCAAACAATGATTTCCTCTTCGCCGTCTGCCATAACGCAAGCTAGTTACCCGGAACCGATCTGAAAACTTCGAACTTTCGGAAATATCCACCCCGGTAGCCGCGAAAGGTTGCACCTTCCCTCTTGCATCCTGCCCCGTTTCCCCCGAATCCTCCCCCGTGATCGCAAGACTCCGTGGAAAAATCATCGAGGCCTACCCAAACCGCCTGGTCGTGGACTGCCATGGCGTCGGCTACGAGGCGGTCATCCCGATTTCCACCTACGACAAACTGCACCCCACCGAGGGCGCCGCCGTCGATCTCCGCACCCACCTGCACATCAGGGAAAATGCCCATACGCTCTACGGATTCGCCACCGAGGAGGAGCGCGATGTTTTCCTCATGCTCATCGACCGCGTCTCCGGGATCGGCCCGTCCATCGCCATCGCCATCCTCAGCGGGATGCCGGTGAACATGTTCAAGACCGCAGTCGTCGCCGGGGATTCGGCTCTGCTTTCCAAAATCAAGGGCATCGGGAAAAAGACCGCCGAACGCGTTATCCTCGAACTCAAGGACAAGGTCGGCGTCACCGACACCTGGCAGGACGCCGCCTCCGGCCAGGTCAGCAGCCAGGCAGCCGACGCGGAACTCGCCCTCATCGCCCTAGGCTACAAGCAGGTCGATGGCCGCAAAGCCGTCCGCGCCATCCTCGACAAAGCCCCCGCCTCCACCACCGAGGAACTCATCCGCGGTGCGCTGCGCTCCCTCCAGTCTTAACTCTTTCTTGAGAGTTGAATTTTGAAATTTGAAATTTTATGACCGTCCGCACCCGCTTCGCCCCATCCCCCACCGGCTACCTCCATGTCGGCGGCGCCCGCACCGCCCTTTTTAACTGGCTTTACGCCCGGAAAAACGGCGGCACCTTCATCCTCCGCGTCGAGGACACCGATACCGCCCGCAACACCGAGGAAGCCCGCCAGGCGATTTTCGATGGAATGGACTGGCTCGGCCTGGATTGGGATGAGGGACCGGAACGAAGCGGCGACCGAAGGTCACCACTACGTTCCGAGTCCTATTACCAATCCCAAAGAAAACACATCTACGACGAGTATTTCGAAAAACTCCTCGCCGCCGACCGCCTCTACAAGGACGGCGACGCCTACCGTTTCCGCTTCGAGCGCAAGCCGGTCACCATGCACGACCTCGTCTGCGGCGAGGTCACCATCGACTATCGCGACGCCTCGAACACCCCGGACATGGTCGTGAAACGCAGCGACGGCTCCTACGTCTTCCATTTCGTCAACGTCGTCGATGACCTCACCATGAAAATGACCCACGTCATCCGCGGCGAGGATCACCTGATGAACACGCCCAAGCACCTCCAGCTCTTCGAAGCCCTCGGTGCCGAGCCTCCGCAATACGCCCACATCCCCCTCATCCTCAATCCCAACGGCTCCAAGATGTCCAAGCGCGACGAAGGCGCAGCCGTCGGCGACTACCCGCGCCAGGGCTTCCTCCCCGAGGCCGTCGTGAATTTCATCACCCTCCTCGGTTGGTCCTCGAAAACGGATGAGGAAATCTTCTCCCTCGCCGAACTCGTTGACCGCTTCACCCTCGAAGGCATCAACCGCGCCCCCGCCCGCTTCGACTTCGAAAAATGCACCTGGTTCAACCAGCAGCACATCGCCCGTATCGATACCGAAACGTTCACCAGGCTCTCCCGGCCTTTCGTGGAAAATGCCGGCCTGCCCTTTGATCGAAGCGCCCCGGCCATCGCCGCCGTGAAGGAAAAAGTCCGGCTTCTAACGGAAGTCCCGCACGCCATCGACTTCCTCGTCACCGACACCGCCGAGCCGGATACTGAAGCCGTCGGGAAAGCGAAGGCCAACCCCAACTCCGCCCTCCTCCCCGCCCTCGCCGACCACATGGCCGCCCTAACCGATTGGTCCGCAGACATCGCAAAGGAAGCCATCGGCGAAGTGGCAACGGCCAACGGAGCCAAGCCAGGACAACTCATGTTCCCGGTCCGCGTAGCCCTCTCAGGCCGCGCCCACGGCCCGGATCTCGGGGAAATCTTCGCGATCCTCGGGCAGGAACGGACGGTAGCGAGGCTCCGAGCCTTCTGAACGTGGCGGCGGATTTTATCCGCCATGCCATTCATTTCGATTCAGCTAGGCATGGCGGATAAAATCCGCCGCCACTTAGGAATACCCCAGCCACGGCCCCAGCCACTTCTCCGCTTCGGCAAGAGTCATGCCCTTGCGTTTTGCGTAGTCCTCGACCTGGTCTTTCTGGAGATCGGACAGGGCGAAGTAATGGCTTTCCGGATGGGAGAAATACAGTCCGCAAACGGCAGCTCCCGGATGCATGGCGCAGCTCTCTGTTAGATAAACACCGGTCTCGTCCGTCGCGCCAAGCAGATCGAAAAGGATGGGCTTCTCGGTATGGTCCGGCTGCGCGGGATAACCCGGAGCAGGACGGATGCCCTGGTATTTTTCATGGATCAGCGCCTCCGTGGTAAGTTCCCCTTCCGCCTCGTATCCCCACTCGATGCGTGCCTGGTGGTGGAGCTTCTCCGCGCATGCTTCCGCAAGCCGGTCGGCGATGGCCTTGACCATGATGGAGCCGTAGGGATCATTCGCATCGTCCAGCTCCTTCGCATACTCGTCGGCACCGTGGATGCCGACAACGAAGCCGCCGATGTAGTCGGACGTAGTGGTGACCTTCGGTCGCCACTCGTCCACAAACTCCCACCCCACCAGCCCAGCCTTCCCAGGATTAGCCAGCACATACCGAGTCTGTTTCCCATAGTCCTCCCCATCCCGAATAATATGATCATAAGACTCCCGCTGCCAAAAAGTCCCCTCAAGTCCGAGAAGCCGATTCGCCATTTTCGCCGAGAAAGCTTTCATCCCCTGAAGAATCTCCGAAAGCGGAAAACCCTCCTTCGGTTGGATCAGCAGATGCACATGGTTCGGCATCACACACCAGGCACCCAGTTCGAATCTCTCACCTGCGTAGCGCAGGATCGCATCACGCACGATCTCCGCGATATCCTTTCGGCGCATGTGGCATTCCCCATGCCCCTGTTCGAGTGCTTCCTCCATTCTTTCGGAGTAGAGCGACTCCAGTTTTTTCCGGGCATCTTTGGCGGTAGTCTCTTCGCCTTCGAATTCGGCTTTGCTTATGATATCCGAGAGCATTCTTTTCTCGGCGGCGTATTCTTCGGTGACGGATTTTGGTAATGAGTCAGCTAGGCGGAAGGTGACTGCGTACGTTGCGCCTTCTTGAGACCAATGGGGGAGGTTTTTGGGTTTGGATTTTTTGATGGGGTCTTCGGGATTTAGGTAGGTGGGAGTTAGGGGCGATGCTTGTGGCGACCGAAGGTCACCACTACGCGGCTTCACCCAGTCCGATAGCGCGACGTTCGGCTTGCCGGAGGTCTTCTTGAGCTGTTGGCGGATGGTGTGGAATTTCGTCCTCTCGCTGCCGTCTTCGTTGAAAACGGTGATGTCATCGCCATCGGAGTTCGCGGGGAAAAATCCGTAGATGCCGCGTGCCTGGAGGCGCTTTTCTTTTACCAGCTTTTCGAGATATTCGCAGGCTTCCGCGTAAAGTTTTTTCGCCTCGGCCGCGCCGCCTTCGTTCTTGGTTTTCAGGACCTTCGCCTCGCGATCCCAGACGCCGCGCAGCTCCCAGGCGTGGAAAAACGGTGTCCAGTCGATGTATTCCACGAGATCGCCGATCTCCACCTCGATGGTTTTGGTTCCTGTGAACGATGGCACCGGCGGGGTGTAGGAATCCCAATCGAACTTCGGCCCCGCAGCGCGTGCCGCTTCGATGGTGAGCGTTTCCTTTTTCGGGCCACCGAGGAAATTCTCGCGGGCTTTCTGCTGCTTCTCGCGGAGATCGACCACGAACGCATCGCGCCCGTCCTTGGAAAGAAGCGAAGTCGTAACCGGCACAGAACGCGATGCATCCAAGACATGGACGACCGGGCCGGAGTAGTGCTCTGCGATCTTGATCGCGGTGTGCGCGGCGGAAGTCGTCGCGCCGCCGATTAGCAGGGGAACGGTGAAACCACGGCGTTCCATTTCCTTCGCGACATGCACCATTTCGTCCAGCGAAGGGGTGATCAGACCCGAGAGCCCGATCACGTCGCTGCCCATCTCGATCGCCCTGTCCAGGATCTTGTCGCAGGAGACCATCACGCCCATGTCGGTGACTTCGAAGCCGTTGCAGGAAAGCACCACGCCGACGATGTTCTTGCCGATGTCGTGAACGTCGCCTTTCACGGTGGCGATCAGGAAACGCCCGGCGGAGTTGCCGCGCTCCGCGACTTTCAGCGCATCATCGTGCGACATCCCGGGGTTCTTTTCCTGGATCGCCAGGATATCACCCGCGAGGTTTTCCGCCTTCTCCGCCTCCATGTAGGGGAAAAGCCAGGCGACCGCCTTCTTCATCACACGGGCGGATTTCACAACCTGCGGAAGGAACATTTTTCCGGCTCCGAAGAGATCGCCGACGACCCCCATGCCATCCATCAACGGCCCCTCGATGACTTTCAGCGGCCTGCCGTATTTCAGGCGGGCGGCTTCCGTGTCTTCGTCGATGAAACGGTCGATGCCTTTCAGCAGAGCGTATTCCAGCCGTTTTTCGACCTCCCCTTCACGCCATGAAAGATCTTCCTCGATCTTTTTTCCGCCGACGTTTTTATAGCTTTCCGCAAGATCCAGCAGGCGCTCGGTTGAATCGTCGCGACGGTTCAGCAGGACATCCTCCACACATTCCAACAGGTCTTTCGGGATCTCGTCGTAGACCTCGAGCATCCCCGCATTGACGATCCCCATGTCCATCCCCGCCTGGGTCGCATGGTAGAGGAAGGCGGAGTGCATCGCCTCGCGCACCTTGTTGTTGCCACGGAAGGAAAAGGAAATGTTGGAGACACCGCCGGAGATTTTTGCACCCGGCAGGTTCTGCTTGATCCAGCGGGTGGCGTTGATGAAATCCAGCGCGTAGTTGTTGTGCTCCTCGATCCCGGTCGCGACCGTCAGGATGTTCGGATCGAAAATGATGTCGTTGGGATTGAAACCGACCTCATCGACTAGGATGCGGTAAGCCCTTTCACAGATACGGATCTTCTCATCGTAGGTCGCCGCCTGGCCTTTTTCATCGAAAGCCATCACGACTACGGCGGCACCGTATTTCATGATGTGCTTGGCACTCTTCTTGAAAATTTCCTCACCCTCCTTGAGCGAGATCGAGTTCACGATCCCCTTTCCCTGGAGATGCTTCAGGCCTTCCTCAAGGATCTCCCATTTCGAGGAATCCACCATGATGGGCACCTTGGCCACATCCGGCTCGCCCTGGAGGAGATCGAGGTAGCGGCACATCATCGCCTTGCCGTCGATCAGACCGTCGTCGAAGCAGATGTCGATCACGTTGGCACCGTTGGCCACCTGTTGGCGGGCGACTTCCACCGCCGCTTCGAGATCGCCTGCACGCACAAGTTTCGCAAACTGCGGGGAGCCGGCGACGTTCGTGCGCTCGCCGATCATGAGGAAGCCTTTGCCCTCGTCGTGGTTGTAGGCGTCGGTGCCGGAGAGCCGGAGTGCTGGATGGATTGTCTTCATGATAAAAATAGTTGAACCGCCAAGACGCCAAGAACGCCAAGGCCGGTGTTATGTCAATGTTCTGAAAATTGGTTGGCTATCCGTTAGATCCCATGTTCGGCTTTCGCACCCACGTCACTCATAATTATTCTTCCCTTGGCGATCTTGGCGTCTTGGCGGTTCATTTATCCTCACCTCCCGGGAACCTTCCTCGGTGCCACTCCCCTCACCCCTTCGGCGATGGCGCGGACATGTTCCGGAGTGTTGCCGCAGCATCCCCCCGCGAAATTGATCAACCCGCTTTCGGCGAAGCCCTTCATGTAATCCCTCATGTGCTGCGGCTCCAGATCGAATCCCGTCGGTGCCAGCGGATTCGGCAAGCCGGCGTTCGGGTATGCCGAAACATAAGTGCCCGCCACATCGGAAAGCTCCTCCAGGAAAGGCCGCATCAGATCGGGGCCGAGCGAGCAGTTCAGGCCTATCGCCAGCGGTTTGGTGTGGGCGAAGGCATTCCACAGCGCCTCGACTTTCTGGGCGGAGATCATCGTTTCCCCGCCGAGCCCGACGGCCGCGGAGATGATCACCGGGAGATTCACCCCGTCCTCATCGAAAACATCACGCACCGCCACCGCCGCCGCCTTCGCGTTCAGGGAATCGAAGATCGTCTCTATCATCAGGATGTCGCAGCCACCTGCGATCAATCCGCGCACCTGCATCCGGTAAGCCTCGAGCACCTGATCAAAAGTGACCACCCGGAACGCAGCGTCCTCCGCATCCGGCGAGTTGCTCAGGGAAACCGTCAGCGGCCCGATCGCGCCGGCCACGTAGCGTTTCACCCCAGTGTCCGTCCCCACATCATCCGCCATTTTCCGGGCGAGCTTCGAACCCTCGACATTCATCTCCCATGCCAGCTCGTTGAGGAAATTGTTCTCGAGGATCTTCTGGAAAAACTCCGGATCTTTCCGCCCGCCCTTCTCGCGGGGGTCTTCGATAAAGAACTCGCTCTGGGCGATCCCGGTCGCGGAAAAGGTGTTCGTTTCGCAAATGTCGGATCCGGCCTCGTAAAAGCGCTTGTGGATGTCTGCGATCACATCCGGCCTTGTGATCGAAAGGATGTCGCCGTTGTTGAGCAGATCCTTGTCGTTGTCCTTGAAACGCTCCCCGCGCGCCGCCGCCTCATCCAGCCCGTATGATCGGATCGTCGTCCCCATTGCGCCATCGAGCACCAGGATCCTTTCATCAAGACTCTTCTTCAGCTCCTCCGTCAAATCCGCCTGCGCCATGCGGAGAATTTACCCCCGCCCTGCCCCCGATCAAGGATCAAATCATCAAATCACGATATGATGATGGGTAAAACCCTCCTCCTTGACTCAGCACCAAGAAGGAGATACATATCTCCTGCCATGAAAACGACAGTATTCAAATCCGGAGGCTCGCAAGCAGTCAGGATACCCAAGGAACTCCGCCTGAATGCGAAATATGTCGAGATCGAGCGTCGAGGGGCATCGCTGATCCTGACTCCGACGCCCGAAAAGAAGAAATGGCCCGAGGGTTACATTGAGACGATCATCGCAAATGCGGCGGAGACCGATTTCGTGCGCCACCCGCAAGGCGAACACCGTGAAATCATCTGGTGATGTTGCTGCTCGATTCCGACACCTGCGTCCATGTGCTTCGGGCACGGCAGCCTCACCTAGGGCGCTTTGCGGAACTCGAGCCGGGCTTGGCATTCGTTTCCGCGATCACCTACCACGAGCTGCATTATGGAGCCTTGCACGCGGGCTTCGCGAAGGATCTGCATCTGAAAAGCCTGGAGGATTTCGTGAGCCATCTCGTGATCCTCCCATTCACTGCCACCTCCTCCGCGCACTCGGCTGCCGTCCGTGAATCCCTCGCGGCAAAAGGAACCCCCATCGGCCCGCTCGACACGCTCATCGTCGGACATGCCCTGGAGCATGAACTCACCCTGGTTACCGGAAATGTCCGCGAGTTTTCCCGCGTAGAAGGCCTCACGACCGAAAACTGGTGTGAATCCTGATTAACTCCGTGTATCCTGCCGGAAAACCCGCATCAATCCCTTAGAAACTTTCCTCGCACGATTTCATTTCAGTTTTCAGCCTCTCAGAATTTCAGCATTTACCAAAAAAAATGTCAGCCATCCAAGTCCTCCACCAAGAACGCATCCCGGCGAGCGGATTCCTTGCCGTCCCGGGACGCCTCGATTTCAACCAGCTCCTCCACCTCGAAAAACAGTTCCAAGGTAGGAAAATCACCTTCCTGATCGAGGAAAACGACCACCACGATCCTGCCCTGCGCGGTCACATGGAGAAATCCGGCTCGGGGGCGATGTTTTCCTGCACCGACAAAAACGCCTCGGAGGCGGGAAAGGAGTTTGCGAACTTCCTCAAGGAAGGCGGGATCCTGCTGTTCGTTCCCGGCAGAGCCACAGCCCGCCCGGCGACCCCGATTCACGCCCCTTCGTCCCACCTCAGGACCCTCACCGCCTTCGGCCTCCCGCTGCTGCCCATCGCCATCGACTGCCCTCGCGAATCCTGCCTGGCCATCGAGAAGGTCACAAGCCTGCCGCTCGCCGTCATCACCTTCGGGAAAAGTGTCGCTGCGAAGGATTCCTCAGTCCCATCACTCCAGGGCGCGCTGCTTGAGGCTTTTGAGGAAGCATACTCGAAGCGCTCCATCCTCAAAAGCTCGCTTGCCACCGCCCTATTCATGGGATTGAAGGGCAACCCCAACGACAGGCTCATCGACGGCTCGGACGACGTGACCCTTCCCTTCTCGAAAATCCTCCCCGTCGCGATCGCGCTATCGAAATACATCAGGGCGGAAACCGACAAGCCCCGGGTCGCCATCGTCCTTCCCCCGGGCAAGGGCGGGCTGATCGCCAACCTCGCCGTCATTTTCGCCGGAAAAATCCCGGTGAACCTCAATTTCACCGCCTCCCACAACGCGATCCGCTCCTCCATCCGCCAGGCCGACGTGGATCGTTTCATCACCGCCGATCCCTTCGTCCGCAAGGTCTCGAACTTCCCCTGGCCGCCGAACCGCGACCTGATCTTCATTGAACGCACGATCCCCGAGCTGAAGAAATCCATCGTGAAATGGGCTTTGCTCACCAAGCTCCTGCCCTCCTCGGTGATCGTCGCCATGCTCGGCCTCAACAAGCGCCGCGACAGCGATGAGGCGGTCCTGCTCTTCACCTCCGGCTCATCCGGCGAGCCGAAGGGCGTGCCGCTATCCCACCGCAACGTCCTGGCCAACGTCACCCAGTTCGCCTCCCGCCTGAACATCGGCCGCGACTCCTCCATCATCGGCTGCCTCCCGCTGTTCCATTCCTTCGGCTGCACCGTCACCCTTTGGTATCCGGTCATCGAGGGCGTCAACCTGATCACCTACCCCTCCCCCATCGAGACCAAGCGCCTCGCGGAGCTCATCTCCCTCCACCAGATCAACGTCCTCCTCGCCACGCCGACATTCCTGCGCGGTTACATGAAACGCATCGACCCCGCACAGCTCGAATCCCTCAAGCTCATTGTCACCGGCGCGGAAAAACTGCCGCAGAATCTCGCCGACGCATTCGAGGAGAAATTCGGCGTCCGCCCGATGGAGGGCTACGGCCTCACCGAGACATCGCCCGCCACCAACGTCAACCTGCCCACTCCGGCAAGCGAGAACAACGCCCATTGCATGCCTGCACTCAGCAACGGATCCGTCGGCCAGCTCCTGCCGGGCATCGCAATCCGCCTCATCGACGCTGCGACCGAGAAATCCCTCCCGCTGCACCAGCCCGGAATCATCATCCTCAAGGGGCCAAATGTTTTTCCGGGCTATCTCCGCGACGAAAATCGAACCAAGGAAGTCCTGTCCGATGACGGCTGGTTCCGCACCGGCGATGTGGGATTCCTCGATGCCGAAGGCTTCCTCCACATCCAGGGCAGGATCTCGCGTTTCTCGAAGATCGCCGGCGAAATGGTTCCCCACGAGACCATCGAGGCCGCCATCAACCAGGTTCTCGGCCTCGACTCCGAAACCGAACGCAAGATCGCCATCGTCGGCATCCCCGACGAGCAGAAGGGCGAGGCCATCGTCCTGCTATCCACCATCGCCGGCCAGGCGCTGGAGCAGGAATGCATTGACCTCCGCTACAAGCTCCTCGATCACGGCCTGACCTCCCTCTGGTGCCCGCGCATCATCGTCCCGGTCGCGGAGATCCCCCTCCTCGCCTCCGGCAAACTCGACATCAAGTCCTGCCAGGAGCTGGCCGGATGAACGTGGCGGCGGATTGCATCCGCCATGCCTGGGCATATTTCCGGAGAAAAGCATTTTCGTTTCGCAGCGGCGCTTTGAAAGGTAAGACCCGGGGCATGCGTTTAGGCTTCCGGAATACGGAACAGACCAAGATAACCCATCATGAACGCAAGCATCAGAAACCCATCCCGAATCATCCTCCTTGGGTTCAGCCTCGCGCTGTTCCCGGCCATCGCCACCGCCCGGCCGAAGAAGCAGGAGCCTGACGTTTCATTGACCAGCGGTGGACTAAAACTCGAGGGGCATTATGCCGCGGCCCTGGACACCCTGCGGGAGGAAATCACCGAAGCCTTGCCAAAGGTTGATTCGCGCAAGCAGGAGGATTTCAGGAAATCCATCGAAAAAACCGGCAAGGCCCTGGCGGAGGCCGAGGCCACCAAGCAGGCGCTGGATAAAGCGAACTCCGGAAAAGGTGCGGTGGAACACGCGAAAGGCAAATGGATCGGCGGAGCTGAGAAAGGCATCGCCCAGGCCGAGGCCGCGATGAAGACGGCCACCACGGCTGCCGAACGCGAGGCTGCGAAGGAAGACCTCGCGAAATGGCAGGAGAACAAGAAGGAAGGCGAGAAAGCCCTCAAGGAACGCCAGGCAGCCTACGACAAGGCGATGGCCGATGAACCAAGGCTCTCCAAAGCGAACCAAGCCGCCCAGGAAGGATTGGAAAAGGCACGCGCCGAGGAGCTGGCCGTGGCGACATCCCTGCTCTCGGATCTCGCTCCCATCCTCTCAACCGAGAAGTCCGATGCCAAGCTCGCCAAATGCGCTGCGCTGATCCACGCCACCCCGCGCGGCCTCGCCGCCTTCGCCCAGGAGGGATCCGAGCAGGCGGCCTTGGTCGATGAGCTTTTCGCCAATGACTCCCTGATTGTGGAAATGCTCGTCGCCGGTGGTGCTAAATACGGAAACTACGGACGCGCCATGGAGATTTTCTCCGAGATCAAGAAAGCCAGTCCGAAGGCCGGCGAAGGCAACCTGCATCGGCTAGCGCTGGCGACAGCGCTGGAACACGCGCGCCCCATCACCCAGAACAATCCAATCGAAACCTCCGGCGCACCTGCAACCGTCGATCCTGTCAAACGCTACCTCCATTATGAGAAAGCCTTCCTCGCCGGTGAGCTGGATCCCGCTTTCAAGGATCTGACCACATGGGAATACCGCCATGCCATCAATTCCGACTCACCCGACGAGATCCTCGCCTGGGGCCGCGAGATGCTGCGCAACTACCGCCCCGACCATATCTCCAACCCGGACTACGGCTGGCGCTATGTCTCCTCCATCCGCACGGAAGTCCCTTACGGCTCACAGAACGTCAAATATGACGATCCCTCCCTGCAGCAGTTCCAGAACATCATCTGCAA
>Ga0163144_10012469_pt1 | contig 17848 bp, 13 predicted proteins | sample OliLak19BULKMAT1_FD_123175 | JGI IMG/M metagenome (GOLD analysis project Ga0163144, IMG submission 123175) | Freshwater microbial mat bacterial communities from Lake Vanda, McMurdo Dry Valleys, Antarctica - Oligotrophic Lake LV.19.BULKMAT1 | ecosystem: Environmental > Aquatic > Freshwater >...
CCGGCCCAACGGGGCCAGGGATGATAATGCCTTGCCCATCTGCGGCTTACGGGCCAAGGTGCGGTGCCGGGGGTGGGCAACTCTATCGGAGCACAAGTGGTCAAGTTTTGGTGAGCGCCGAGGATTCGCCGCATGGCGGGCCCCGCTGAGCGCTTCGCGCGCCTCATCCACGGCCATCGACGAAATTCACTACTTTACGGCCGCTTTTACGCCCGTTTTCCGATGTTCAACCAACTCCGGAATTCATCGATGATCGTGCGGTGTTGGCGGCGCCGGGCGTTGAAGCGTTTCGTCCCGGCCGGGTTGATCGAAAGCGGGCGCAGGTCTGCTTTGCGTTGGCGGCGCCAGCTCACCGGACGTGGAATGGCACTTCGATAACTACTTCTATTTCAATGGCTTCGCCGTTTTTAGAGGCGGGGCGGAATTCCCAGTTGGCGAGATCCTCGGCGGCCTTTGCGGCTACGGCCGGGGCACGGCCGGGCAGGGGAGTGATGGAGATGACTTTTCCGTCTTTCCCAATGATTGCAGACACTTGCACCCAACCCTCGGCGCCGGATCCGGGCGCTGGAGGCGGATCGGGGCGGAGAATTTTGCGGACGGGTACGGGCGCCCGCATGGAGGATGCGGCGGTGGATTCAAACGATCGTTCGGAGAACCACATCGTCCAATCACCTATATAGTCGGGCAAATTGGGCTTAGGAATCACCAAAACGTACACAATTCGCTCTCTAAAACGCGCCTCAATCGCACGCGGCAGGGTACGGGAGGAGGGGCGTAGCGGTGCCGACATCGTCGAGGCGGCGGGCGGGATTCTCAGATCGAAGGACCGGGGAGGCGTCCCCGATAGCGCGGTGGGAACCGGAGCGAGCGTGGAGTTCGCGCGACGGTTCCCGGCGATGGCGACGCCGGGAATCACCGGGCCTTGGCCGGGTATTCCGCCGGAGGGCTCGCCGACTCTCCCGGCGCGCGAAAAGGCGGCGGCTCGCGAACCATCGGGCAACCCGGCCAGTTGCTCGGCCGGGTTGAGTCCAATGACGGCAGCGGTGACTGTGGCCCCGGTTCCTCCCGCGGAAACTTCCGGAGGAGCGGCCAGCGCTTTTCCTTCCGCGTCACCTGTCCCACCGCCGCGATTCCTGGAGGGAGGCGGAACGAACGGCGCCCGCCGTTTTGGAAGCGCTCCGGCGCCGACCAGAGTAGCTGGTGCAGACTCTTTTGCGGTTGTGGCGGCCAGTTCCGGAGGGGCGTCGGCCACAATACCGGCTGCCAATACCAGTTTCGGCTGTTCTTTGGGCGGGACGAAGGTTTTTGGCCTTGGTTTGGTGGTTGGCAGCGAAGGTAGCCCGGCCACAGTCGCCGGCAAATCCGTCTTGGCCGTCTGTATTTCCGGAGCTGTTAATATTTCCGGCACTTCCGGCGCAGGCGTACGGGGCTTGGGCGGCTCAAACGGTTTAGGAACTGGCTTTCCCTGGACGGCCACCATATTCTGCAAAGGCGTTTCCGTCTTTAGAATCTCTGGCTTGTCCGGCTGCCAAACCAACTGTTTGGCTGGATCGGGGTTGGGCTGTTGAACGACGATTCTCTCGTTCCGGCTGCGCTCTTCTCCCTGGAACCGGCGGCTATCCCCGATGGGCGTTTCCGGGGAGACCGAGGGAAGGGCGGCCGGCACCCGGGCCCAGTAGATTATCGGCTCCTTCTTGAGGTCGATCACCTTATATACTGCCGCCTGGATCGGCTCATCCGCCGGACCAGCGCCGGATGGCAAAAAGGCCAAGGCGCAGACGACCCCGGCGTGAGCAAACAACGAAAAGAAGAAGCTTACCGGCCGCAGCGGCCAGAATGGAGTTGGCGTTTCTGGGGTTCGCTCACCGTCGCTGTAGTTAGACAAACGCACTCTGATCTTGGGAAGCTTCACGATGCTATCTCTCTAAGGATAATCGGCAGGGACAGAGATTCGCCCTACGAAAATTATGCCGATTGCAGAATCAGAATCCCCAATTGCTGGCCAGTACCCAGCCGGTACCGGTGTTCGCGCTGTCGGTGATCCAGATGTAAAGCGACTTGAAACCGCCCAGATAGGCACCCTGGCGGGTAAGGTTGAGGTTCAGCACCAAGTCCGTTCCTGAAGCGGAAACCGATGAGGTGCTGCCATTGACGATGCATTGACTGTTCTGGATGGCGCCGGCCGCTCCCGGAGTGAGAGGTCCCACCAATGCCGTCAGCATGTCGTTATAGAGGAAAAGCGAATTGCTGGCCCGGTCATAGAAACCGTGGCAACTGCCCGCCGGGATAGATGTGTTTGTGTTGACGAGAAAGTAAAATCGCTCCATATCCGCGAATCCGTTGGTATCGCGTCCCCGAAGAGTAAAAGTCTGGGTAGCGGAAGTGGTAGCGGCTGGCTGCGCCGATATCAGAGTTGGCGGCTGGGGCGGGGAATTTGAATTCCAGGCGCTGGTTTGGACCCACCCGGTGCCGGTGTTGGCATTGTCGGTCACCCAGATATACACCTTTTGCGGGCTTGCCGCGTAGGCGCCTTGAAGGCTCAAACCCACCGTCACTGTCAGATCCGTTCCGGAACCGGAAACAGGCATTGAGGCGGCGCCGTTGAGGACGCACTGGCTATTCTGCAACGTACCGGCGCTACCTGGGCTGAGGGGGCCGGTGACGGCGGTTAAGGCGTCGTTATAGAGGAAGAACGCATTGGCGGCGCGGTCATAGAAGCCGTGACAACTGTTAGCCGGGACGGTGGGGCTGCTATAGACCTGGAAGTACATGCGGTTGATGTCGGTGAAGCCGTTGGCGTCACGGGCGACAAAAGTGAAAGTTTGCGGGGAACCGTTGGGAGTGGATGGGGTTCCGGAAACCACGATGGGCGGTTGGGGTGGGGTGGGGGTTCCCCAAGTGCTTGTTTGAATCCAGCCGGTGCCGGCGCCCGCGTTGTCGGTCACCCACAGGTATACCCTTTGCTGATTTGCCGCGTAGGCGGTTTTCAGGCTGAGGTTGATGGTCACGGTGAGGTCGGAGCCGCCACCGGAGACGGGTGTGGAAGCAGCGCCATTGAGAATGCACTGGCCATTCTGCAGGGTACCCGCGCTGCCCGGGGCGAGCGGTCCGGTGAGGACGGTTAGCGCATCATTATAAAGATAGAACGCGTTCGCGATGCGGTCATAGAAGCCGTGGCAGGTATTCGCCGGCACGGTGGGGCTGGCGTAGACCTGGAAGTACACCCGGTTGATATCGAGGAACCCGTTGGCATCCCGGGCGACAAAGGTGAAGGTCTGCGGCGAACCCGTTGGATTGGCGGGGGTCGCTGAGAATACGGTGGGAGGCTGAGGCGGGGAAGTGGAATTCCAGATGCTGGTTTGGATCCAACCGGTGCCTAAGCCGGAGTTGTCGGTCAGCCACAAGTACACTCGCTGCTGGTTTGCGGCGTAGGCGCCCTGCAGACTGAGGCCGATGGTTACAGTGAGGTCAGTTCCGGCGCCGGATACGGGTGTTGATGTAGCTCCATTGAGGATGCACTGACTATTCTGCAAAGTACCAGCACTGCCTGGAGTAAGCGGCCCGCTGAGTGCGGTAACGGCGTCGTTATAGAGGAAGAACGCATTCGCGGCGCGGTCATAGAAGCCGTGGCAGCTATTCGCGGGCACGGTGGGGCTGCTGTAGACCTGGAAGTACACCCGGTTAATATCGAAGAACCCATTGGAATCCCGGGCGACGAGGGTAAAGGTCTGCGGGGAACCGGTGGGATTGGCTGGTGTCGCCGAGAATACAGTGGGAGGCTGGGGCGGGCCTAAGTTTCCCCATATCCCGGTCTGAACCCAACCGGTATCATTTACTTCCTGGTCGCGTGTCCAGAAGTAGATGCCTCTGGGAAACGCGCTGTACGATCCGCTCAAGCTGAAGCCGAGATTGAGAACCAGGTCTGTACCGGTGGCCGACACGACCGCCGAGGTACTTCCATTGAGAGAGCATTGGCTGTTCTGGAGCGTGCCGGCCGTCCCGGGCGTTAGGGGCCCGAACAGAGTATTCAGTGCGTCGTTATACAGATACAGTGCGTTCGTCTGCCGGTCATAAAAGCCGTGGCAGGTATTTTGGGGAATGAAACTGTTGTTGTTGATGAGGAAGTAGACCCGGTAGATATTGGCGGCTCCGTCTGCATCCCGTGCGGTTACCGTAATCGTCTGCGGAGAGCTGACAGGATTCGTTGGCCCTCCGGAAACCACGGCCGGCGCCGCGGTTCCCGGGAATGTGATCTTCCGGATCCGGTGGTTGAGGGAATCGGCAGTATAGACAAATGTCGCGCCATCAACGGCCACTCCTAGAGGAACATTCAACTGGGCGGCGGGAGCGGGACCGCCATCGCCGTTAAACCCTGGGATTCCAGTGCCTGCCACCGTGCTGATTACTCCGGCAGGCGTTACTTTTCGAGTCCGGTTGTTGCCTTGATCCGCAATATACAGAATTCCATTGAAGTCCACGACGATGTCCGATGGGTAAAAGAGAGCGGCAGCAGTAGCGGCGCCACCATCCGCATTGTAGCCCCCGTTCCCATTTCCGGCGACGGTACTGATTACTCCGGCCGGAGTGACTTTGCGGATACGGTGATTGAGCCGATCCGCAATAAGCAAATTACCCGCTGAATCGACGAACGTGCCGGATGGCTGCGTGAGTGCAGCGGCCGTCGCGCTGCCGCCGTCCCCGCTGAACCCATCGCTCCCGTTCCCGGCTACGGTACTGATGATACCGGCCGGAGTGACTTTGCGGATGCGATTGTTGAAGGAATCCGCAATAAAGAGATTGCCCGCAGGATCACGGCTGACGCCCAATGGGAACCATAACCCGGCAGAAGTTGCCGCGGCGCCGTCGCCGCTGAAGCCAGCGCTGCCGTTGCCCGCCACCGTGCTGATAATACCTGCCGGGGTGACTTTGCGGATGCGTTGATTACCGGTGTCGGCGATGTAGAGATTTCCCGCGGCGTCTACTTCCACATCGGATGGGAAATTCAATTGGGCCGCTGTTGCGAGTCCGCCGTCACCACTGAAACCGGGGACGCCGATACCAACTACCGTGGTGATCACTCCGGCTACGGTGACCTTACGAATCCGGCTGTTTTGAAAATCGGCAAGGTAGAGGTTGCCAACAATATCGATTGCGATGCCCCCTGGTTCATTCAGCGCCGCGGCAGTGGCGGGGCCCGTGTCACCGCTAAACCCGGCAGTTCCGGCGCCGGCGACCGTGGTGATTATTCCTTGCGCGGAGGCGGGGAGAGAGGCCAATCCAAGAACCAGAACCACGTAGAGGTGCGAGACCAACAAGGAAACATGATTCCGCATGATTCCCAATTCTACTTCGAGAAGCTACGTAAAAAAATGTAAATAGGCGAGGAAACAATGCAGGCGGGGGATGTCATCCTATCTCTAAATCCGCAAACAGGAACACATCATCCATTTCGGACTTGCTGCCGTAATGGAAAGGGAGCTGAAAATATTTGCTTTGGAAGAATCTGACGGCATATCCCCGGCAATTTCGCGTACTGCATCGAAGGGAGTGCTGTACCAGGACTACAGTGCGGAACAGCCCATGGCGAAACCGGCGCGGGTGAAGCAGGCTAGGTACAAGGACCACTTTGGGAATCATGGACTACAGCGACAAGAACGGAAATAACGGATCGTGGGGAAGGCTCTTGCGAGACCGGCGGCTGGGGATGCGCTTTCCAATTGAGATGGAGCTGAAGTATCGAGTTGGGGCCAAAGCGACGACGTGGGCGCCAGTGCGAACGATCAACATCAGCAGTTCGGGGATGTTGATTCGGGCCGATTCGGTAGCGGTGAAGGGGAGCAGCGTGGATCTGTCGCTGGACTGGCCAAGGTTGCTGGATAACCGGATTCCGCTGCGATTGATGGTGAAAGGGCGTGTAGTGCGGGCCGGGAATGGGGAGGTGGCGGTCACGTTTCAACGGTTTGAGTTCCGGACGGCACGGGCGCCAGGGCGGGCGGAGTTGATGGATGTGGCGGCGGCGGAGCAGGCGTGAGGCAGCAAGTTCTCGGACATTCCAAGGGGAACTATGTTCATGGGAGTGGCTAGGCCTCCCTTGCCTGTGACTTCACAAAAGGCTGGTAGAGAAACTCCAAAAACTTCTTTTGTTTGCGCGGAAAATCGATGCGATTGTTCAACAGGATTTGGGCGAGCTTGGTATAGCTCTTGCCGAGCGTGGTGGACGGATCGACGTTCGAACCCTTTTCGGCGGATGCGTTAGCAAGGGCATAGCTATTGGGGATGGTCAATTCCACGGGGAGTCCAATCAGGTCGGCGACCCTGTCTTCCGTCATGACGTGACTGGCGACAAAGCGGTTTAAGACCACGCGGACCTCCTTACCCAGCCCCAAGCGCCTCAACCGCTCCGCCTTCCGCAGCGCGATATGGACCGAAGTCAGTTCCTGTGTGCAGACCAACAAGATCCGCTTGGCCTCCAGCAATACCTCCGTAGAGCAGGAATCCAGGGGCCCAGGAAGGTCGATGCAGGTGAGATCATAGGCACGGCGAAAAAAGCCGAGCAGTTCCTGCATGCGATCATTGTCCGCAAAGGTTGCCCCGTCGGCATCCGCAGGGAGGATATCGAGGTCGTCCCGCTGCGACGCCAAGCGCGACCAGATGTCAGCATCCATTTGATGACTATTGGCGAAAGCCTCTTGCAGGAAGTGCTCCGGATGCAAATTGTTCAGAAATGCCTGGACGGGGGCGTCGCGGTCTAAATCGACAAGGAGCACACGCTTCTGTGGTGATTTCGAGGCGATGAAGGCCGTATGAGCGGCGATAGTTGATGTTCCGCTGCCTGGTTTGCTGGGAAGAAAGGCGACAATGTCACCGCCAGCATTGGCTCGATTGGGCTTATCGCGAAGTTTTTCAATCGAGGAGGCGAGGATTTCTCGAGCCCCGTTCGCCGGAGCGTCAACCGGAATATAGTCCGGGACACCGGCACGCATCAGTGAGGAGAGAACCTGTACATCTTCCTGGCACAGGGCAAGGATCTCGACGTTGGTATTCCGGTCGCGGATCGTCTTGATGATCAGGATGGCGCGGGGAAGGTCAGCGCAATCGATGAGAAGGAAATCCATTGCGTTCAGGCGAAGCATCCGCATCAGGATGTCATCGCTCGGGTAGTCGAGCAGGCAGTCGATGGAGCCGATGGAGTGGGATCTGGTCATCTCTTTGGAATAGTGTTCGGCGACTACGGGATTGGGCGAGATGATGGCGCAGTTGAATTTGGAGGCGTGCATGGAGTTCTTTGGGGGGACTCTATGAGATTACGAGCGGCGATTGCGGGAGACAACAGAGCGAAAGCTCTAAAAATCTGAGTACTCGGGGGGCAGAGGGGAAGGGAAACTAGAGTTCTAAGGTACGCGCTACTTCTGGTAGAGGGAAGTTGCACTGTCGATTTCCGCGAGCTCATTACGCTCTTCCGGGGAGGGGGTCGTTGCCGGGGCAGCCGCTAACTCGGCCTTGGCTGCTTTCGTCTGCGTTTACCGCAACTTTTCCTCTAACGCTTTGATCTCGGCCTGCTCGGCGGCCGATGGTTTTCTGACTGTGGCGGCGGCGAGTTCGGTTCTCGCCGCCGCTTTGTTGCCCGTTCCGAGCAGCGCGCTAGCGAGATGAATGCGGTACTCAACCACTTCTGGCGCTTTGGCCACAGCTGAGCGGAATGCCTGGGTCGCGTTGGCGGTCTCCTTGCGCTTCAGATATACCGAACCAAGCGCGTCGGAGAATGTTGGGTTGGATGGGTCCTTGGCGGCCGCGGCCTGGGCTAACTGTAACGCCTCATTCAAGTCCCCGCCGGAGTCGGTGAGCGCCATGGCCAGATTGTTTTTGATGATGGGTGAATCAGGTTTGCCTTGCAGGGACTCCCGATACAGCGGCACGGCATCAGCGGGGCGCCCGGATTGCTGCAAAGCGTAGGCGAGCGAGGCGGATACGTTAGGGTCCTGGGGCGCAAGTTTGTGGGCAGATTGAAACTGCGCAATCGCCTGGGGCCAATCGCCTGTTTGCTGATGCGCCAGGCCGATGGCCATTTCGATATTCACCGTCGGCGGCATATTCTGTTTCAGCCATTGGAAGTGCTCCATAGCGAGAACGGATTTATTTAACCGCGCGGCGGTGGTGGCCAGCATCATGCGGATCTCCGTGGAGGCCGGCTGGAGCTTCACTTCTTCCTGGAGGGACTGCAACACGCGTTCCGGCTGGCCGGAGACAAAGCCAAGCTCGATGAGTCCGCGGAGTACCCGTGGGTCTTTCTGTCCGGGCTTGTAGTACTGCTTATAGATGATTTCAGCTTCGCGGAAACGCCGCTCCTGGATATTGAGCAAAGCGCGCTGCAGGTGCGCCTCCTGCAGCGTTGGATACTCGCGGATGAGACTACTGATCTCCTGGCGGGCTTCGACCGATTGCCCTTGCAGCGCGAGCGCCGCCGAGTAGACCAAGCGCGTCCGGGGCAGCCGGGGATTGATGGAAAGGGCGCGGAGGGCATACTTGTGTGCCTCTTGTGCCTGGGCACGCTGAATGCTGATGCGGGCCATCTCTTCAAGGGCCGGGAGGTACGTGGGTTCGATCTCAATGGTCTTGAGCAGTTGTTTGCGGGCGTCGTCGCCGCGGTTACGCTGCAGCAGCGCGCGGGCCAGATCGTAATGGTAGGTGGCGGATTTGGGATTAGCATCGACGAGCTTGGTGAACTCGGCAATGGCGGCATCGACTTCGGCGGGTTGGCCGGAAGCGGCGCGGAGAGAGGCCCGGGCGGCAATGGCTTCGCCGTCATTCGGGGAAGTCTGTAAAGTGGCGTCGAGGAGAGCGGCTGCTTCCTTAGGTTGGTTCGTGCGGAGATAGAGATTGATCAGACGCTTCTGAAAGGCGCCGGCGGAACCTCCCCGTTTGTAGGCTTCGAGGGCGCGCTGGGTGTCGCCAATGTCACGGTAGAAATCGCCGGTGACAAGGAGGCCGTCTGTATGCTTGGAACCCGCGGCGGTGAGCTTGGCGATGGTTTCCTCGACCTGCTGTGGCTGCTTTAGGCTCAGGTAATGGCGGGCGAGCTGGAGGATGGCGAGACTGTCCGTGGGATTGGCGGAAATGCGCTTTTGCAGCAACTCCTCGGCTTCCCTGGTCCGATTGGCGCGCCGGTATTGAAAGTAAAGGATGTCGTAGAGAGCGCCCTGGGCGGGGTTAGCGGTGAGAGCTTGCTGTGCGAAGGATTCGGCTTCCTTCGTCTGGCCGCTACCGAGTAGGCTCTGCGTCAGAAGAGTGGCTGCTTCGATGGAATCGGGCTGGGCGCTGAGTGCGGCGCGGAAATAACTAGCCGCTTCGGCTGGTTTGGAATCGAGCATTGCCAGGTGGCCGAGCAACCGGTTTCCATGAAAGGATTTGGGATCGGCTTTTTGATAGTGTTGGGCGATGCGAAGCAGTTTGTCGTACAGAGGCTGTGGAGGGCTCGGGAGATATTGCAGGCCATCGAGATAGAGTTTGGCGAGGGCAAGCCGGGCCGCTTCATGGGTGGGCTGCAGGGCGACCGTCTTTTCCAGTGTAGAGAACGCGTCGGTGATCTTGCCTTCCCTGCTGGAAACAAGCCCCAGCCGATAGTAGGCTTCGGCGTAAGAGGGATCCAGATTGAGGGCGTTGCGGTACTGCAGAGTGGCTTCGGGTAGTTGGCCCTTGTCGAAGAAGGCATTGCCGCGTTCGATGTACTTTTCTTTGGAGGTCTTAAAGGCGCCACAACCGGCGAGGGAAACGAAGAGTGCCAGACATAGTCCGGCCTTTGTGAAGAAATACATAGCGAAGAGTCTGATCCCAGAATAGAAGAAAGGCGACCATTGTGGGCCGCCTTTCTTGCCGGTCTTTCCGATAGGTGTGTTTTCGTTACGCCTGGGTGTTGTCCTTGCGGCGGCGGGCGGCGAACCAGAAGAGGCCGCTTATACCAGTAGCAAGGAGACCGTAGAAGCCGGGCTCGGGAACGTCGGTGAGGCTCGGCGGACGCTCGGTGAGGAATGTCTGGACAGGGCCGCCGGAATTCTTCACGTAGTTATTGCTATCCCAACCGCTGACCACAACCCACTTGCTCCATTCCGTAATGGCTGCCTGCGTGTTCCAGTTTGTGGATACGTAAAGAGCGGCGCGATCGAACCAGGTCTGAACATTGCCTGCCAAGGCTGGCTGATCATTACTACCACCAGTATCGGTGTCGGTATCCATAGCGGACCAAATGGCCTTGATGATTGCCTGATTGCGGCCATTGGTTGTGTTTGTGGGGGTATACTTGCCGATTCCATACAGCCCGTCACCCTTCACGAACACTGTCGTTTGATCACTGGTATAGGTTGCGACCGAAGTATATTGGTCCAGGAGGTAGCCAGCCATGCGGTAGCGGAAGAGGGCCTCTTCCCCAGCGGCGGTGCCGGCTGGATCATAATTGGTTGCCCCGTTGGTATTGATGCTGAAGTTGGGGCCGGAAGTGATGACACCGGGCCGCTGGACGTCCTCGTAGCGCACATCGCGATACCCATCAGCCCACGATGTCTGGCCGGGGCCGACCTGGGATTGGCCGGGGAAAGTGGTACCCTCCCCATTGATTTCTTCAAATCCCAGGGAGTTGGCACGGTAGACGCCGTTCCAGTTGAAATACAGCTGGGCGTCGACGCACCATAGATTCACTAGCGCTCCAGTGTTGGCTGAGGTAATCTGTGTCGAACTGAGCGAACCGTTGAATCGCCCACCATTCACAACCAGATCAGCGGCCGAGGAACCTCCCATCGTCAGATAGTAGTCGGTGCCGATAGGAGCCGAGGTTTGACCTGGTCCGGCAAAGAGCACAGTGGGTATGGCTAAGCCAATAAAACCTAAAAGTTTGTTCATTAATCCTCCGAAGAGCATCCTCTCGTGGAGCAAGAGATCTCTGTGTAAATATTTCTTTGAGCGGTATAAGCAGTATAGGAGATCGGTGCCGTTAGGTACAACATTATTGTGGTACTGGAACGTACCATGGCGGCAGTACTTGGTATACGGTGCAGGAGGAGGAGTTAGGAGGAGGAGTGCCTTGTAATGAATAGGATAGGGATCAGCTGGAAGACCGGCGGCGGCAGATGGCGATGGAGATAATACCGGCGCCAATGAGAGTGACGGTTCCGGGTTCGGGGACGCTGACCGGGGCGGATTGATAACCGATATCGACGAAAGAAGCGACGCTGGTGTTGCTGATGAAGTACGGACTGTTGAGCCAACCGGTCATCAACTCATTACGCATGTCACCCATGGAACTGCTGACTCCCGTGGCGCCTGCGCCGTTATCTACTTCATTCCAATGCGAATTGGAGGTTCCCGAGCCGCCTCCGAGTTCGACCGGAACAAACGTGGCGGACGGTTGATTGAACTCGGTTCTGTAAGTGGTGAGCGCGTTGGCCCCGGTGTACTGGCCGGAGCCATTGCTATACACGCTGTTGAGGATCCAGGTCGTTCCAAAACCCATGACATGCGCCATTTCATGGAGGATAAGGGCCAGGAGCCTGCCACTGGCTTCCAGGGAGGCTAAATCGGCACTATCGAACTGCATTTCGCCTACGGTGGGGAGGTAGAAACCGCTCTGCAGGGTGTATGAACTCGGTCCCCCCGAGCCGAGGATGCCACCGGCGCCATCAATGCTGGTAGCTGAGGCGTAGATATTTAGGTTGGAGATCGTGATACCGGGCTGATATCCGGGCAGCAGATTCATCCAGGTGTTGGCGGCGGTGGTGAAGATCGCCTGTTGAGAAGTCGACAACCCGCTATTGAAATTCAGGGCGATAGTAAAGGGCGAGGCCTGGGCGGCGAAACCACTGAGCAACAGTCCAGTTGAGGCAAGCCAGTTCCATTTCATCTAAACGCTCTCCTAGAAAAAACCAAATTCATGATCTGTGCCGGGTTGCGACACTGGGCCTAGCCCTCCCGATCAGAAGAAGGCTTTAAGGATTATATCGGTTGTAGCCGGGCGAGCCAATAGTAGAGGGATCGAAAAAAATCCGGGAGTGGTACGGCGGTTCGCCGAAGAAGCCACCGCCTTCGGGCCTCGATTGTTTAGAATTGGGGGAGCGTGCATCGATTTCTCTTCCTATTGATAAGTTTGACGCCGGTTAGCGCGCAGCTTCCGCCAGGCGATAGCGCAAATCTGCAGTTGTGTCTGCGTGGCCAGATTAGCTGCGACCTGTCGCGATTGTCGTCTCAGGAACTGGGGCTAGTATCGGTGGCGGCACGGAAGAGGAATCTGGAGAAGTGTCAACTCGGTTCGCCGGGCTGCGATCCGCTGCTGCTGACGAAGGATGAGCAAAACTCCTTCCAGAAACAGGTGCGAAACAGGAACGCCCAGAAATGCCTGGAGGGGGGCAGCAACTGCAACCCTTTGTTATTGAACAAGACAGAGATGGATGCGGCGCTGGCGGCCGCGGCGCGGCGGAATCTGGATTCCTGTTTGGCGGGCGGAGCCAAATGCGATCCACTGCGCCTGACCAAGCCTGATATGGAGCGGGTGCAAATAGCGGCGAAGCTGCGAAACCGGGAGGCCTGTATACAGGCGGCAGCGGTGTGCAACCCGTTGGACTTAACACGCGAAGAGATGGAGAGGGTGCAGACAGAGGCCAGGCGGCGGAATCAAGAGAACTGCATGAACGGGCGGAGCATCTGTCAGCCGCTGGAGTTGGAGGCGGGGCCGGCCGCCGCAGTTGCCGCGGAGACGAAGAAGCGGAACTACCAGCGCTGCCTGAATGGGGCTATGACGTGTGACCCCTTGCTGCTGAATGCGCCAGAGTCGGCGGCAGTTGCGGAAGCGCATCGGAATCGGGAGCGGGGGAAGGTGCGGAAGAATTGAAACGGCTATTGATAGCCACGGTTTTGGTTGGAGGATTGTTCTTGTGTTTAGGCACCGGGGTAGGGAATTGGCTTGTGATTGAGGATCCTTTACGCCCGGCGGTGGCAATCGCCATTCTGGGAGGAAAGATGCCTTTCCGGGCCATGGAGGCGGCGGAGTTGTATCGTTCGGGATATGCCCCTGAGGTTTGGCTGCCGGGTATGGAGGGTGCCGCCGAGCATGACCCTATCAACAGGATGGGGTTTAGCCCATTTGAACACGATCTTTACTATAAGGTGTTGGAGCGGCTGGGAGTTCCCCGGCACGCCGTGCGGGTTCTTAGCCCATCGGTGAAGAATACCAGGGCCGAGGTGACTTTAATTGCAGCCACTTTGCGGGAAACCGGAGGGGGGCGGGTGATTATTGTCACTTCCCCATGGCACACCAGGCGGGTGAAAGTGATTTGGTGGCGGGTTTCTCGGCCATCCGATGAACTCACTGTTCATTACACGCGACACGAGCCCGCAACTCTGCGGTTGGACCGTTGGTGGGAACGCAGTCAGGAAAGAGAAATCGTTTATAGGGAAGCAGGTGGAATGCTGGATGCCTCACTTGGTTTCCCCTTGCGGGTGCTGGGACGATAGCTTAGTACCTCCAGTACTGAAAAAGAGAAACCGTATGCGGATTTTGGCGGTATGCTGGCAATTGACATTTGTCTGTTCGATAGCGGAGTATCTGCAATGGTTAAAAAGTCGTTCATGTTGTCCCCAGCTTTGGCAATTATCGCCATTTTGTCGACTGCTGGGCTTATGTCCTGTAGTGCTGAATCGAAAGCCCGGCAAGCCGTCGAGCGGGGTGATAAGCTTCTGCTCGAGGGGAAGAGGGAAGAGGCTGCTCTCAACTTCAAAAAGGCCATTCAACTCAACGCTAATAGCGGCGAAGCATATTACGGACTAGGCCGAGCGCTGTTCACTCCGGATAGGCTTCCAGAGGCGTATACGACTCTTATAAAGGCTTCGGAGTTGCTGGGAAAACGCGCCGACGTTCTGACGGATCTTGGAGATGCGGCCTTGACGCTTTACCTGGCAACTCCCTCGCGTCCCGCCGCGCTTCGTGATCGGCTGATCAAGGTGAGCGATGACTTAGCGAAGATCTCTCCCGATTCTTCAGAATCTTTCCGCATCCGCGGCTATATCCAAATGGCGGATCGCCGGACCGCTGAAGCTGTCCAGACTCTTAAGCAAGGGCTGCAGGTTCGGCCAGACGATCAGCGTTCCCAGTTAGCGCTGGTAAAAGCTCTGTTGCTGGATAACCGGGTTGAAGAGGCTGACGCCACCGCCCTGCAAGCGATCTCGAAGCACAAACAGTATTTTCCCCTTTATGACGTGATAGTCGATCACTATGCGCGGTCCTCAGATACTGTTCAAAAGGCCGAACGGTTCCTTCGATTGAAAGTGGAAAGTAATCCGCACTCCCCGGATTCCTTACTGGGCTTGGCGCGCTTTCACAGACTTCAGAAGAACCCCGGCGGTATCGCCGCCGCAGTAGCGCCGATGCTGAAGGACGCGGAACATTTCCCTACGGGGCAACTGCAGGTTGCCGACTTCTACCTTGAGGCCGAATCCTACGGTCCAGCCGAGCAAACCTTGCGCGAAGCAATAGCCAGCCGGTCTTCGATTCGGGAAGCTGCCCAGGTCCGGCTCGCGCGGGTTCTTTTTCTTTACCGACGGCCTGACGAAGCCTTCGCCCTCGCCGATCAGCTAGCTAAGGAGTTTCCCAAGGACAGGGACGTGGTGATACTTCGCGCCGAACTGGCAGTGTCGGCGCGGCGTCAGGATCGATACGACCTCGTCGTTGCGGAATTAAAGTCCCTTTTGCTAACTCTTCCCAACGACCCCGCTATCTATTCCGCGCTTGGAGAAGTCCTTCTTATAAAAGGCGATCTGGATGGCGCCGCTAAAGAGTTGGAGCAAGCCGCGAAGCTGGATCTCGTCAATACAAATGCCCGGCTGTCTCTGGTGAACATTAATTTGCAAAAGAAGAATTACACGGAGGCCATGAAGGGAATCGATCAACTTCTCCTGGCGGATCCTTCTAATCTCCGTTATCGATTATTGCGCGCCAGTGCCTTGCGCAACCAACGCAACTTTGGGGAAGCGAAAGCAGTATTGACCAGTCTGAACAGCGAAGCCCCTAATCAATCGGGTGTCCAACTGGAAATGGCGTTTTTGGATCTGGCGGAAGGACGGGCGTCGCAGGCAGAAGCGATTCTCAGACGTCTTTTTCAACCGGGCCGTCCTAATATTATGGTCCTGGATGGTCTAGCCCATTCGCTTGTTATACAAAATCGGTTTGATCGCGCAATGGAACTGCTTCTTTCGGCACGGAAGCAATTTCCTTCGCCGGCTCTCGATCTTCTCATCGCGGAGGTATCCCTCACCGGTCGGCATCCAGATCAAGCGATTCAATTTTACTCCTCGGCCGACAAGGATTCCAAGTTAAGCGCCGAAGAACTTGGCCGTTACGCTGAGGCACTTCAGCAGGGAGGAAAATTAAGAGAAGCGATCACAGTGGCCCGCCGCGCTCGGGACCTTGATCCCCAAAGACGGCAACTGAGCGTCTTCCTGGCCTTCCTGCTGCAGACCGCGGGAGGGAATGACGAAGCGATAGGTCTTTACCGGACTGTCCTCAAATCGGAGCCTTCCAATCTGCAAGCGGCCAACAATCTGGCCTATATGCTGGCTGAACGTGGACAGGATTTGCAGGAGGCCAATCAACTGGCCAACCTATGCGTCCGCGCTCAACCGGAGAATGACGGATTTGGGGACACCCTCGGATTGGTGCTCTATAACCAGGGTAAGTTTGGCGATGCGATTGAAGTGTTCCAGCGCGTTCTCCGAAAACAACCATCACAGGGTCTATACCGGTATCATCTGGCACTGGCGTTCATAGGCAAAGGCGACCGATCACAGGCTCGCCGTGAATTGGATTTGGCTTCGCGTCAGAATTTGGAACCCTCGGAAAAAGTGAAGGTCCAGGAGCTACTAAAGACTGTGGGGTAACAGAGCATTTCGGAGCAAGGTACTAGTACTGTATGAGCGAAAATCGGTACTCCAATCTATTGACCGATCTAGCGTAAACTTCTAAAATTATGAAATCAGTTGTGAAACCCGAAGTTCAACCAGAGCCCACGAGGGCTTGCAAATCTTATTTAGGAGGCTTCACAATGAAGCAACAAACTATATTTTTAGCCGCTCCCGTCATGGCCCTCATGTTTTCCTTGAGTGCTGTCGGTGCGGTAGTAACAATTCAGAGTGGCTCCGGCTCTGTTCTAGCCAACAATGCCAACGGGGGTGTGGTAGGAGGTAGCCAAACTAATAGTGGCGTCGTGACCGGGAACGTTTCGGCATCGCAGACCGCTCCCAGTATCACTGTCCCGAGCGGCGTCACCTATAATGTGGGGAAAAATAATGGATGGGCGAACTTGACCGTCGCCCCAGCCAATACCCGCTGGGTATCTTTTGTCAGTAACCAAATCCCGGGCAACGCCATTGGAAACAGCGTGAGTGCTGGTACTCAGGTGTGGGTGGACTTCTATCAGACGTTTAACCTTGGTCTGGCGAGCACGACGGATATCCTTAGCGCTCAGTTGAACATCCTGGCCGATGACCGCGCGAACGTATATCTGAATGGAAATATGATACACACGACTGCGCAGGGCACGAATAACATCTGCAACAATGGAACAATCGGCTGCATTGCAACAAACGAAGGAACGTTCACAACTAACTTCAAGAATGCTCTGCTCGCTACTAATAACACCCTTGTCGTGAGAGTGTTTCAAGACGCTGGCGGTGGTTTTGGTACGGCGTACCAAGCAGACATCAACGTGGTTCCAGAGCCCGGTTTCTACGGTGTTCTCAGCCTCGGTCTTGGCGGTCTTCTGGTTGCTCTTCAGCGTCGTCGCAAGAACGCCGCCAATTAATTTAACCTGAAACGTCCTACGTCTCTGAAGAGCCTGCCGCGTGAGCGGCAGGCTCTTCGTCTTTGGCTATTGTTGAGCGCGAAAACAGGGAGCAAGAGGTTATTAGAAAAGAACGTTTTCAGTACGGCAAACGGTAGTGCAAGAAGCCGGTTTTAACGGGGATGGTGAAAGTGACCGTATCCTTCCAAAGCTGAGCGCTGAATAGCGAGATGGCTTAGGAAGCGGATATCGTTGCAGCGGGCGCGTGGGGTGGGGGCCGACTCCCGTGGTTTGGGGGGAATTGGGCGATGGATTTGGGTCAGTCTAGGCCGCCTAGCCTCGGTCGACCCATGCCCTAATCGATTCCGAGCGGGAAAATTATCTTAGTCCGTTTCTATGGTGATCGATGCCAAAACCAGTGCCTGTGGTCTCTGCGCCATTTTATAGCGAAGGTACTGGGAAACAAGATCATCGCGCCTGAGACCGCTACGATGCCGGCACCTCGCCCCTCGTCAGCAAGGAATCGGTCTTCAACTTCTCCCTCAGTATCCTCTCCGTCGCTTGTGAAAATATCGTCAACACCAACGGATGCATCGACGCATCCACGCTCCGATGAAAGTTCACATACTGCTTGTCCGGCAAAGGAATGCGCAGTTGCCACATTGCCACGTCAGGCGGGACTGGCAGTTCGAATACCGTTCCGGCGATAAGAAGACGCGCACCGTCGAACCCGAATTCCTCGCAACCGGCGCGAATGGCGCCCCAGATCTCCTCCGGAGCCGAGGCTGCCCCCAAGGTGCTTTCATACTGCTGCAGCCGCAGCTGCACATCAATCATGCTGCGCAGTGTGCCTCGAAGTACGATTTTGCGTGCCATGTTGAATTCGCCGTATCCAAGATTCTGCACGCCAATCCAGGCCGCTACGCAAAAACACACCACGATCACTCCGCCCATCTGGTTTTGACCCACATCGGCTAACAGCGAGAAAAGGGCGGCCAAGCCGCACATGCCATATAGGGTTAACACAGCCCGCC
>Ga0163144_10012470_pt1 | contig 17847 bp, 14 predicted proteins | sample OliLak19BULKMAT1_FD_123175 | JGI IMG/M metagenome (GOLD analysis project Ga0163144, IMG submission 123175) | Freshwater microbial mat bacterial communities from Lake Vanda, McMurdo Dry Valleys, Antarctica - Oligotrophic Lake LV.19.BULKMAT1 | ecosystem: Environmental > Aquatic > Freshwater >...
GTGAGCCCGAGGAGGCGGGTGTTGAGCTTGCGGATGGCGGGGGAGAGGATGTTGTCGACTATTGACGGTTCGCGGACGCGGCCGTTGCCCCGGCCGTTGGACTCGTGCCAGCGGATGGCGCGTTCGAAGAACTCCTCGGTGAGCCCGCCGAGGTCGACGACTGCGGTGATGGCGTCGTTGGCGACCGGGCCGAGGGAGGACAGCAGGCCCTTGCCTCGGCGGAGGTCGTAAAGCGTGCGGAGTTGGTACTTTACGGAGGCTTCGGAGACTTTGATTCCGAAGTGTTGGCCGGCGACGTCTTCAATGGTGTGGGCTTCGTCGAGGATGGCGACGTCGTACTTGGGGAGATAGTTGACGCCGGCGAGACGGAGGGCGAGGTCGGAGAAGAACAGCGCGTGGTTGACGACGAGGATGTTGCCCGACTGCATGCGTCGTTTGGCGGCTTGCCAGAAGCAGGGGGCGTAGAACTCGCATTTTTTGCCGAGGCAGTTGCCGTGCTCGGCTGCGACTTTGTCCCAGACTTGGGGGAGGGGCACGGTTTTGAGTTCGGATAGCGAGCCCGTGCCGCCGGTTTGCTGTGACTGCTCGGCCCAGAGTTCGATGTCGCGGAGGGAGGATTGCTCGTCGGAGGTTTCGAAGAGGTAAGACTGGCGGGAGCGGGATTGCTTTAGCCTGCGGAGGCAGAGGTAGTTCGAGCGGCCCTTGACGAGGACGGCGGTGAACTCGTTGGGGAAGACGGCCCGAATGAGGGGGATGTCCTTGGCGATGAGCTGTTCTTGGAGGGCGATGGTGTGGGTGGAGATGACGACGCGTTTTTTGTTTCGGATGGCGTGGTCGATGGCGGGAACGAGGTACGCGAAGGACTTTCCGACGCCGGTGCCGGCTTCGGCGAGGAGGTGGCGACCGGAGGAGATGGCGTTGGATACGGCGTGCGCGAGTTGGAGTTGTTGTGGTCGGTGTTCGTACTTTGCGGCCAAGCGGCGCGCGATGGCCCCCTCGGGTCCGAGAATGTCATCGACGGTGGTGGAGTCGGGTGGGGGCAAGGGGAGGAATGGTAGGGGGACGGGGCGGGAGAGAGGTTGCGATGGGGGAGAGACTAGGTGACGATGCGTGGCAATGGGGAGCGCGAGGGGTCGGGTGGCAAGAAAGGCACGGAAGACTTGAGCGATCTGGAGGCAAGTAAGCGGGATGTGGGAAAGGCGCGTGCGATGGGGGCGCTGGCTGCTCGGGGGGCGGCTTGGATGATCGGGCTTTCGGTGGCGTCCAAGCTGATCGGGCTGATAGGGCAGATGATTTTGGCGCGACTGCTGACGAACGAGGACTTCGGGTTGTACTTTTTGGCGATCACGATTCCGGCTGTGACGGCGATCATCGCCCAGCCGGGGATCAAGCAGGTTCTCATCGAGCGTGAGAGTCGGTTTGACAGGTGGAAGAACCCCGGTTTTTGGATGTCGCTCAACGCGGGCGTGCTGGGTGCGGTGTTGACATTGCTGTTCACCCCGTTTGCGGTGGGCGTCTTCGGTGGCGGAACGCAGTTGACTTTGATGATGTTTGTGATCTCGGCGACGATGCTGGTCACGGCCGCGGGTACGGTGGCGGAGGCGAAGATGCAGATAGATCTTCGTTTTCGGGCGATCGCGTTTCTCGGGGCCGGGTCGGCGGTGGGGACGGTGTGTTTGAGCGCGTTGATGGCGTGGTGGGGATGGGGTGCGATGAGTTTCGTGATTCCGAATTTCGTCGCGGCGGTGGCGCGAACGGTGGGGATGTGGGCGATCACGCGGCCGGCGATTCGGTGGAACATGGAGGTGGGACGCTGGCGGTACCTGATGGTGGACACCGGATACATGGTGGTGACGCAGGTCATGCTGGCCATCACCGCTCGCGCCGACGCGGCGATTTTGGGCGTGATGTTCGCGGGGAGCAAAGACGTGGTGGGTCAGTACTTTTTCGCGATGATCCTGGGATTGCAGACGGCGCAACTTTTGGCGTTCAACCTGTCGGGGGTGTTGTTCGCGACATTGAACAAGTTGAAGGAGGAGCCCGAGCGGCAGACGGCTGCGTTCATCCGGGCGCTGCGGGTGCTCATGCTGGTAAGCGTTCCGGCGTCGATAGCCCAGGCTGCCGTGGCGGCGCCACTGACGCTCTTGATTGGAGGCCCGAAATGGGAGGGAGCGATCAACGCCGTCATGATTTTGAGCGCCGGGTCGGCGTTCGGGATGCTTAGTTCGCCGGCGATCAGCATGTTGCAGGCGCAGGGGCGGTTCAACGCCGTGATGAAGTGCTCCGCGGTCAGCGCGTTGACGTTTGTTCTGGTGGTGTGGGCCGCGGCGGCGGTGAGCGACACGAGCACCGTTACGCAGAACGTGGCCGTCGGGGTCTCGCTTTGCTGGGGGCTGTCGGGGATTTTGTGGGTTCGTGTCGCGGCGGGGCGGAGCGTGGCGTGGGGGGCCATTGCCAGCATTGCGGTAGTGCCCATGGCGACCGGGTTGGTGTCGGGGACGGCGGGATGGGCGACGGCGGCGATGTTCGGACCGAGTTGGTGGGAGATGGTGTTGGCGTGCTTGGCTGGGGCGACAACCACGTTGATCGTGTATTTGGTGCTTCTGCGGTCTTTCAGTGGGAGGTGGTACGGAGAACTCATGACAGTCGCCGCCCGATTTCTACCGGGCAAGATCAAGAAGCTGCTGATTGCGCAGGAAGATTAGTGTCGGCGTCGGACCTTTCGGTGCGGATCTCTCGGTGCGGATCGCTGGGTTGGGCGCACACCCCGAGTTAGTTGACTGCGCGGTGCGGCGGGCGTTTCCGACGTCCGTGCTTCGACGGCGGCTTATCGCCTCGGCCCCGAAGTGGTTGCTATCGCGGACTTGACGGCCAATCCAACGTCAGTGGGGGGAGGGCGATTCGGTTGGGGCAGCGTTCTCACCGGTAAGCACCCAGTCCCAGGAGCGGAGGTGGGTGGCGGGGGGTCGCTCGAGGCGTTCGCGAAGGCGAGCGGCGAGGCAGGCGCTGAAGTTGGGGATGTCGTGGAACTTGGCGAAGCGCCGGGAGGCGGGGGAGGGCGCGTGGGTTTCAGCGAGGTCCAGGGCGCGGGGGAGATGGGCGGTGAAGGCGTCTGGTTCGGGGGCGCAGGTGGTCCCCAAGCCAAGGCCGGAGACGATCGAGCCGATCCAGCCGGAGTCGTTGGCGACAATCGGCCTGCCGACGGAGGCGGCGCGGATGACGATGGAAGCGACGCCGACGTGACCCATGTAGGGGGTGGCGACGAGGTCGGCCGCGGAAAGGGTGAGGGGGAGTTCGTGCTGTTCGAGGTAGCGGTCGAAGAGAATGACTCGGCCGGAGCGGAGGAGCGGCGCGTAGGGGCCGTCGACGAGGGCGCGGATCTCGGCGTCGCACTTGCCGGTGAGGAGGAGGCGGTCGGTGGGACGGAGCTTGGCGTGTTGGAAAGCGTGGAGTAGGAGGCGGATGCCCTTGCGGGCGGTAAGGGTGCCGGTGGAGGCGACGTAGCGGCCGTCTTCGGGGATGCCCAGGGCTCGTCGGGCGGCGGACTTTGAGGTTTCGGGGGTGCGTTCCACGGGATCTGGCAGAAGGCGGGCGCGGCGGGCGAGGTTTCCGCCGCGGGCGAGGAGATGCCTATAGGCGATTACATCAATGAAGTGCAGCACGTTCCAGCGGGAGGCGCGGAGCAGGGAGAGGGCGAGGCGGTGTTTAAGGGACAGGAGCGGGGGCGCCGGGTATGCGAAGCCGCCGCGGAGGACGCCGACTTCGGTTTCATAGCCGCGGGAGAAGATCGCGGGGGGGTGGAGGGCGTGGGTGTGGGATACGCCGTAGGCGGAGGGGATGTAGACGTGCTGGGCGCGGGAGCGTCGGATGGCTTGGAGGAGGAAGTGGGAGCGTTGGATGGGGGTGCGGGGGCGGAATTGGACGTTGCCGGTGTCGAAGGCGTCGATGGTGATGCGGTCTTTGAAGGGCTGTAGCCAAACGTCAAACTCGGGGGAGTCGGCGTCACAGCGCGGCAGGGCGATGGTGACATCGGGGGTTAGGGAAAGGAGTTCGGGGAGAAAGTAGGCGAGATAGGAGAGGCGGTGTCCGTCGGCGGAATTTTCGTGGAGCAAGACACGCATGGTGAAGGAATCGGGCGGTACCGAGTAGGAGGGTCAGGCCTTTTGGAAGTCGTAGATGCTGCCGAGGTCGAGGAGTTGGGTGAGTTCATCGAGTGCGGCTCGGGACTCGGCGAGGAGTTTGGGGTCGGCGAGGTCGTCTGGGGTGAGTTGGGTTCGGTAATGGCGGGTGGCCCAAGTGGTGAGGGTTTCGGCGAGCTGGGGGGTGAGGATGACGGCGGGGTGGATTGCGGTTAGCTCGGCTGGGGTGACGGGGACGCGGAGGCGGAGGCAGGCCGGACCGCCGCCGTTGCGCATGGACTGGTTGAGGTTGACGAAGTGGAGGTGCTTGAGTCGCGTGCCGGAGGAGGTGAGGCGTTGGGCGGCGGCGAAGGCGGCTGGGTGGTCGCGGACCTCGGTGGGGGCGATCATCGCGAGGTCGCCGGTGGGCAAGCCGTCGTCGGAGCACATGGGGACGAGTTGGGAGTTGAAGAGGTAGCTGGAGATGGCGTCTTCGAGGCAGAGTTCGTCGGTGGGGACTTCGAGGAAGTTCAGCCAGGAAGATTGCTCGGCGAGGAGCTCGGCTGCCGGGCGGCGGTAGGCGAGGGCGTGGACTAAAAGCACGTCGGCGGACCCTACGCAGAGGACGTCGTTGTGGAAGGCTCCGGCGTCGATGGCGGTGGGATTTTGGCGAAGGACGATGCAGCGGCTGGGCGCGACGCGGTTAAGGCGGATGACGGCGAGGGTGGCGCGTTTGCGTTGTCGGGCGGGGAATGCAGTGGCGTCGGGATTGGCGCCGTCGCCACATACGAAGATCTGGAAGCCGGGGCCGTCCATGCCGAGGCGGACATGGTTGGCTGCCCCTTCGTCGCCGGTGGAGGTGTGGGAGGGTACGGGTTCGTGGACGACGAACTTTGAGTGTTCGGCGAAGATGCGCTTGAGGATGCGGGTGGTGGTGGGTGTTTCGCGCGAGCGATGGAACTGGTAGGCGAGGTTGGCGGGGGTGATGTGGACGCGGTTGTCGCTGGAGTCGGCTGAGGGGCAGACGGTGGCGGCGTTGGCGGCCCACATGGCCGAAGCGGACGACGCGACGACGAGCAGGGCCGGGTCGGACTTCCATGCCTTGTACAGCACGCGTTCGTCCGTGCCCGAGAAGCCGAGGCGCCTGAGCAGGGGGATGTTCGGGCGGTCGTGCGGCGGGAGCACGCCCTGTGGAACGCCGAGGGAGGCGACGAGCTTCATCTTCTCGATGCCCTGCAGTACGGCGGCGCGGGGGTTGGAGGCGGCGGCCTTGTTCTGGGTCGAGGCGAGGTTTCCAAACGACAACCCCCCGAAGCCGTGGGTCGGGCCGACGAGTCCGTCGAAGTTGATCTCGGGGTGGAGCATTGAGGGGCGGGTTAGTCGTTGGTGGTAAGGGTGAGGCCGGGGGGGAGGGTGGGGGGCAGTTGGAGGGCAGGGGACGACATTTCGGCGACGGGGTGGGAGCAGTAGTCGGCTGCGAAGTAGGCGGAGGGGCGATGGTTTCCGGAGTTCCCGATACCGCCGAAGGGGAGTTCGGAGGAAGCGCCTGTGGTGGGGCGGTTGAGGGTGAGCACGCCGGCGCGGGCCGTGCGGCGGAAGGTGTCCCAGAGCGCGGGATTGTCGCTGAGCAGGCCGGAGACGAGGCCGTAGGAAGTGGCGTTGGCGAGGGAGAGGGCGTGTTCGAAGCTCTCGGCGAAGTGGAGCTGTAGTAGCGGGCCAAAGACTTCCACATCGGAGCGGGGGCAGTGGGTGGCGTCGAGAAGCATTGGGGGGAGCAAGGCGGGGTGGGCGAGGCGGTCGGGGACGGGGGTGAGGGCGGTAGCGCCGGACTGAAGAAGGGTGCGGGCGACTGACAGGGTGTGGGCTGCGGCGGGGGCATCGATCAGGGGGCCGAAGAATGGCTGGGGTTCGGCGTTCCACGGGCCGGTGCGTAGGGCAAGGGCGGCTGCGGTGAGCATGGGGAGGAGCGCTGTGTTGGAGGAGGAGCGTGGGAGGATGAGTCGGCGGGCGCAGGAGCAGCGTTGGCCCGAGGTGGCGAAGGCGGATTGGAGGATGTGGAGTACGGCTGCGGGGGTGTTTTGGATGTCCCAGGCGATCAGGGGGTTGTTACCGCCGAGCTCGAGTGCGGTGAGTACGCCGGGGCGTCGGGTGAGGCGGGAGAGGATCTGGGTGGCAACGGGGAGCGAGCCGGTGAACAGGACGGCGTTGATGTCGGAGTCGATGAGTTGCGTGGCGACGGCGGCCCCGCCGTGGAGGACTTGGAGCACGCCGGGGGGCAAGCCGGCCAGGTGGAGGAGGCGGGCGAGGAACTCGGCTGTGGCGGGGGTTTTTTCGGAGGGCTTGAAGAGGACGGTGTTTCCGGCGAGCAGGGCGGGAGCGATGTGTCCGAGGGGGAGGTGTCCGGGAAAGTTGAACGGGCCCAGGACGAGGGCGACGCCGTGGGGGCGGTAGGTGATTGCGCCGGCTGGGGAGGTGGTGGGAGAGCGGCGCTCGTGCTCGGCGCGGATGGAGAGGGGGCACTTGTTGGCCATCGCGGCGACTTCGAGGCGGGCTTCCCAGAGGACCTTGCCGGTTTCGCGGGAGATGAGCGTTGCGAGTTCGTCGGCGTGGGACTTGAGGAGCTCGCCGAGTCGGGTGATGACGGAGGCTCGGAGGTCGGGAGTGTGGGACCAGTCGGCGACGGCGGCGCGTGCGGAGGCGAGTGCGGCGGCGATTGTCGCGGGGGTGGCGATCGGGCCGCGCCATAGCTCGGAGTTGTCCCAGGGGTTCGTGGAAACCAGTTCGGTGGAGACGCGTTCGGTGGAAATCACGCGGCCTCCGGGTTTTTGAGTTCGACGTAGCGGAGGACCTCGCCGACGCGGACCTGCAGCAGGTGCGCCGAGGCGGCTGAGATGCGGAGGCCCGCGGGGGTTTCCGCCAGCGGGCCTTTGGTGGCGGAGAAGCCGGGCGCGGCGGTGCACATCATGAAGTCGGGCGTGTCGAGGGATTGCACGACCTCGCGGACGGGTGCGCGGCGGGACAGGCGGACCGAGCGGATCTTGTCGCGGGGGCAAGCGTACACCGGGCCGGCGTCGAAGATGTCGACGGCGTGCTGGTACACGAAACCTTCGCCGGCTAGGTTCTTGATGGCGGGGATCGAGTGGGGATGGGGCGCGCCGATGACGGCTTGGGCGTCGGGCGGGAGGAGGGGGATGTAGATCGGGTGGTCGGGCATGAGCTCGGCGATGAACTTCTTGTTGGAGACGGAGAGGCGGTCGGCGGTGCGGAAGTCGATTCCGAAGAAGTGGTGGCCGAGGGCGTCCCAGAAGGGGGATCGGCCGGAGTCGTCGGAGACGCCGCGGATCTCCGAGACGACGCTGGTCTCGAAAGCGCCGGGGTACTCGGCGATGAGCAGAAACCGCACGAATTGGAGGAATCGGCCGTTGTGCGACTGGCGAAAGTCGGGGTGGAGAAACAGCGAGCCGATCTCGCAGGGGCCGTCATGCTCCTCGTGCAGGCGGAGAATGGGGACGTCGCGGGCGACGCCGATGGTCTTGGACTCGAAGCGGGCGGTCTCGATCACATAGGAGTAGAACGGCTCGAACCCGCCCACCTTGGCGACGATGCCCGAGGTTCCGATCACGCGACCCGAGGCGGTCTGCATGACCAGAAGGTACGCGTCGGTGCCGGGCGTCTCGGGCGCGGCGTTGAGGAGGCGCGTAAAGCTCTGCACCGAGAGGGCGACGCGCTTGCGGAGCAGGTGTTCGTCGACGGGGAGCGTGGTGAGGCCGGCTCCGGCGAGGGAAGCCAGGGAAAGAAGAGCGGGCAGATCGGCGAGGGTGGCGGGGCGGACGAGAACGGGCTCGGGGGAAACCGCGGCGACGGGGCTATCTGCGGTATGGGGGGGCATCGTTGGATTATGACCCGATGTGGGCGGTGAGGCGAGGGGGCGTGCGGGTTATCGGCCGTGGAACGTGAAGATGTGGGGTTTTTAACGTGTGGACAAGGACGAATCGGTGCGGAAGTGATGGAAAGTTGGGGAAACTTAATGGGAAGGTTTGCGTGCGGGGGAACGAATCGTAAATCAGCACTGGTCAAATGGGTTCCCTCAAGGCCGAAGTCTTCAGTGAACTCGTGTGACGGTCGATGGGAAACACAGACAGGCGGCCGACGTTCGGTCGCCAAAGCCCGCGAGTCGGGCCGGACATGTGTGGTTTATTGTTCGGATAGGAGTCATCATGAACCGTATTGCAAAGAACGCTCGTCGCGGGTTTACGCTCGTGGAAATTCTGATCGTGGTCATCATCCTCGGGATCTTGGCCGCCATCGTCATTCCGCAGTTCTCCAACGCGAGCAACGACGCCCGCAAGAGCTCGTTGACCAGTCAGCTCCAAACGCTGCGGAGTCAGATTCAATTGTACTCGCTGCAGCACCTTGACCAGTACCCGCCGCTTCTCGTTGTCGGCGGCGCGACGGCCTGGGACAACATGACCATCAAGACCAACGACGACCATACGACGACGGGCACCCCGATCCGTGGGCCGTACCTGCAGGCTTCGCCGACGAACTCGCTGAATAACAATTCGAGCGTCGGGATCGTCACCGGTGTGACCGACTACGGTTCGGGTGGCGTGGCCAACGCCTCGGGCAACGTCGGCTGGGTGTTTAACACGACCACCGGCAAGATCTGGGCGACCTCGCGTGCATTCGGGTTCATCTACAACGAGGGCCGCGCTGGCGACCCGAACAACGATCTCTAAACCGAACGTGTAGCAATCCGCCTTCGGGCGGGGGAAACCCCGTCCGAAGGCTTTGTGCGTCGAGTGACGCACGCCCGGGCGGGTTTGTTCGACCGCCCGAAGAGTGAAAAAGGGACGGCGGCGCCTCGCCAGGGCGATTGTGACTCGGAGACAAAATTATGCGAAGTGGGAAGTCTACGCGTGGTTTCACGCTCGTTGAAATTCTGATCGTCGTCATCATCCTCGGGATCTTGGCCGCCATCGTCATTCCGCAGTTTTCCAACGCGAGCAACGACGCGCGCAAGAGCTCGCTGACCAGCCAGCTTCAGGCGGTCCGCAGTCAGATTCAGCTGTACTCGCTGCAGCACCAGGACCAGTACCCCCCGCTGCTCATCGCCGGCGGCGCGACGGGGTGGGACAACATGACGATCAAAACCAACGACGACCACACGACGACGGGAACGCCGCTGCGCGGTCCCTACCTTCAGTCGCCGCCGACGAACTCGATGAATAACAATTCGAGCGTCGGGATCGTCAGTGGCGCGACCGACTACGGTTCGGGTGGCGCTGCCAACGCCTCGGGGAGCGTCGGCTGGGTGTTCAACACGACGACCGGCAAGATCTGGGCGACCTCGCGTTTGTATGGTTTTATCTACAACGAGGGCCGCGCCGGCGATCCGAACAACGAGCTGTAGCGCACGGCGAAAACGAAGTGTTGATTTGAAACATGCCCGGTGGCGCCGCGAGGTTCCACCGGGCTTTTTACGAAAGCAAAAGGTGCCATATGAAGGCGATGCGATCCCCCGGATTTCTCACGGCGGTGGTGCTTCTGCAAGCCGGGCTCATCGCCGGCCTCGCGGCCGACTCGATGCTCGGAGCCGGCGTGGCGAAAACCGCCCACGCGCAGTTCATTCCCGACCCCGCCGCCCAGGTCATGCAGACCAATGAGCTGCTGCGGTCCATCGACGCCAAACTGGCGAAGATTCAAGGCTCGCTTGACGGCGAGCTGAAGGTGCGGATGTCGAACCCGCCCGAGCGGGCGCGGTAGTCGAGTCGCCGCCGGGGGAAGAGTGTTTTCGAATCCCAAGGAGCCATGCGATGTACAGGACCCACCGGGAAAACGCGGCGTTCACGCTGGTTGAGATTCTCGTGGTCGTGGTGATCCTCGGGCTTATCAGCGCGGTGATCATTCCGCAGTTGGGCAGCCGGGGCGACCTGATCGTCTCGGCCGCGGCCCGGCAGGTCATGAGCGACATCGGCTACGCCCAGAACCGCGCCATCACCACGCAGAGTCCGGTTTACATGGTCTTCACCCCCGGGACGGCGTCGACGTCGGGGCAGTACTCTGTGTTCTCGGCGTTGCCCGCGACGATGATGATCCACCCGATCGACCGCAAGCCCTGGACCGTGTCCTTCGGCGGCGGACGCGGCGCCTGGGCCGCGGTACGAATCGACACCGCCGACTTCGACGGTTCTGTCGCCCTGATGTTCGACGAAAGCGGCGCGCCGATGATGACCACCCCCAGCGGCGGATCGTCCTCGCCACTCAACGCCGGGTCGGTTCGTATCAGTTGTAACGGTGAGGCCCTGACGATCCGGGTCGAACCCCTTACTGGGACGTTGACAGTTCAGTAACGCGCTGGACGGGATGCAAGGTTGCTTGCGAGACTGACGATGCGTTGAACGGGGGGATGTGTAGCGAATCGGGGGGACGGGTCGTAACGGAGAAATCATGCGCCAAGCCACGCGAACCTTTGCAGTACTTTTTTTGGCCGCCTCGTCCGTTTATTCGGCGCAGGCGAGCGGGGAAAGACGGGAAGACCCGGCAAACCCCACGGCCTCCGCCGTCACCCCAGAGATCACCCCCGAGATCACGGAGGTCGGCCGGGTCCTTGAAGACACCGTCCGCGAGGTTTCCAACGGCCGGGAGATCCCCCAGCCCGGCAAACCCGGCGCTTCCGATCCCATCCCCGTCGAAGGCGGCGGCAAGGAACGCGGCCTCCGCGAGGGCCAGCCCGTGCGTCCCGGCCAGGTCAACGTCTCCGAAACCGGCACGGTCGAAATCCACGTCGTCGACGCAAACCTCCTCGAAGTCCTCCGCATGCTCGCGGCGCAAAGTCAGAAAAACATCGTCGCCAGCAAAGAAGTCCGCGGCGTCGTCACCGCCAACCTTTACGACGTCACCATCCGCGAAGCACTCGACGCAATCCTCCAGTCCAACGGCTTTGCCTATCGCGAAAAAGGCAACTTCGTCTACGTCTACACCATCAAGGAACTCGCCGAAATCGAGAAGGCATCCCGTCGCACCCAGACCGAGGTCTTCCGCCTCTTCTACACCCCCGCGGCCAACGCCGTGAACATGATCAAGCCCGTCCTCAGCTCCGAGTCGCAAACCAGCTTCACCACCGCCGCCGTCTCGGGGATCGACTCCGGCACGCAGGACGTCGGCGGCAACTCCCACGCCACCGACGATCTCATCGTCGTCACCGACTTCCCCGAGAACCTCGAAAAAGTCCGGGAAATCCTCAAGGAAGTCGACCGCCGCCCCCAGCAGATCCTCATCGAAGCCACCATCCTGCGCGCCGCCCTCACCGAGGACAACGCACTCGGCGTCGACTTCAACATCCTCGCCGGCGTCAACTTCGCCAACATCCTCACCAACGGAAACGGCGGCCAGTTCCTCGGCGGGCCCGTCGAGAATCCCCTCAGCCCGAACAGCCTCGGCAGAGGCGCCGGCCAGGGCGGCACGGGCAACAACTTCACCCAAGGCATCAACAACGGACTGCGCGTCGGCTTCGTGTCGGACAACATCTCCGTCTTCCTCGCCGCCCTCGAGGGCGTGACCGACACCACCGTGCTGGCCAACCCCAAGGTCCTCGCGCTCAACAAGCAAAAGGGCGAAATCATCGTCGGCCGCCGCGACGGCTACCTCACCACCACCGTCACCGCCTCAAGCTCCGTGCAGACCGTCGAGTTCCTCGACACCGGCACGCGACTGATCTTCCGCCCGTTCATCGGCGACGACGGCTACATCCGCATGGAAGTCCACCCCGAGGACTCCAGCGGCGGTCTCACCGCCAGCTCCAACCTGCCCTTCAAGATCACCACCGAAGTCACCAGCAACATCATGGTCAAAGACGGTAACACCGTCGTCATCGGCGGTCTCTTCCGCGAAAGCTCTGACTCGTCGAAAAACCAGGTCCCGCTCCTCGGCTCGATCCCCGTCGCCGGCGCACTCTTCCGCAACCAGCGCGACCGCACGGCCCGCGAGGAAGTCATCATCCTCCTCACCCCCCACATCATCAAGGACGACAGTGGCTTCTCAAAGGAAGCCGAAGCCTCCCGCAAAGACTGGGAGAAGCTTCGCGTCGGCGTCCGCAAGGGGATGATGCCCACCGGCCGAGAACGCCTCGCCGAAAGCAGCTTCGAGAAAGCCGTCGCCGAAATGGCCAAACCAAACCCCGACAGCTCCAAGGCCATCTGGCACCTCGATATCGCAACCAACCTCAATCCCAAGTTCCACGAAGCCATCTCGATGCGCGAAAAGCTCACCGGCGTCGAGCTCTCCGTCGTCGACAACAGCTCCATCCGGGGCTTCATCCGCCGACGTGCCATGGCCGAAAGCGGCATGACGCCCGCCACCCAGCCGGCGTCCCGCCGTCTCCAGGACAACACCCCCCCGCCCCAGGGCGTTAGCGATGAGTCCCCCCGCGCAGGCGGAAACCCCGCTGACACCATGACCGTCCTCCAACCCCCGGCACCCCCCCAGCCCACCAACCTTCACCCGGCTAACACGCCCGCGGTCACCGTCGCGCCAGTCACACCCTTCACCCCCGCCTCCCCGCCCCCGGTCGCACCCGATAACGTCGTCCTCCCCCCCGCGCCCGCAGCTAGCCCCGCGCCGTCCGCACCCTCGGCTGACGTCGGCCCTACCTCCAAGGTCCAACCCAAGCCCGCCGCCAAGAGCCTCTGGGCCAAGTTCTGGTCGTCGCCCGCCAAGGGCGCCCCGGCCCCCGCGCCGGCCCCCGAAGACATCCAACCCGACGCCCTCGCCACCCAGCCCGATAACTCCGTCACCATCACCAAGGTCGAGCCCGCCATCGTCGTCCTACCCGATGAACACCCCGCCACGCGGCCCGTCGCCCAGGCGCCCTCGACCCGGCCCTCCGTCCAGGTCGTCGAGCTCCCGCAATAGCGATCCGAATACTCAGTCGTGCAGGTCGGGCGGACCCTCGGAAGGGAGTCCGCCCGACTTTGTTTATTGGACCGCTGCGCATATCCCGACGGGAAGCATCAAGCGCAACGCCATTAGGACCGATGTAATCCGAACGGAGGCCGTCAAATGTCGCGATCCAAAATGATACCCGTCCTGCTCGCCGCGGTTGTTGTGCTCGTCGCGGGATGCTCGGGCATACCCAAGAAGGACAAAAACGGCGACAAGAACGCCGCCACCGCTCAATGGCGCGCCGCACGCGCCACCGTCATGGTCACCCTCGCCCGCGACCAGTTCATCCAGGGTAACTTCGACGCCGCCCGAAGCTCCGTCACCGAAGCCGTCAAACTCCTCCCCGACAACCCCGAAATCAGAACACTCTCCGGACGCATCGCCTTCGAACAGGGAAACCTCGAACTCGCCGAAGCCGAGTTCCGATTCGCCCAGGCCTCAGACCCAACCTTCGCCGCCGCCGATTACTACCTCGGCGTCATCATGCAACGCTGGCAACGCCTTCCCGCCGCCCTCGACCTCTACGCCTCCGCAAGTCAAAAAGCCCCCAAGGAAGTCGCCTACGTCCTCGCCCAAGCCGAAACCCTCGTCGCTCTCGACCGCGAAAGCGACGCCCTCAACCTCCTTCAGGCCTCCCAAAAAACCTTCGAAAACTCCTCCGAAGTCCGCGCCGCCATGGGACACGTCCTCGTCCGCCAACGCCGACACGCCGAAGCCGTCGACATGCTCCGCCAAGCCGTCATGCTCGCACCCGACGACGAAGGCCTCCGCGAAACACTCGCCAAGTCACTCTACAGCGCCGCCAAATACCCCGAAGCCCTCGAAAACATCGAACGCCTCCTCCGAAGCGAAAAATTCAAGAACCGCGCAGACCTCCACACCCTCGCCGGCGAATGCCAACTCGCGCTCGGCAGACCCATGGACGCACGCGCTTCATTCGAAACCGCCAGCACCCTCCAACCCGCAAACGTCAACTTCACACTCAACCTCGCCAAAGCCGCACTCGAGGTCAACGACACTCGCCGCGCAGAAATCGCCGTCCGACGCGCACTCGCTCTCGCCCCCACCCACCCCCAAGCCAACCTGCTCATGGGCTACGTCCGCATGGAGCAGAACAAACTCCCCGAGGCACTCGCAGCCTTCCGACGCGCCTCCGACGCCGACGCCCGCGACCCCATGCCCATCTGCATGGCCGGAGTCGTCCTCGAAAAACTCGGCCGCCGCGACGAAGCCCTCCGCCAATACGCACTGGCTCTCACCATAAAACCCGACGACGAACTCGCAAAACGACTCATGAACCAGCTCGAAGCCTCCGCCGCAATCGGCGGCGACCGCTGAATCACCCCAAACACACCCCGACCACCCCACAACCACCCTCGCACCGGTCGGCGCACTCGACGGCGGACGCACAGGAATGATCACTTCTACGGCAAACGCCCAGTCCGATGAGCACCGTTCCCCCGCGGAACACGGCCCCCTCGCGTCCATGGAATCACGCACCCTCGGCGACCCAACCGAAAACCCCTCGCTCTTCTCCGCTGCCGAACTCAGTCAACGCGCAGCCGAACTCGAAGTCCGCCTCGAAGTCGCCGAATCCGAACGCGCACACGCACGCCAAGTCCTCGAGGCGCTCCCCCAAGCCGTCATCGTCACCGACCCCTTCGACGACGTCGTCCTCGTCAGCACCGCCGCCGCCAAGCTCTTCGGACTGCCCGACGGGAAACGCCACTTCGGACACGTTCTGGGTCTCGTCGGCGATCCCGTCCTCGTCGAACTCGTCTCCCAAACCCGCTCACTCCACTCCCGAGGCGCCAGTCGAACCACGCGCCGTGTCGTCGACACCCGCCTCGGTCGAAGAACCTTCGACATCACCCTCCTCTGCCTCTGCGATCAGGACGACGGACGACCCAGCCCCTGGGGCGCCGCCGTCATCCTCGCGGAAATTGACGTACCCGCCCTCCGACAGGCTGCCGAACTTACCGCCGCCGTCGCACACGAACTCCGAACACCCCTCTCATCCGTCCACGCCTACACCGAAATGCTCCTCGACGGCGACGCACGCGACGAATCCACCCGCCGTGAGTTCCTCCGCATCGTCGCCTCGGAAACACAACGCCTCACACGACTCGTCGAAAACATGCAACTGCTCGCACGCGTCGAACTCGGCGAGGGCGTCGAGCTCCACGCCGTCGTCGACGCAGTCGCCGTCGTCCGAAACGCCGCCGACGTCGTCGCACCCCAAGCCGTCGCGGCCGGTGTAACCCTCGAACTCCCCCCGCCCGCAACCCCCGAATACCCACCCCACATTCGCGGAGACGCCGACCTCCTCATCCAAGCCGCGATCAACGTCCTGGCCAACGCCGTCAAGTACACCCCCCGCGGCGGACGCGTCCGCCTCGAAATCTCAACCTCCCCAGACACCGTCACCGTCCTGGTCCATGACTCCGGGATCGGAATCCACCCGGGCGAGCTCCCCCGCGTCTTCGACAAGTTCTTCCGGTCCGCCCACAGCCGCGTCGTAGCGCCCGGCAGCGGCCTCGGCCTCGCACTGGTCCGCCAGATCGTCGAGTCCGTCCACGCCGGACGCGTCACCCTCCAAAGCCAACCCGGTGTCGGAACCACCGTCCGAATCGAACTCCCCAGGTCCTCCGCAGAACTCGGCTCGGACCCAGCCGCCACACAAGGGGGGAACCGTGCTGGGTAAAAAAATCCTCGTCGTCGACGACGAAGACCACATCCGACGCGTCGTCGAGTTCAAACTCAGCGCAGCCGGTTACCGCGTCTCCACCGCCCCCGACGCCGAATCAGCCCTCGTCGCCGCCAAGCTCGACCGCCCCGACCTCCTCATCACCGACCTCCAAATGCCCGGCGCCTCCGGCCTCGACCTCTGCCGATCCCTCGAATCCGAAACACCTGCAGGGGCACCCGTCCCCGCACTCCTGCTGACCGCCCGCAACCACGAACTCCGCGACACCTCGGCACACCCCTCCAACCTCAAACGCGTCATCTCCAAACCCTTCAGCCCGCGCAACCTCGTACAGGTCGTCCGCGAAACTCTCGGGGAGGCCGTTTGACCAACCAGCGCACCCCCGAACAACGGCCAGCTCACACCTCCGTTGACATCGGCGTTGTCGCGGCGCTCGAAGGCACCGCCGAACGCTTCCGCCCGGCCGGGATCTTCCTCGCCGTCGTCGACCCCTCCGGCCGCGTCCTCGCCCACGACGAATGCCACCCCCCCGAGCTGCGAACTTCCGCCCTCGAGCTGCTTCGCTGGCTAGCCTTCGCCGATGTCGCCGAGGGTGAGGAGTCGCGGTCGGTCGACGAGGCGCTGACGTGGACCTCGTTCACAGTCCCCGGCATGGCCGGTCGCCGGGTCGTCGCACTTGCCCTCTGTTCGGGCAAGTTCGGATTGATCGCTCCCCTCGTTCCCGCCCTTCGAGGCACGTTCGAGGACCTCCTCGCCTCCTTCCGCGCCACCGCCAACCTCGACGGCATCACCGCCCAACTCGCCAACTCGTATGAGGAACTCTCCCTTCTTTACCAGGTGTCCGGAGGAATGCGGGTCAACCGCGACCCCGAGGAGTTTTTCCGCGGACTTTGCGGCGATGTCCAATCCGTGCTGTCCACCCGCGCCGTCGGCGTCGCCCTACGCACCGGCAGGGGGCTGCAAAGTCGCCTCGTCGTCACCGGCGAGCTCGACCTCGACCCGCCCAGGCTCTCCCGTTTCGTCGACGAAATGTTCGAGGACCTCATCGACCGCTCCAACGCCGGCGGTTCCGGCCCCGCCGGGGTCGCCGTCGTCGCCAACGACCTCCTTTGCGTTCCCGGGCTGCAATGGTTATCGCCCCATATCCGGCAGTTGCTCGCGGTCCCCCTTGTCCGCGGTGGGCAGGTGCTCGGGTTCGTCTTCGCCGTCGACCGCGCGTCGGGGGACTTCGACTCGGTTGACGCAAAACTGCTCTCGTCTGTCGCCAGTGTGTCCGCCATCTTCGTCGAAAACGTGCTGCTCTACGACGATGTCCATGGCTTGCTCATGGGCCTGCTCCACTCCCTGACCAGCGCCGTCGACGCCAAGGATTCGTATACTTGCGGTCATTCCGAACGCGTCGCCCTGATCGCGCGCGAACTCTCCCTCGCCGCAGGTTTCGAAGAATCCGAAGCCGAGCGGGTGTACATCGCCGGGCTACTCCACGACGTCGGGAAGATCGGGGTTCCAGAATCGGTGTTGCAGAAATGTGGGCGGTTGTCACCGGCTGAGTTTCTACAAATGAAGCAGCATCCGGAAGTCGGTGCCCGCATCCTCGCCGACGTCCGGCAGGTTCAGGACATCATTCCCGGTGTGCTTTACCACCACGAACGGTACGACGGCAAGGGGTATCCGTCGGGGCTGGCGGGAACCGAGATTCCGATTTTGGGGCGGCTCATTTGCTTGGCCGACTCCTTGGATGCGATGACCTCGAATCGCACTTACCGGCGCGGGATGCCGATTCAACAGGCGCTCGAGGAGATTGTTCGGTGTTCCGGGCAACAGTTTGACCCCGATCTTGCCAAGACTTTGCTGTCCGTCGGGTCTGACAGGCTGCTGACGCTTCTGGAGAGTCACCGGACTCAGAAAGCGCGTGACATTGAGCAAGGGATGCGGCACGCCCGCGCGGCATAGGCGTTTTGCTTCACAAATGCGGGTTTGCGGTGCTATGCTTGCCCTCGCGTCGGCAGCGTAGCTCAGTTGGTAGAGCAGGGGATTCATAAGCCCCGGGTCACAGGTTCGAGTCCTGTCGCTGCCATA
>Ga0163144_10012472_pt1 | contig 17846 bp, 12 predicted proteins | sample OliLak19BULKMAT1_FD_123175 | JGI IMG/M metagenome (GOLD analysis project Ga0163144, IMG submission 123175) | Freshwater microbial mat bacterial communities from Lake Vanda, McMurdo Dry Valleys, Antarctica - Oligotrophic Lake LV.19.BULKMAT1 | ecosystem: Environmental > Aquatic > Freshwater >...
CGAACGCGATGGCCGCGATCGCGCCGATCCCCAGGGTCACCACGAGCCCGGCGCGCGTCTCGGCCGCCTGCTCGTCGGGGTCCGACGACGCCGCGACGCGCTGCAACACCGAGTGGTGGACGCCGAGCGCCGCGAGCTGCGAGAACAGCAGATACGCGGCGAACACCTGGTTGAAGACGCCGAGCGCGGCCTCGTCGTAGACGAGCCCGATCAGGTAGTTGAGGAGGATTCCGCAACTGCCGGCCACCGCCAGGCTCCCGACGCTCCACACGACGTCTCGTGAGAATTGCTTCACGGGCGTCCAGGCTCGAAGATACGCGACTTGAACCCGGCCCCGCCACTTCGGCTCGACCTCGGAACCAACCCGAGCGCCGAAGTCGACGATCGCAGCATCGCGATCGTGATCCCGGCGCACAACGAGGCCGGCGGCATCGGTTCGGTGCTCGCGGAGCTGTTGGCCGGCAAGCCGGCTGGCGTCACCGAGGTGATCGTCGTGGATGACGGCTCGACCGACGGCACCGGCCAGCTCGCGGAGGCGACCGGTGCGCGCGTCGTCCGCCACAAGACCAATCGAGGCTACGGCGCGGCGCTGAAGACCGGCATCCACGCGGCCACCGCGCGGTTCGTGCTCACGATGGACGCCGACGGGCAGCACCGCCTCGAGGACGTCGCGAAGCTGTGCGCGATGGTCGCGTCCGGCGAGGTCGCCGAGTGCGTGATCGGCCATCGCAAGGCGGTGTTCCACTCCAGGCTGTGGCGGATGCCCGGCAAGTGGTTCCTGCGTCGCCTCGCGCAGTTCCTCGTGGCGCGCTCCATTCCGGACCTCAACAGCGGCCTGCGGCTGGTTCGGCGCGACATCGCGCTCAAGTACATCAACCTGTGCCCGCAGGGCTTCTCGTTCTCCACCACGATCACGATGGCGCTGCTGTCGCGCGGGTACGGCGTCGACTTCGTCCCGATCGAGGTGAGGCCGCGGATCGGCAAGAGCACGGTGACGGCGCGGACGGGACTGCAGACGATCCTGCTCGTGCTCCGGCTGGCGACGCTGTTCAACCCCTTGCGGATCTTCCTGCCGCTCAGCCTGGCGAGCTTCGCCGCCGGCGTCGGCTGGGGGGCTCGGTACGTGGTGGCCGGCGAAGGCGTGACCGTCGCCTCGATGCTGGCGATCCTCACCGGTGTGCTCCTGTTCGGGCTCGGCCTGATCTGCGATTCCGTGGCGCAGCTCCGGCTCGCTCGCTACGAATGACCGTGCTGTCGCGGCTTCGACAACGCCTGCCCGATCGACGTACCTCCGTGATCCTGGCGGTGTGCATCGTCGTCGCCGCCGTCCTCGACTTCCTCTACTTCACCGGCTTCTTCGCCAGTGACGACGCCAGCTACCTCAAGGCGGCACGTCAGATCGCGGACGTCGGGAACGACCTGCCCGCGTACCCGTGGCGCGGCTCGCTCGCCAGCACTCGGCTGGGAATCACGATCCCCGACGGGATCGCCTACTGGTTGAGCGCCGGCGACGTGGTGACGATCGCGTGGTTCCACGTCCTCTATCACCTCGCGCTGGTCGGGCTGGCGTACGCGATCGGACGCGAAGCGTGGGACGCGCGGACCGGCCTGATCGCCGCGGCGCTGGTCGCGACCAGCCCCGTGCTCTACGTGTTCGCGGGCGCGGTCTTGCCCGACAACGCCACCGCCGTCTGGCTCGCCGTCGTGCTGCTCCTCCTGCTGCGTGTACGCCGCCGCGCCCTCGAAGGTCCACTCGGCGCGCGCGAGGCCGGCCGCCGCTACCTGGTCGCGGGGCTGGTCCTCGGCGTGGCATACGCGTGCAAGGAGACCGCGCTGATCATGACGGTCCCATGCGCCGCGATCATCGTCGCTGGTGCGCCACGGTTGCGGAGCTGGGTCTGGGTCCGAGACGGGGCGTTTCTCGCCGCAGGGCTGCTCGTCTTTGTCCTGTTCGAGGCGGTGCTACTCCGCCTGATCACGCACGAGTGGATGTGGCGTCTCGGCGGCGTGGAGAGCTCCGGCGCGGTGTTCGCCGAGCGCATGACGACGCAGGGGACCGGCCCGTTCGAACGCCTCGTGTTTCTGGCAGACACGCTGCGCACCCTGATGCCACTGACCGGGCTGGCGCTCGTCGGCGCAGCGGTCGCGTACCCGTTCCTGCGCCGCCGCGACGTGGCGCTGCTCGCGTTCTTCTGGTGGCCGCTGCTGTACCTCACGATCGGCTCGACCAGCTTCTCGGCTTACCGACCGTCCTCGATCCAGGCGCGCTACTACGCGATCGTCATGCTTCCCGCGGCGGTGATGGGGGCGGTCGTCCTGGGCGAGTTGCTCCGGCGATGGCCCGCGCGGCGCTGGGTAGCGCCCGCGCTCGTCGTCGTGATGGCGGCGATCGCAGTGTTCGAGGCGCGCCATGTCGTCGGCTTCGGCGGGACGATCTATCGCTGCGCGGATGCACGCGCGTTCAGGGTCGCGTATGACGAAGCCCGATCGGCATACCCCGACTACCCCGTCGTCCTCGCGTTGGACTACCGGCGCAGGATGACGCCGCTGCTGTTCCCCGGCGACCCCGACGTGGTGCCCGAGGGCCCGCCGTTCGTCCAGCTGAGCCCGCTGGCCGACGCGCTGCCGGAGGGTGCGCACGTCCGCACGGTCCAGATCGTCTATCCGCCCCGACGGCGGTGGGATGTTCTCGTCCAAGACCTGCGTCGCGTGCTCGGCGCCTCGCCCCGACCACTCCCCACGACGACACGGGGCGCGGCGGTCATCCAGCTCGTGACCGAGTAGTCGTGCTAGGAATCCCCTCGATGTCGCGGCCCGCATGCCGGCTGTGCTCGTCCGAACAGCTCTCGTTTCACTTCGAGGTGCGCGGGTGCGCGCTGGACCGCTGCGGCGACTGCGGCTTCGTCCAGGTGCGTGATCGACCTACGACCGCCGAGCTGCAGGCGCTCTACGGCGACCGGTACTTCGCTGGGAGCAAGTACGACGACGAAGTCGCGCAGCGCTGCGAGAACGAGCGCCGCCTCGCGCTGCTCGGGCGCGCCGGGGTCCGCGACGGCGGCCGCGTGCTCGACGCCGGTTGCGCGACCGGCGACTTCATCGCGTTCGCCCACGATCGCTACGACCTGTGGGGCCTCGACGTCTCGCCGTTCGCGACGCAGGTCGCGCGCGAGCGGAGCCCGAGGTTCGCGCACCAGATCTTCACCGGGTTCATCGAGGACCTGACGTTCGAGCCCGGCTCGTTCGACGCGATCGTGATGTGGGACGTGGTCGAGCACCTCTGGGATCCGCGTGCGGTGCTGCGACGGCTCGTCCCGCTGCTGCGACCCGGCGGCTCGCTGTTGCTCTCGACGCCCGACATCGGCGCGGCGACCGCGCGGGTGATGCGCCGCCGCTGGGCGTTCATGACGCCGCCGGAGCACCTCGGGTTCTTCAGCAAGGTTTCCCTCGCGTTCCTGCTCGATCAGGGCCTGGGGCTGCGGACGACGTCGTCGGAGAGCAAGGGGAAGTGGGCGAACGTCGGGTTCCTCGCGTACAAGCTGCGACGCGTGTTCCCCGTCGTCCCCAAGGCGCTCGTCGAGCGCGTCCAGCGCAGCGCCCTCGGCCGCGCGTCGATGTACGTGCCGACCGCGGACATCCGCTACGTCACCGCGCGAAAGCCGGAGGCCTGACGATGTGCGGGATCTTCGGCGCGGTGATCACCAGCGACTCGAGGCTGCGGCCGCTCGAGAAGGCTGCAGCACGCCTGTTCACGTTGTCGGAGTCGCGCGGCAAGGAAGCCGCCGGCATCGCGCTCGCGGGCGACCGAGCGTTGTCGGTCTACAAGGCGGCGATCCCGGCGAGCGAGATGATCCGCAGACGCGGGTACCGGGCGCTGCTCCGCGAGGCGGGCGAGGTCAGCGCGTTCATCGGCCACTCGCGGCTCGTCACCGACGGGGATCGCGAGGTCAACAAGAACAACCAGCCCGTGATCGCCGACAGTGTCATCGGGATCCACAACGGGATCATCGTCAACCACGCCGCGCTGTGGGCGGGCCATCCGGACCTTCACCGTCACTACGAGGTCGACTCGGAGATCATCTTTGCCCTGGTCCGTGATCAGCTCGCACGTGGCGCCGGCCTGACCGAGGCCGCGCAGCGCACGTTCGCCGAGCTCCAGGGCGCCGCGAGCATCGCCGCGCTGTTCGAGGACCGCGACCAGCTGCTCCTCGCGACCAATACGGGCTCGCTCTACTACCGCGTGTCGGTCGACGGCTCCACGTTCGTGTTCGCGTCCGAGCGCTGGATCATGGACCGGTTCGCCGACGAGCACGCCGCGCTGCTCGGCGACGCCGAGACCGTCCACATCCGCGCGGGAGAGGGCGCGATCATCGATCCGCAGACACGCTCGCTCGAGCGGTTCACGCTCGCGGCCGGCGGCGGCGGTCATCCGTCGGCGACCCGGGCCACCCGCCGCAAGATCGTCGACCACGCCGAGCCGGATCCTCCGCGGCCGCCGCCGCCGCGCTCGTCGACCGCGATCGATCTCGTGCAGCTCGAGCAGCGGTTCCCGTACGTCTCGATGCGCGGTCGTCTGCGGCGCTGCGTCCGCTGCGTGCTCCCCGAGACGATGCCGTTCGTCGACTTCGACACCGACGGCGTGTGCTCGTACTGCCGCAACCACCAGCCGATCCACGTGCGCGGCCACGAAGCGCTCGAAGCGCTCGTCGCGACGTACCGCCGCACCGACGGCCGCCCCGACTGCATCGTCGGCGTCAGCGGCGGTCGCGACAGCATGTACGGCCTCCACTACCTCAAGACCGTTCTCGGGATGAATCCGGTCGCGTACACCTACGACTGGGGCATGGTGACCGACCTCGCGCGCCGCAACGTCTCGCGGATCTGCGGCCAGCTCGGCGTCGAGCACATCCTCGTGTCGGCGGACATCCCGCGGAAGCGCGAGTACATCCGCAAGAACGTCGAGGCCTGGCTCGCGAAGCCATCGCTCGGCACGGTCCCGCTGTTCATGGCGGGCGACAAGGCGTACTTCCATTTCCTCGCCAAGGGCCGCGAGCAGCTCGGCGTCGAGCTGTCGTTCATGTGCGAGAACCTCCTCGAGCGCACCGACTTCAAGACCGGTTTCGCCGGCGTGGCGCCGTTCCACGACGAGAACCACGTCTACACCCAATCGCTGGGCAACAAGGTCGCGCTTGCCGCGTTCTATGCCAAGCAGTTCGCGACCAACCCGCGGTACCTCAACGCGTCGATGCTCGATACGGCCAAGGCGTTCGCGTTCTACTACCTGATCGATCGCGACTACCACAACCTCTACAGCTTCATCGACTGGGACGAGCCCACGATCGAGCGGACGCTGATCGACATCTACGGCTTCGAACTGGCGACGGACACCACCTCGACCTGGCGGATCGGCGATGGCACCGCCGCGTTCTACAACTACATCTACTACGCCGTCGCCGGCATGACCGAGCACGACACCTTCCGCTCCAACCAGATCCGCAACGGCGCGATGACCCGCGACCGCGCCCTCGACCTGCTCGATCTCTACAACCGCCCCCGGTTCCCGTCGATCCACGAGTATCTACAGACGATCCGCCTCGAGCGCAGCCTCGAGGAGGTCCTCGAGATCATCGCGCGCGTGCCGAAGCGCTGGGGCGTCGACGGTTGATCCGCGACCACCTCTGATAGAGTCCGAGCCGTCATGGGTCCCGTGGTGTTCGTGGCCGGCGCGCGGCCGAACCTGATGAAGATCGCGCCGATCCTGCGCGCCACCGCGGCGCGCGGGATGCGCGACGTGCTGGTGCACACGGGCCAGCACTACGACCACGAGATGTCGGGGGTGTTCTTCGAGCAGCTGGGGATCCGCGAGCCGGACGTGCACCTGCGGGTGGGCTCGGCGAGCCACGGGGTGCAGACGGGGCGGATCATGGCGAGCTTCGAGGAGTGGCTGGTCACGATCGCGCGGCCCGCCGGGGTCGTCGTCGTCGGCGACGTCAACTCGACGATGGCGTGCGCGCTGGTGGCGTCGAAGCTGAGGATCCCGGTGGCGCACGTGGAGGCGGGGCTGCGCAGCTTCGATCGCGCGATGCCCGAGGAGATCAACCGGCTGGTGACGGACGCGATCGCGGATCTCCTGCTGGTCAGCGAGCCGGCGGGGATCGCGAACCTGGCGCGCGAGGGCGTGCCGGCCGAGCGGGTCAAGTACGTCGGCAACGTGATGATCGACTCGCTGGTGAACGCGCGCGAGGCGGCGCGGGCGCTGCCGGTGCCGGCGCCGCGCGGGACGTACGCGGTGGTGACGCTGCACCGGCCGAGCAACGTCGACGACCCGGCGCGGCTGCGCGAGCTGTGCGCGTGGGTGACGCGGCTCGCGGCGGCGATGCCGACGGTGTTTCCGGTGCACCCGCGCACCGAGCGCAAGCTGGTCGAGCTGGGGCTGCGCGCGGAGCTCGAGGCGCAGGCGGGCCTGCAGCTCGCGCCGCCGCAGGGCTACCAGGAGTTCCTCGCGCTGATGGACGGCGCGCGCGTGGTGGTCAGCGACTCGGGCGGTATCCAGGAGGAGACCAGCTTCCTCGGCGTCCCGTGCATCACGCTGCGCACGACGACCGAGCGGCCGGTGACGATCACCAGCGGCACCAACACGCTGGTCGGCGACGATCTCGACGCCGCGTGGCGCGTGATCGAGGACGTGCTCGCGGGTCGCGGCAAGCGGGGCGGGCCGATCGACGGCTGGGACGGCCGTGCCGCCGAGCGAGTGGTGGAAGAGCTCGCCCGTGCGTGGACCTGACCGCCACGTCGTCCTCGTGATCCGCCTGCTCGGCGGGCGCGCGGGTGGCGCCGAGCGGCTGTTCTGCGGGACCGCGAACCTGCTCGCCGCGGCCGGGCTCCGCGTGACGGTGCTGTTCCACGACGCCGACGATCGCCGGCCCGCGTACCCGCTCGACGTCGCGGCGATCAACCTGCGCGGCCGCCGCGGCGTGCCCGAGCGCGCGTTCCGGATCGCCGCGAAGGGCTATCCGCAGGTCCAGGCGCTCGCCGGGTTCGACTGGATCGCGCGCCACTCGCCGTTCACGCGCGGGCTGGTCTCGGCGATCCGCGAGCTGCGCCCCGACGCGGTGATCTCGTGGCTGCCCAGCGCGAACACGCCCGCGCTGATCGCCGGCTGGGTCACCGGCGTGCCGGTGATCCCGACCAACCACAGCGTCCCCGAGCACGACTACGGCGATGCCACGCGGTGGGATCCCAACCCGATCGATCGCGCGCTGCGCCGGTTCGTGCTCCGCGCCGCCGCGCGGATCCACGTGCTGTTCCCGGCGTACGCGGCGTGGTTCCCGCCCGCGGTGCGCGAACGCGTGGTGGCGATCCCCAACTACGTCGCGCCCGAGTTCACGCCAGCGGCCGTCCCGCGCACCAGCACGATCGTGTCCGCCGGCCGGCTCGTCACGTCCAAGGATCACGCGACGCTGATCGACGCGTGGGCCGAGCTCGCGCCGCGCCACCCCACGTGGGACCTCGCGATCCACGGCGAGGGCCCGCACCGCGTCGAGCTCGAGCGGCGCCTCGACGATCGCGGGCTGCCGCGATCGATCCTCAAGGGCCACACGCCCGACCTCGTCCCCGTGTATCGCGGCGCCTCGATCGGCGTGCACCCATCGCGGTTCGAGGGCTTCGGCCTCGCGGTCGCCGAGGCGCTCGCGTGCGGCCTGCCGATGGTGGGGTTCACCGATTGCCACGCCCTCCGCGAGCTGATCATGGACGCGACCAACGGCCGCCTCGTCGCGCGCGACCCCGCGATCCTGGCCGCGGCGCTCGATCAGCTGATCTCTGACCCCGACCACCGACGGCAACTGTCGGACGCCGCGCCCGCCTCGATGGAGCGGTACGGCGTGGATGCGTATCGCACCCGCTGGCTCACGGTGCTGGGTGAGGTGATCCGGTAGCTCCCCTCACGCACGCCTGGCTCGATGGTTTCCACGCGAACGCGTCTACTGGAACCATGAAGACTCCGCTGCTGGTTGCCGGTCTGCTGTCGATCGCCGTCCCCGCGCTGGCCCAGACCCCGCCGATGGAGGCGCCGCCGCCGGGCGTCGAGGCCGAGGGCGCACCGGCCGAGGACGCGAACAGCAAGGAGCCGGGCCGCGGCGACTTCGACGCGGGCGGCCAGCTGCGGCTGCCCAACGGCCCCGACGAGCTGGGCGAGTACGCGACGTTCAACTGGGTCGCGGTCGACCTCAAGGGTCGCTACTACCTGCTCGACTCGGTGACGGTCGACGGCAGCGTCCCGCTCGCCGTGAAGAAGCCCGACGATCTGATGGACGGCAGCGACCCGCGGATGATCGGCGGCATGGCGGTCAAGCTCGACGCGAGGCTGCCGAAGGTCGACGGGATGCCGGGCGGCAAGTACATGAAGGACAGCGAGGTCGGCGTCTCGCTCGGCGTCGCGTACATGCGCGAGGGCGCGATGCTGCTCGGCGACAAGGACTTCCCGCTGTTCGTCGGAGGGTTCCAGCCCGGGTTCGAGGGCGGCCTGACCACCAAGGTCAAGCTGTCGACGCTGGTCGACTTCAAGCTCCTGCCGTCGTGGGTGATCCAGGCGGGCGAGGTCGAGACGCAGACCGCGGTGAAGATCCCGATCGCGCTGGTGCTCGCGGTGGGCAGCCTCGCGAAGGTCAGCGCCGAGCTCGGCATGTACACCGGCGACGATTACACCTTCCGCGGCAGCAAGGGCGGCCGCCTGCAGACCGGCGCGGCCCTCGATCTGAAGATCGGGCCGATCCTCGCGCACGTCGGCGCCGGCGCCGCGAGCCTGCTCACCGGCGGCGCGTACCCGTCGATCAAGGACTCGGTCTACATCGACCTGAACGTCAAGTACGCGAAGTGATGGCGTTCGGCGCGGTGCCGTACACCGCGCGGGGTGCGCGGTGCCGTACACCGCGCGGGGTGCGCGGTGCCGTACACCGCGCGGGGTGCGCGGTGCCGTACACCGCGCGGGGTGCGCGGTGCCGTACACCGCGCGGGGTGCGCGGTGCCGTACGCCGCGCGGGGGGTCAGGCCGGCGTGATCGGGGCGGGGTCGGCCCAGTTGCCGAGGGCCTGCAGGGAGCGAGGGAGGTCGGCGTCGGCGACGGCGCCGGTGGCGCGGGCGTGGAGGAGGTCGCCGTAGGCGCGGCGGGCGGGGGCGCGGAAGCCGTCGTCGAGCGCCTCGGCGCCGGCGGCGCGGGTCATCGACGACGACGACCACGACACCAGCAGCTGGGGCGCGCGGACGATGTCGAGTCGCGCGTCGCGATCGCGGAGTCGCTCGTAAGCGTCGAGGTCGGCGCCGAACCGCGCGGGCCGGAACCCGCCGAGCTCGTCGAACACGCGGCGCTCGCACATCATCGACACCATCGCGAGCCGCGCGGCCGAGCCGTCCTTGAAGATCACGAACCGGCCGGGCGGCGTGACCCGCAGCAAGGTCGTGAACGACGCGTCGGCGCCGGTCGCGTGCAGGCGGCCGACCTGCGTCGCGATCCGCGTCGGCAGCGCGAGATCGTCGGCGTCGTGGAAGGTGATCAGCGCGCCGCGCGCGTGCGGCAGCAGCGCGTTGCGCAGGTTGTACGGCCCCTGGTTGCGCGCCGACGCGAACCGGCGGACACGCGCGACCTTCGCGTAGCGCTCGGCGAGCAGCGCGGACGTGCCGTCGTCGCTGGCGTCGTCGCACACCAGGATCTCGACGTCGGGGTAGGTCTGCGCGAGCAGCGAGTCGATCGCGTAGGCGATCGTGTCGCGCGCGCGGTACGCCGCGACGAGGATCGAGACCAGCGGGCCGCCGGGCGCGCGCGGCGGCGCGGGGAACCACACGTCGTCGAGCACCCGCGCGGTGGCCTCGGCGAGCGCGGCGCGCGGCAGCCGGCGCGCGCGCAGGTAGCGGTTGAGCGCGGCGGCGGCGGCGTGGCGATCGCGCGGGCGCTCGGCGGCGGCGACCAGGAGGTGGAGCTGCGGATCGCGGAGCAGCGCGCGCGGGTGATCGCGGAGCAGCGCGCGCAGCGCATCGGCGTCGAGCTCCGCGCGCGCCAGCACGAACGCGTCGAGCGTGCCGTCGGCGCGCTCGCACGACGCCGGCAGCCCGAACGCCGCGCGGTGCGCCGGCGTGGTCGCGAGCTCCTTGCCGCGCGCGTGATCGCCGATCGCGAGCAGGTAGTCGACCACGACCGGCGGCGCGAGGCCGCGCGCGATCAGCGCCTCGGCGTGAGGCGCGGCCGCCGTGTAGCCGTGGCGATCGAGCGCGGCGCGCAGCGCCTGCGCGGGGTCCGCGGACGGCTCGATCCGCGCCGGCTTGCGACGCCGCGCCCACGCCTTGCGCGCCTCGTCGGTCAGCGCGTACGTCCGCTCGAGCGCGCGCCAGGCCGCACCGTCGAGCCAGGCGTCGTCCACTAGTGCCACGACCGGCTGATTGCGCTCCGGCGGGGCGGAATCAGCCGGTCGCGGCACTAGGCCTCCTGGTACCACTGCCAGAACGCGCGGACGCCGTCGGGCAGCGACACCGTCGGCGCGTAGCCGAGGTCTCGCGCGGCGCGCGACACGTCGGCGAACGTGATCGGCACGTCGCCGGGACGGTCGGGCTGGCGCTCGACGATCGCGCGCTTGCCCACGACGTCCTCGATCGTCGCGATCATCTCGGCCAGCGACACGGTCTGCGTGTTGCCGAGGTTGTAGATGTTCCACGACGCCGGCTCGACCCGCTCGATCGACGCGACCACGCCGGCGACGATGTCGGCGATGAACGTGTAGTCGCGGCGGCTCTCGCCGTCGCCGAACATCGTGATCGGCCGGCCCGCCGCGATCGCCGCGGTGAACTTGTGGATCGCCATGTCGGGGCGCTGGCGCGGCCCGTAGACGGTGAAGAACCGCAGCGAGGTCACGCCGATCCCGAACAGATCGCGGAACGTCGAGCAGATCAGCTCGCCGGCGCGCTTGGTCGCCGCGTACGGCGACGCCGGCGTCAAGCACAGGTCGTCCTCGCGGAACGCCGCCACCTTCGAGAGATCGTCGGCGTGGACCGCGCCGTAGACGGAGCTGGAGGACGCGAACACCAGCCGGCGGCACGCGCTCGCGCGGATCGCCTCGAGCAGCACGGTCGTGCCCACGAGGTTGGTCTGCACGTAGCGCGCGGGATCGAGCAGCGACGGGCTGACGCCGGCGATCGCCGCGAGGTGGCACACGACGTCCGCGTCCCGGACGAGCGCGGTCATCGCGGCGGCGTCGCCCAGCTCGGCCTCGACGACCGGCATCGACATCCGCGCCGCGTTGCGTCGCTTGACCTCCGCGGGGTAGAGGAAGCCGTCGAACCCGTCGGTCGCGGTGACGCGATGCCCGCGCGCGACCAGCGCCTCGCACAGGTGCGAGCCGATGAACCCTGCGGCGCCCGTGACGACGACGTGCACTACTTGCGCCCGATGCAGTGGTACGTGAACCCGAGCTCACGCATCGCTGCGGGGTCCCAGATGTTGCGCCCGTCGAACACGAGCGGCGTCCTCATCGCCTCGCGCAGGCGCTTGAAGCTCGCGCCGCGGAACTGCTTCCACTCGGTCACGAGCACCAGCGCGTCGGCGCCCTTCGCCGCGTCGTACATCGTCTCGGCGTACTCGATCGCGTTGCCGAGGTGCGCCTTGACGTTCGGCATCGCCACCGGGTCGTAGCCGACCACGGTCGCGCCGGCCTCGCGCAGGTCCGCGATCAGCGTCAGCGCCGGCGCCTCGCGGATGTCGTCGGTCTCGGGCTTGAACGCGAGCCCCCACACCGCGATGCGCTTGCCGCTGAGATCCGCGCCGAGCTGCGCGCGCACCTTGGTGCCGAGGACCTTCTTCTGGCGCACGTTCGCGCGATCCGCGGCCTCGACGACCTCGAGGTGCGCCTTCGCGGTCCGCGCGGTGTGGGCGAGCGCGCGGATGTCCTTCGGGAAGCACGAGCCGCCGAACCCGGGGCCGGGGAACAGGAACTTCGGCCCGATCCGCGGGTCGGCGCCGATCGCCTGGCGCACCTTCTCGATGTCCGCGCCGAGCACCTCGGCGAGCAGCGCGACCTCGTTCATGAACGAGATCCGCACCGCGAGCATGGCGTTCGCGGCGTACTTGCTCAGCTCCGCCGAGCGCACGTCCATCATCATGATGCGATCGTTGGTCCGCACGAACGGCGCGTACAGCGCGCGGAGCGCCGTGCCCGCGCGGTCGTCGTCGGCGCCGAGGATCACGCGCACGGGCTTCATGAAGTCGTTGACCGCGTCGCCCTCCTTGAGGAACTCGGGGTTCGACGCGACGGAGAACGGCTGCGTGGTCTCGGCCTGGATCAGCGCGCGCAGCCGATCGGCGGTGCCCACCGGCACGGTGCTCTTGGTGACGATCACCGCGTAGCCGGTCAGCGCGCGCGCGACCTGCTTCGCCGCCTCGTCGATGTAGCGGAGGTCCGCCGAGCCGTCGTCACCCTGCGGCGTGCCGACCGCGAGGATCACGACCTCGGCGCCGGCGACCGCGGCCGCGGTGTCGGTCGTGAAGCTCAGCCGCTGCGCGTCGAGGTTGCGGCGTACCAGCTCGTCGAGGCCGGGCTCGTGGATCGGGATCTCGCCCTCGCACAGCCGCTGCACGCGATCCGCGTCGAGGTCGACGCACACGACGTCGTTGCCGAAGTCGCTGAACCCGGCGCCCGCGACGAGGCCGACGTATCCGGTACCGATGACTGCGAGGCGCATGGCAGGCCGAGGCGTATCACAACCTTGCGGCGTCCACGTCGCCGTGGTGAAGTGGCGCCGCTCGATCGATGTCCCAGGCCCTGCTCTTCGCCGCGGTCTATCTCCTCGGGGCGATGGCGGCGTTCGCCTTCGGACCTCGCCGCGACCCGCTGCTGTGCGCGGCGCTCGCGTTCCCGGTGGGCATGGCCGCGTGCGTGTTCCTCACCCTCTCGCTGCTCGTGCTCGGGCTGCCGGTCACGCAGCTCAGCCTCGGCGTGGTGACGGCGTTCGCGTTCGCCGGCGCGAGCTTCGCGGCGATCCGGCGCGGCGCGCTCGATCGGCGGGCGCTGCTGATCGCCGCGGCGTGGCTCGTCGCGCTCGGCGTGCTCGCGTGGTGGGCGGCGACCCACGCCATCCTGCCGAAGTGCGCGTCCCGGGTCGAAGCCTGCATCCTCAACCGGCGCGGGTACAACCACCACGAGAACACGCTCGAGGTGCTGGCGCGGCTCGGCGAGACCCGCGAGCTGGCGCTCGAGCAGATGTGGCACCGGATCCCGAACACGAGCTTCTTCATGCTGCTGTTCCACACCGTCTGCGAGCTGGTCGACGTCGAGGTCACGCTCCCGCTGTCGCGCGTGATGCGCGCGTCGCTGCTCGCGCTGTTCGTCGTCGTCGCGTGGCGGCTGGCCGTGCGGCCCGGCGCGACGCGGTGGTGGCGCGCGCTCGCGCTCGCCGTGCTCGCGGTGATCCTGTACCGCGGGCTGCGGATCGCGGACCGGCAGTACTTCCTCGCCGAGCTCCTGCCCGCCTCGATCTACCTGTTCGCGTTCGTGACGCTGTGGTTCCTCGCCGAGCGCCGGCGCGACGCGTCGCCGCTGCCGGTCGCGCTCGGCTGCCTCGCGGCGTTCACGCTCCAGGCGCCCGAGACGCTCCTGCCCGGGGTGCTCGTGCTCGCGATCGCGGCGCTCGGCAGCCGCCTGCCGCGCGCGCAGCTGGCGCGGCCGCTCGGCGCGTACACGTTCGGCGCGCTCCTGTGGCTCAGCTTCCCGGCGACCGAGGACAAGTTCCCCGACGACGACCAGCTCGGGATGCTCCTGTTCGCGGCGGCGTTCGTCGTGTGGCTGTCGCTCGGGGGCAGGCGAGGGCGTCGGCTCGCGCCGTTCCTCGCCGCCGCGCTCGCGGGTGTCGGGGTGGTGTGGCTCGCGGACGCGTGGCTGGTCGATCCGCGGTGGACGCGGCAGCTCCTCGTCGTGATGTTCCTGCCGTTCGCGCTGCTGTTCTTCGCGTTCGTGCTGCGCCCGCACGAGCCGGCGGACCCGTGGGAGGTCGAGCCCGCCGCGTCGCCGCTCGCCGAGCTCGGGGGACGCCGCCGCGCGACCGCGCTGGTGTTCGCGTGCATCGTGACCGCGCTGCTGATCGGGAACGTGCGGCTGTACTTTCGCAACGAGCGCAAGATGACGGACCGCTACCAGCTCGACGCCCACGACCTGTTCGACTTCATGCGCGCGGGGTACGGACGGTGACGCAATCCGGCGCCTACCTCGCCCTGTACCTCCTCGGCGTGGCGTTCCAGCTCGGGTTCGGGCCACGACGCCAGACGGCGCTGTGCTGCGCGCTCGGGTTCCTCACCGGCCTGGCGCTGTGGGTCGTGGCGGCCGCGGTGGTGCTCGCGTCCCCGTTCGCGTACGGCGAGCGCACGGCGATCGCGGCCTACGTCGTCCCGCTCGTCGTGTGCGTCGTCGCCGCGGGCCGGCGCTGGCGCCCCGGCCGCCGCGAGCTGGTGATCGTCGCCGCGTGGACCGCGGCGTCGGCCGTGCTGTTCGTCTGGCTGTGCAGCTTCGATTCGTCGCGGTTCTCGGCCGACTCGCGGCACATCGTCAGCTCCGCGCTCGAGCTGCCCGAGGACGGCTCGCTCCGCTACCTCGCGGGCAAGGGCGGCTTCCACATCCTCGCGCACTCGATCGCGCAGTTCACCTCGGCGGACTACAACTACGCGCTGTCGGCGGTGACCGGGCTCGCGCTCGCGCCGCTGTTCGTGGTCGTCGGCTGGCGTGGGCTCGAGCGCCTCGGCGCCGCCGACGTGCGCGCGCGCGTCCTCGTCGTGATCGCGGCGGCGGCGACCGTCGGCACGTACAACTACCTCTGGCACCTCGTCTACATCCACAACAACCTCGGCTCGGCGGTCTACCTGTTCGCGTTCGCGGCGACGTTCTGGCTCGCCGAGCTCGAGGAGGACACCGCGTACCTGCCGGCGGCGTTCCTGTTCCTCGCCGGGTACACGCTGCACCGCGTGGAGGCGCCGGCGTTCGCGGTCATCCTGGTGCTGATCACCGTGTTCCCGAGCAAGCTGCCGCGCCGGGCGCTGACGATCGGCCTCGCGGCGTTCACGATCTCGTGCGCGCTCTGGTACGGCGTGGTGCTCGTCGAGAACGCGCCGCGGCTGACCGACGCGCGGAAGGACCAGCTCGCGCAGGTCATGATCGCGCTCCTCGCGGCCTGGCTCGTCGTGTCGCGGACGCGGTTGCGCTCGCTGGCGCGGCACCTGCCGCGCGCGCTCGCGGCGGTGTTCGCGCTCCTGCTCGTCTACGGCTACTTCGAGCGCAACTACGAGGTCGAGCGCTCCGCGGACGCGTTCTACCAGAACCTGATCGTGCAGCGACATCACATGTGGGGCTACGCCTGGCCCGCGGTGCTCGCGCTGTGGGCGCTGTCGCTGACCGCGCCCGCGCCGCCCGCCGGGCACGTGCTCTCGTACGGCGCGCTGCTCGCGTTCCTCGGCGTCGCGGCGTTCGCGCTCGAGCACCCGTACCGCGTCGGCCCCACCGACTCCGGCAACCGCATGATGATCCAGGTCTTGCCGGTGGCGATGCTCTATTTCTCGATGCAGTTCCTGCCGCTATTTCGTGATACCAGGGCACGTGACGAGAACCCCGAGCGGTCGCGGTGACCCCAGGGCGGTGCTGGAGCCGTTCCCCGAGTTCTCGACGCGGGCGACCGTGCTCCACGTCCGCACGCACGCGTTCAGCGACCGGAGCGCGCCGTTCATCCGGCAGACCGTGCTCGGGCTGCGGCCGTACCTGCACAACGTCGTGCTCGCGCCGTCCACCGACTGCGTGAACCCGGCCGACGTCCCGATCGAGCTGATCCAGGTCCGCGACCTGCAGAACCCGCTCGCCTGCCTCGCGCTCGCGATGCAGCTGCGCAAGAAGTACCCGTTCATCTCGCTGGTGATGGGGCACATGGGCAACGGCACGCGCTCGGCCCGGCGGCTGGCCTCGATGCTCGGCGTCCCGATGCTCGGCGTGTTCGGCGGCTCCGACGTCAACGTCGAGATGCCCAAGGACCTCTACCGCAAGACGTACGCGGACCTGCTCCAGGACCCGTCGTCGCACTTCCTCACCGTCGCGGGCTACCTCAAGGCCAAGCTCCTCGAGTTCGGCGCGCCGCCCGAGCGCACGTTCGTCTGGCACCGCGGCGTGAACCTCGCGGAGTTCGTGCAGGTCCCGCGTCCGGCGCCCGGCGATCAGCCGGTGCGGATGATCGTCAGCGCGCGGTTCTACGAGGTGAAGGGCCACGAGTACGTGATCCGCGCCGTCGCCAAGCTCAAGCAGCAGGGCCGGCGCGTCGAGCTGCTGCTCCTCGGCGACGGGCCGCTCAAGGACCAGATGCAGGCGCTGGTCGCCGAGCTCGGCGTCACCGACGAGGTGCGGTTCCTCGGCCAGGTCGTCCACGATCAGGTGAAGCGTCACCTCCACGCCGCGGACATCTACGTCCACCCGAGCGTGTCGTGCGCCGAGGGCCGGGTCGAGGGCATCCCGAACGCGATCATGGAGGCGCACGCGACCGGGCTGCCCGTGGTCGCCACGCACCACGGCGGGATCTCCGAGGTCGCGATCGACGGCGAGACCGGGTTCCTCGTCGACGAGCGCGACGCGGACGGGCTCGCGGACCGGATCGGCCGGCTGGTCGACAGCCGCGAGCTCCGGCACGAGATGGGGCGTCGCGGGCGCGCGCACATCGAGCAGGAGTTCAACCTCGAGCTCCAGGGCCGCCGCCTCGCCGCTCGCATCCAGCACGCGATCAAGTCCGCCGAGCTGTTCGAGCTGCGCGGCTGGCCGCTGCACCACGCGCTGACCGATCCGCCGGCGCGGGCCCGCAAGGCCAAGCGATCGGGCTCGCGGGGCGAGGTCGTCGTCGAGGACGACTCGCTCGTCGACCGGCTGCTGACCCCGAAGTTCAAGTCGAAGCTCAAGGTGATCGGCCCGATCTACACCGCGTATCGCAAGGCGATGTGGACCGCGGTGTTCCGCCCGTACGTCCACTTCCTCGGCAACGAGCTGTCGGCGTTCATGGGCAACGAGCTGTCGACCAAGCTCGCCACCGTGATCGGCGGCCTGAACACCAACGGCTCGGCGGCGCCGCAGCTGCAGAAGCCCGGCCTCGAGGTCCCGACCGAGCTGCTGATGAGCGCGGCGCTGTGCGGGGACTGCCCGCACTGCCCCGCGAACCTGCCGTGGCCCGACAAGGCGTGCCCGCTCGACGCCGCGTGCATGCGGACGCTGCAGCAGGAGTTCGCGACCCAGCCGCCGCGAGCGCCCGGCCGCGCGACGGCGCCGGCGGTGCGCGCCGGCGAGCTGGCGATCTCCGACGCCGACCTCCCCGCCGACGGACGGCTGCGCCACGCCGACGCGAGCTTCGACCGCGTCCACTACTTCGGCGATCTGCAGAAGGTCGGCGACGTGCGCGTCCTGCTGCGCGAGCTGCGCCGGATCCTCAAGCCCGAGGGGGAGCTGCGGCTCGAGGTGTGGCCGATGCCGTACGGCCGCGACGGCGCGCGGCTCCTCGGCAACGTCGCGATCCCGTTCGCGCAGCTGCTGTTCGCGCCCGCGGTCGTCGAGCAGGTCGCCGGCCCGGCGCTGCGCCCGCCGCGCACGTTCGGTCCCGCCGAGCTGTGCGCCTGGGCCAACGACGCCGGCCTGCTGGTCCACGAGGACCGCGCGCTACCGCCGCACGAGGACCCGTGCGAGATGTACGTCCAGGCGCGGTTCGCGTCCGTGTTCCGCAAGCTCGGCTGGTCCCGCACCAAGCTCGCGCGGACGTTCGTCGCGCGGCTCGAGACCGCGGGGCTCGCGGCCTCGCAGGCCGAC
>Ga0163144_10012473_pt1 | contig 17845 bp, 6 predicted proteins | sample OliLak19BULKMAT1_FD_123175 | JGI IMG/M metagenome (GOLD analysis project Ga0163144, IMG submission 123175) | Freshwater microbial mat bacterial communities from Lake Vanda, McMurdo Dry Valleys, Antarctica - Oligotrophic Lake LV.19.BULKMAT1 | ecosystem: Environmental > Aquatic > Freshwater > Lake...
CTCGGTCACGCTGAATGGCCGCATTGATCTGCTCGCGAGCTACGGCGCGGTGGGCAATCCGAACTTCGACAACTCCGGGGCCGGCTTTGGCGCTCCGCCGTTCTTTCTGCAAAATACCGGCGTCGTCGAATTCGGCCCAGGCAGCTCGACCCGCATTCTGCCGGACTACGCGAGTGCGTCGACGGTGCCCGGAACGAGCCTGCCCGAGAAGTCGCAGATCAACGTCGAGGGACTCGCCATCCACCTCGCGCAGAATGCGCTGATGCTGGCGCCGAATGCCGATGTCGCGTTCCGCGCCGGAGTCTGGCCCTACACGGATGCGGATGGAAACCGGACGACATTCGATGCCAACGGCGCGGTGGAAGCGGGGCTGGCCAGCCTCTACTCGGGGGCGAACCAGCGGTTTTTTTACTCGGGCGGACAAATCCATCTCGACGGCGGGGCGCTGCTCAGCGTGGCGGGGAGCCCGGACGTGGCGGTGCCCCTAGCGCAGAGCATTCTCGACCTGGAATTCCGCGGATCGGAGCTGGCGAATTCGCCGCTCCAGCGGACCGGCCCGCTGCGGGCCGTCGGCCTGACGGTGGACATTCGCCGGACGGGCGTTTATGGCGGGCGTTACTGGATGGGCACGGCGCTGGGCGATGCGACCGGCGCGGCGGGGTTGATCCTGCGCAATGCGGCCCAGCTCACGGCGGTGGGCGGCAATGTGAGCTTCCGGGCGGGCGGCTCGATCGTGGTTCGGAAGGATGCGACGATCGACGTGTCGGGCGGTTTTTTTCAGCACGAAGCGGGGATGGTGCAGACGACCCGGCTGCTCCATGACGGGCGGCTCGTGGACATCCATAACGCGCATCCCGACCAGGTGTATCAGGGGATCTACACCGGGCAGTTCACGAAGACGTACGGCAAGTACGGGATCACCGAGACCTACACGACGCCCTGGATGACCGGGCGGCGCTACGAGCCTTCGTACACTCAAGGTGCGGATGGTGGGCTGCTGACGCTGAACGCGCCGAGCATGGTGATCGATGGCGAGTTGCGGGGCCAGACCATGTCCGGCGAGCGGCAGCGCGCGCTGCCGCCGGCGCTGAGCCGGGTCGCCTTCACGTTTGAGGCGGAAAAAATCCTCGTGGTGGCCGGCATCCGCCTGTTCCTGACGGATTCACCCACGCCGCCCGCGATCGTTTTCTCCCGCGAGGCCTCCGGCGCGCCGGCGGGGGCCTTTGCCTTGGTGGGCGACGAGCCGAAGCCGCCGGAGGCGGCGCGGATCGCCGTGGTGACGCTCTCGCCGGCGCTGTTGGACGAGCAGGGATTCGGGCACCTCACGATTCGCAACCCGGACGGCAATGTCTCCGTGCCGGCAGGGGTTCGCCTCGCCGCGCCGCCGCTGGGTTCGATCTCGCTCACTGGGGCAAATGTGACCGTCGGCAGCGAGGTGTCCGCGCCGGGAGGGACGCTCGCGTTTCTGACCTACAACATCTCGCCTGGCTTCGCCGCGGAGTTTCCGCTCGTGAATCCATTCGGTGCGCCCGCGCCACCGCCGAATCCCGGCCGGGGAATGTTTGCGCTGGGGGCCGGCTCGAGGTTGACCACGGCGGGCCTGATCGTCGATGACCGCACCGGGCGCCCGGAGTCCTCGGTTCTGCCGTTGGTATTGGGCGGTGGGAGCATCGCTATCGACTCGCTCAGCGCGGAACTCGCGGCGGGCAGTGTCATCGACGTTTCGGGCGGTGTGGCGGTGAGCGCGTGGGGCACGGCGAGCTATGGCGCGGGCGGCAGCATTGCGATTCACTCCGGCCAGGATCCCGGTTTTTCCACGGTGCTGGGCGGGACGCTGGTGTTCGGCTCCACGCTTTCCGGTTACTCGGGTGGCAAAGGCGGATCGCTGGCGCTGCAGGCAGGCGTGATCCAGGTCGGCGGAACCCCGCTACTGCCCACAGCGCTGGTCCTGCAACCGGACTTTTTCCGGCAGGGTGGCTTTACGAGCTACGCACTGACCGGGATCGGGGCGGCGGCGGGAGTCGATGGCTTTGTGCCCGGTGTCAGCCTTGCACCTGGCGTTCGTCTCGAGCCCGTGGCCGAAAGGTGGTTGGCGATCCCGCAGCAAGCCGGCGGCGGGGGCGTGGTGCTGCGGCCCATCCTCAAACCCGCCGGGCTGCGCTCCGCGACCAGCCTGAGTTTCACGGCACTGGGCTCGGACGATCAATTTACCACCGGGCAAATCGAGGTGCGGGGCGACGTGGTGATGGGGCGCGGCGCCGAGATCGTGACCGACGCGGGCGCGAGTGTTTCTTTCAAAGGGCAGACGGTCACGCTGCTCGGCGCGGTGAGCGCGCCGGGCGGCAGCATCTCGGTCGCGGGTGCGGGCAGCTTTCCGGTCGCGCCGGATGCGGAGCCGAACGTGGGGTTCGCGCTGCCGACTGTTTACATCGGCAGCACCGCGCGGCTATCCGCGGCGGGCACGGCGGTCTTCGTGCCGGATGCTTACGGGCGGAGGCTGGGGACGCTTCACCCCGGGGGGCGATCACCGTGACCGGCAACATCGTGGCGGACGCCGGCGCGGTGCTGGATGTGTCGGGAGCCTCGACGATATTTGATCTGCATCCTTCGCAGCTTGGCGAAACAGGATCGCCGCTCGTGCCGCGGAACAGCGGTCTGAACAGCCCGCTTTTCTCGCTGAAAAGCGTGCCCGTGCGGGTGGACAGCAACGGAGGGCGGATCGACCTGCAAGGGTCGCAAATGCTTTTCACCGACGCGGTGCTCCTCGGCCGGCCCGGGGGGCCGACGGCGCTCGGGGGCGATCTCTCGGTGTTCTCCGGGCGCTTCTACCCGCTGTTTGCAGCGCGCACGGGTGCCGACATCAACCTTGTCGTTACGCAGGGTGGACGGACGATTGCCGCGACGAATCTCCAGCGCGGCGTCGGCCTCGCGGTGCTGGACGAGACGGGCGCGGTCCTGCCCGGGATGGGCTACTGCGCGGCCAATCGGTTCATGGAAGGAGGGTTCAATTCATTCGATCTGGGTTTCAAGTATTTCTCCGCCGTGCCGCCGTTTGGTGGGAACGTCGAGTTCAAAGGCGCGGTCTCCATTACCGCGCCGGGCTCTCTGCGGGTGGCGGCGGGCGGCGTGCTCCGAGCTGAGGCGGACGTGAATTTGCACAGCTCTTACCTGGCTATTGGCCAGCCGTTTCTGCCCCCCGCGAACCCACAGGACCAGCGCCTCCCCTTCCAGCAGACCCCAGCGGTCCCGAGCAACGCTTTCCCGCTCGCGCCCGTCTTTGGCCCCGGCAGCCTGACGGTGACGGCCGACCTCATCGACATCGGCAACCTCTCGCTGCAAAACATCGGGCGGGCGGCCTTCGTGGCGGCTGGCGGCGACATCCGCGGCAATGGCACCGTCAGCATGGCCGGCGATCTCACGCTGCGGGCGGCGCAGGTTTATCCGACGACGCTCTCGACCTTCAATATTTTCGCCTACGATCACGGCGGGATACCGGGCTCCGTGACGATCTCGGGCTCCGGCTCGCGGGCCGCGCCGGTCTCGGCGGGTGGCAGCCTGAATATTTTCGCCTCGCAGATCACGCAGGGCGGCGTGCTGCGCGCGCCGCTGGGTGCGATCACGCTCGGCTGGGACGGCAGCATGGATTTCGATCTCTCTGACGCCGATGTGGATTCGCCCTTCGATCCCATCGCGCGCGGCGCGGTCGCGGTCGGCATTTCAAAAACGGTGACGTTGCAGGCGGCGAGCCTCACCTCGGTTTCGGCGGCGGAACTCGCGGGCGATTCGGCTCTCCCGATTCCGTTTGGCAAGAACCCGGACGGATCGTCGTGGATCGATCCGCGCGGCGTGAACATCACCGTGACCGGCCTGCCGGAGAAACGGGTCGTCATCGCCGGTGCCGACGTGGTTACGGAAAGCGGCTCGACCATTGACTTGCGCGGCGGTGGCGATCTCTCTGCATTCCGCTGGGTGCCCGGTCCCGGTGGTGGTGTGGATCTTCTCGGTACGGCCTCCACCGGATGGAGCGCAAATATAGCGTATGAGGCCGGAGACCTGGTCACCGATGGCGGCCAGACCTGGTCGGCCCGTCTGTCCCATACCGGCCGGAAACCCGCTTCGAGCCTGTTCTGGACGCTCGTGCCGGAGTCCTACGCGGTGGTGCCCGGCTTTCAGTCGGAGTTCGCGCCGTATGCGCCGTTCAATACGGACGCGAGTGCCGAAGCGCTGGGCGGCGACGCGGGTTTCGTGAGCAGCACGTTGAGCGTGGGCGACCGGGTTTTTCTCGAAAGCTCCCCCGGTCTCCGCGCAGGGACTTACACCCTGCTTCCCCGCCGCTACGCGCTGCTGCCGGACGCGTTCCTCGTAACGCCCACGAGCAGCAAGCCGATCGGCACTTTCACGCTGCCGGAGGGCGCGAGTTACGTCTCGGGCTACGCGGTGAATGCGTTCGGCCACCCGTCGCGAACGGCCACGGTGCGCACGCGTTTCGAGATCGCCCCGCCCGGCGTGCTGAGCGAGCGCGTGAAGTATGACGAGTCATTTGCCAACACGTTCTTCCCCGATGCCGCGACGCGCCTGAATGTCGCGCGCTCCCAGCGTCTCCCGGTTGATGCAGGCTATCTCGCGCTGCATGGAAACAGTGCCTTGCAGGCCGCGGGCAGCGTCTTCACGAGCCGCCCGGCTGGCGGGCGCGGGGCGGCGATCGACGTGAGCAGTTTCGCCAGCATGGCTGTGGTCGGCGGAAACGGCGTGGCTCCGGGCGGTGCGACTGTCGTCCTGAATGGCGCGACGGTGAATTCATGGGGCGCGGAAAGTTTGCTGGTCGGCGGCATCCGACGCCGGACGGGCACCGCGACGACGGTGGAGGTGCGGACGAGCGGACTCGTTTTGGATAACCCCGGCGCGTCCCTTTCCGCGCCGGATGTCACGCTCGCCTCGCGCGCTGTTTTGACCATGACCGCGGGCTCCATTTTGGAAGCGACCGGCGCACTTTCCGAAGCAGCGGACGTCTTCACGATCACGGGCGACGGAGCGCTGCTGCGCGTGGGCGTCGGCGCGGGTGGAGCGGTCGCGCGGAGCGGCGTCACGACGGCGACCACGGCGCTGCTGACGGTCGGCGCAGGGGCGAGAATCGCGGGCGGCGGCGTGACGGTGGACTCGTCCTACGGCACGAAGCTCGATCCGACCGTGGTGATCGCGGCACAAACGCTGGCGCTGAACGGCGGCCAGATCAGCATTCTTTTCGACCCGCCCTCCGCCGTGCTTACCGGCTCGGTCGTGAACCCGGATCACCTCACGCTTTCCGGCGCGCTCCTGCGCAGTGTGCAGGAGTCGCAGACGTTGAGTCTGCGCAGCTATCGCACGATCGACGTGTACGGCGCGGGCACGTTGGGCAGCGCCGCGCTCGGCCAGCTCACGTTGTCGGCGGCGGGGATTCGCGGGTATGATCAGGTCGGCGGGACGGCGGTCTTCCGCGCGGGCGAGGTGCTCCTGGAACGGTCCGCGGACGCGCTCGCGCTGGCGGCACCGGCGGGGGCCTCGGGCGCGTTGCAGTTCGATGCGCAAATCGTCCGTCTCGGGGCGAACGCGTTTTCCGTGGCGGGTTACGCGGATGTTTTCCTCAACGCGACCAGCGGCCTGCTCGGCGAGGGTGCCGGGTCTTTCACCACGCCGGGCAATCTCACCATCACGACGCCGGTCATCACCGGGGCGCGGGGTTCGGCGCACGATGTGACGGCCACGGGCGCGCTCGTGCTCGAGCGTGGCAGCGGAGTGGCGGGCGTGCCGGGCGGACTCGGGGCGGGCTTCACTTTCACGGGCGCGAGCATTTTGGCGAATAGCGACATCCTGCTGCCGAGCGGCCAGCTCACGCTCCGCGCGCGGACCGGGGACGTGACGGTGGGCGGCACGCTGCGGGCCGACGGAACCTCGCAGGCGTTCTATGATTTGATGCGGTATTCGGACGCGGGGACGATCACGCTTACGGCCGATACCGGCGATGTGGAACTGCTGGCGGGCAGCGTCGTTTCGACGGCGGCTCAGGTCGGCGGCGGCGATGCCGGTGCGGTCACGATCGCGGCCACGCTGGGCGAATTCCGCAGCAACGGCGCGACGCTGCTGGGCGGCGCGGGCGCGGGCGCGACAGCGGGCCGGTTCGTGCTCGATGTCGGCACGCTGGCGTCCTTCACCGAGGTGAGCGGCGCGCTGAATGGCGGAGGGTTTTTTGAGGAAAGAAATCTGCGGGTGCGCACCGGGAACATCGTGATCGAAGACGTGAACGGGATGGCCAATGTGGCGCGTAACTTCACGGTCTCGGCTGATCGGGGCGACATCAGCGTGACTGGAACGATCGCCGCCTCGGGCGAGACGGGCGGCAAGATCACGCTGGTCGCGGGGCGCAATCTTGCGCTCGAAACGGGCGCGGTGCTGACGGCGCATGGCGAGGACTTCAGCAGTGCTGGCAAGGGCGGCGAGATCCGGCTCGAAGCCGGCACGGAATTCAACGCGGCCTTCACCGGGCCGGCCGACGTGGCGGCCCAGCTCCTCATCAAGAGCGGCGCGACCATCGACCTCGGGGTGGACGCGTTTGTCGCCGGGGACTATGCGACGCCGGGTTCGAGTGCGTTTCGCGGGCAGTTCACCGGGAAGCTGCACCTGCGCGCGCCGCGCAACGGGAACGACATCAGCATGGGCGCAATCGGTGGAAATATCGTGGGCGCTTCCGCGGTGCTCGCCGAGGGTTTCCGCATCTACAACCGCACGGGAATCGGCACGCTCGACACCGCGCTGCGCAGCCAGATCGACACGCAGGGCGACGCCTATCTGAACGCGGGCTATGCCGCGATGCACACAAAGCTGCTCACCGGAAATCCGAACGCCGCAGGGCTCGATGCTGTGCTGGTCATCGCGCCGGGCGTCGAGATCATCAACCGGACGGGGAATCTATCCCTCGGCACGGCCAACACGGCGGCGGGTGTGGCCACCTCGCTCAACACCGCCGACTGGGATTTGTCCGGCTTCCGCTACGGGCCGAACAACGCGCCGGGCGTGCTGACGCTGCGCGCCTCCGGCGACCTGATTTTCAACAACGCGCTGAGCGACGGCTTCACGCCGGTGACCGCCACCGCGGCCAACGGCCACTCCGGCCTGTGGCTGGCCACGCTCACGGACCTGAATCCCGCGCTGCCGGTGAACACCCAGTCGTGGTCGTATCGCTTCGCGGCAGGTGCCGATCTGAACGCGGCGGATTTCCGCGCCGTCATTCCAAACGCTGGCTCGGTCCTGATCGGGGAATTTTACGCCGCCGTCCCGAACACTTCCTCCTCGGGCACTTCCGCCGCGACGGGAACGAGCGGTCTCACGGCAAATACCATCCGTATGTCGCTCACGCAGACCAATACGGGCACCCGTTACGAGGTCGTCCGCACGGGCACGGGCGACATCGACATCGCGGCGGGCCGGGACATGCAGTTGCGCAACCAGTTCGCGACGATCTACACGGCGGGCGTCCGGGTGCCCGTGCCGACCACCGTCTTTGCCGCGGGCGACTTCGTGACTCCGGTCCTGAATCCGGACCCCGGCCAGGGAACCCTGGCCCAGCCGCAAAACGCCAACGGTGCGATCCAGCAGCAGTATGACGCCCAATGGTCGCTGGCGGGAGGAAGCGTGACCATCTCGGCGGGGGCCGACATCTGGCGGACGACGCTGCGGCAGGGGGCGGTGATTGCCGATTCCACCGGGCAGCTTCCCGCCAACTGGCTCTACCGGCGAGGCTACGTCGATCCGGCCACCGGGCTGTTTGGCGTGGGCGGTGTGGATGCGGGCAGCCCGGTCGTCACCGATCCCGCGGCTTCGACAGCGTGGTGGATTGACTTCAGCAACTTCTTCCAAGGCATCGGCGCGCTGGGCGGAGGCGACGTCACGCTGCGCGCGGGCAGCGATGTCATCAATGCCGACGCGGTCATCCCGACGAATGCGCGGATGCCCGGCCTCGATCCACTCGGCGGTCTCAATATCGCACCCGACGCCACGCAGCTTTTGGAATACGGCGGCGGCGATCTCACGGTGCGTGCCGGCGCGAATATCGACGGCGGCATTTACTATGTGGAGCAGGGTGCCGGAACCTTGTTTGCCGGCGGGATCATTACCACGAACCAAGCGCGTTCGCCCTCCCGCGGCATCCTTTCGAGCACGCCGCAAATCCTTGATCCCATCACCTGGCTGCCGACGACGTTGTTTGTGGGCAAAGCGAGCCTCGATGTCAGTGCGCGGGGCGACATCCTGCTGGGGCCGGTGTCCAACCCCTTCCTCCTGCCGTCCGGCCTGAACAACCGGTATTGGAACAAGAGCTACTTCAACACCTACTCCGCCGATGCGGCGGTGGATGTGGCCTCCTTCGGCGGGAGCGTGACGCATCGACTGGGCACCGCGAGCACGCCTATCCTCAGCACCTGGCTGTCGCTCAAGAATCTGTTTTCATCGCAAAACACCTCGAACTCCTCGAACTTCCAGCCGTGGATCCGGCTGGCGGAGACGCAGGTGGGTGCCTTTACAACCTTCACGAGAGTCGCGGCCCCGACCCTGCGTAGCACGGCTTTCGCCGGCGATGTGAACATCGCGGGACCGCTCACCCTCTTCCCGTCCTCCACGGGAACGCTGGAACTCGCGGCTTCCGGCGGGATCATTGGCTTGCAGCCCTCTGGCGAGACTGGGACGACCACGACTTGGACGGCCGCGCAGATCAACATTTCAGATGCGGACCCCTCCTCTGTTCCTGGCGTTGCTTCGCCTTTTGCCTACGCAAGCCTGTTCGGCCGGGCGCCCGTCAATCTCCGGGTTTCGACCTCGTCCTTTCTCAATGAACTGAATCAAAGTTTCATCGAAACCGGAACGGTCAGCGGCCTGAGGGCGACCGTGGAAGTGCAGCAGGCGCTGCACGCCAGCGGGGTGCTGCATGCGGGCGACCGGCAACCCGTGCGGCTCTACGCCGCGGGAGGCGACATCACCGGGCTGACCCTGTTTTCGCCAAAAGTCGCGCGGCTCATCGCCGAAAACGACATCACGGACATCGCGTTCTACATTCAGAATGTCGATCCGGCGGATATCTCGGTGGTTGCGGCGGGCCGGGACATCATCCCTTACAACGAAAACACCGCACTGCGCTCCCTCGCCGGCAATGCCAGCCTCGGCAATGCGATCAATGATCCGACCCGCACCACGGTCACGGGGGTCGCGACCAACGTCCTGCAGGGAGATATTCAGATCAGCGGCCCAGGGGTGCTCGAAGTGCTGGCGGGCCGCAACCTCGACTTGGGAACGGGAGCAAACTTCACCGATGGGACGGGGGTGGGCATCACCAGCATCGGCCGCGCCCGGAATCCGTTCCTGCCGCAGGACGGCGCGGACCTCATCGCGATGGCCGGCGTCTCCGGCGTCTCCGGCAGCGGTCCGGCACTGGGCCTGAGCGGCAGTTCGCTCGACTTCGCGGCCTTCAGCGCGCAGGCCATGTCCGCCGGCGCGACCGTGGATTCGGAGTACTTGAAAAAACTGGGTGCATCGGCGGACTTGGGGGCGCTTTCACCGGAGCAGGAGGCCATCGTGGCGCTGGAGAATTTCTATCGCACGCTGCGGGAAAGCGGGCGCTCCGCCGCGACGACTGCGGATTACAGCGGAGGCTTGGCGGCTATCGGTCTGCTTTTTGGCCCCGCCACTTCCGCCGGCGAAGTGCTGACGCGCGCCCGCGAAATCCGCACCACCTCGGGCGGGGCCATCTCGCTGGCGGTGCCCGGCGGCGGCCTGACGATGGCGTCCGACATTTTTGGCAATCCGCTCACGCCGCCCGGTATCGTCACGGAATTTGGCGGGGCGGTCTCCGTCTTCACGGATGGCAGCGTCGATATCGGCAGCGCCCGGATCTTCACCCTGCGCGGCGGCGACATCATCATGTGGTCCTCCACCGGCGACATCGCGGCGGGCAATGCGCCGAAGACCGTGGTGACGGCGCCGCCGACGCGGGTCGTCATCGACGCCACGAGCGCCGCGGTGCAGACCGATCTCGGCGGCCTCGCCACCGGCGGCGGCATCGGCGTGCTGGCCTCGGTCGAGGGCGTGATGGCGGGCGATGTCGATCTCATCGCCCCGGTCGGCGTGGTGGATGCGGGCGACGCCGGCATCCGCGTCACCGGCAATCTGAACATCGCCGCCACGGCCGTGCTGAACGCCTCGAATATCGCGGTCGGCGGCAGTGCGGCTGGGGTGCCGACGGCGGCGGTGGTCGCGACACCAAACCTCGGGGCCTTGACCCAACCCAACCCCACGACGACGACCAGTAACCCAGCTGCTGACCTCGCCAAGAAACAACAGGAGGATGAACGCACTCAGCAGGAGGAGCAGCCCTCGCTCATCACGGTCGAGGTGCTCGGCTACGGAGGCGGCGAGGAATAGATGACCGGCGTGAACGGCGGCACCGCGGAATCCCGCCTCGGCGCGTATTGCGGCGGGCTGATGGAAGCGTGCTGGCTGGCCGCGGTCGTCCTCGTCCCGCTCGCTTACAATCCGCACGGCATCGCCGGATTTCAGCCTTTCAAAATGGCGCTCGTCCGCAGCCTCGCGTCCGTTTTGGCCGCGGCATGGCTGGTGCGGATCGTGGAAAACTCGCGTCCTCGCGTGGCCAAAGCGTCCGGTCGTCCGCCGCTGCTCACCGTACTTTGGGCCGGCGTCGGGCTGGTCGCGGCGATGCAGATCGTCGCGACGCTTTTCTCCGTGGAACCCGCGCTGAGTTTCTGGGGCTTCTCGGCCAACCGTGGCGGCCTGCTGAGTTTCCTCGCGGAGCTGGTGATCTTCGCGGCGCTCGCGACGCACTTGCGTTCCGCGGCGCAGCTCGACCGCCTGGTCACGGCGATCATCCTGCCCACCATCCCGATCAGCCTTTTCGCCGTCGCGCAGCATTGCGGTTTCGATTCGCTCAGCCTGGATCCCTCCGCGCAGATTTCCCGTCGCGGCGTGCTTTCCCTCGCCGGCCATCAGATTGCCCTGGCTGCCCATCTCGGGATGGTCATCCCCTTCACGCTCGCGCGGATCGTCGCACCGGCGCGCCGCCGCTCCCCGGCGCTTTTGCATGGTGCGATCCTGCTGCTGCAAGTCACCGCCATGCTGCTCGCAAAAAGCCGCGGGCCGCTGCTGGCGGGGCTCGCCGCCGGGCTCGCGCTGGTGGTCGCGTGGGCGGTGCTCAGCGGGAAACGCTCGTGGCTTCTGCGCGGCGGGGTCGCGGCCCTGCTCGTCGGCACATTTCTGGTCGTCCTCGGCCTTCCCCAAGGTCCGCTCGCCCCGCTCGCGCGCCTGCCGGGGCTGGACCGGCTGGCCGAAATCGTGCCGATTGGCCGCGACACCGATGTTTTCCGCAGCAGCCTGTGGCGGCGCGCGCCGGAAACCGTGCTGCCCGCCTTCCCGTTCACTTTCCCCGACGGCCACCGCGACCTGCCGCCCGCGGTGCGTTCGGCGATCGGCTTCGGCCCCGAATCCCTGCAAGGAATTCTGCCGAGCCGCTGGACCTGGATCGACCCCCAGAGGCGCCTGGAAAAGAGCTTTCACAATCTCGTCTGGGACACTTGGTTTACGCAGGGCGCGCTCGGCGCGGCAGCCATGCTGCTGTTGTTTGCCGCGGGCATTTTGCGCTCGTTTCGGCCGCTCGGTTTTCGCGCGGGAAAACGGGAGACCGTGGCCGGCCTGGCGTGCGGGATCGGGCTTTGCGCGGCGACGGTCGGGATTTTTGGCTGGGGTTACCTGGGGCTGGGCTTGCAAGCCGGCCTGGCCGCCGGATTGATCGCCGCACTCGCCGGTTTCGCCGCGTTTTCGCGGGTGGTGAAAGGAGAGGCGGCGACGGATGCCGCGCCGCTCGTCGTGGCGGCGGGTGCGGCGCTGATCGTGCATTTGGTCGAGACGGGTTTCGCTTTTCCGGTCGCTTCCTCGGCGCTGCTTTTCTGGATCAGTCTCGCGATCATCGCGGGTGCGGAGCGTGGATTTCCCGCCCCACGGGTCGCGCTGCTTTCGTCTCGCGAGCACGGGATCATGCCGTTGCTTTCCGGCCTGGCGCTGACCGGTCTTACGTTTGCCTTCCTTTCCCTCGATCACCTCACGCCGCTCTCTTGGCGGGAAATTTTCGTGACCGCGCTGACCCGCATCCCGCGCTCGGAGGGTGGCAGCCATCTGCTCCCGCTCGTGCTGATTCCGTCGGCCATCGGCTTCAGCCTGCTTGCCGCAACCGGCGCCCCGCGACCGTGGCCGGTGGCGTGGCGGACCTTTGGCGTGGGGGCGGTTTTGGCGACTGGCTACGCCGTGGTCAAAGCCGTGCATCTGGCGATCATCGGGCCGCTCCCCGGCGTCGCCACCCCGCTGGCGGAAATCCTCCGGCACGCGGCGCGCATCGGGCCGGTCCTGGTAGGTTTCTTCGTCGTGTGTGGCGGGATCGTGGGTTTTTTGGGCTGGGCCTGCGCGCGGCCTGTCGCGCCCGGCGCTCCGGCTTTTTCACGGCGCGGCAGCGTCGCCGCGGCGGTCGCCGCCCTCGCGGTGCTGGCGACGCTGCCAGTGACCAGCCTGCGCTTTGTGCTGGCCGACGCGCACGCCTTTTCCGCGGGGACGCTCGCGGCCAGCCCGTATCTCAACACGCAGATGGCCAGCCTCGACGTGCTCGAAAACGCGATCCGGTGCGATCCGATTTCCGATGAGCACCGCGTCCGTTTTTCCGACACCTGTACGGCCCTCGCCGCGGGTGCCCAGGGCGCGGAGCGCGACGCGCTGGTGGAACGCGCGATCCATGTCCTCGCGGCGGGCCACGCGCTTTCGGCGCTTAATCCCACCGCCTATTCGCTCGGCCGGCTGCATCTGTTTTGGGCACTGTGGACCCGGCACCCCGACTTGCAAAAAAGCCGCGCGCTGGAGGCCCGGCGCTATTTCGATCTGGCGCTGCGTTTCGATCCCACGGCGGAGCATATCTGGGTCGAAAGCGCCGCGGTGGATGGCGCGCTGCTCGGCGATGCCGCAGGCGACGAGACCCGGATGCGGCAGGCCGCTCCGCTCATCGAGCCGGCGTGGGCCGGGCCGTGGGGCGAAGCCTACGCGGCTTGGAGCGTGCATGCACTGCACCCCGTGCTGCGCCAGCGCTACGCCGAGCGCGGCATTTTCCACTTCCGGCGGGCGCTGGATTTCCCCAACCGGCAGGGTGGGCGGGCCTTCGCGCTGCATTTGGGAAAGGGCACCCTGCACCGCAACCTCGGCCAACTCCCGGAGGCGCTCGCGGAATTCCAGGCGGCGCTCACCGCCGGGCCAGCCGCCGAGCGCTGGCGCGCGGAGGCCATGCTCGCGCATACCCTGGGTGACCTCGGCGACAAAGCCTCCGCTTTGACCCACGCTGCCGCGGCGCTGGAAACGGCCCCCCCCGATTTTCACGACGCGCTCAGGGAACTCCAGGCCGAGCTGGGCCAACGGTGACAGCCGCCGCCAAGCAACAGTTCCGTGACAAAGGCGTGATTTCTTGGCGAATCCCCGCCCGCGCACTTGCCCGGCGCGGCGGCCCATTTATTCATTGAGGACATCGGCGAAACCTTCGCCCAACACCCACAAAAACTCGACCCTGACGATGAGAATCTCCACCACTTTTACCGCCCTGCTCCTCAGCCTGGTGCTGACCCCGCCGCCCGCCGCCTGGACTGCGGAGAATGCCCCAGTCAAAGCAGCCCCGGCTGCGGAGGGGAGCGACGCCGAAACCCAATTTCAGGCCGCCCGGTCCGCGTTGAAAGCGGAAGGCGGACCCAGCGATCCCGCCAAGACCTTCGAGATGATGAAGCGGGCGGCGGATCAAGGCCATGCCGAGGCGGAAGCCGGGTTGGGCTACCTTTATTCCACCGGCATCGGCACCGCCAAGGATGATGTCCAGGCCGTCGTTTGGTTCCGAAAGGGTGCCGACCGAGGATCGCCCAAAGGGCAGTTCAATCTCGGGCGAATGATCGCCAACGGGCGCGGGGTGACGAAGGATCTGCCGGAAGGCTTTCAGTGGATGCAGCGGGCCGCCGAGCAGGGGCTCCCCGAGGCGGTCCTGGCCGTGGGCGAGGCTTACTACTTTGCCAAGTTCGGCCAGAAGAGAGACTACCCGGCAGCTTATTCCTGGCTGCTCAAGGCCGCCCAAGGCGGGGCGGCCGTCGCCCAAAATATGGTCGGTGTGATGCGGCAAAACGGACGCGGCGCGCCCGCCGACCGAGGGGCGGCGGAAGGGTGGTTCCGCAAGGCGGTGGCACAGGGCGACATCAAGGCGGAAAGCAATCTCGGTCATCTGCTCCATGGGCAACCCGGTGACCGGGCGGCGAAGATTGAGGCTCTGAAGTGGCTGCTGGTGGCCGACAAGCACGGCGAATTTCTCGCGACCAAGACGCTGGCGGAGGTTTTGCCCAAAACCCCGGAGGCCGACGTGGCCGAAGCCCGCCGGCTGGCAGCCGAAGTCCGCCAACGCTCCGTGCCGGCCAATCCCTGAGCCTAAAAACCGGCGGTGGGAATAAAACGCCGAGGCGCAGAGAACGCACGCCTGAAAACATCTCGCGGAAACAAGCGGACTGCGGCTGTCGGCCTGGAGCCTGTAGCCGGGGTCACTGACCCCGGCCACAACTGTTGGCCGTCTCTTTATTTCCGAGGGGCGGCTACGGGTCGGAGAGGCCGCGGGCCTCGCGCGTGACCTTGAGACTCTGCCAGCGGTAGAGGTCGTCGCCAAAGAGCTTCCGAAAGCGCGCGTCGGCCCGGACCTGCCCGGTTTTCCACGCGGCGGAGGGGTCGGCGCTGTTGTTCACCGCCTGCACAAACTCGGCCGCGATCTGGCGCTGAAGATCCGCCTGTTTCTCCGACAGGCCGACCGCGGGATCGATCGCGGTCAGGGCTGCGGGAATCGGCACGCCGGGATCCACCACAAAACTCGTCGCCTCAGGCACAGGCTGTCCTGCCAATGGCTGCAGGGTGCCGCGGGCCCGCGCGCTGGAGCCGGTGCGCGGTGTCTCCGCCGGAGAGCCGGGAACGGCCGGGGCGGTCTTGAACCCGCCTGTCGGCAGGCTCGGCGGCGGCGGGGAAAAGACGGGGCCGGCCGGCGGACGGTGCGGGTCCGTGGGATTCCGCCGCGCGAGGCCTCGGGGTGTCATCTCCCCGTCTTCCGCGCGGTCCGTCGCCCGGTCGCGGGAATCCGTCGTGCCGGCGGACGGTGGGAACTGCTGAAGGGCGGGCCGCAGCGCGCCACCGAGGGGTAGTGGCTTCGGGCCTGGGGTGAGCACAAAGCCTAGGAAAGCCATGGCAGCGACGGCCAGGGCCGGGAAAACGAGGAGCGGGGCGGTGAGCTTTTTCATGAAAATGGATGAGGCTGGAGGAACGAAGCAGGCCTTCCGGAAAGGCGGCGAAGAGGAAAAGGGAGGAGCGGTCTTTCGGCAAAAAACTGGCGCCAGGGATGGACCCGGCGCCAGTTGTGATTCTGCGATCCACGGTCAGCCAGGGCTGACTGCGGAGGAGCATCGAGCTCGATGCTTAGGGAGCGACGGTAGCGCCGTCATCATCGCGGGATACGTTCATCAGATTGATGTCGACGCCCGCGGTGCCGAGATTGGCCGGAAGGTTGTTCGTCAGTTCAGCTAGGACCGCCTGCATCTCGGTTGTGTCATTGGTGCTGTTATACATGAGATGCTGGTAGCTCCAGAAGGTGTAGGCTCCCTCCGTGATCTTGGCGATATCGCCAGCGGAGAGCGGGCTCGCCGGGGTGATGCCGACACCGTTGTAGGTCAGAGCTTTCGCGCCATTGGTGATGGCCGTCGTCGCATCGGAAATTCCGAATACGCTGATCAGAAGCAGGTTCTCGGGAGAGCCGAGGTTGCCCCCCGCCGAGTTCTTGCGCTGCACCGCGGTGCTGGTGCCACCGAAGGCCACGCGCAGGCTGCTGCTGCTTTCAAAGCCGCCGTTGCCCACCTTGTCCGGACCCCAGACGAGCGACTTGTTGTTGCCGTCATTGGTCGGCCAGATTTGCAGCGTGGAGATTGCCAGGGTGGCGGCACCCGCCGCCGCCCCATTGGTCACCGGCTTGTGCTGCTGCACCGGCAGCGAGATCCCGTAGCCTGTCTCGGCGAGGTAGGTCGTGCGCGTGCCGGAGAAATCGCTGCGGCCCGTGGCATAGGCTTTCCGGACGTCACTCGTCGGAAAGAAGTAATTCAACGGCTGGTTACCGGTGCCGAACAGGGTGCGGAGCTGTCCCGCCTGGACGTTGGTGAGACCGGACGGCGCGCCTTCATTGACGACCGGAGTGAACACCACCACCCCTGGGGTGGAGTCCACGACGTTGTCAACATTAAAGGGCGAGGAGGTCGGATACACGTCCGAGAACGCGAGATCGGGAATGACCAGATTGGTGCCTGCCGGAAGGAGCGCGGTTCCCGTTACCGAGGGGACGGCCACCGTATCATTGACGATCGGCGCGCCGGTGGCCGTCAGGGCCGATTCCGCCAGGAAGTCCTGAGTGATCTGGGTTGCCACGGTCTGGATGCCCTCGACCGAGCCGGTCCAGGTGCAGCGGATGATCGTCTTGTCGGGCAGACCGGGGAAGTCGCCCTTGAAGATGCTCTGGCGGGCGCCTTGGATGCCAGCGAGGCCAATGGCTCCGGTGTGGGCGAAATCGTCCATACCAGCACCATAGGAGGCGATGATGGTGGTGATGGCCGCAGTGCGGAACGCCGTGGCGCCTGTGATGTCAATGGTCTGGTCGGCGCTCGCCGTGGAAGCGAGAGCCGTGATGGCAGCGAGGCCGCTGAGGATGAATTTGTTTTTCATTTGGTTTTTAGTTTTGCGTGGATGTTGTGTTGGTTTTGCTATGGGAAGGACTTAAGCGAGGACGGAGCGGCGGCGGCGGAAGCCGAGGCCGAGGATGGAGGCCGCGCCGATGAGCAACGCGGACGAAGGTTCCGGAACAACCGTGGTGATGAAATCCACGTTACCGGCATTATCAATGGTCAGAATGCCCTGGAACTGCGGAATGCGGACAGGTCCGTTTTCGTCGAACTGGCCGGGGACATTGTTCTGGCTTTGGCCACGATAGAGGTCCAGCGCGCCTTCGATCGCGACCGGACTGCCGGTGGCGTTGGAGGTGCCGTAGCTGCCCGCTCCGAAGCGCTGCTGGATACCGCCCGTATAGACACCGAAAGCCGTGCTCTGGGTGAAGCCAACGGAGGTGACGTTGAAGTCCTCCCAAGTATTCGCGACGGTGTTGAGCAGCGCGACCTCGGAGCTCATGGTCTGGGTTTCAAACGCACCATTCAGCCCGATGATGGAGTTGGATCCAAGGGTATGGTTCGATGCGCTGGGCGTGTTGAGGGTCGAGTTCTTGATCGTCTCATCCGGCCCGACTGCAGAGCGCGCCTTGGTAGCGTAGATGGATTGCTCCGGGTCCAGGTTTTGCAGGTTGCCTTCGATGATGTTGCTCCACACCCCGGCCGCTCCCCAGAGAATGTTCGTGTTGTCCCACCAAGTCGCCCCAAAGGTGCTCACGAGGATGCTGTTAATGTTGACGATGTTGTCGAGGTTGATGTTGTTGGTGTTCGCGTTCCGGAACACGGTGGCGGTGTTGCCGAGGTTGACCATGACGTTCGTGTCGCTGCCTTGGCCAGCTTTGGACTGGAAGCCAAGGATGAGATCGCCATTGGCGAAGTTAGGATTTTGCGCGATGGCTGAAGAGACTCCGAGGCCGCTCATGGCCAGAGCCGCGAGCGAGAGGAGCTTGAATGACTTATTCATTTTCATTTTTATTTTTGCTTAGGTGGTTAGTTATGTTGTGCCGGTC
>Ga0163144_10012476_pt1 | contig 17843 bp, 3 predicted proteins | sample OliLak19BULKMAT1_FD_123175 | JGI IMG/M metagenome (GOLD analysis project Ga0163144, IMG submission 123175) | Freshwater microbial mat bacterial communities from Lake Vanda, McMurdo Dry Valleys, Antarctica - Oligotrophic Lake LV.19.BULKMAT1 | ecosystem: Environmental > Aquatic > Freshwater > Lake...
GTGACGCCAGAGACCGGGTTGCCGCCCGCGTCAGTCACCGTAGCGACCAAGGGGTTGGTGAAGAGCGAATTGACGGTGGCACTTTGACCGGAGCCACTGACGAGGGCGATCGTCGTTGCCGCGCCGGCCGTGTTGGTCATCGCGAAGTTCACCGTGTTGGTACCGGGGGCCGAGGCACCGATGTTGTAAGCGCCGGCCGTAGCGTTCGCGGTGACGACACCGGAGGTCGCTTGGCCATTGACGCCGGTGACGGCCGTGTCGCCGCCGGTGATGCTAGCGCTAGCTAGCGAGCCGGGGACGGCGAAGGTAACAGTGGCGCCGGAGACCGGGTTGTTATTGGCATCGCGCACGGTGGCGACCAGCGGCGCGCCGAAGGCGACGGTGACGCCAATCGTCTGGGGGGAACCGCTGGTGACTTGGATGACGGAGGCCGCGCCGGCGGTGTTCGTCATCGCGAAGCCGGCAGTTTGCGTTCCGGGAGCCGACACGCCAATGTTGTAACTTCCCGCCGTCGCATTCGCGGTAACGATGCCGGAAGTGGCGAGGCCATTCGCCAGGGTGACTGCCGTATTGCCGCCCGCGATGGTGGCGCTAGCGCCGCTGCCGGGGACGCCGAAGGTAACCGTGGCACCGGAGACCGGGTTGCCGCCCGCGTCAGCAACCAAGGCCACTAGCGGATTGCCGAAAGCCGCCGTGACGCCCGTCGTTTGCGGCGAGCCGGAGGAGATGCTAACCGTGGCGGCCGGGCCAGCCGTATTCGTCAACGCGAAGTTGGCGGAGAAGCTGGGCACGGAGGCGACCACATTGTAAGGGCCTACCGTGGCATTGGAAGTGAAGACTGCGGAAATGGCGACACCGGAGGCATTGGTAGTGGCCGTATTCACGCCGCCGACGAAAGTGCCGCTGGCGCCGCTGCCGGGAGCGGTAAAGGTAACCGTGACACCCTGGATTGGGTTGCTCCCCGAGTCACGCACGGTAGCCTGCAGGGTACCGACGAAAGCGGTGTTGATCGGCACGCTCTGCGGCGTGCCGCTGGTGGCGGTGATCGAAGCCGGAGCGCCGGCAGTGTTGGTGAGGGCGAAGTTGACCGAAGGCACACCACTTACCGAGGCGACGACATTGTAGGGCCCGCCGGCGGTGGAGTTGGCGGTGAAGACGGCCGAGGTGGCGACGCCGTTCGCCAAAGTGGTTGCCGTATTGGCGCCGCCGGCGAAGGTGCCGCCGGCTCCGCTAACGGGAGCGGTGAAGGTGACGGTGACGCCAGCCGCGGGCGCGCCGCCGGCACCGGTAACGGTAACCACAAGGGGGGCGGAGAAGGCCGTCGAGATGGCCGTGCTTTGCGGCGTGCCGCTGGTGGCCGACATGGCGGTAGGCGGCACGGCGACGATCGAGAGGGTCAGCGTCGCCGAGGCGTTCTGGGTCGGCGAGCCAGGGTCAGTCGCCTGGAAAGTCAGCGACCGGTTGGTGACCAGTTCGGTGGGCGTACCGCTAAGCAAGCCGCCGGGGGAAAGGGTCAGGTTGGTGGGCAGGGTGCCGCCGGTCAACAGCCAGGTCTTCGCCGTGGCGCTGCCGCCGGTGGTGGCGAGTTGCTGCGAGTAGGCCACACCCTGGGTGCCGTTGGGCAATGCGGCGGTAGAGATCGCGAGCAGTCCGACCACAGTGGCCGAGCCGTTCACAGAGTTCAAGCCCGTGCCGGAGGCAGCGATCGTGGCCGTGCCGGCGGCGACGCCGGTAACGGGGACGTTGACGGTCTGCGTGCCGGCAGCGAAGGTCACCGTGGCGGGAACCGTGGCGAAGCCTGTATTGCTCGAAAGCAAATTCACGACCGCGCCGCCCGTGGGGGCCGGAACCGACAAGCTCAAGGCAAGGTTTTGCGTGGCCGTACCGATGATGGTGACGGAACTGGTCGTATAGGCCAGAGTGGCATTGACACTGACGGTGCCGGAGCCGGCGGTGAGACCCGTACCGGTGCCGTTAATCTGGGTACTGCCGAGCAGAAGACCCGTAACGTTCACCGGAGTGGTGGGCGTCGTCGCGCCTTGGGCGAACGATAAGGTGCCGGAAGAAAGACTGACCCCCGCTCCCACAATCGCTAAGTTGACAGTGGAGGCGCTAAAGGCGGGCGAAGAGAGCGTCACCTGGAGGGCGACCGTGGCCCCTGGCGCAACGCTGGTGGCGGCAATCACAATCTGGCCAGGAGCTACCGCGGTGATGGTAACCGTAACCGGCAAACTCGCGGCGAACTGATCGCGGACGATCAACTGGACAATATACGTCCCGGCCACATCGGCGGTAAAGGTGGGCGACGGGCTGGTGGGGGCCGACAGACTGGCCACGCTGCCGTTGGGTCGACTGGTGAAGGACCAGGCATAGGTGAGCGGATCGCTATCGGCATCGGTGGAGGCGGCGCCCGTCAGCGTGACGAGCGTACCGGCCAGCACGTTCTGCGCGGGGCCGGCATTGGCCACCGGCGTAGAGTTGGTAGTGGTGATGGTGACCGTCACCGGGGCGCTGGAGCTAAAGGGATTGCTGGCGATCAACTGGGCAATGAAGTTACCGGGCACGTCCGCCACAAAGGTGGGGTTGGCAAGGTTGGGATTCGAAAATACCGCCGTGCTGCCGACCGGACGGTTGGTAAAGGACCAACTGTACGTGATGGGACGGCCGCCAGGATCGATGGCGCTACCGGCCAACTGCACCGTGGCGCCCCAACGAACGGTTTGGGCGGGACCCGCGTTGGCGGTAGGCGCGGGGACGGCGTTCGTGGTGATGGTGACGGTCGACGCATTGCTGTTCACGAAGCCGTCGTTGACGATCAACTGGGCAACGTAAGTGCCGGGACGGTCCGCCGTGAAAGTCGGGTTGACGATGGTGGTGTTGCTCAGCGTGGCCGTGCTTTGCGCGGGGACCGAATTGAGGGTCCAGGCATAAGTCAGCGGATTGCCGTCGGCGTCCGTGGAGTTGCCACCGTTGAGTGGCACCAGGGATCCGACATTGACCGCCTGGGTGGGGCCGGCATTGGCCACCGGCTGGGTATTGATGGTGGAGATGGTCACCGTGGCCGGTGCGCTACTGAGGGTGCCATCACTACTAATGAGCTGAATCACGTAGGCGCCGGCGCGATCGAGCATGAAGGTGGGGTTGACGGAGGTGGGGTTCGCCAGTACGGCGGAACTGCCGATGGGTCGGCTAGTAAACAACCAGGCATAAGTAAGCAAATTGCCGTCGACGTCCGAAGACAGGCTGCCATTCAGGGTGGCGGTGGCGCCCAGAGGCAAGCTCTGGCCGGGCCCGGCATTGGCCACCGGGGGCGAATTGCTGGTGCTGACGGTAACGTAGGCCGTGTCGGTCCCAAAGTTGTTGGAGACGATGAGCGAGAAAAGATATTGGCCCGCGCGATCGACGGTGAACGTGGACATCGCTGCGGTTGCGTTCGAAAGAACGGCGGCGCTACCTGGCGGACGGGTCAGCATAATCCAGGTATAGAAAAGCGGACTATTCACCCCGCTGGGATTCGAAGAGCCAGTGCCGTTGAGCGTCACCACCTGGGTGAGCCCGGCGGTTTGCGGGGGACCTGGGTTGGCGATGGGAGCTTGGGCGGGAGAGAACCGCCACTGCACGTTGGCGAGGACAAAGGTGGAGGCGCGGTCGATGCGCAGAATGAAAGTGTCGATACTGGTTGCCGTACCGTTGGCCGGGACGTTGCTGAAATGGAGCACATTGCGGACCACTTGCGTGCTGAACTGAGCACTGCTGACCGTAGCGGTGAGGAACGATCGGGCAGGGCCGGTATTGATCACGTTCGCCCGGTATTCAAAATCAGAAATCGTTCGCGTAAGGCGGATCTCGCTCACCAGCGCGTAGTTGTCGATCGTGAATTGAGCGAGCGCCTCAGCAGGAGCCAGAACAAAGACTGCGGCAAACGCCGCTAAAGAGTAAAAATTTCGCATAAGTCCTCCGAAACACCGACCCAAAATGCGCCAGCGAGATTATTCTATCTTACCTTCTCTGCCGGCTAACTTTCACGAGTCCCGCGAAAAACAAACCGGAGATGGCCAGCACCCACGTGCCGGGCTCCGGTGTTTCCGTCAGGCCCGACGTCACAATGTTTAAAAAACCATCATCGACATCAAATTGACTCACTTCAAACGCCAACCCCGTCGGCGCTCTACCGCTGACCAGGGTGAAATCCACCCGAAACTCACCCAACATGGAGGGCTGGTCCACCAAGGCCAATAGGCTGTAGCGCCCGTCTTCCCCTCCCCCGAATTGGTTCGGCGGCTGCGCCAGCAGACTGAAGTGCACCGGCGGAGCCACTTCATTCGACAGCGACTTAAAGGTCGCCGCCGGGAAGAGAATGCTCAACTCCTGATTGAGCGCCAGTCGAACCTCCCGGAAGTCGAAGACGTAACGGTAAACCGCATCGCCGACCCCGTTGGTGCCTACAGTACTCGTCGTGAAGCTTATCGGGGCTGCCGACAACCCGAAAGCCATCGTCGCGGCGACGAAAGCCGATCTCATCCATGTTTTCATATTAGCTAGACGCTGAAGCCTCCCCCGGCCAACTTTGCGTACGCAAACGGCGGCCAGAACTCCAACGCTCCTCCTGTGTGGTTACAAGAAAAGTATGATGCAAATCCTAGGTAATAGTCAAAAAAAAATCAGCGGCAGGAAAACGCGAATTTTCATTACTCCCATTACGGTGACAGATACTATATACCGCTAAAAACCTCAGTTTCAACAACTTAACAACTAATTAAAAAACTAGGACTAACTCCCTGGGACCAAAACTACAGTACTAATGACTAGGAAACCAGTACTTTCGATCTACCAAGAAAAAGGGTGGCCCAAGAGCCACCCTTACTGAGCTGGAAGATTTTCGGAGCAATTCGGAGTAAGTGACCTACTCCTTGACGATCGCCTCTACCGAGGTGGAGTTCGCGGACTTAGTAAAACCGGCCGGGGTAATGGCCGAGATCACGGTGGAGCCCTTCGACAACGGAGTGAAAACGGTGTTGCCGATTTCCGAGCCTCCCTTGATCACGACAGAGTTCCCCACACTCCCGACGGCGGGATTGCTGCTTTCGATATCCACCTTCAGGATCATGCCGGCCCGGAGGGGCTGGACGGTGATGTCGGCGGAGCGGAGAGTGACGGGGTCAAGTTGGGCCGTCCAGACCGCCATCGACATCTTGGCCTTTCTGGCCAAGTGCGAAACGAAGCCACGGGAGCCCTCCTGGCCTTTCCGAAAGAGTTCGGCTTCGTCCGGCGGGCCATAGGGTGCGGGGGCGATGACGACGCCGGAGGGGGCGAGGCCGATTTTGGCCATGCGGCTGGCAAAGCCCTTCGCGGTCGCGGTGTAGGTGGCGGTACCGGCCTTGCCCAAGGCTTGGAGGTAGAACTGGGCGCTGACGCCGTTCGCCGGAATGTTAATGACAATCGACTTAGCGCCGACTTCGGTGGCGGACCGGGAAATGAGCAATTGGGTCGCATCGTCGCTGGTCAGCGTGACTTGGGCGCCATTGGGACCCGCGAACTCCCCGAGCCCGACGTTGCCGCCGATCTGCAGGTTCTGGCCGATCATCACCTGGTCCGTAATCGCAATTCCGGGCAGAGTGACCACGCCGACGACGGCGCTGTAGGCGGCCGGTGCCGGGCTGAAACCGGCGGGGGGCTTGATGGCTAAGTTCGCCGTGCCGGTTTTCGAGGGTTTGAACTCGGTGACCGCGTTGGGAGTGCCGCCGGGGATGGAGAGCATGGCAGGCGAAAGCGAGCCCACTTCCGGCGACGAGTTAGTCACCTCCAATTGCAGGGTGACACCGCCGGCCACGGCTTGCTGTTCGGCAAACTCCATGGCGGGGGTGAGGCGGGCGGCATAGACCACGAGGCGGGAGGGACTCGCGCCGGTGGTGGTGCGGAAGCGGTTGGCCTTAAAAGGGCCCACCATCACCATGGCGGAGGGGTTAAGGGTGACGACGCCCCGGGAAGTCGAATAGTCTTTCCCTTTGGCCGTGTACCCGACTTCGCCGCTGGAGGCGAAGCCATGGATCCAGAAGTCCGGACTCTCGCTAAAGCCGCCCTGAATCGTGATGACGATGGAGGCCATGCCGGCTGTATCGGGACGGCGGGAGAGCTTGAGTCGGCTGGCATCTTCGCTGGTTAAGGTGACTTCGAGTCCGCCATCCGGGGCCGGTTCAGTCAGCTTAAACGTGGCGGCGGTCTGCAAACTGCTTCCCACCGCGACATTGGCCATCTCAAATCCGGCGGCACCTAGCAGGGCGCTCGAACAGAGAGACCAGAAAACGAAAAACGCAGACGTTTGTTTCATGGTTGAACTAACTCCGATTATATCCGCATTGTTGAAAAACACAGCACAAAGAAAAGGGGGCGATTGGGCAATCCCCCCGATTCTGAGTTCCGGGACTAAGGTTTTACCTGGACCAATACCGTCGTGCCCGTGGTGGGTAAGGAGTACCCGGACGGATTGACTACGCCAAGAGTGGTATTCGCGACCGTGGCCGGCGAGAAGTTGACGTTGACGTCGCTGTTACCGCCCGTGATCGTCGCCGTAAGCGGGAAGCTGCCGGCCGCTGGGGTGGTGTTGCTGAGGCTCACCGCCTGCGTCAAACCGGCGGCGAGGGGTTGGGTGGACTGGAAGACGTTCGAGGCATCCAGTAGGGCAGTGGAGATGGTCATCGCCTGGTTACCGCCGCCCACAGTGGTGGCGAAGCCAGCGCCGACTCCGAAGATGCTCGAAATGACGATGCCGGATGGAGCCAGCGTTACCGTTCCCGAAGTGGAGGTATAGTTGGGCGCCTGAACCGAGTAGTTGGCGGTGCCCGAGGAAGCGAAGCCCTGGATGAAGAAGAACGCTGCGCTTTGACCGGCGGGTACGTTGATCACGGTGGTGGGCGTGCCTGGCGTATTCGGTCCGGAGGACAGCAGGACTTGAGGGGAACCGCTGGTGAGCGTGACGTTCACCCCTCCCGCGGGCGCCGGTTGACCGAGCAACAGGGTGCTGGTGGTTTGCAGATTCCTACCTACCGTGACGGCGCTGACATTCAATTGCGGCGTGAGGACCTGGGCATTCAAGGAAGCCGCACTGGGCGTCGCGAAGCCGGCAGGTGCCACGGCCACGATCAGCGTAGTGCCGTTGGAGGAAGGGTCGAATTGAGTGGAGCCGGAGGTGCCGGGTCCGGCGATGGTGATCGGTGAGGAGGTAATCGTTCCAATGTTTGGCGAACCACTGAACACGGCAACGTTCACGATCAGGCCGCCGCGAACGGATTGCGCGTCCAGGAAGTTGCCGGCGCCGTCAAGCCGAGCCGCAGTGACGCTGATGTCGCTATTTTGCGCACCGCTGGTGGTGATGAAGTTCGCCCCGCGTCCGAAGGGTGAGGTCAGGACGAAGCCGGAGGGGAACAGAGAGACGACTGCGGAGGAGTTTCCGAAGCCGGGACCGGTGAGGGTGTAAGGCACGGAGCCGCTGCTCTGGAAGCCTTGGACGAAGAAGTCCTGGCTGGTGGTGCGTCCAACAGGCACCACGACGGTGATCGTGGCCAAACCGATATCTTCGGGTGAGGACGAGCCACCGGGCGAGAAGCGGACTCTTGACGAGTCACTGCTGGTGACGGTGACCGGCAGGCCACAGATGATCCCCGAGTTGGTGACGAAGCAGCCGGAGTTGGGCGCCGGCGAGTTGAGCGTGAACCGGGTGGCCACCTGCAGGTTTTGGCCAACGCTGGCGTTGGGCGCCACCAAGCCGGACGGGACTACCGTGACGGCCAAGACGTTCGAGCCACCCACCGGCAGGGTGTAACCAGCCGGGGCAGCCGCCGTCACCGTGGAGACGCCGATGTTGGTGGCCAGGAAGTTCGCCGAAGCCGACAATTGGCCTCCCACGATGGTGACCGTGGACGGTGCCACGTCACCCACGCTGGTGGTGGAGCTCGAAAGCGCGATACCCACCGACGTGTTGGGGCCGGGAGTAAACCGACCCGTCTGCGAGTCAAAGATCAGTGCCACGCCACCCTTGACGGCCTGGACTTCGGCGAACGCGCTCGCCTGCGTTAGCCGGGCCGATTGCACGTTGAGTTGAGCCGAGGCGCCCTGGAACATGTTGAAGCTGCCGCCCGAACCATTCGGCCCGGACAGTACGAAGCCGGAGGGGAACAAGTCGACAGTGGCGATGCCATCGGTGTAGCCGGCGGAGGTGGCGATGATTTGGGCGGTCCCGATGGACTCCAGGCCCTGGACGAAAATGCCGGTCACTTGCGTGAGGCCTTCACCGATCGTCACCGTAAGCGGAGCTTCAATGCCGGCGTCGGCTTGGCGGCCCGCCACTCGGATGAGGCTATAGTCGGTTGGCGTCAGGACGATCCGCTGGCCGCCGGGAGGCGCGGCTTGCGGAATGGTAACCGTGATTAACACCTGGAGGTTCTTACCCACCTGGACGTTGGGAATGAGGATCTGCGGACCGTTCATTACCACCGCGTTATTAGTGAGGTTGAAAACGGCAGGCGGCAGGGCCGCCGTCGTGGCCATTACTTGGTAGACACCGGCAATGCCGTTGGCGGTGAACTGGGCCGAAGTGGCGAAGCCGGAGCCATCGGTGACGGCGGTATTGACGCCGCCGGAGAACGTGCCACCGGCACCCGCCACCGGAACCGTGAAGGTGACGGTGCGTCCACCGACGCCGTTCCCATTGGCGTCACGGACCAGCGCCACCAAGCGCTGCGCGAAGGTGGTGCCCGCAGTGGCCGCCTGCGGCGTACCGGTGGAGGCGATGACTGACGTGGGCGGCTGCGAGGCGTTGGTGAGCGCGAAGTTCGCTTGGACATTATTTACGCCCGCGGCCGTCGCCACCACCGTGTAGGAGCCAACCGTCGCGTTCGCGGTGATCACCGGCGAGACGGCGATACCGGAGGCATCGGTGGTAGCGCTATTGACTCCGCCGGCGAAGGTGGCGCTGGCCCCCGAAGCAGGCACCGTGAACGTCACCAACACGCCGGGGACCGGGCTATTGCCCGCATCGCGCACAATGGCCCGGAGCGGGAGCAGGAACGCTGCGCTCGTGGAAGCGGACTGGTTGGCGCCCGCATTGACCGCAATCGAAGTCACCGCGCCGCTGGTGTTCGTGAGATTGAACGTCGCCTGCGTCGCCGCATTCGGGGCGCTGGCGGTAATGGCGTAAGAGCCGACCGTCGCGTTGGCCGTCAACGCCGCCGAAGTGGCGACCCCCAGGTTATCCGTGGTGGCCGTGTTCACTCCACCCGCAAAGGTTGCATTAGCAGCGGAACCAGGCAACACGAAAGTGACCACGACGCCGCTGAGGGCGTTTCCGCCGATATCGCGCACCGTGGCCCTGAGCGGCGACCCGAAGGCCGTGCTCCGCGCCGTGTTCTGGGGCGTACCGGAGGTGGCGGACACCGAAGCTGCCGGTCCCGGTACATTGGTGAGCGAGAAAGTCGCCGTGGGCACCAAACCCGACACCGAGGCGATCACCGCGTAGCTACCGAGGCTCGAGTTGGCGTTAAGGATATTCGCCGTAGCGATGCCCGATGCGTTGGTTTCTGCCGTATTGCCGCCACTGAAAGCGGCCGAAGCGCCGGTGGCGGGCACGGCAAAGGCAACCGTGAGGCCGGGTATGGGAAGATCGTTGCCATCCTTCACCAGCACCGACAGGGACGTGCCAAAGGCCGAGCCCACCGCTGCGGATTGGGTACCGCCGAGATTGACGGCGATGCTGACCGGCTGCTGCGCCGTAATGGTGAGGAGCACGACGCCAGAGGCGGTTTGCGGCGGAGTGCTACCGTCACTCACCTGGAAGGTGAGCTCCCGGGCAGCGACGGCCGCGTCGGGCGTGCCGGAGATTACCCCGGTTGCCGGGTCCAGGCTCAGTCCGCCAGGCAGGACGCCATTGGTCAGCGCCCAGGTGTAAGGCGAACTGCCGCCCGTAGCCATGAGCGGCTGTGAGTAGGCGATGCCCACGGAGCCGGCCGTGAGGGTGGAGGTCTGGATGGACAACGGGCCCACCACGGTCACCGTCACGGAGGCCGCCGGGATGTTCAGGCCTTCGGCGGTAATGATCGCGGTGCCGGCCGTCAGGCCCGTCACGTTGATCTGCACGGTGGTGAACTCGGTACCATCCGGGAACAAGCTGATTGACGGCTGCACCTGCACGACGGCGGGGTCGCTGGAGGTGAGCGCCAACGAGACACCGCCAACCGGTGCCGAGGCCGACAGCCTCAGCAGGAGAGTCTGCTGCGCACCCTGATTGACGAAGGGGTTAGTCGTCTGCCACGAAACCGTCGCGTTGACGTTCACTACACCCGTACCCGTGACGTAAGCCGGGGCCGTGGCAGTGATGGTGGAAGGGCCCACGTTCACGCCGGTAAGGATCACCGGGGATGCCGGCGTGGTCTGGCCAGCCGGGATGGTCACCGAGGCCGGCATCGTCACGCGGCCGGGCTGCGAATTTACCAGGGCAATCGTCAAGCCACCGATAGGCGCGGGGCTCGTGATGCTAATCGGCAGCGGCAACGTCTGGCCCAAGGGCAACGTAACCGCCGGGATATTGATCGCACCCGGCGCCATTACCGTCACGTTAGCCGTGGCGTTCGGAATGCCCGCGGCCATAGCCGTCAGCACCGTGGTGCCCGGCGTAACGCCAGTCACCGCAACATTGGCCGTTGTACTGCCGGGGGCGAAGGTCACGGTGGCGGGCACGGTAGCGACATTGGGGTCGCTCGACGTAAGCGTAGCCACCAGATTATTCCCGGTAGAGCTCGACAACGACAGGGTCACGTTCTGCGTGCCCGTGCCCGTAATGTTCACCGTGGCGGGAGTGAAGGTCAGGCTAAACCCGATCAGAGCGTTGGCCGTAGACGTGGCCAAACCAAAAGCCGATGCCGTAATCACGATCGGACCGGCAGCGATGCCATTCAGGCGAGGCTGCAGAATCGGCGTGGTCCGTCCAGCATTGAAGAACACGCTCTCCTGGGAGAACGAAGCCCGTGACGGGTCGTTGATCGTCAGCGTAACGAACGTGGCTTGCGCCGCCGGCGCCGCTAAAGTGAGGGGGAAAGCCTGGAAGTCGCCGGGCGCGACTACGACGGCTTGGGGCAGGATGATGTCACCTGCGGAGACCGCAGAGACCGTCACGTTGGCCGTGGTTTGGCCGTAGCCGTTCGCCAGCGCCGTAACGAGGGTGCCTCCCGCGCTAACGCCCGTTACCGGAATGAGGGCGTTAATCGAGCCCGCCGGCACCGTGATGCTGCTACTACCCACGGTCGCCACGCTGGAACTGCTGGAGCTCAGGTTCACCACCAAACCGCTCAAGGGAGCGGGCACGGAAAGGGCGAGCGTCAGGTTCTGCGTCGCCGTGCCGGTGATGGCCAGCGGCGAAGGCGTCAGCGTCATCGAAGCGCCGCCGCCGCTGCCGACCCCAATGGTAAGCGTCAACTGCACCGTTAGGCTTTGCGGCGTCGGAACGCTGTTATCGGTGAGGCGGAAAGTGAGCGGCGTCGCGGCCACCGCCGTCGTCGGCGTACCGGAGATCAAGCCGGAGGCCGTGTTGAGCGACAAGCCGCCTGGCAAGGTGCCAGCGATCAGGCTCCAGGAACGCGGGGCCGTGCCGCCGGCGCCTTGCAGAGTCTGCGCATAGGGTGTGCCGACCGTGCCGTTCGGCAACGAATTCGTGTTGATCGTTAGCGGGCCGCCAACGGTAATCGTCATCTGGTCGACCGGAATGTTGATACCGCTCGAGGAGATGATCGCGGTGCCGGGCGCCTGGGCGTTGATCACCACGGCGATAATCGTGAATTCACTGCCGTCAGGGTAGGCGGTGACGAAGTCACGCATCGTGGCCACGGCCGGATTGCTCGACGTGAAGTTGATGCGGACGCCGGTGTCGCCAGGGAATGGCGGCTGGCCCGGGGCCGAGGCGCCTAGATCAAGGAAGGCGACCCTGCTTTGACCGGGCGCGAGCTCCATACTGCGCAACTGCCAAGTGGCGGTGGTGCCAACCTTTACCAGACCCACGCCCGGCAGGTAGCCGGGGGCCGAGGCGGTGATGTTGACGTCACCCACGTTCTCACCCAGCAACTGAGCCGTAGCCGTGCTGAGGCCGGGGCCGATAAAGATCGACGGCGGAACGATCACCTTCATGTCATCCGCGCTGGTGATCGTCACCGTGACGCCGAACATGCCCGCCGGGGACGGCAAGTTGATCGGGAAGGCGACAAATTTTCCTAAAGAGACGGTGCTGAGGGCGGGGACTGAAATGATGTTCGGCGCGGTGACCGTGGCCGTGCCCGTCGTGGACGGGATGTTCGCCGCCACGGCTGTAATGATCGCCGTCCCCGGCGCGACCCCGGTGACCGGGACGTTGGCGCTAGTGGAGCCGGCGGAGAATACCACCGTGCTATTCACCCTCGCCACGCCCGGCGTAGCCGAGCTAAGGTTCACCGTCAGGTTGGTGGGCGTGACGCTCGACAGCGTCAGGTTTAAATTCTGGGTCCCCGTACCGGTGATCGCCACCGTATTCGGCGCGAAGGACAGCGTGTAGCCGACCCGAACATTGGCGGCGGCTGCCGTGAGGGCGCTGCCCGACGCGCTCACCGTGACGATGCCTTCGGCCACACCGGTGACATTGGGCTGGGAAGTCGGCGTCATTTGTCCGGCGGCGAAGAAGATCGTCGGCGGCGAAATGGTCAGCCTCGAGCTGTCACCGCTGGAAAGCGTTACCGTCGTAGCGGAAGCGGCCGCCGTAGCCAAGGTGACCGGGAAAGGTCTGGTTTGTCCAGGCCCGACCAGAAAGTTCGCCGGCAGGTTGATGGTGCCCGCGGCGGCCACCGTGATGGCCGAGGAGGCTTGGCCTTGGCCAGAGGAACTGGCCGTGATGGTGGTCGCGCCCGCCGCGTTACCGGTAACCGCGAAGGTGGCAGTGCTGACGCCTTGCGGCACGGTGACCGACACCGGCACCGAGGCGACACTCGCATCGCTCGAGCCCAGGCTCACCAGTCTGCCGCCGAAGGCCGCAGCCACCGGCAGCGTCACCGTGAGGTTCTGCGTCGAGCCCACCGTGACATTCAACGTGGCGGGGCTCAACGCGATGTTGCCGCTGGCATTCACCTGGACGGCTTGCGTGGCATTGTTAAAGTTCGGTGCCGTGGCCGTGATATTGGCACTGCCCGCGCCGACGCCGGTAATCTGCGGCTGAGCGGGCGGCTGCGTCTGGCCCGCGAGCACCGTGACGGTAGCGGGCGAGATGGTAACCCGCGCAGGATCGCTGCTCGCGAGGCTGACGATCACGCCGCCCGGGCCGGCCGCGGTCGACAAAGTGAGGGGATAGGCCACCGACTGGCCCACGTTGACCGATGCGCCAACCGGAAGCGCGATAGTGCCGTTGCCGCCACCCGCACCCGGCACCGTGATGGTGATCGTGGCCGGTGTGACATTCGGGACGCTCGTGCTCGCCGTAATGGTCGTCGTGCCAGGCGTCAAACCAGTCACCTGGAAGTTCACGCCACCCGAGTTCTGGGCAATATTCGTACCGAAGGGGCCCTGCAAAACAGCGCCATTCGAATAGGTAAACGTCACCGGTACGCCGCCCGTGGGCGCGACTACCGAAAGCGAAAGCTGAAGCGATTGCGCGGCTCCCGCAGTGAGGGTGAGGCTCGATTGCGAGAAGCTCAAGGCCGCGCCCACCGTCACGTTGCCACTGCCCGGCCCGAAGCCGTTGGCCGTCGCCGTGATGGTGGCGCTACCGAAGCTGACGCCGTTCACGCTCGGCGGTACGGTCGCTTGCGTCTGTCCGGTGAAGATCGTCACCGTGGACTGGCTCAGCGTAGCCCTCGCCGGATCGCTGCTCGCCAGCGCAATCGTCGTGTTGAAGGAAGCCGGGACGGGCAACGTCACCAACAGCGGCGCGGACTGGCCGGGCGAAACCGTGACGTTCGAAACCAGGATCAACCCGGAGTTCGTGATCGTCACCGTGGCCGAACCGGACGTGATCCCAGCCGCCGACGCGGTAATGACGGAGGTGCCGGGCACCAGGCCCGCCACCGGCACTTGCACGCTGGTCGCGCCGGGGCCAATCACCACCGTGGACGGCACCGAAGCGTTAGCCCCGTTACTGGAACTGAGGTTGACGGTGAGGCCGCCGGGAGGGGCGGGGCCGGACACGGTGAGGCTCAGGTTCTGCGAGGATCCGCTCGGAAAGGAGATCGTCGCCGGCGACAGCGTGAAGGACGCCGTCACGTTTACCGTCTGCGTGGCCGAGTTAAAGCCGGTGGCCGCGGCGGTGATCGTCGAAGAGCCGGGGCCGGCACCGGTCATCGTCGGTTGCACGGAAGGCGTGGCCGAACCAGCCGGAATGAAGACACTGCTTGAGGAGAGCGTCACCGACGAACTGCTGGATGTGAGATTGACCGTAGCGCCGCCGGAGGGCGCGACCGAAGAGAGTGTCACCTGCACCGGTACCGTCTGGCCCAGCGTCAGCGTGGTGCTCGGCGGCATCTGCACACTACCCAGGTTCGACACCGTCACGTTCGCCGTCGCGGCGAGGACGTTCGGGATCGCGGGCGTCGCGGTGATAATGGCGGAGCCGGAGCTGACACCGGTAACGGGCACCGACACCGACGTGGCGTTTTGCAGAATCGTCACCGCGGCGGGCACCGTGGCCGCCTGCGGGTTGCTCGACAGCAGGTTCACCGTCAGGTTGCTCGGGGCCGGATCCGACAGGGCGAGGGTCAGACTCTGTTGCGCGCCCGCGCTCAAGTTTAGTACCGAGGGAGTGAAAGACAAGGCCGAGCCTGTCACTACCAGAGCGGAATCGCCCGTGAAGCCACCGGCCGTCGCCGTGATGGTCGCCGAGCCGAAGGAGAAGCCCGTCACCGTTGCCGGTATGGCCGGCACGGTGCTTCCAGCAGCGATGGTGACCGTGTTGCTCACGGCCACATTCGACGGGCTACTGCTCACAAGGGTGATAATGACGCCACCGGTTGGCGCGGCGCTGGCTAGCGAGACAGCGATGGGCCGGTTGGCGCCTGGTGCCACGGTAATGTTCCGTTCGACGGCGATCTGCCCCAAAAGACTCGAATTTACGCTGGCGCTACCGCCGGTATAACCTGGCGCAGTGCCGCTGATGTTGGCGGTGCCCACCGCGAGGCCGGTCAAGGAGAAGGTCCCGCTAATGGCACCGGACTGAATCACCACCGGCACATCTGACAAGGTGACAATCCCAAAGGGAGCAGCGGAGACGGTCACCGTGGTGCCGCCAGTAGGCGCGGCCGAGCTCAACGTCACCGTGCCGCTAATGCTTCGCGTCAAGCCCACCGTCGCATTGGACAGCGCAATCGCGATCGCGGGAATGCCGACGTTGACTGTCGCCGAACCCGGGCGGAATTGGGGCGCGGTCGCCGTGATCGTCGACGATCCATTACCCGCGGCGGTGACTTGAAAAGTAGCCATGGTGGCGTTCGGCGCCACGAAAACGGTGACCGGCACCGTCGCCACGGACGGAGCAATGCTGTTCAGGTTCACCACTTGGCCACTTGGCCCGGCAGCGGCACTCAGCGTTAGAGTCATCGTCGCCGACCCGCCCTGGAAGGTTAATGGATCCGGGGACAAAGTGAGCGTATTCGCACCCGCGGTGATCGTCACCGTCGCGGGCACGCTCGCGGTGAGCACGTCGCTCACGATCAACTGCACCACATAGGTGCCGGCCAAGTCCGGCACAAACGTGGGCGAGGCGCTGGTGGCGGCCTGCAAGCTCGCGGTGCTGCCGGCGGGGCGGCTCGAAAAGCTCCAGGCGTAAGTGATCGCGTCGCCATCGGCGTCCGAAGAGAAGCTACCGTTTAAGGCGACCACGGAGTTGATGGCCGCCGTTTGGTTAATGCCGGCATTGGCGACCGGCGCCGTATTCGTGGTGGTGATGGTGACGGTGGATGGCAAACTATTTTCGACGCCGTTATTGACGATCAACTGCGCCACGTAATTGCCCACCAAGTCGGCCCTGAAGGTGGGCGTCCGGCTGGTGAGGCTCGATAGCGCGGCATTGCTATTTGGCGGCCGAGTGGTAAGGGACCACAAGTAAGTGAGCGACCGGGACTGTGGATCGGTGCCGCTGCCATTGAGTTGCACGGTCGAGCTATGACGGACGGTCTGATTGGGGCCGGCATTGGCCGTAGGAGCGAGCGACCCCGTGGTAGTAATCGAAACCGTGGCCGGTAAGCTACTTACCTGGCCGTCGTTAACGATCAATTGCGCCACGTAAGTTCCCGGTAAATCGACCGTAAACGTGGGGTTGACGCTGGAGCCGCTGCTGAGGTTGGCCGCGCTGCCGCTCGGTTTCGTCGTCAAGCTCCAGGCGTAAGTCAGCGGGTTACCGTCGACGTCGGTCGATCCGGCACCGCTCAATTGCACGAGCGCACCGACGTTCACCGATTGGGCGGAGCCGGCATTGGCCACGGGCGCCGTATTTTGGGTAGCAATCGTTACGTTCGCAGGCGCGCTATTATTGCCCTTGCCGTCGTTCACCGTTAACCGGGCAACGTAGACGCCATTGCGGTCGGCGATAAAAGTGGGCATGACGCTGCTGGAGTTTGAGAGTGCCGCGTTGCTCCCCACGGGGCGGGTGGTCAGCGTCCACGAGAAGATCAACGAGTCGCCGTCCACGTCGGAGGAGGCGCTACCGTTCAGCGTCACCTGCGCACCGGCGGCCACCGTCTGGTTGGGGCCGGCATTCGCCACGGGCGGCGAATTTCCGGTGGTCACCGTCATTACAGCGACGTCCGAACCAGCGGAGTTACTCACGGTTAATTGCACAATCCAAACGCCGCCGGTCACGTCAGCGACGAAATTACCCATTACGTCCCAGGAGTTTAGGATCCGGGCGGACGAACCGGCGGGGCGGGAAAGAAAGGTCCAGTTATGGTTCAGGTAACCGCCGCCTGCGGGGTTACTGGAACCGCTGCCATTCAGCAGGACGGTCTGTCCCACGGGTACCGTCTGGTTGGGCCCCGCATTGGCAAAAGGCGCGTTAAAGGTCCATTGGAGTTGGCGGTAGTCAATCGGTCCGGAAGTGTTCACTAACAGGCGGAAAGTATCCAGGCTCGGCACCTGACTTCCAGCGGGCACCGGGGAAAAGTGTAGGTTCTGTGCGCCCGGCACCGTCTGCAGGTTGGCGACCGGCGAAGTTACGGTAGCGGTAACCACGCTGCGCGCACCCCCGGTATTGACCAGGTCCGCCGCCAATATGTAGAACGACTGAGTGGAATTTACTCGTTCTTCCCTAATCAAACGGTAATTCGTCACCGATAGCTGAGCGAACGCCGACGTCGGGACAACAAAAGACAGGACGGCCAATGCCGTGACAGAAAGTGCGAAACGCATGAAGATCCTCCGAAGATCGAATCGTAAAATAGATATCGTTTTGGCCAAAGGCGGTTACTGGGGCGGCGAGGATGCAGTAAATCGATTCCGGTATCAGCGGGCGGCCCTCACCGTCCGTCTCGGAATTCGTTTCCTCGTCCGCCAGGAACGCTCCCTGGCTTGACTAACATGATGGTTTCCCGGCGCGGCAGCGCTGCGGGATTTGGCGAAGCGCACCCGTCCCTCATCGGACGGTGGCTCATGAATTCGTTCCGTTTACCCGTGGATAAGTGGCGCCACGCAACGGATGCATGGCGCCATGAACAATCAGCGAAGCGAACGATCGGACTCTTACTTACTTCTTCTGCGGAACGTTCATGCTGAGCTCTTCTTCGATCAATTCCTTGATCCGCTCGTAGGTCGCGGCGCCATTGATGGCCCGGCCGTTGACAAAGAAGCTCGGCGTA
>Ga0163144_10012477_pt1 | contig 17842 bp, 16 predicted proteins | sample OliLak19BULKMAT1_FD_123175 | JGI IMG/M metagenome (GOLD analysis project Ga0163144, IMG submission 123175) | Freshwater microbial mat bacterial communities from Lake Vanda, McMurdo Dry Valleys, Antarctica - Oligotrophic Lake LV.19.BULKMAT1 | ecosystem: Environmental > Aquatic > Freshwater >...
CGGGGACGGTGCCGCCGCGGGTGGCGAACGCGGCGAGGTGCGCCGCCTTGTCGGCCGCGCGCCAGCGCCGCGGACCGCCGGCGCGCCGCACGGGCGCCGCCACAACAGAAGGGAGGGGCTGAGCCATGGCGCCGAACGTAGCACCTACACACACGCAGAGCACCACGTCAGAATTGAACGCTTACGCTCCTGCGCGAGCTGGTCGAGGATCAGCGCATACAGCCCCGTCACGCCACGCCGCAGATCCGTCACGCCGGTGGCGAGATAGATCGCCCGGCCCCCCGCCGGCCCGATCACCGCGCCCCGGCCCGGAGCACGACCCGCAGCAGCGTCACGACGGTCGCCGCATCGAGCCCGGTGACCTCGGCCTCGCGACCGGCGGGGCCGCGGACGACCAGGGTGATCCCGGGGCGGGCGGGCGGCGGCACGACCTCCACGCGGGCGAACGGCGGCGGCGGGCGCCGCGCGGCCGCCGCCGCCGTCGCGGCCCGGGCCTCCCGCTGCCACGCGAAGAACGTCGACGGGGGCACGCCGGTCTCGGCACAATACGCGGGAACGGTGCCGCCGCGGGCGGCGAACGCGGCGAGGTGCGCCGCCTTGTCGGCCGCGCGCCAGCGCCGCGGACCGCCGGCGCGCCGCACGGGCGCTGCCACGACAGAAGGGAGGGGCTGAGACATGGCGCCGAACGTAGCACCTACACACCCGCAGTGCACCACGTCAGAATTGAACGCTTACGTTCGTGGGGTATCCCGACGCCGGGCCCCGGCTCGCCAACCTGTTCACGCTCGTCGAGAACTGCCGCCAGGCCGGGATCGACCCCGAGGTGTACCTGCTGGACCTCCTCACCCGCCTCCCCGCGCACTCGATGCGCCGCCTCGGGGAGTGGCTGCCGCGCGCTTGGCAGCGCGCCCGCGCCGACGGCATCACGCCCTAACGCGGCGCCGCCGCACCCCCCGCACCCCCCGCCTGCGGCGTGTCAACACGTCCAAGTTGAACGCTTACTTTCGATCGGACGAGATCACCTACACACCCGCAGAGCACCACGTCAGAATTGAACGCTTACGAAGCTCACGGAGCTTCAAGCTCCGACGACCAAGAGGTCGGCATCTCCGGACGTCATGAGGGTGCGGGCGGGTGGGTACGTTTCAGCTGGCGATGGGGGGCGAATCCCGCCACATCGCACTTGGCCAGTCTCCCACCGCCTGCTCGGCCTACCACCGCCAACTCTCAGCTCCGACGAGGCCTCGCTCAGGTCGAATCTCCACCCCTCTCACTCTTCCCGATAGAAGCACTCCCAATCGTTGAACAGAGAGCTCGACGAGCATAGCTTCGGCACCGAGTTCCTTGAGGACTTCATTGCGCAGAGAGTCCCGAACACTGCGCCGTGGACTAGCTCGCCACCGCTCGAACACAGCGAGCGAACGGTAAGATACGCCGGATGCAATCTGTCCGAGGCCCTCCATGATAGGCGCGATGTCGCCTCCTCGATCGCCAAGCGCGACGAGGACGCCGTCAACATCGCGCGAGCCGAAGGGTGCCACCCCCCCACGGCGCGGGAGCAATCGCAAGCTGCTGCTACCACACGCTACAATGCTCCGTAGTCGATCCTCTACTCGCCAGAGTGCACCGACGCTCTGCAGGGCAATAACTCGAAACATGGACGCTGGAAGTCGCCGCGCCGGACTACACGACGCGCTGTCCCTCACCTCACTGCGCGCGTTTCGTAGCAGCTCGACGACTCGCTGGCGTCGCTCGACGGAGCTGAGTGTTGGGCTGTTGGGATTGAGCACGAGCACTACTCTCTTAGGCTCAGTGCTCTCCAAGCGGCGACTGAAGGCTCCACGAACCAAGGTCACCGAGGTGTCTGCATCGAGAAGGACGTCGATCTCGCGCGCAGAAACCGCCGTTCGTTGTGACGCGCTGTCGGGCAGCAGGCGCCACACGACGTCGCGGCCGGGAATCCGTCCTCGCAGAAGCAATGAGGTCGCGTCAGGTTCGAGCGCGTGCGCCACGTGATACGGCCCGGTACCTACGGGGTTTCGGAGGAACTTGGTAAGCAGCGGATTCGCTCGTGCCGAGTCAGGGTGGATAACTAGTGGGGAAAAACGTCCACCAAAGCGTGAGGACATAATCGGAAATGAGAGCAGTCGAATCACATCGGCCGGCGAAACGGCGCGCGTGAAGCTCACCCTCACACGATCCGACGCTACCGAAGTGACGCCCCGAATGAGACTTCGGAGCAGCACTCTGTCGGCGAAATCATTCCTGACGTCAACGAGCGCTCGCCAGCTATACACGACATCTTCAGCGCCGAACGCGCGGCCGTCGTGCCAATGCGACTCCCGAGATAGTCGCACATCGAACGACATCAACGACTCGTCGATGGGTGAAGGGAAGTCTCTAGCCAGGGTGGGGCGCCAGTCGAGCGAGTCCGCCTTGTCCACGGTCTCCTCGTAGAGCGGCTCGTACAACATTCCGACGAGTGTGAGCTGCGACTGCCCTTCCACGAGACTGAGTGGCGCGAGCAATCGCGGCACTTCAGGCGCGCCGATCACGAGTGCCGCGCCGACGCGTTCTGGCGATGGGCCCAATCCTCCGCGCTCGATCATCCACCAGTAGGCGGCGATGCAGCTGGCAGTCAGAATCACAAGTCTATAGCGACGGCCCATCACCTTCTCATGAGGGAGACTCTATCCACCGAAGCCGCAGCGCCGCTTCAACGAGACGCGGTGATCGGCTCCAGACGCGCAGTCGGAAACGGCCACTTCGGGACAGCGAGAACGTTGTGGACATACGCCCGTCCGGAAGTGGCGTACGAATCGGACTCGGTATCGTCTGCGTTGTAATTCCGGCGACCATGGCGAACTCGATGAGGGGGCTCGCGAAAACCACCAGGGAACCTCCCGCGCTCGGAATTAAAAGCTCGATCGTCGGCGCTTGGCGCGGCTGGAGGGAAAATCTCACCTCCTCGGTACTTTTACCCATTCTGACGACAGAGCGCGGCACCTTGCGATCTGCCGGGGGATCGCGGCGGGTGGCTACGGCAATCGGTGTGGCAATCGCTCGCCGTCCCCAGCGTGCGCCGATCTCCGCGGCAGTTGTGCGCGCGGAATCAATTCGCAGTTGAAAGGCTAGCAGGACCTCCCCGCTTGCGTTAGGCGCCTCGATGTGTAACGAGTCGGAGCCAGTGACCGGTAACTGTTGAATAACGCTGCCGTCAGCGCGAAGAAGCGACACCTCACCCGTAGCGCCTGTCACCAGTAACGATAGCCGACTATTGCGCCATCGACCGACGTCCATGCGATACGCAGCCAGCGCCATCCCTCCTGCGCGACCCGTCGCAACTATTGGTGATCGCGTCCAGCTTACTGACGTGGGCATGGCGTCGATGGGAAGCGCGCGTGCGAGCACGCGACCGGATCTCATTGCACGTCCGGCAGGAACTCGCACCGTGAGCGGGACATTCCCGCGAGCGACTGTGAACAGTGCGACCGATGCAGAATCATCATAGCGAATTACCGAGACCCGACCGTCCCCGAGTCGCCACTGGCTTCGCAGAAGTTGGTTTGACCACACTACCAGCCACGCGGGCCCCTCGTGATGAAGTTCCACCGTCTCCGTCGCCTCACCTGCGGTCGGATCGATGGAGCACTCGTCGAATGGTATCGACACCACGGATTCGTCCACACGCACGTCGGATCGAAGCGATCGGTTTCGTTGCTCGGCCTTTACGGAGAGATGAAATGTCGGACTTCCCGCATCGCCGGAATCGCGGCGAAGGCGCAATAGGACGGGTTCTCCGCGATGTTGGCACAGGATCAACGTCGACGCAGAATCCAGATCAGCGCGCGACCGTCGCTCGGGACCGGAACCCGCAGTCGTGATGAGATTCACCGCTCTACGACGCGCTGTCAGCCGAATAGAGAGCAACCGCGGCTGGGAGTCTTGCGATGCGATCAGGAACTCGCGCCACAGGAGTGGCGCCGATTCGTATGCCAGTCGTTGATTCGACCCACCCGTCGGCACGATCCAGACTTCCGGACGCGGAGGCTGGGTGGACGGCGTCGGTACCGATGCACAGCCGATGACGCCGACGCATATCGCGAGTTGAACGGTGCGATGCCGACTAGGAACTCTCAGCATGCTCGTCGGCGCGACTAGTTTACGCATATAACTTTAACAGCTGCGCAGACGGCGGCGCCAACTGCGTGCGCCGCAGTTCCGGTGCTACGTCCTCTACGCGTTTCTTCGCCGGGGCCTCGTGCCACGACCTCAATTTGCCACAAGCCATCGTCTGAGGTACGGGTCGCGTACACGCCAACCCACACAGCGTCCCCGGGACCGTGACCGACAAGCACTTTCGTAGCCCCGCCTCTCCGCAAAATAGAGCGCACCAAGACGAGCATAAGTCGTTCGTCATGGAAACGTTTCGCCCCCATCACAACCGGAGTCGTGAGAACAATGGTCATTTGGCGTGCGTCGATCATCATAGGGCGCAAACCCTTCGGCGTGAACGACGGCGCGATGAAGGAGAGTGTCAGAACCGATGCGAGCACGTAACGCCATGTGCTATCAATCATGTTCTCGCGCGGCTTGTGAGCATCTCGCGCTCCCGGCGCCGCGCAGCAAAGACAGTTGTATCTCTCCTCCATGCGTACAGCTCGCGGGCAACCAAGACCGCGAGAGTCGCCATCAGAGCGCAGACGATAGCCGAGGCCCGAAAATTCTGAGAGTTGAGCGCGGTCTCGAGGTACGACCGGGCCATTCGATCGTCCAATGACGCGACTGAGGCCACGATGGGGGCCGTGATGGCTCGCGGAACAAGTACGAGTAACCAAGCTGCTGCGATCGCGGCAACGGACCACTTGCGAAAGCGTTCTGCTGGCGCTGGCGTACTCGAAGATTCGGCTGTATCGGGGGCAGCCACCATCATTACCAAGCGAAGTGCTATTGTCAGGAAAATCGCGCAGGATACGAGGACAGGATCGAGATCCGCCACTTCCACGGCACCTCGCGTCGCATCCGACGCGAGAAAGCTGAGCGCCGTTTGCTCGAGCATCCAGCCGAGTACCCTCTGGAACGCGCCTGGCGCCACCACCACGCACGTCCAGAGCGTCAACGCGTACCAAGCCAACGCCGGAGCAGGAGTGCGATTCATGGTCGCCGTTAGACCGGGTGACAAAAGCGTGGGATCGAGCGCGGTGACGCACCAGTGAACCACCTCGGCGGCCGTTCCCCTCGCCTCCCCTCGGGGCGTTGTTTCCGCGCTATCGAGGGGCACCACGCCAAATCGGCGAGTACCGGCCACTTGATCGATGAAAGCGCGTTCGAGCAGCGAGGTCCGGATATCCAAGAGTTCCGTCTGGGTGTCTCCCTGATCCACCAGTCCGACAATCGCCACAGAAGTGGCAATGCGTCCGTCTTTGGTGCTGCGGAGCCCCTCGAGCGCACTAACAATTGCAAGTGCATTGTCGTGCCAGCGACATGCGAGATTGCTGTTGTCGATGATCACTATCACACCCGCTACACGACTTCGGACGACTCTAAACTCCTCCAGAATGGTCTCGATCTGATCGACACCGCAAAAGGTGAGCAGGAACGACGGAAGCGTCGTGACAGCTGGAGGTTCGAGCGTTATGGAGAAATCTTGGAACTCCTCCATAGATGCAATCCGTGCCGACGCCTGTACAATTGACCAGCCTCGCGAGCGCTTGGTCGTTGGGAAACTGCGATCGGCGACGTCGTCGCGCAACAACTGCGCGAACACTTGCGCACTCGATCGACTCTCACAGAAGACAAAGATACGGCGGAGATCAGGCACGATAGTGGTCCTCCGGCGCTACCGAAACCCAATTTTTCGAAGTCCAAATCGCGCACGCGGAAGAAGTCGCGCGAGTGCGCTCCGAAGGCTGATCGACAGTTCGCCGATACGAGTTGCCTCACGCAATCGCGCGGTCGCCTCGATCGGTCTGTGCGGGCTCGTCTTAGAAGAGACGTCGCACATTACCGCGAGAAGCTCGGCGTACCGCCCAACAACGTGCACGCAATGGCCGAACCACAGAGATCGCGCGTCGTCCCCGATCATCCGCGCGACGGAAGCGGAAAAACTCGTCCAGTCACGATGCTCCAGAAGGGGTTCGCCAACTTCACAGACGACGTGCGCACACGACGCACGCATCTCGCTCGTCCCCACGGAAATTGTATAACCCTCTGGCAGTCGAGTGCCCCGGCGAATCAACGATCGCGCCCACCGTGCGAGGCGCTGGCCTGAGTCGTCGTCACGACTCGCGATGCGAATGGCCCACAGCAAAACTAACCCACGAGCCTTACCGTCAAAATGCGAAGTATCACGTCCCGACATGAGTCTTGCAAGACTTCCAATCAGTTCCGCGTTGAACTGACTGTCGTCAGGCATCGGTCGGGACAACATGACATTCAGTCGCCGGGCAACTGTAGATGTATCCGCCTCGTTTGCGCTCGCTTCGACGGCCGCCGGCCCCGCGAGCACGAGCCCGACGGGACGCCATGAGACTGAAGTCGCCTTCTTGGACTCGTCAACGAGGGCGTGCGCGATAAGCCACGTTCGTGTTAGACAGGACGGGTCCATAACTGCGAGTACCGACTGAGAATCGTCCTCGACTTCCAAAACCAACAAGGTCAGGGCACCCCATCGAAGCGCTTGCGAAGTCAACTTCGACGGAGAAACAAGAAGTGCGGCGGCCCTACGAACGGCATCTACGACCTGCGCCGAGGTCAACATTGCCGGCGGTCGCACAACAAGAGAGAGTAGAACTGTTGCGACCAGCGAGACGCCGCGTTCGTCCTGTTGGTCTGCTTCTGCCGCGAGGCGTTCGATCGAGTCGACGCTTGCGCTCGGGATCGATACGGCAGCAATCCTCTTGAGCACTCGACGCGCCGCTTCAGTTAGGCCGGGCGCATGGAGTCCGTGAGCTACGAGACGTTCGACCCACTGCACTGTTGGAAGGTCCACTTCGTCCGTGCCAAAGTAGAAGCCTAGCGGTAGCACACGATCGACGGCCCAGATCCCTGATGGCGGCATGCGCTCTCCAAGCTTTCGCATGGATCGAACAACGATTGAAGACCACAGGCGCCCCTCGGACATCGCATCGGCAAGTTCAAGCGCTTCGTCGGTGCGGTTGCACTGCCAGAGTTCTTCGAGCGCTTCTGCGACCATAATCCCCGGAGCGTCTTTCGTACTTCGCTCGACATCGCTCAAAACCAACGCGAACCGCGAAATGTCAAACGGCTGCTTGAGGAGTGCCCGCGTAATCATGGTCATCAACCGACGCCACTCCGCATCGCTGTTGTCGCGGCGGGCAGAGGCGACCGCGTCGGCAATACGATGAGGCGAAGTCGCTTCGGACAGCTCACCGCTCGGCGCCAGTTCTGCCCACAGCACGTCAACAGGGGGCGAGAACCCGCGCGCGTCCATGTCAGTTGACTTGGGCTGATATCCATCGGCGAGCCGCAGCACCCTCGGCTCGTTGGCGTTGAAATGGAGCCGCGCCTCGGCCGGCCGCTTCACCCAGGCGAGGCTAGCGCGGAGCTCCGAGAGAAGCTCAACCCACGACCCTCCGTTTGGCACACGCCGCATGAACTGTTCGGCTTTGCCTTGCCATTCCTCCAGTTCGTCGATTTCTCCGGAGCGGACCCAGCCTGCGATCGAAGCCGAGACGTCGCGACAATCCACATCCTCACTAGCGATCATCCCTATTTCCCGGTCGATTTCGATAAGCGCCCGATTCTCCGACATCAACGCGGGGGTGAGTACTTGGCAGATCAGCACTTGCGCCGTGAGCTTCGGCGGTGACGCGGCGAGCGTGGCGAACGTGACGCGCGCACGGAGAGTAGGCGGCAATGCGGCCAGCGCGGCTTGAAGAAGCGGTTCCGGATTCGCAGTCATGACCCACGTCACGGCGCGCCCAGAAAGTACCGAGAGAAGAGCTCTCTCGAACTGCGGGAAGGACTGAGCACGATCGAGTGTCGCGCGCCAAGCGGTTCTCCGTTCGACTTCCGAAGGCAAGACGACGGAAACTCGCTCGATGACCGTTGTTTCCTCGAAGTCGGTCACTTCAGAGAGTTGGTTAGCCAGAAAAAAGATGTCGTGCGTGATATCTTGAAGATCGCTTTCCGGCACGTAAACGATTCGGCGATACGTCCACGGTCGACCGAATTGATCTGGCCAAGGGCCGGGCGTGGCAACTGAGAACAGCCTAGGGCCCGAGAGGCCAATCGCCAACTGCTTATCCTGGGTCAGGAGGGCGGTGCAGCGTTCAACATGCTCAAGCGGGGGATCTCCAACTCCAGACCGCATTACCGCGTCCATCGCCTCCGCAGAATCCATCTCGGAAGTGTGCGCGGCCACTGCGAAGGCGCCACTGCCTTTCAGTTTGGCATACACAATCTGACGAAGCGCGACCGTTGTCATTTTGGCCTCAGGAAAGGAAGCGTCGTGATCCACTCGAATGGCTCAAATACGCCGACCGGTGCGATCGCGGAATCGCCGACTCTGACGCACGCTCCGACCTGCCCATGCCTGAGCCAGCGCCAATCGCGGCGGAGGATCGAGACTGCGAAGAACCTTACTGCGCCAAAGTGCCTCAGTAGATCTCTCCGCTGCGCGTTGGGAAGAAACCGGGAGGCAAGCACCAAGGCATCGTTGTCATCGTCGATCCCGTCAATATCCACCAGGGTCTGGGCGTCGCACTTGCAGAAACAAAGTGCCAGCGCCTTCCCTGAAAGCGGGATCATGCCATCACGCTTCTCGTCACAGGCGTGCTGAAGAATGTTGAAGAGCTTGGTAATGTGTCTTTGTCCCGCAGCATCACCTTGATGAAACATGTTCATCGCGTCTATCGCTACGAGTACCACGTGCGCTTCGGCGATGCGCCTCTTGATGTCCTCCCATGATCCCAAACTCTGGGCGGAGCTGTTTAGAGTGATCTCTCCTGGCGTATCGACCGCTTCCAGTGCAAGCACGTGCGTCTCCTTCTCGATTTTACTGACCTCGCGACGGCGCAGTGTCAGCCGAATCGCTGTTGCTCCCTTCTCTACGCTGGTCGCTCGGACCGGGTCTCCCTGCTCGATGCTGTCCCACGCCTCTTGCAAGTACCCCCGACTAGCAACGTCTCCCGGCATGGCACTCCAGTGCACATCGGGGCGGGCGGGCGGCGTGTAGAATGAATTTCCCAATGCGGCGAGAAATGAGGTCTTCCCTGCGCCGGGGAGGCCGACGAGCGTCAATTTGACGTCCCAAAATTTGGATGCCACTCAACTCACACGAGAAAGTCCGACGTCCAACGGTCCGAGAGACCAGCGTCGAGGAGGCTAGGCTCGCGGCGACCGTTTAGTTCGGACCAGATCTCGCGGTGAATCAATCCGAGAAACGATGTGGGGAACTGCCTCTGGAGATCCGACGTAAGCGGCGGAACGGCAGCGCGCATCAAGACTCGTTGTGATTGCAAGCGGTGAAGTTGCGTGCGCCAGCGGACATCTTTCGGACAGTTGACGCCCGTGCGCAGCAGCAGGCCAGAGTCTGAATCTTGATGGGGCAACGAGAACCCCATTATAAAGAGGTGCCGCGGTACTTCGGGCTGCCAGTCGAGATTGCAGGCAGCACGCAGCGCGCATTCCAAAGCGCTATCCATGTATCGATTGCGAACGTGCGCCAACTCCCTCTTCAGCCATCGCGCATGCTGTGTATCGTCACCCGTGGCGATTGCGAACGGATAGACCTTTACGTCGAACAGCGGACTGCCGAATGAATCTCCGTCTGTACTCCCGGATGGAGCGCGCTTACACTCGGCGTGTTCTCCTGAGAGCACCAGAGCAACCCGCCATCGATCCTTCGCCATTTTCAGTAGTCGATTCGCAACCTTCGTGGCGTTAGCACGATCCGTATCGTCGAGTGTTGCATCTATCAAGATCGCGACATCGCGGTCTTGCGACACCTGTGAATCGATTAGCATGGTGATCAACTAGCTGGGCTACGGATGTGGGAAAGATTTCGCTTCCACCAGCTTGGTTTGCTCCTGTCCGCTGGAGGTCAAGAAGATTCCGCCTAACGTTCCGTCAGTCTGCGTAACAACGGCGCCAGATCCATCACATCCAGACAACCAGCCGAGCGTGCTCGGGATATCCAGCGCGCGCTCGTTTTCTAGACGCAATGCGAGAGCGCTATGCTCCGCGTTTACGCACACGATCACCGTTTCGCCCTCCGGCAGCGTACCAACCGCAACGGAGGATGGAGTAATCTGTCCGTTGAGCAATCGGATCGTGCTCACACCGACCGAGTCCAGCAGCCAGGTGACCTCGTGCACGATTCCTTGAACCTCATTGCCGACAACGAACAACACCGACACCGTGTCGCCGTAACGCGAAAAGACTCGTGCGTCGGTGAAGAGGGTGCTATCGCTTACCGCAACCCCGGTAGCGCCTCCAGACGAACCCGTGATACGTGCGAGAGCTAGGTTGACAGTCGGTGAACTGCTGCGTTCACCGCCGGTGCCCAGGAAGATGGCCAGCGCAGCCGTGAGTCCAGAGAGCGCCGCAGCAACAAACAGCTGGCGCCGATGGCGCGTGACCGTCCGCACCCGTTCTGCGTGCTCGCTGACGATAGGTGAAGGTCGCATCCGCGCCCCTATCCTTGTCTAGTAGCTGAAGAGATGAGCGACATCGCCGGTCGGCGAGCGCACGCCGTATTGAATTGCCAGCCTTCCGATATCGAGGGTTTCATTCGGATATCGAGATGCCAACACTGGCTCGATCTCGGCCCAGCGAGCTTGGAGGGTGTCAAGACTAATCGTCTTCAGAGTTTGTTGCAGTTCTTCGACAAGCATCTGGAATCGCGCCGGATTCTCACAAAGGTGGGCGCATGCTTCGCGCCACGAGAGGCCAACGGAGAGAGTCTGCCCGTCGATGCGTATGAGCACGTCCTCATTCGCTTTGAGTTGCAACACCGAGTTTGTTGGGATCCGCAACTCACTCCAGAATCGCTCCGGCAACAATGACTCTGTATTCCAGTCAACAAGGAGGTCACGCACGAGGCGAACAGTCGTCTCGACGTACTGCGCTAGGTATCGGCGTATTCCTTTGTACGGATCGTTTTCATCAAGGACGCCTGGAGAACGCAACAAACGCCCGAGCCATGTTCTGAAATGCTCAACGTCGAACAGAGTGAATCCAACCGCCTCTTCGTACTTCAGGTCGAGATCGCGAAGCAGATCGCTGCTTCCTTCCACGAGTTCGTATCTAGACTTTCGATACGTCCCTGTAATGTGATACGATTTGGGAGGGAGTTCGAACTCGTTCCCGGCAATCGGGCTGAAGTACTTGCGCGAGGCAAAATTCCGATTGAGACACAGGAGGGTTCGCACCTCGGCCTTCGCGGCCATGGTATCGGCGAGGGAAACGTCACGAACAATGCTCCGAGTCCGTGGCAGCACGACAGCACCGGTCCACCTCTCGAGCAACTCCTGCTCCTGCTGTCCGGACGAGGTCAGCTTTACGAATCTGGAAAGTTCCGGCAGAGCGCTGCGCAGCACGGCGTCGATCCCACCTTCGGCGACGATGCGAGCGGTGACTTTGTCAGCCGCTTCGGCAGGCTTGTCTCCTTCGTCGTACCACACCAGCGCAATGGTCCCGCGCGCATTCGTGTCCACGTTAGTGATTGTGAGCTCGCGACGCTCCCACGCAACTTGAAGACGCTCCAAGCCACTCTTCGCCGCGTTTAGATCGATGACTCGCGCCGCAGTGTCAGCCCGAACAGATCGCCCGGTGGATGTTGACCCCGGAGCGAATATCTGCGGCGCGAGATAGAATGCGGCCAGCCATGACGCGAGATCTCGCAATGCTTCGCGCAGCGTTTCCGTGCGGCTCGGTCCGCCCAGCCAAGTCGGCGGTGGGCTCTCATATCCGCGAAGTCGTTTGTCTATGATGTCCGAAGCACCGTCCACCGACGCGTCTCGCCCGCTGCAATCAACGTCGAGCAGCTGCCAATCCGCGGCTCGCTCCTCCAGCGCGTTCACGACTCCGTCGAGGAATCGCTGACCGGCCAGCAGTGAGTAGTTCTCGTCGATCACCGTGTCGACCTGCCTCATTACGACGTCGCGCAACATCGATGCGCCCTCTCGTGCACGGCCAAGTGCGAAGGTGTGTCTCGCCACAAGGTCGGCGTGATACACCTCTTGCACCCTTTGGTGTGCTCCCGACTTGCGCTCGGACGTCGATTGCGTTTCTGCTTCACGCCTGCTCACCGCGACGGCGAAGTCGGAGAGCTCCTTATCAATTTGCCCGTTCATCCACTCGCGGCCGCCGCGCAACCAAGCGTCGCTCCGAGAGGCTTCGGCGGTGGTCCATCGCAAGGTCTGCTGTTCCAGCAGTCTTCGGGTTACGAGTTCGGCGAGTAGCCACGTCGGACGAGCCGCCCCTCCGAGCGCGAAGGAACGCAGCGTCGCCTTATTTTCGGGCCACGTCCGCTTGTCGCCGAGATTGTTAAGACGCTGCTGGTAGTCCGCAATACTCAGGTGAAGGTGAGCGCCCATCCCGAAGAGCGACGCGTAGAGCCAGTACGCGCTTATCATCGCAAGACCTTCCTGAACATCTCCTGACTGTTGACACGTAAAGACCATCTGCGCTCCTTTACTGCCTGGCGCCGATGGCCCAAGGAGGTAGACTGCCGAGGCTGGCGATTCGGCGCGAGCGGTCGGCCGTCTCCCATTTGGGTATTCACGCACGGTGTCCGACACAGACGCTGGGCGAAGGACGAGATCAGCAATGTCGATGAGAGCCGCAGCAACGTTCACGCCCAGCCCATCTGCGCCCTGAAGCGATTCGGGCGGGAGCGTCAAGAGGACTACGACGGTGGGTGCATTCCCATTGACATGCATCGAGGCCGCCATGTGCGCGAGATCGACGATGCTCCCAGACGCGGTACCTCCCGTCGCGGAACCTATGATGTAGTACTGATGTTCTGTGTGCCGTATGTAATGACCGCTTCCGGGTCGAGTCGGGTCCGGTTCCTCGGGCAATACGGGCACACCAAGCTTTGCTGAGAGCATCGCGGCCGCCGCATTACGCTTTGCGAGCGCATACGGATGCTTTCCGTCCTCGTCCGCACGATTGGAGAAGATTGACTGCGGCAAATGGCTCCAGAGGCACATGCGTCCGACCGCTCGGACATTGCCGGCACCCTTCGACGCATCGATGCGCTGCACACGCTGACGAGCGGAGGCGCTGAACCATTGCTCGATCCCATGATCCTTCAGCGTGTGCCATGTGACGTCGATTGGGGCCTGAAGGTTTATCGGGCGCGCCTCGATGGCACTGGAGAAGTGTTCCGCCACCAGACTGTCCTTCGCGGTGTCGAGCGCGACAAGTCTGATGAACGGCGGCACTTCGCTGCCAAATTCTTGGTAGAGAAGCCTCGACAGCCACGAAATGGTTCGGCACCCAGATGTGCCTAATCCGATGATCGTCGTCGGGACGAAAGTAGCCATGACAATTCCAGCGAGAGGTGACGACTAGCCGTGAGCGCGCCCGTGCGGCGCGCGCCACTTTGCCGGAGTCAGAAGAACGGCTACGGTGAGCGCGAATACGACCAATGAAATGTGAACTGCGACTGCACCCCACGACGTCTGTCCCCGAAAATACCAACCGGCGATAAGCATCGTACCCAGAAAGAGCGCATAGACCAACAGCGACCAAGCGAGTGCAAGGCGAAAACGCTCCGCGGGGTAGTATGCACGCAGGCCGGACAGGGCGAGCTGTCCAATCCAAAGCCCAGCAATCACGAATACGAAGAACGTCGCCGCAAGCCACTTCACGCGCGCAATCCACTCAACCTGGTTGGGTGCACCCAAGCTGGTCCAAAGCTCCCACAAGACGTCCATTGATCGCCCTCTCCGGTCCTTTAGTGTTGGGTGTAAGCTGCAAAGATCGCGCTAGCCGCCCCCGGATGCGCGGAGGCGTCGCCGTCGAAGGATCCACACGGCGGCGGCGACAACGGCGGCGAACGCTGCCACGATCACCGCAGTCGCGAGTCCGCCAGTACCCACGCCCGTCATCGTGAGAACGCGACTGGCAGTTGCAATCGGCTGCAGAGAGGCACTTCGAGCGGTGACGGTCCACCGGAAGTCCCCGCTCGCCAGGTCTTTCACGAGCGCCCGAGGTACTGCAACTGTGATTCGACGCTGGTCGCGGCTCGAGTTCTGACGCACCAGCTCCAACAAGTACGTGCTCGCGCCAGCGACCGGTTCCCACTCGAACCGGACGCTCCCATCAGCATTTCGTTGGACCGATGAGCCTGGGCGAAGTAGCCGGATGTCGCGGCGGACAGGTGGGAGCGCGACTGTGACACTAGGCGGGCAGCCTCCACGAACCCCCCGTGAACGCCCTATGAGTCGCACGACTCTGATTTCGATGGCGGTGTTGTCGTGCAATTGCGCCGACACGGTTCGGCCAGCATCACGCAAGCCGAGGGATCCAGTTTCGAATCGAACGGTAAGCTTTCGCTGCGAATCATTGAGCGACGCGTCCTGTTCATAGTCCGACAGCACCACCAAGTAGCCAGAATCTACGCTGTCAGCGTAGAGTGCTTCGGCCGCAGAGCTTTGCGCGAGCCGAATGAACGTCTTGTCGTCGTTGAAGCGTGTCCTCGCGGGGAAGACAGTTGAGAATCGACGCGCTCGATCATCGCTACTTTGGGCGCTCTCGAGCTTGATGTCGAGGAATGGTGTTGCCTTCGAAACCTCCCCGAAAGGAAGTACCGCGAATCGACTGGCACCCAAAGCACCGATCGAATCGAGTGTCGAAGAATCTCCATCCATTGTCCAGTCGCCGCGCCATTGACGGGATCCGCTGAGGAGACCTCCTCCCGCTTCTCGCAGTTTTTCGTACCATCCCTCCCGGCGCTTCGCCACGCTACCTGATACGTCTATCAAGACAACGACTCCTTCGCGCGTTGACCTGCATGATGTAGCAGATTGCGCCGCCGCGCTCTCGCAGAAGGTCGTCGTGAGTACGCAGGTCAGCGCTCTCGAAAAGTGAAGGAGGCGCCGCCGTACGCGCTGTGCATTGCTCGTAGCGACCGCTGCTCGATGCAAGATAGCAACTTCAGATTTGGTCCACTTTGCTCGCAAGTCTCGCATCCCAGCCCACTCCAGTTTGGCGAAGCACGGTCGCGACAGGTTTGTAGTTCGAGGCTGCAGCGCGACTGCAGTCGTGTCTGCCGAGCCGAAGCCGCAAAATGTGCGATACGGTACAGAGCGGCGTCAATCAGTCGCCGTCAAGTAGCCTACAGTGAGTTTCCCGCGTTTCGAGCCACAGCGGAGCTTAGGAGTTGTTAAAGAATTACATGGACTTTTGCAGTATGCGGTGTTACACTTGATGCATGGAAGCAGACGGGTTGATCACGGCACGGTACGTCGCGCTCGAAGGCGTGCTCGATGAGCGGCAGCGGCGGCTGTATGCGGCGGTGGAAGCCAAAGTGCTCGGGCATGGTGGCGTCAAGCGGGTACATGACGCGACCGGCGTCGCGCGCGGATCGATCCTGGCCGGGCTGAAAGAACTGGGACACGGGATCGAGGCGCTCGCGGGTGCGCCTCGTCGCGTCAGGCGAGCGGGAGCCGGCCGCAAGAAGCTGATCGAGCACGACCCCGGGGTGCGAGAGGCGCTGGAGCGGCTCCTCGAGCCGGTGACGCGCGGCGACCCGGAATCGCCGTTGCGCTGGACCTGCAAGAGTTTGATGCAACTGTCGCGTGAACTGGGCGCCTGCGGACACCCGATCAGTCACGTGTCGGTCGGTGCCGTGCTGAAGGAGCTCGGGTATAGCCTGCAGGGCAACCGCAAGAAACCGGAAGGGGCCAGCCACCCGGATCGCAATGCCCAGTTCGAAGTGATCAACGAGAAGGTCGAGACGGCCTTGCGCGCTGGACAGCCGGTGATTTCGGTCGATACGAAAAAGAAGGAACTGGTCGGGCCGTACAAGAACGGCGGGAAGGAGTGGCGCCCCTGCGGGCACCCCGAGGCCGTCAGGGTGCACGACTTCGTGGACCCCGCACTGGGTCGGGCCAATCCCTATGGTGTCTACGACGTGGGCAGCAACAGCGCGTGGGTCGGCGTGGGCACGGATCACGATACCGCAAGCTTTGCCGTGGCCACCGTCCGGCGCTGGTGGTTTGCAATGGGGCAGGCGCGTTACCCCGACGCCAAGGCGTTGCTGATCACGGCGGACGGGGGAGGAAGCAACGGCTCACGGGTTCGGCTGTGGAAACTGGAGTTGCAGCGACTCGCCGACGAACTCGCCATCCCGATCCGGGTCAGCCATTTCCCGCCGGGGACAAGCAAGTGGAACAAGATCGAGCATCGGCTGTTCTCGTACATCAGCCTCAACTGGCGTGGGCAGCCCTTGGTCAGTCATGCGGTCATCGTCAACCTGATTGCGGCGACGACCACGCGCACCGGCCTGCAGGTACGAGCGCAACCGGATACCGATCCGTACCCGAAAGGCATCAAGGTCTCCGACGACGACTTCGCATCCATACGCCTGGCTCGTGACGACTTTCATGGCGAATGGAATTACACCATTGCACCACACACGACATAAACGTACATGTTATTCTTTTATGATGCCTAAGCGGTTGAGAGGCCGACAGTTGCGGTTGGCGTGGCGTATAAACTAACCGCTACGTCGGGACCCCGAGTGCGGCGATGAAGCGGGTGTGGAGTGGTGCATGTGTTTCGAGTTGGTGCGTTACGCGGGTCCGGCCGGACCCGCTCGGTGCCAAAGTAAGCGCGTCTGGCACAGCCTCAAACTCCTTCAGAGTCAGCGCGTCCCCAGACACCAGTTCGCTAGATCGACACTTGCGAGGGAGCGGTGCCTTCTTCACCGCCAAAAAGGGTCGTGGGCGGTGGTTGGGGCTGGCCGTGGCAGCCAGTTGCTCTACGTGCAAGGGCATCAGTGACGTTTCCGAAGATATTCAGAAACTCAGCGTCCCGTGCACCCTCGTGTCACTGGGGACTATCAGAATGGAGTTTCTCTGCAACTGCACCGCAAAGCGACCATATCTCACGAACTTGGCTGTCGGTACCGTCGCGTCAGCGGTTTCATGAATGACCTACTGGAGGTGTGAAACGTCCACAGTAGGGAAAGTCGAATCGACACGCGCCGAAATCGCAGGCTGTGCCCCTCGCGAAGGTAGCGATTCGGTGTCACGTTTGCCGCGAGGAGTATGCTCCTTCCCTGCCACACTCCACGCGGCACCTCGGCGTGCATGTCGCGCGGCGCCCGACCCCACATCACCGTTTCGGAGGATTCGTGCTCTTTCCACGACTCGCGGTCGCCCTCGCAGGGTGCCTGTGCTGCGCGTGTACCCTCAACGCACAGTCGCTTCCGTCACTGACGTCGCTGCAGCTATCGGCGCCCATCGATTCGGGACGCGTCTCGCAAGGCTATTCCTTGAAACGGACCGCACCGCCCTTCTTCAGGGCGTCTGCGGTTGCCGTGGGGGTCTCGGCCGTCGTCTCCATGGCCGACGGTCCCCTGATGCAGGAAATTGCGAAGCTGCGGGCACCGGCTGGAGGTCTACGACAGGCCTCGGCATTCTGCGCGGCGTTAGGTGGAATTGTTCCAGTGTCGTTAGGTGCGGCGCTGTGGGCTGGTGGTGCGCTGACCAAGAACGACTTCGCCGAACGAATCGGCTTCGAGTCCACGCAGGCCGTGATGCTGAGCGGCGTCATCACGATCGGTGTGAAGGGACTCATTGGCCGGTCGCGTCCCAATAGCTCCGATGACGCGGATGACTTTTCGCCAGGTCGCGGTTTC
>Ga0163144_10012478_pt1 | contig 17842 bp, 18 predicted proteins | sample OliLak19BULKMAT1_FD_123175 | JGI IMG/M metagenome (GOLD analysis project Ga0163144, IMG submission 123175) | Freshwater microbial mat bacterial communities from Lake Vanda, McMurdo Dry Valleys, Antarctica - Oligotrophic Lake LV.19.BULKMAT1 | ecosystem: Environmental > Aquatic > Freshwater >...
CCAGATGTGCCGCAACGAACAGCCCGATTCGCACACCCGCCACGGACGCCACCGGGAACGAGGTCATGAGGATGCCCATGGCGCGACCGCAGCGCTCGAACGGGATGGTTTCGCCAACAATGGTGTGCGATAACGTCGGCAGAACCCCGCCAAAGACACCGGCTGCAACCCGGGCCGCCATCAGGCTCTCATAGGACCAGGCCAGACCGCAGGCCAGGGTGGCCACGCCAAACAAGGCGTACCGCACCAGCAACAGGCGCTTGCGCCCGAATCGGTCGATGTAGGTGGAGGCCAGCAGTCCGGAGACACTGCGAGCGTGTAAGCCGATAGCAGCAGCGCAAACTGCACGTCCTAGAGGTGGAACAGGGCGGTGAACTGCGGCCCCAGTGGCATCATGAACATGAAGTCCAGGATGTTGGTAAACGGGATTCCTGCAAGGGTGATCAGCAGCGACAACTCACGTTTCGATGTCAGGGTTTGGGGCATCGTTCCTTTGGGGGTATTGCAATAGACTCCAATAGTGTGTTGAACTTCTCTTGGGGAGGCGCGTTTGAGTCGAAATCGGGATGACGGGCCCGCCAGGGGCGCACAGCGCGGGCTGTGCGCCCGCGCAAGCCGCTTGGTCGGTCAAGCGCCCGATTTCGGCCAAACCCGAATGGGACGTGGCTCTGCGGGCGACCCGCGGCGTTGCGAAACCAGCCAAGGCGTCCAGCCTTGTCCTGGGTTTCGCGCCTTGCGGCCCATCGGCGCAAAGTCACGTCGCGGCCCGGCGGAGAAATTCAACCGACCGGAAGTTCTTGCATGAGCCTCGATACCATCATCCACTCCGGCATGCGCCAGTTTGGGCGACCGACGGTTGGGCTGGTGCTGATGGGTGGGGGCGCGCGTACCGCCTACCAGGTCGGTGTGTTGCGTGCGCTCGGGGCGATGCTGCAGGCGCATCCGGGCGCGTCGCGCGGCTTTCCATTTCAGGTGCTGGTTGGCACCTCCGCCGGTGCGATCAATGCTGCATTTCTGGCCGGCCGGGCAACCACTGGGTTGCGCGCCTTCGAGCAGCTGGCCGAGTTCTGGAGCCGGCTGCGGTCGATGGATGTGTACCGCTTGAATGTTCCGCCGTGGGTGCGCTTTAGCCGCTTTGCCGTGGCGCTCGTTTTGTCCCGCAATGCGCGCGCCAATGGCGCCATGCTCGACAACAGCCCGTTGCTGGAGATATTGCGCGAAGGGATTCTGGTCGACGGAGTGGAAGAGGCGTTGCGCTCAAACACCATTGATGCACTGGCTGTCACCGGCTCGAGTTACACCAGTGGCGTGCACTGGACCTTTTGCCAGACTGCCAGCCGGGCCGAGTTCCAGGGTTGGGCGCGCCCAGGGCGACGTTCCGAGTACCACCGGGTGACGGTCGAGCACCTGATGGCATCGAGCGCCCTTCCGTTTCTGTTTCCCGCCACACCGCTGACGGTGGACGGACGCACCGAGCATTTTGGCGACGGATCGATGCGCCAGGTCACGCCGCTGTCTCCTGCCATGCACTTGGGAGCCCGCAAGATCCTTGTGGTTGGTGTCGGGCAACCCGAGCGCCCGGGCCTGGTAGAGGGGCAGTCCGCCAGTCCGGTCAGGGGGCCGACACTGGGCAGCATGGCTGGCCATGTGATGGCCAGCGTATTTCACGACACCTTGCAGGCCGATGTGGAGCAGACTCAGCGTGTGACGCAGACCATCAATCGCCTGCCGCGCGAGGCCGCCGCAGCCATGCCCTACAAGGCGATCGACGTGCTCGCCATTGCGCCGACCCGCTCCCTGGATGCGCTGGCGCAGCAATTCACCGGCGAACTTCCCTCATCCATCCGCGACGCGTTGGGAGGCCTTGGTGTGCTCAAGGGAAGCGGCGGCACGCTGGCCAGTTACCTGCTGTTTGAACCGGGTTTTGTGCAATCGCTGATCGCCCTGGGTGAAAGTGACGCACGCAGTCTGAAGGCCGAGCTGCTGGAAATGATCCTGGGGTCATGAGCGCCGCCGGGCCGCTCCGGAGCGCTCAGCGCCGCAGTCCGCAGGACGGAGGGTAGTCCAGCAAGCCAGGTCGGCGGGGCCGCCCGATGCGATAATTTGGTGGCCCCATGCTCAACATCTTCACGCTCGCCAATGGCCGCCTGTTTCAGGAGGAGATCGAGTCGCTGGAGGAGTTGTCGCGGTTCCAGCCGATCTGGGTGGACCTGGAGTCTCCGACGCCCGATGAGAAGCGCTGGGTCAAGCAGTATTTTGGACTGTCCATACCAGACGACGCGATGGACGAGGATATCGAGGAGTCGGCGCGTTTTTATTCCGAGGACAACGGGGACCTGCATATTCGCAGCGACTTTTTGATCGCCGACGATGACGACCCGCGCACGGTGCGGGTGGCTTTCATCCTCAACCTGGTGAATGACGAATTGCGCAGCAAGGGCGTGTTGTTCTCCATCCACGATGAAGACGTGCCGGTATTCCGGCTGTTGCGCATGCGGGCGCGGCGCGCGCCCGGGCTGATCGAGGACGCCAGGGAAGTCCTGCTCAAGCTGTTCGATGCCGATGCCGAGTATTCGGCGGATACCCTTGAGGGCATATACGTGGAGTTGGAAAAAGTCAGCAGCAAGGTCTTGTCAGGCGACATGACCGACATGCTGGCGGGCGAGGTATTGGGTGCCATCGCGCGCCACGAGGACATGAACGGGCGCATTCGGCGCAACGTCATGGATACCCGGCGCGCGGTGAGTTTCATGATGCGCAGCAAGATGCTCAATGCGGAGCAGTTCGAGGAGGCGCGGCAGATTTTGCGCGACATCGATTCGCTGGATTCCCATACAGCCTTCCTGTTTGACAAGATCAACTTCCTGATGGATGCCACCGTCGGCTTCATCAATATCAACCAGAACAAGATCATCAAGATCTTTTCCGTGGCCAGCGTGGCGCTGTTGCCGCCGACCCTGATTGCGAGTCTGTACGGGATGAACTTCCGCTTCATGCCCGAGCTGAACTGGTCGCTCGGTTACCCGTATGCGCTGGCGCTGATGGCCGCCAGCGCCATCGTGCCAATGTGGTACTTCCGTCGGCGCGGTTGGCTCAAGTAGGGCTCGGCGGCTGCGGCAGCGCGCTCAGCAGGGTTTCCACGATGGCTGCGCTGTAGCCGCTCGCCACTTCGGCGATGAAGCGCTGAAAGTCCGTATGGGCAGCAGCGTCGGCCCGGTCCGAAATCACGCGAACCACCGCAAACGGAACCTGGTAGTCACTGCACACCTGGGCCACGGCGGCACCTTCCATCTCCACGGCCAGTGCATCGGGAAGCTCCGCGCGCAGGCGGTCGGACTCGGCGCTGGCGCAGACAAACCGGTCGCCACTGACGATCAGGCCGTGGTGCATTGCCGGGGTTCGAATCCGGAACTCCGCCATGGCGGCCTGCCCCAGCAGACGCGGCGCATCGGCGAGGACGGTGGCGCAGGCTCTGGCCAGGGCGCGGCGCAAGTTCGGGTCGGTGGTAAAACGCGAGCGGCCGTACAAGGGCACTTCGTGGCGGGCAAACAGTGGGGAAGCGTCCATGTCGTGCTGCAGCAATGTTTCGGCAATAACCAGGTCGCCCACCCGGACCCCATCCCCGAGTCCGCCAGCAGCGCCGGTGAACAGCAGCGCCCGGGCCCGGAAGCGCTCCAGCAATGCCGTCGTGGTGGTGGCTGCCGCCACCTTGCCGATGCGTGACAACACGGCCACCACTGAGTGCCCGTGCAGGTGACCGCACCAGTAGGCGCGCCCCGCAGCGCTGACGACTTGCGCGTCGGGCATTTGCGCCAGCACGGCGCGCAGTTCCTCTTCCATGGCAGCGACGATCCCGAACGGGCCGTTCGGTTCGGACTTTGTATTCACGGTCATCGGTGGGTGCATCAAGGCGCGCTGCGCCGCGAGCAGTCAAGCGTGGCGGCAATCTGCTGCGACAGGTTCATCGACGCTCGCTCTTTGCGTCCCTCCTCGCGCAAGTGATGCAGCCGCAGCGACTTCATGTTGAGCGACTGGCTGTGTTCCAGGTTGTCGTCGTAATGCCCAGACGCGTTCTTGGTGCTGCAGGGTAGGTCGATGAAGATGCATTGCACCTGCGCTCTACAGACGGGCGGGAGCGCCTTGGGCGCGTCAAGGTTGTCGCCTTGTACCAGCAGATTGCCGGTGGCGGCGCCGAACCGATGGCCTGCGGGAGGTGGCCGCAACACACGGGGGGCGCCGACGCTGCGGCACGGAAGGCAGCGCTGCGGTTGAGCCAGTCGAGGGTGGGCATGCGGCGATCCGGGTGAAGGTGCGGCGCTTGCCGTGGTCATGGCTGACGCAGCGGCAGAGTCGACCAGGGTGTCGGGCGCGTCGCGCTGAAACAGGTCCACGCAAGGCTGGTAGCGCCACTGCCGGTTGCAGCCGTAGCCGGTGAGTTCGCGCAGCCAGCCGCGCGCTTCGAAGTCGCTCACCAATCTGGCGGCAGTGGGTGCGGTGCAGCCGAGCCCCTGCGCTGCACGCCGGATGGACTGCGCAGGTTGCTGCATCAACTGCTCGAGCAGTGCCAACGCCTTTGCGTTGCGTGGCACGGGCGCGCGGTGGGTGTCGCGCATGGAGACGATATCTCTGGCGGTCTGTGCGGCGGCGCGGGCGGTGCTGCTGACGCCTCGCAGGAAAAAAGCGACCCACGGTACCCAATGGCCGTGCAGGCGGATGGCGGCAAGACGGTCGCAGTACGCGGCGCGGCGCGCTTTCAGGTACAGCCAGAGGTAGAACAGCGGTCGCGTCAACGCGCCATCTTCGCAAAGCATCAATGGGATCGGCAAGCGACCGACCCGGCCGTTGCCATCCGGAAAAGGGTGAATCGTTTCGAACTGGGCGTGGGCCGGTGCACAGCCGACCAGAAGAGGCACCTGGCCAAGGGCCTCGTGCAAAAAACGCTCCAGCGCTCCCAGCGCGGGCGTCACTGCGTGCGCTGATGGCGGGATGAAGGTGGCGTTGCGCAGCGTGCTGCCGCGCCCGCCAATCCAGTTTTGCGAGGTACGGAACTCACCCCGGGAGTTTTCTCCGCCACGCACGCCTTGCATCAACTCCTTGTGGATTTCCCGCAGCAGGCGCAACGAGAGCGGCAACCCCGGCGGGCGGGCCAAGCCGTGGTTCATTGCCTGCACGCAGTTGACGAATTCGGCCACGTCCTTCGGCGTGTTGTCGCGTGCGGCGCGTGCCTCAAAGGCCAGAACATCCTCCAGTGTGCTTTGCGTGCCCTCAATCTGCGATGACAACGCGGCTTCGTGGCGCACCTGCATGGCTACGAACAAGTCCGGGCTCGGCAACAGGGTGGCCAAGGCGTCGAGCCGCCCGATGTCGCGGTCGGCTACCGAGAGCGGCGTCTGCAACTCCCCGTCGCAGGTGAGTGGTGGGACGGGTGGCAGCGGCTCCGGCAGGAAAGCCTTGTAACCTGTGGGCTGCTGGATGTAACGGCCGGCCCGAAGCGGAAAGTCCACTTGGCTTGTCCCTTTCACAAGTGACCTGGAACGGCATTCTTGTGAAAGGAAAAGGCAAATTATTTTCTTGTACGGACAAGAGACGCAGCACAATGAAGCTGGCGAGACAAAACAAGCCTGACCCCAGCGGGGTAGTCCCTGGCTACTCAATCGCCTTGCCCATGTCCTCCACCACCTTCTTGGCGTCACCAAAAACCATCATGGTTTTGTCCATGTAGAACAGTTCGTTGTCCAGCCCGGCATACCCGGCGGCCATGGAGCGCTTGTTCACGATTACGGTCTTGGCCTTGTAGGCTTCCAGGATCGGCATACCGTAGATGGCGCTGCCCTTGACGTGCGCCGCCGGATTGACGACGTCGTTGGCCCCCAGGATGATGGCCACATCGGCCTGGCCGAATTCGCCATTGATGTCTTCCATCTCGAACACCTGGTCGTAGGGAACCTCTGCCTCGGCCAGCAGCACGTTCATGTGGCCCGGCATACGTCCAGCCACCGGGTGGATGGCGTATTTCACGGTGATGCCCCTGGCGGTCAACTTGGCGGCGAGTTCTTTCACCGCGTGCTGCGCGCGCGCCACCGCCAGCCCATAGCCAGGAACAATCACGACCGTCTCTGCGTTGCTCAATACAAACGCTGCGTCGTCCGCACTGCCGCTCTTGACCGGACGCTGCACTGCGCTGCCGGTGGCCACGACCGCGTCGCCGCCGAATCCGCCCAGGATCACGTTGAAGAAAGAGCGGTTCATCGCCTTGCACATGATGTAGCTCAGGATCGCACCCGACGAGCCGACCAGTGAGCCGGCAATGATCAGCATGGCGTTGTTCAGGCTGAATCCAATGCCCGCCGCCGCCCAGCCGGAGTAGCTGTTGAGCATCGACACCACCACCGGCATGTCGGCGCCACCGATCGGGATGATGATGGTCACGCCCAGCACAAAACTCAGGGCCAGCATGGCGAAAAATGCCGGCCAGTTCTCGGTGAAAGTGAACACCAGGCCAAAACCGATGGCTGCCAGACCGAGCGCCAAGTTGATCATGTGCTGCCCGGCGAACGTGACCGGTGCACCCTGGAACAGGCGGAACTTGTAAGTGCCCGAGAGTTTTCCGAAGGCGATGACGGACCCGCTGAAGGTGATCGCGCCGATGGCCGCTCCCAGGAACAGCTCGAAGCGGTTGCCGGTGGGGATTGCCTGCCCCTTGGCGACGATCTGGAACGCATGCGGTTCGGCGACTGCGGCAACCGCGATGAACACCGCTGCCAGACCGATCATGCTGTGGAAGAAAGCCACCAACTCCGGCATCTTCGTCATCTCGACGGTCTTCGCGCGCCACGCACCGTAGGCGCCACCGACCAGCAGCCCGAGCAGGATCCACGCCATGCCGATGCCGATCCCACCTGCGATCTTGGCGATCAGCGCCGCCGTGGTGACCGCAGCAATCGCCATGCCGATCATGCCAAACAGGTTGCCGCGGATCGACGTGGTCGGGTGCGACAGGCCCTTGAGCGCCTGGATGAAGCAGACCGAGGCGACCAGATACAGGATGGTGACCAGGTTCATGCTCATTTGGAGTCACTCCCCAGGGCGGGGGCAGGCTTTTTGTCCTTTTTCCTGAACATCTCCAACATGCGCCGCGTCACCAGAAAACCGCCAAACACGTTCACTGCGGCCAACGCCACCGCCAGCACTCCCATGGTCTTGCCCAGCGTGGTTTCGGTCAGGGCTGCGGCAAGCATGGCGCCGACGATGACGATGGCCGAAATCGCGTTCGTGACCGCCATCAGCGGGGTGTGCAGCGCCGGAGTGACCGTCCACACCACGTGGTAACCCACGTAAATGGCGAGCACGAAGATGATCAGGTTGGTGATGGTGGGGGAAACAATGTCCACGGGGTGCTCCTGTTGTGCTGTTCGTCGTGCTGTTTATTTGCGTTTGACTTCGCCGCCCTGGCTCATCAGACAGGCCGCCACGATGTCGTCGTTCATGTCGACCTGCAGCGCGCCGTCCTTGTTGATGATCAGCTTGAGGAAGTCCAGCACATTGCGCGCGTACAGCGCGGACGCGTCGGCCGCCACCAGCGCTGGCAGGTTGGTCTCGCCAATGATCGTCACGCCGTGCCTGACGACCGTCTTGTCGGCTTCCGAGAGCTGGCAATTGCCGCCGCCATTGGGGCCTTTGCCGGCAGCGATATCGACGATCACCGATCCGGGTTTCATGCTGCGCACCATCTCCTGCGTCACAAGTGTGGGCGCCGGGCGTCCCGGTATGAGGGCGGTGGAGATGACGATGTCGGCTTGGGCGACGCGTTTGGCGACTTCGGCTTTCTGCCGCTCGAGCCAACTCTGCGGCATCGGTTTGGCGTAACCGCCCACGCCGACGGCGGCCTCCTTTTCTTCCGGCGTGTCGTACGACACGTCGATGAATTTCCCGCCCAGTGACTCCACCTGCTCCTTCACGCTGGGGCGCACGTCGGATGCCTCGATCACCGCACCCAGGCGCTTGGCCGTGGCGATGGCCTGCAAGCCGGCCACGCCGACGCCCAGAATCACCACGCGCGCCGCCTTCACGGTGCCCGCTGCCGTCATCAGCATCGGGAAGAAGCGCTGGTAGCGGTCGGCCGCAACCAGCACCGCCTTGTACCCGGCAATATTGGCCTGTGAGGACAACACGTCCATGCTCTGGGCGCGGGTGGTGCGTGGTGCGGCTTCGAGCGCGAAGCTGGTCAGGCCGGCTGCGGCCAGGCGTTGCAGCCCTTCGGCGTCGAACGGGTTGAGCATGCCCACCAGAAAGCAGCCCGCCTTCATGGATGCCAACTCCGCAGCCGAGGGACTGCGCACCTTGAGCACCAGCTCGCAGCCCAGTGCGCCGGGGGCATCGGTGATTTCGGCACCTGCTGCCTGGTAAGCGGCATCCGTCACGCTGGCGGCAATCCCCGCACCGGCCTGGATGCGCAGCGAGTGCCCGGATGCCGTGAGTTTCTTGGCAGTCTCCGGCGTGACGGCTACCCGCGTTTCGCCGACGCCGGTTTCTGTCGGAATACCAATCAGCATGGGGCTGCTCCTCTTGTTGTAACAGGCAGTTGCAAACTGGCGTGAAGCTTACATTAGTTTGTCTTGCCTGCCCGAACGCGGACCCAACCCCAAACCCGACAGCCCCCAGCATAATTGGCGATGCATGCGCGCTGGAAGCCCAACGTGACCGTCGCCTCCGTGGTCGAGCGACAGGGGAAGTTTCTGTTGGTGGAGGAGCACACCGCCGACGGGCTGCGCCTGAACAACCCGGCCGGCCACCTCGACCCGGGTGAATCGCTGGTGGAGGCCTGCATACGCGAGACCCGGGAAGAAACCGCGTACTGTTTTCAGCCTTCGGCGCTGGTTGGGGTCTATCTGTCGCGCGCCTCGGGCGCGACGCGGGCCGATGGCAAGTCGACCTCCATTACCTATCTGCGGTTTGCGTTTTGCGGCGAGTTGGGCGAATTTTTGCCCGGGCACCGGCTCGACCATGGCATTGTTCGCACATTGTGGCTAAGTGCCGACGAGATTCGCGCGAGTACAGCGCGCCACCGTACTCCGGCCTTGCTGCAATGCATTGAGGACTATCTGGCCGGTGCGCGGTATCCGCTGGATATGTTGCACACCGACATGGCTGCCGAGCCTATTTGAGAGGCTTGGCTTAGACCAACGGGCGTAACGCCTGCGCTGTTTCGCGCAGTACATTGAGCACCCGCGCCACGGCTGACTCGCCCGATTCCTGGCCCATCGGCATCGACACGTTCAAGGCCCCGACCAGTTGCCCGCGATTGTCGCGCAGCGGCACGGCGACGCCACGGATATTGAGCTGAAGCTGCTGCTCGGACAAGGCCCAGCCCTGGACCCGGATGCGTGCCAGCGCCGCGCGCAAGACCACCTTGTCGGTAATTGTGTGGCTGGTGAAGGTGCGCAAGGTAGTGCTTTGCAACCACTCTTCTGAACTCGGTGACTCGCGCAACTCCAGCATCAGCATGCCGGCTGCGGTGACATTCGCCGACACGCGCGCGCCCAACACAAAGCCGGTGTTCATGACGCGGTTCGGGCCGTTGCGCGCGACGTAGACCACATCATCACCATCGAGCGCGCTCAGGTAGGCGATTTCCTGCGTGCCGGCGGTGATGCGCTGCAGAAAGGGTTGCACGATGCGCGCCAGCCGCGATGATTCGATGAAAGCCTGCCCCAGGCGCAGCACACGTGGGGTAAGCCAGAACAGCTTGCCGTCACTTGCCACGTAACCGAGATGCACCAGTGTCAGCAAGTGGCGCCGGGCGGCGGTGCGCGTCATGCCAACCTGCTCGCCCATCTGGGCGGCCGTTATGCGCGGCTGGGTGTCGCCGAACTTTTCCAGGATGGCCAGGCCCTTCTCCAGCCCTGCAATCCAGTCCCGCCGCTGTAGCGTCCTCGTGGAATCAGGGCCCATCAGCGTCGGCAGTAGTTTGGCAACGGACATGGTCTGCGTAATACCCTTGTTTCGTTCGATGAGCGCACAAAAATGATCGCTTGTCGAACGAATAGACGTGTTTCTGCTTGGATTGTGCCATGAGATCTTCTAAATTGCCGCCTATCGTAACGAGAAGTTCGATAAACGTACTTAAAGGGTCCCCGTGCAATCCCGCATTGAGGCCCATGCGGTTGCACAACATAATCAGTTCGCCCTTTTGCGCGACCAAACTACTTTGGAGACAAACATGACAAAACGACTTACCCTGAAACTATTGGCCACCAGCGCGCTGTTTTTTGGCGCTGGCACTGGTTTTGCCCAGGATGTGATCAAGATCGCCAATATCGTCGAGTTGTCGGGTAGCGGGGCTACGGCCGGCACCAACTTCAAGAATGGCATTGAGCTGGCGGTCAAGGAAATCAATGCCTCGGGCGGCATCCTCGGCAAGAGGATCCAGACCACGACGTTGGACACCCAGACCAATCCGGGCGTCGCCAAGGGTCTGACACAGAAAGCCGTTGACGATGGCGTGTTTGCCATCTTTGGCCCGGTTTTCTCCGGTTCCATCATGGTGAGCATGGCCGAATCGCAAAAGGCGCAGGTGCCCAACTTCACCGGCGGCGAGGCGGCCAGTATCACGGCCCAAGGCAACCCGTATGTGTTTCGTACGAGTTTTGGCCAATCGACGAGTTTCCCCAAGGTGGCGCGCTACATCAACGCCAAGGCCAAGACGCTGGCGGTGATCTACGTGAACAACGACTTCGGCAAGGGCGGGCGCGACGCCATCACGAAGTTGATGGACGGTAGCGCGACCAAGATCGTTGCCGATATTTCCACCGACGCTGGCCAGGTGGACTTCTCCGCCGCCGTCCTCAAAGCCAAGCAGAGCAATGCCGACGCGGTATTTGTCTACACCAATGAAGAAGAGTCGGCACGTGCGCTGCGCGAATTCCGCAAGCAGGGCTGGAACAAACCCATCATTGGCGAGACCACGCTGACCGGCCAGAAGGTGATCGAGCTCGCCGGGGACGCCGCCAATGGCGCCCTGGCCCACGTCGGCCTGACGGTCGACGCGCCGCAGTTCAAGGCCTTTGGTACCAAATACCAGCAGGAATACAAGGCGGTGTCGGACCATAACGGCATCAAAGGCTACACCGGTGTCTACATCATGAAGGCGGCGATTGAAAAAGCCGGCAAACTGGACCGGGTAGCCGTGGCCGCGGCACTGAAGAACGTCAGCTTCAGCGTCAAGCAGCATCCCGGCATCCTGCTCGACGTGAGCTTCGACGACAAGGGCGACATGGACCGTGAGAGCTTCATGGTCGAAGTCAAGGGCGGGCGCCAGATCGTCATCGACACCCTGGCTGCGCTGGGCAAAAAGTAACTCCAAGCAAATCCTTGCCTGATGCCGGCCCCTGCCGCGCGTCAGCTGACGCGCGGCCAGATTGGCAGACAATTCCATGACCGACTTCCTGCAACTGTTTTTCAGTGGTCTGGCCACGGGCTCGATTTACGCGCTGGCGGCCCTCGGCTTTACGCTGCTGTGGCAGGCCAGCGGCACCATCAACTTCGCCCAGGGCGAGTTCGTGATGCTGCCGGCTTTCATGATGCTGGCCTTCCTTTCGGCCGGCCTGCCGCTATTGGCGAGTTTCCTGGCGGCCTGCGTGGCGGCCAGCTTCCTGCTCGGGTGGGCATTCAAGCGTGGCGTCGTCGATCCGCTCTTCAAGTACGGCATGATGCCCATCGTGGTGGCCACCATCGGCCTCTCCATTGCCATGCGCAGTGGCGTGCGCGCCGGTTACAGCGCCGAAGCCTATCCTTTTCCCAGCCTGTTTGCCGACAAGCTGTTCAATATTGCCGGGGTTACGATCACGCTGTCGGATGTCGGCACCTTCGTGTTTGCCATGGCGCTGGTACTGTGCACGCAGGCCTTCCTGGCGCGCACCGTCACCGGCCGGGCCATGCAGGCGGTGGCGCAAAACACCGAGAGTGCCTCGGTGCTGGGCATCAACGTGCCGCGCATGATTTTCTACACCTTCGCCATCAACGCGGTGCTGGCGGTGGCGGCCGCCCTGCTGGTGACGCCGACTTACCTGGCCAAGTTCGACATGGGCGAGTCACTCGGCACCAAAGCTTTTTTCGCCGCCATCATCGGCGGTTTCAATAACTCGCGTGGAGCCCTTCTCGGGGGCCTATTGGTCGGCGTCAGTGAAAACCTGGCCGCCGCCTACATCTCGCCGGCCTACAAGGACGCTGTCGCCCTGATCATTTTCATGGTGGTGATCCTGTTCAAGCCGCAGGGTTTGCTCGGTCGAAAAGAGGAGCGCAAGGTATGAAAAAGTCGACCTTCGCGCTGCTGGCAGGCGCCGCTGTGCTGCTGATAGCACCGCAGTTCCTCAAGAACTACGGCATCTACCTCCTCAGCTATTGGCTGGTGTTCGTCATTGCCACCATGGGCTTGAACCTGACGGTTGGATACGCTGGCCAGAAGTCGCTCGGGCATGCGGCGTTCTTCGGCATCGGCGCTTATACAGTGGCGATCCTGATGAAGGCCGGCATCAGTTTCTGGCTCGGCTTGCCGGCCGCAGCGCTGATCTGCTTCGTTGTGGGTGTGCTGCTCGGCTTTCCTGCATTGCGCGTGCAGACCATTTACCTGGCCTTTGCAACGCTGGGTTTCAACACCGCCATCTGGCTGGTGATGCGCAATGAGGAGTGGCTGACCGGTGGCACCTTTGGTATCAACAACATCGCCCGCCCCAAGTTGCCCGGGCTCAACCTGGACTCCAATCTGGGCTATTACTATTTCGTGCTTGCACTCACGGCGCTTCTGGCTGCGCTTTTGTGGGGTCTGTTGCGCAGCCCCTGGGGCAAGGCCTTTACCGCCTTGCGCGACAACCCGATCCGGGCGGAAAGCCTGGGTGTCGACATCCGCAGTTACACCCTGCTGAGTTTTGCGATTGGCGCGGCCTACGCGGGAATCGCCGGCGCACTGTTCGCCAGCCTGGTGCAGTTCATCGATCCCGCGCCGTTCACGGTGGGGGCGTCGATCATGATGTACCTGATGGTGGTGGTGGGCGGGCCGGGCTATTTCTTCGGGCCGATGGTGGGTGCTGCCGTGGGCGTGATCCTGCCCGAGTGGCTGCGTTTTGCGCAGGCCTGGTACCTGTTCGTGTTCGGCTCGGCCGTGGTGCTGTTGATGATCTGGTTGCCCGGCGGCCTGCTTAGCATCCCGGACCGCGTCCGCGCGCGCTGGCATGCCCGTGAGGCTTCGGCGGCGCGGATTGCGGCCGCCAACCAGGCCACGGGTGCATGATGGCCAGCGCGCTCCTGAAGGTCAGCAACCTCAAGAAAGCCTACGGTGCCATTCAGGCGGTGGACGGAGTGAGTTTCGAGGTCCAGCCGGGCGAAATCTTCGGGGTGATCGGCCCGAACGGCTCCGGCAAGACCACCTTGTTCAACAGTATGCTGGGGCAGATCACACCGGACGAGGGACGTATCGAACTCAACGGCGAAGACGTCACCTCGCTCGGCCCGCTGGAGCTGAACCGGCGCGGTGTCGGGCGCACCTTCCAGACGCTGCAGGTGTTTGGCAAGATGACGGTGCGCGACAACCTGATCGTGGCCGCACAGGAGCATTCAGGAACCATGTTCAGCCGCATGTTCGCGCCCTCTGACTCGGGCTTGGGCGCACGCGCCGACGCACTGATTGACCAGTTCCACATCCGCCATGTCGCCGACAAGAAAGCCGGCGAGCTGAGTTACGGGCAGCAAAAACTCGTGGACATAGCCATGGCTTTCATGAGCGAGCCGGCGCTGGTGCTGCTCGATGAGCCTTGCGCCGGCGTCAATCCGAGCCTGGTCGGCGGGATTTCCACGCTGCTCAAGGAGTTGAACCGCAATCCGAAAATCGGCAGCAAGAGTTCGTTCGTGGTGATTGAGCACAACATGGATTTCGTGATGGACCTGTGCCACCGCATCATGGTGATGGTTGAAGGTCAGGTGATGGCCATAGGCACGCCGACCGAAATCCGCGGCAACAAACAGGTGCTCGACGCCTACCTGGGTGCATGAGCATGGTCGGCGCCGATATCTGCATCGAATTCGACGACGTGGTCGCAGGTTACAAGGATTTCATGATCCTCAACAACCTGAGCTTCCAGGCGCGCCGCGGTTCCATCACCTTGCTGCTTGGGCCCAATGGCGCCGGCAAGTCGACCGTTCTCAAGACCCTGTTCGGCCTGCTCACGCCGCGCCAGGGGCGCGTGCTGCTCGACGGGCAAGAGGTGGGAGGATCGAGCCAGAAGGCGTTGCTGGCCAAGGGCATTGCTTTTGTTCCGCAAGGACGCAACCTTTTTGGCCAATTGACAGTGCTCCAGAACCTGGAGCTGGGCGGCATCACGCTGGGCATGAAGACCACACACGAGCGGATTCCCGAGGTATTGGAGTTTTTCCCGAGCGTCAAGCAGCGCATGCAGAGCCAGGCGTCGGCGCTTTCGGGCGGCGAACAGAAGCAACTGGAAATCGGGCGCGCCTTGCTATTGCGCCCCAAGGTGCTGCTGATCGACGAGCCGTCCATCGGCTTGTCGCCCATCCTGGTGCAGGTTGTCTTCAAGCTGCTGCGCCGGCTGGCTGACCAGGGAACCACGGTGCTGATGGTGGAGCAGAATGTGAAAAGCGCGCTGAAGGTTTCGGACGACGCGATAGCACTGGAGTCGGGCCGCCTGGTGTTGCACAAGGCGGCGGCCGAGTTGCTCGCCGACCCGAACATCGAACGGCTGTTTCTGGGTGGACAAGCGCCAGCCGCTGCGGCCATACCGTAAGGGTTTTTCGCCATGAGTGATATGCTGGTCAAGGATGAAGACGCGCGTGAGCCGCTGCAGGCATCGTTCTCGGACGCGTCCAATCCGATCGGGCTGGACGGTATCGAGTTCATCGAATTTGCAACGTCCAAGCTGCAGGCTCTGGGCCAGGTGCTGGAAATGGCCGGGTTCAAGCCGGTGGCGAGGCACCGTTCGCGCGAAGTGCTGTTGTACCGGCAGGGCGACCTGAACGTCGTGGTGAACGGACATCCTGCCGATGCAAGGGGTGCCGCGCACGGCACAGATGCACCTGCAATTGCAGCAGTGGCATTGCGGGTGCGCGACGCGCGCGCCGCGTATGCCTATGTGCGCGAGCGAGGTGCATGGGAGGTCCCGCCGCGCGCCGAGGTAATGGAGCTGAACATCCCGGCGATCCATGGTGCGGGTGGCAGCCGCATCTATTTCGTCGACCGTTACCGGGAGTTTTCTATCTACGACGTGGACTTCGTTCCGATTCCGACGGTGGAGCAGCGCCCGCCCGCCGTGGCTGGCATTCACTTCTTCGGCGTGGTCCAGTACATCGGCGCCGAGCGGAGTTACGGCTGGATCGAGTTCTACCGCGAGCTGCTCGGATTTGAATTGATTCCCGATGGACAGCGGTTTGGCATCATGCCAAAGGGCAAACTGTTGCGCAGCCCGGCACTAAATCCCGCCACCAGTTTCATGCTGCAACTCGTCGAGCCCGATCTTCATGTCTATGACAGCGACGAAAAGCTGCAGCGCATTGGGCTCGGTGTTCCCGACGTTTTGCAGGCGGTGCAGGCGTTGCGCGCGGTGGGCATGGAGTTCGTCGAAACCCAGGCTGCACATACCGAGGCGCGCGGTGCCATCACCAAAACCTACCTGGGTTCGGTAGTGTTCGAGTTGGTGCACAGCGACAAACTTGGCACGGGTGGCGCGTGAACACCAGCGGCTTTGGCATGGACACCATCAGCCTGGCCGGGCCGTTGGAGGCCAAGCTGCAGGCTATGAAAGACGCCGGTTTTTCGCAGGTGATGCTCAAGGCCAATGATCTGGTCGGGCATCCGCACGGGCTGCATGCAGCGGTCGCTGCGGTGCGTGCCAGCGGATTGCGCGGTACCGGCTTCCAGGTGCTGCGCGATTTTGAAGGACTATCCGGGCATCTGCACGAATACAAGGTGAACATTGCCAAGTCCATGTTGCAGATGTGCCACGCCCTGGGCTGCAAGGTCCTGCTGGCTTGTTCTTCCACTTTGACCCACGCGACGCAGGACCTGGACCACATCGCCCGCGACTTGCGCAAGTTGGCCATGCTGGCCCTGCCGATGGGCATCCGAATTGCCTATGAGGGTCTTTCCTGGGGGCGCACAGTCAACGAGTTCACCACCGCCTGGGACGTGGTGAGCCGGGCCGATTGCCCCAATCTCGGGCTGGGTTTCGACTCCTACCACGTACTGGCTGCCAAGACCGCGCTGGACGAGATCGACTACCTTGACCCGGCCAAGATCTTTCTGGTGCAACTGGCCGATTTCATGTGGCAGGAGACGCGTACCTTTGAAGAACGCATGGCCACCGCGCGCACGCTCCGGGTGTTTCCGGGGGAGGGCGTACACAGCGAGGCACTGGCGGAACTGGTGCTCAAGCTGGACCGGCTAGGGTACCAAGGCGACTACAGCTTTGAAGTTTTCAACGAAGATTACCTGAACCTGCCGCTGCCAGTGGTGTGTGAGCGTGCCCGCATGAGCGCAGTGTGGCTGGCCGAAGATGTTTTGCGCCAGTCCACACCGCTGCCCAACAGCATGCGGCTGAAGCATACGGCAACGCGCGGCTGAGAGTGTGAGAGGCAATCCCATGCGCCCGCACCGGGGTGGCCAAGGGTTCCGTGCGGCTGCCCAGCGAAATGAAGAACTCACGTTCACCAGGCCTGCTGGGCGCGCCGAATTTTGCCCTACTCGCAAGTCCTCAAAAGGTCGAAAGGCTCGGAGTTTGTGCGACGTTCGGTATACTGACAAATTGAACCAGTTGGTACATTTTTTGCGGGCAACCAAACCCAAAGCGGAGAGGCCACGACGCACCACCAGAAGCATACTGGTGCTTAGAAGGACCACGCCGTCAAGAACCAACGACCCGCAGCGCACCATGGCCGGCATCCTCGAAGTGGCGATGGCGGAGTTCGCCGAAAAGGGCCTGGACGGCGCCCGCATCGACGCGATTGCGGCGACCACGCGCACCAGCAAGCGCATGATCTATTACTACTATGGCAGCAAGGAGCGCCTGTACCTTGCGGTGCTGGAGGAGTCGTACCGGCGCATGCGCGCGATCGAGGCGGATCTGCGCCTGGAGGACCTCGCGCCCGAAGACGCGTTGCGTCGGCTGGTCGGGTTTACCTTTGACCACCACTATGGCAACCAGGCCTACATCCGCCTTGTGATGTCCGAGAACATGCAGCGCGGCTCTTACCTGGCCCAGAGCGCAACCATCCAGCAACTCAACGTGCCGGCCATCGAAGCCATCCGCAAATTGTACGAGCGCGGTCTGCAACAGGGCGTGTTCCGTGCCGGCCTGGAGCCGGTCGACCTGCATGCCTCGATCTCTGCGCTGACCTTCTTCAACGTCTCCAACCAGCATACCTTCGGCTTGATTTTCAAACGCGACATGCGCGCCATCCAGGCCCAGCTGGCCCGGCGTGACAGCATCATCGACATGGTGCTGCGGTTCGTCCGCAAGTAGTCCGCTAGCAGTGCGCAAGCAGTCCGGGTGCGGACGCGCTGCGCACGCCGCACGGGTGACAAGCTCAGGGATTGCACCAGTATCAATAGAACTAACCAGTTCGTACATTTATTGGTTGTAAATGCAAGGAGACGGGCATGGTCAAAAAAGCGATTGATCTGTATTGCCGACTGCTGTCGGTGCTGCTGGTGGCGGCGCTGGCGCTGATGGTGGTGCTGGTGTTTGGCAACGTGGTGCTGCGTTATGGGTTCAATTCGGGCTTCACCGTATCCGAAGAGTTGTCGCGCTGGCTGTTTGTCTGGATGACCTTCCTGGGCGCC
>Ga0163144_10012480_pt1 | contig 17838 bp, 15 predicted proteins | sample OliLak19BULKMAT1_FD_123175 | JGI IMG/M metagenome (GOLD analysis project Ga0163144, IMG submission 123175) | Freshwater microbial mat bacterial communities from Lake Vanda, McMurdo Dry Valleys, Antarctica - Oligotrophic Lake LV.19.BULKMAT1 | ecosystem: Environmental > Aquatic > Freshwater >...
CATTCCAAGGATTACGTCCGCGCGATGCACCTCATCATCAACCACACCACGCCGGACGACTTCGTCGTGGCGACCGGCCAGACTAATTCCGTGCGCGACATGACTGACTACGTGTTCAAAAAGCTCGGCCTGGACTACCGCGAGTTCGTGACCCAGAACCCGATCTACATGCGGCCCGAGGAGCTGCCGTACCTGCGCGGCGACTGCAGCAAGCTAAAGGCGACCTTTCCCTGGAAGCCCGAGTACAACTTCCACCAATTGATGGACGAGATGATTGCCTTCTGGCTCGAGCAGATTCCCGCTTGAGATGAGCAAGAATCTCTTTTTCGATCTGCGCAAACTCGGGTCTTGCGGAAAAAACGTCATTATCGGACGTACTGTCCGGATCCGGTATCCTGAGCTGGTGCATCTTGGCGACAACTGTATCATCGATGACTTCACCTACATCTCTACCGCCCTGCGTCTGGAGGGTTTTGTGCACATTGCCGCCGGTTGCAAATTGATCGGCGGGCGCAAGTGCATGGTGACCATGGGCGAGTTTTCCACGCTGGCGCCCAACGTGGTGCTGTCGGCGGGCAGCGATGACTATCGCAACGGCATCGCGACGCCCTTCGTCCCCGAGGAGTACAAGGGCGCCGTCGAGTACGGGGACATCACGATCGGCCGCCACTGCATCGTCGGCACCTCGACGGTGGTGCTGCCGGCCGTGACGTTGGGGGACGGCGCCTCGGTGGGGGCGCTTTCGTTGGTGAAACGCGACCTGAAGGGCTGGACGCTTAGTGTCGGCATCCCGGCCCGCCAGATTGGCAAACGCAACAAAACCGAAATTCTTGCGGCCGAAAAAGCCTTCCGTCGCAGTCTCCTTTCCCCCCATGGCTGAGCGACCCTTCATCCCCCAAATGGAGCCTTGGTTCGGGCTCGAGGAAAAAGCAGAGATCAACCGTTACCTTGACGAAGGTGGTTGGTTCACCGAGTTCAAGCGCACCAGCCAGTTCGAGCGAGAACTGGCCGAATATACCGGCGCGAAGCATTGCGTGGTCGTGAACAATGGTACCGTGAGCCTCACCTTGGCCGCACTCGCGGTCGGGTTGCAGCCCGGCGACGAAGTCATTGTCCCGAACTACACTATGATTGCGACGCCGAACTCGGTTAAGATGCTCGGTTGCGTTCCGGTGTTTGTCGACGTGGAGCCGGAAACCCTCTGCCTCGATGCGGCCTTGGTTGAGGGGGCGATTACGCCCCGGACCAAAGCGGTCATGCTGGTCAGCGCCAACGGGCGTGCACCACGGGCGGGAATCGCCGTTTTCGAGCGGCTCTGCCGCGAGCGTGGCCTTGCCCTGATCGAGGACGCCGCGCAATCGCTCGGCTCCCGCTTCCCCGATGGCCGGCATTGCGGCTTGGCCGGCGAGATCGGTTCGTTTTCATTCTCCGCGCCCAAGGTCATTTCCACCGGACAGGGAGGGGCACTGGTCACCAACTCAGATGTCATGGCTGCGCGCTTGCGCAAGTTGAAGGACTTCGGACGCGCCGGCGGGGGCAACGATCTGCACGATTCCGTGGGCTACAATTTCAAGTTCACGGAGCTTCAGGCCTGCGTGGGTCTCGCGCAGATGAAGAAACTTGCCTGGCGAGTGGAACGCAAGCGGGATATCTGGCGTCGCTATCAGCAGGGGTTGGCCGGCATCCCGGGCGTAGCGCTGTTCGCCCAGGACCTCGCGATCACAACGCCGTGGTTCATCGACACGCTTGTGACGCGCCGAGAGGAACTGATGGCCAGCCTCAAGGCTGGGAATGTGGGCTCGCGGCCGATGTACCCACCCATCAACCGCCAGCAGGCCTATCACGTTTCAGGTGACCACCCAGTGTCGGAGCGGGTGGGGCGTGAGGGATTGTGGCTGCCGTCCGCAGCCCAACTGAGCGACAATGATATCGATGGGATCTGTGCCGCCATCCGCCGCTTTTATGAATGAATCGCGGGGTGGCGGTGCAGCCACGACCCCTTACGGAATCGCGGCGGCCGATCTCGCGATCGTCGTGTTGTCCTGCGACAAATATCGCGATTTGTGGGCGCCGTTCTTCCATTGCTTCCAGAGATTCTGGCCCGACTGCCCGTTTCCCGTCTATCTCTTCGCCAACCAGCAGCGGTTCGAGGGTGCGCCTGGCATCGTCACGGTGCTTTCGGGTGAGGACCGGGATTGGTCGTCGAGTATCAAGACCTGCCTTCAGCAGCTGCGGGAGGAGTATGTGCTGGTGCTCTTCGACGATGTTTTCCTTTCCCGGCAGATCGGCCCAGAGCAGCTGGCGCCGCTGCTGGGCTGGCTGGCGCGTGAGAAACCGAGTTACCTGCGCTTTAGGGATGTGCCTCGGCCGGACGAGCGGGTTAATAGCGAGATCGGCCGTTACCGCGAATCGACCCTGTATCGCACGGCGGTCTTCGCGATTTGGCGTCGCGAGACGTTCCTCGCGCTGCTGACGCCGGGAGAATCGGCTTGGCAGTTTGAGTTCAATGGCTTGGCGCGCGCCGCGAGCGACCCGGCTTTTTATGGCACCTATTGTCATGATGTAATTCCGTACGTCCACGGGGTGGAGAAGGGCAAGTGGGTGCCGGCGGCACACCGTTGGCTGCGGCAGATCGGCGCGCCCCTGGTGGCCACGCGCCAGGTGATGGAAACGAAGCAAATGCTACTCAACCGCTTTGCCCACCTGCGCGAATTTTTCTTCAATCACGCCCCGTCGTGCTGGCGGCCGCGTTTGATTCGGGCCTCGCGGTACGCCCAAAAATTGGTCGGACGCACGTGATGTACGGAGTCGTTACAGCCGGGAAAGGAGACGCCGGTCGTGATTGAACGCATCCAAAAGCTGCTGCAACGGGTGGGCCGGCAAAACCTGCTCAACTTTGGTTCCTATTTCGTTTCCAAGACGCTTTCCTTGGGGCTCTTCGCTTTTGCAGTGTCCTATTTCATCCGCCGGAGCGGCGACCATTTGTACGGTATGGTCAGCCTCATTCTGCTGCTTTATACCTATCTCCAGATGGTGGACTTGGGCATGGGCTACGCGGTGGTCTACCGGTTGGGCCGGATGGTTGCACGGCGGGGTCGGAATCAAGCCGCGTTGGTGGCGAGAACGCTTCCCATTTATCTCTCCTGTAGTGTGGGCATTGGCACCGTTCTTGTGCTGTGTGCCCGCCCGACCGCTCGCTTCCTGCTCGGTAGCGAGCAGTATAGCGCCTTGTTCGTGTTGGCGGCGCTGGGAGTGAGCTGCTTGATCGTCAGCTCGCTTTGCGTTGCGGTGATGCAGGCCTACAATCGGGTGTACTTCGTGAATCTCTCACGACTGGTGTTCGACCTCGTCAAGGCGATCGCACTCATATGGTCGGCTGCGACCAGTGCCAGTTTGGAAGCCGTGCTCTGGGTAATCCTAGGAGGCGCGGTTATCAAGCTGGCGGTAGATATCCACTTGGCGTCCCGTTTGCTTGGCACCTACCTCTGGGTGCGCCCTGTCATTTCGTGGCGGGCGATGCGGCTCAACGTCAAGGTCGGTGCGCCCATGTTTGCGTCCTCACTCATTTCCTCGCTGATGAACACGGTCGACAAGGTAATGGTGGCAAAGCTGCTGGCACCCGCGACCCTTGCGGTGTATTCGATCACCACCGACCTGCACGCTAAGGCTTATTTTCTGCTCTGGGCAGTCACCGGCAGTCTCTACACTCCTTTTATTCAGCGGCGGGCGCGCGCGGAAAGCGTGCGTTCGCTGGTGCTGGTCGCGCTCTTGGCGATCGCGGGTCTATTCCTGCTCTATTTTGTTCCGCTCGCGATTTTCGGCCGCGAAATTCTCACCGTTTGGATCAGCGAGGATGTGGGCGACAAGGGCGTTGTCATTTTGCGTTGGCTTCTGCTGCCCACGGCAATCTATATGGTCTCCAATCTCATGGAAGTTTTTCTCCAGACGGCCGGGTATACCAAGCGGATCGGGTGGGCGTATCTTCTGGCGTTTGGGGTGCAGCTCGCGGGATTGGCGGTGCTTCCCGGGCTTTTCGGAGTCACGGGTGTGATCTGGTCTGTTGCCCTGATGCACTTCACCCTGTTGATCTGCTTCACGCTTTTGATCGTAAAACGCAACTATCCCCGGATATCGCGCAATCCGGGCTGGCCCTCTGGCCTCGCGAAGTCGGAGCTTTAGTCTGGTCCGTTTTTCCAGTGCTTTTCTCACATTGAAACCGACTGCCTTGTTTTATTTGGTAGCCCAATTCCATACGGAGTGCGCATTTGTTGGTGGGAGGCGCGCAGGTGGCGGAAAATTTTTGCGTCGAGTGAAGGGATGTCCATTTTCTCCATGCCGCTAGGTGCCGTAGCTCTGCTATCGCTGGTTCCTATCCTGCTTTATTGGAGGATGCATCGCACCGTTTTCAATCCGGTCAGCTTATTGCTATCGAGCTTTGCCGCGACCATTGGTTTTTCCTATCTGGTGGATTACTTGACTTTGACACGTACGCTCCATGGTGGTTTTCGCACCGATCCCGATCCCGTGGCTTCCCTATATGGATTGGGATTGCTGGTTTTTCTTATTCCTTGGTTGCCTTATCCGCGCCGGAAAGTTCCGGTGGAAGCCGCTCCTCCAGCGGGAGTGAAGGACATGAGCTACCTGATGCGCTGGACGTACCTGTTCTCCGTGATGGTATTGGCGTCGCTTGCCGCGTGCATGCTGACGCTGGGCTCGATCCCGGTTGTGGCGATGCTGCTGGGATATTACACCATCGCCGATCACATCGAAAATATCAAACGGCTGCCGCTCGGTCTCATGGCGTTGGTACTGCTAACCACTTTTTTGCTCATTCTTCACCTCGCAAGCATGGTCGCTCAACGTCGCGCCTACCGGCTTAAGGCAATGGATCTGGCGTGGTTTGCCTTGGTCCTCGTCCTGTCGTCGACTTGGCAAGGCAATCGGCAGTGCTTCCTTATCATCACCTTCTTTGTCACGGCGCGTTGGTCGATCGCAGCTGCGGCACGAGTCCGCCACTCACTGGGGGCCGTCCTCATTCGCTGGTCCGCAGGTACGGGAATCGTCGCCCTGTTCGTGGCGTTTTTTATCGTGGTGGGCACGGTGCGGCATTCTGCCACTGGAGGGGGAGACCGGCTTGAGCTTCTGACCTACTTTTCCTGGCCGGTTTACAACGTGATGGCCATCCAAGAAAGCGGCCATTTTGGCGGCAATGTCGTGCCGCACTATGTCCTCACGGAGATACTGCCATCCCGTTTTGGGGGAAAGGCTCAAGTTGCTGAGATGGGCCAGTATCTTTTTGAGCCGACTTCTCCCAGCGGCTATTTCTCCTACTGGTTTCTTGATTATGGCTACCTCGGGGTGGCTATCGGCGCCCTCGCTCTCGGCGTGTTTACCCGGTGGGCTTATCAGCGGCGGCGGCGCGGCGAAATCGAAATGCGCATCTATCTCCTGGGCTTGTGGTGCTGTGCCACCGCGGGCATCTACAACCATTTCCTTTCGCTGCACTATTTCTGGCTGCCTCTCGCGGTACTTTTGGCTGAACGCTGGTTCGTGCAAAGCCGTCAGTATCGCGGAGCAGCCGCCCGGGTCCGCGGCCACCCGACGGAGACGGGCCTGTCGCAACCCCGTAACGTGAAAATCTTATGCTAAAAGAGAGAGTAAAACGAAGCGGACTCTACCGACTGCTAAAGGGCAGCCGCTTTTATGACTACATCACCTTGAACCGGGATGCTTGGGCGCGGCGCCAGGCGGCCAGAATTCCGGCTGGCAGCCGCGTGCTTGATGTGGGTGCCGGCTCGTGTCCATACCGGGCGCATTTTGCGCACTGCATTTACGAAACGCAGGATTTTACGGCGCTAGCGGACGAGCAGGTGCGCGATGGCGGCTACGGCCAGATCGACTACGTTTCGGAAATTACCTCGATTCCGGTCGCCGCGGGCCGCTTCGATGTCGTCATCTGTACCGAAGTGCTGGAGCACGTCCCGGATCCGATCGCAGCCGTTAAGGAAATGGGCCGCACACTCAAGCCGGGTGGGATCGTATTGATCAGCGCGCCGCTCGGTTCGGGCATTCACCAAGCGCCCTATCATTTCTATGGCGGTTACACTCCCTTCTGGTACCAGCGATTCCTCGGCGAGGCCGGGTTCGATACCATTGTGGTCGAGGCCAATGGCGGATTTTTCAAGATGTTCGGCTGGTCGTGCGTGCGGTTTTTGTACACCCTTTGGACCGCTTCCATTAATATGCCGTGGTGGGCCCGCCTGCCCGCGCTGCTTTTTGCGGTCATCATGGCGTGTTGGTCGGTGCCGATCATCCTTTTGTGCGATTGGTTTGATCGGTACGATCAAGATCGAGGTTTCACCGCCGGTTATCACGTGACCGCCCGGAAAGCCTAAGCGAGGTCATCGCGCTCCATGATTCGTCCTCTTATCAGCGTCGTGCTGCCGGTTTACAATGCGGAGCAAACCGTGGCGGCCGCCGTGCGTTCCATCCGGGCGCAGACCCTGGAGGATTGGGAACTGATCGTGGTGGACGATGCTTCTACGGATGGCTCGCTGGCGCAAATCGAGAAATTCGCGGACCCGCGGATCCGGCTCATGCGCAATGGCGGCAACCTCGGTCTGGCCGCCAGCCTGAATCGGGGCCACACCGAGGCGGCGGGGAAATATTTCGCCCGCATGGATGCCGATGACGTGAGCTTCCCAGAACGGCTGGCGCGGCAACTCGCCTACTTGGAGGCGCATCCCACCGTCGACTTGGTGGGCGCCGGTATGATGGTCGTGACCCGTGACGACCAGCCCTTGGGAGTGCTCCACCCGCCGGCTTCGCACGGCGAGATCTGCGCGGCAGGTCGGCGCGGCCTTTTCCCCCTCTATCATCCCACTTGGTTTGCCCGCGCGGAGTGGCATCGGACCCATCCCTATGATCCGGTCTACCGCAAAGCGCAGGATTTCGAACTCTTGTTGCGGGCAGCCAGCACGAGCACATATGCCAATTTGTCTGAAGTACTTCTAGCTTATCGTAGCGAAGCCGCGCAGATGAGAAAGCGATTACGCACCCGCGCCTATGTGGTGCGTGCCTTGTTGCGGCATCTCCCCGGCGCGGGTTGGTCGCAACGAGTGCGTGGGATGTGCCTGACGGGGCTGAAGGGATTTGGTGACGTCGTGCTGGCCTCTCCGACCGGGCGACTGCTGCGCGGCTCGCTGCCGCCGCCTGATCCCGTGGAGACTTCCACTTGGGCAAAGGTGCGAGCCGACTCGAAAACCTAGTATGTGTGGCATCACCGGATTCTGGGATCGGAGAGGCGGGCAATCGGGTGCGGATCGCACGCTGGAGCAAATGACCGTCGCTCTGTCGCATCGCGGACCGGATGCGAGTGGCCTTTGGCAGGACGGCGCGCGGGGAGTTGGGCTGGGCCATCGCCGGCTGTCGATCCGTGATCTATCCGCCGCTGGCGCCCAGCCGATGATCTCCGCGGATGAACGGTTCGTGATCATCTTCAATGGCGAAATCTACAACGCGGAAGAGATGAGGCGCGACCTCGATCAGGCCGGGCAGGGCGCCGCTTGGAGGGGGACGTCCGATACCGAAGTGCTGCTTCAAGCCTTTGTGGCTTGGGGGATAGACGAAACGCTGATGAGGTCCCGCGGGATGTTTGCCCTGGCCATCTGGGACCGTCGCACCGCGGAGCTGCTGCTGGCTCGCGACCGCTTTGGCGAGAAACCGTTGTTCTATAGCGCGGCGGGCAATACCCTCATCTTCGGTTCGGAATTGAAGGCGCTCCGCTGCCACCCTGCCCACTCGCGGGCCATTGACCCGGCAGCCATCGCGTTGTATCTGCGCTACGGTTTTGTGCCTGCGCCTCGCAGTATTTTCCAAGGGGTGGCAAAATTATTGCCGGGAGAGTTGTGTGCTTTCAGCCGGCAGAACGGCCAGCTGGTGGCGAAGCCCCGGTTCTTCTGGCGGCCAGAGCAGGACTTGTACGGCCCCGCTGCTGGTAGGGCTGAATATCATTCGGTGGCGTCCGCCGCAGACGCACTCCTGCCAATCTTGACGCGAGCGGTGGCGCAGCAGCTTGTTTCCGATGTGCCGCTGGGTGCCTTTCTTTCCGGCGGGATCGACTCTTCGCTGCTGGTCGCGCTCATGCAGCGGGCGGGTGGGCGGCCCACAAAGACGTTTACCATCGGCTTCGAAGACAAGGCTTACGATGAAGCTCCGTTTGCCCGCGCGGTGGCGAAACATCTGGGTACCGAACACCACGAACAGTACATTGGGCAGGCGCAGGTTTTCGCCTGCATTCCCGGCCTTCCGGAAATCTACGACGAGCCGTTGGGGGATAGTTCGCAAATCCCCACCACGCTGGTCGCGGCGATGGCGCGGGAACATGTGACGGTCTGTCTTTCCGGCGACGGCGGTGACGAGCTTTTTGGCGGCTACAATCATTATCGTTGGGGTCCGGCGGTGGTGCGGGCGAGGAATGCGACGCCCAGCGTACTGGCCCCACTCGTCGGTAAGTTGCTGGCCGGCGCCGGACGTTCGCTGGGTCGGTCGCGCTGGTTGCGCCTGGGGGAGTTGATGGCCGCCCGTCCGCCCGCTCCGGCGGTACGGCTGCTGAATGCGGCTATAATCGACGTGGCGCGCGTGTTGTCGCCGTCACGAGCATGGTCAGAGTCCTGGTCTTTACCGTCGCCGGGAGCGCACCTCGGTCCGGCAGAGCGCCTGATGGCGTTCGATCTGCATGGCTATCTGCCCGACGACATCTTGGTAAAGGTTGACCGGGCCGCGATGGCGGTGGGATTGGAAACGCGAGCACCCTTTCTAGATGTCGAAGTCGGACAATTCGCCTGGGCGTTGCCCTCCGCCTTGCGCAGCGGGGCGGTGCGGGGGAAGCCGGTGCTCAGGTCTCTCCTTGGTCGGTTCATGCCCCCGGCCCTCTTTGAGCGTCCAAAACAAGGGTTCGGCCTGCCCATCGATCGATGGTTGAGGGCGGATCTAAAGCCCTTGGGAGAAAAATATCTACTGCAGATGGGATCGCGTTACGACCACTGGCTCAATTCGGACGAGATTCGTCTATTGTGGCGCCAGCACCAGTCTGGACAAGTTAACCGGCAGCGTGAGCTCTGGACATTGATTGCTCTCTTGATGTGGCTGGAGAAAAATGTGTAGCTGAAATGAATGCAGATTTTCAGCATGCACGTTGACGCGCCTGACGATAGGCAAGAACGTAGCGCCCACGGGTGGCCTAGGATCTGCCCGATTATATGAAAAGAGACCTGCTTGATTTTCTATGTGATCCCGACGATCAGAGTGAATTGAAACTCGTCGACCCAATGCTCCGCGGCGATGGCGAGATCGAAGCGGGGCTGCTGGTCTCCGTGAAAACTGGACGCAAGTATGCGATAAAAAACGGGGTGCCGCGATTCAATGACGATCAAGCTATCGGCGATTCCGTTGAGTCGTTTGGCGAGGAGTGGAACTATTTCAACTACGATTTATTTCGGATCAATTGGTTGAATCACGTCGTCAATCACACGTTTGGGGATGAGACGGTTTTTAAAGGGAAAATCGTCGTGGATTGCGGTGCCGGCAGCGGCATGCAGTCCCGCTGGATGGCGGAACTCGGGGCAAAACGCGTCATTGCGCTCGAGCTATCGAATTCAGTCGAGGGCGTAATGAAAAAAAAACCTGTTCGGACTTCCTAACGTGGACGTCATTCAGTGCTCCATTGACAGGCCTCCGCTCAAACGCGGTTCCGTTGAGAGCATCGTCATATGTCACAATGTGATTCAGCATACCCCGTCCGTGGAGCGAACAGCCAAGGCACTCTGGAGTATTGTGGGGAAGAATGGAGAATTTGTATTCAACTGTTATCTAAAGTACTCAAATAGCCCGATGTGGATGCTCAGATGGTATGCGGTCTATTTGCCGGTTAGGCTGATCTTGTCCCGAACATCCTTTGGCACCGTGTTGTTTTATGCCAGGGTGATGACGGTGCTGAGATTTATTCCCCTCTTGGGATGGCTGCTGGAGAAGGCGCAGTTTGTCATCCGAGGCGACGTTCCCAAGGGTCCCCATTACCTGCTTCGGCAATGGAAGAATACGGTTCTTAATACCTATGATTGGTATGGTTTCCATAAATACCAGCATCAGAAAACGGAGACGGAAATTAGGGGATTGATCGCCGGGCTTCAACCTGATTCCACCCAAGTGCAGAACTTGGAGGAGTTTTTCACACGGCCTTTGAAGCCAGGACTGGCGATTCGCGTAGGAAATTTCTCCCGATGATATTGGAGCATGACAGTGGGACAAAAGAGGACTTTCCTCTGGCGCTTCCGATTTCGGAGACAGGGGACAGGCCGCGTTTGCCCTCTCGCTACCCGCATAACTGCAAGCATTTGGTAGGCCGCTACTGGGCGGGAAAACGTTCCGGGACTTCATGGGCCAGATACAGCTGGAAAAAAACGCAACGAGTTGGATCTGACATCGTGTTGCGGCGATACCTTGTGAAAGGGGCATGCCTGCGATGATACGATGTATTTTTCAATGGGCGACTTTCGCGCGCGTGACGGCCGGGCTGGCAATTTGCACCGCCTGCCACGGCGCCACGGCGCCATCTAGCATCAATGATTCGCTGCCTCAGGCGATCATGCGAACCATCTGGGGACCAGGGCAGGCGGCTCAACTGCCGGTCGCGGCCCGTACGCTCAGGGCAGCCGAGGTCGGAATGCAGCTCGGATTGAGCGCGGCGGATGGCTTTATCGAGGAATATCCCGATGCGGAATTCGTGGTGTATACATCTGATGGCTATCCCGAACTCGAGTGGGGTTTTCGGACCTTTCTCGTGCGACATGCCACAGCGGGCGCGGTGAAGTCATCCCGGCTCTTGATCTACAACCATGGCCACGTCGGCTGGTATTTCAGCGCACCGACTTCCCGGGCCCTTCTATGTCAGGCCTATAAGGGGGGGTATGACCTGCTATTGACGGTCATGCCGATGGTCGGGTGGAACACGCCGACACACCCCATCCGCGCCAAGACTTGGGACGGTTGGGGGGAATTCAAACCAACGGCCGAGTCGCACTCATTTTTCGCAATGCTCGACACCGGCGTCAGCCACTACCTCAAGTTTTTTCTCGATCCGGTGATAAGTCCTCTCCGGCAGGTCCTTGACGAGTGGGACTATCAGTCAGTCGACATAGTAGGCCTTTCCGGTGGTGGATGGACCGCGCTGCTGGTCGGTGCGGTCGAACCCAAGATCAGAAAGATTGTGTCGGTCGCGGGATTCCTGCCCATGCGACACCGCAATAAATCCAGGGATTTTGGCGACAGCGAGCAGGTCTCCTCGAGCTTTTACCAGAAGCATCCTTACGACCAGTTGGTGGTGGCGGCCTCGCAGCCGGCAGCAAACGGCCGGGAGTTGTGGCTGTTGTATAACAATGACGATCCCTGTTGCTTCGGAGGTGACGAGGCCGAACGTTATGCGAATGAATTGCGGGCGCAGGGTAACACTTCGGTGCGGATCATGATCCGGCGATCGCAGGCGCACGATTTGGATCCCGCCGCCATTCTCCAGATCCTCGACACCAAGAAATGAATCATGAGTAACGACACAACAGCGAATCGTCGGACCGGTACAGCGACGGCCCCAATCCTGGTGACGGGCGTCGCCGGGTTCATCGGATTTCATGTGGCGCGCCGTTTGCTGGCCCGCGGCAGCCCGGTGGTCGGGATCGACAATCTTAACGACTATTACGATGTCAGCCTGAAGCAGGCGCGGCTGGATATTTTAAAGCAAATGCCAGGTTTTGCGTTTTCACACCTCGACCTGATTGAAGGCGACCGGCTCGAGGGTTTGATGCGGGATCAAGCAGTGAGGCAAGTTATCAACCTCGCGGCACAGGCTGGGGTGCGGTATTCGTTGCAGAATCCCCATGCTTACACGCAGAGCAATCTAATTGGTTTCCTGAACGTTCTGGAAGCCTGCCGACGCGCCGCGGTCGATCATCTGGTCTATGCTTCCTCCAGTTCCATTTACGGTGCCAACACCTGTTCGCCGTTTGCGGAAACGGACATGACAGATCAACCGATCAGCTTTTATGGCGCCACCAAAAAGGCGAACGAGCTGATGGCCTATACATACAGTCATCTTTACAGGTTTCCCTGTACCGGGCTGCGTTTCTTCACGGTCTATGGTCCGTGGAGCCGGCCCGATATGGCACCAATCAAATTCACCAAGGCGATCCTTGCTGGCCAGCCCATCGATCTCTATAATTATGGGCAGATGCAACGCGATTTCACCTACATTGATGATATCGTCGAGGGCGTGCTGAAAGTTCTGGGTCATCGGTCCCGGGAGAATCCGGCCGGGCTGGGGGAGGCGGCGGAAGACCGCTTGCCGCATCGCGTTTACAACATCGGGAATCATTCGCCCGTGGGCCTTAATGCCTTCATTGCCCTGTTGGAAAAAGCGCTGGGGAAAAAAGCCACGCTGAACCTGCTGCCCATGCAGGACGGTGAAGTGCTGGATACCTACGCCGACATCGGCCGGCTGCAAAGGGAAACCGGTTTTGCGCCCACCTGGTCCTTCGAGGAAGGCATTCGGGAGTTTGTCGCGTGGTACCGCGCGTATTACCGCTCATGACTGGAGGACCAAGCCGGCGCTTGAGGCTTTGCCGGGTCGCCACTGTCCCTTGGGTGTTTCACACATTGTTGCGCGAGCAGTTGCGGTGTATTGTCGCCAGCGGGATGGAGCTCACACTGGTGAGCAGTCCCGGTGTGGAACTCACGGCCGTGGCCGCAGACGTGGGGGCGACTGCGATGGCGATCCCGATGGAACGAGCACCGGCGCCATTAGCCGACATTCGTTCGTTGTACCGCTTGGAACGTTTTTTTGCGCAACAACGATTTGACATCGTGCATTCGACTTCGCCCAAAGCTGGCCTACTCACCGCCCTGGCTGGGGCGGTGGCCCGCGTGCCAGTACGGCTGCATACCTTCACCGGCCAGCCATGGGTGGAGCTGCATGGGCTGAGGCGGCAAGTTCCCCGGTTCTGCGACCGCCTGACGGCGACGCTGGCCACGCAGGTTTACGCGGACAGTCCTTCACAACGAGATTTTCTCATTACCGAGGGCTTGGTGTCGGAGGGGGAAATTTCGGTGGTGGGCCCGGGGTCGATTGCCGGGGTGGAACTGGCCCGTTTTTCCCGGGCCACATGGGGCGGAGACGTGGCCCGTAAAACGCGACGAGAACTCGGCGTCCCGGACGATGCGACGGTGGTCATTTTTGTCGGCCGTGTGACGCGAGACAAGGGAGTGGTGGAACTGGTGACGGCCTTCAATGAGCTGGCGGCCGGTAATCCGACGCTACACCTGGTGCTGGTTGGGCCGCTCGAACCCGAGCGCGATCCCCTACCGGGTTCGGTACTGGACCTGATGCAACATCATGACCGCATCCATGCCATCGGATTTGCCGCGGCGCCGGAAAAATATCTCGCGGCCGCCGATATTTTTTGTCTGCCGAGTTACCGCGAGGGATTTGGCACAGTGGCCGTCGAGGCGGCGGCCTTGGGATTGCCTACCGTGGTCACGCGAATCGTGGGATTAGTCGATGCGGTGGAGTCGGAAATTACCGGACTGACGGTGCCGCCCAAGGACCCTGTGGCGCTCGCGGCTGCCCTGCGGGAATTGGTCGGTTCCTCCGTGCGGCGGGCCGCGCTGGGCGAGGCTGGCCGGCAGCGCGTGCTGCGACTTTTCGATGCCGCGAGCATCAACCGTGGGGTGGTGGCCGAATATTTCAAGCTGGCCAGCGGAACGCCCGGAATGCGACTTGGGAATCCATGAGCGAGAGGGTAGAGCATGCATCCCCGCTCGGACCCATTGCGGTGACCGGCGCCTCGGGCTGGGTGGGTCGAGAGGTGTGCCTATGGTTGGAAGCACAGGGCCACGTGGTCCGGCGACTGACGCGGTCCGGTACGGGACCGGGTGAAAAACGCTTTGACCTAGCGGGCATCCGGGACGAGCGGGCGGAACATGAAGCGCTGGCCGGTTGCGCTGTGGTGGTGCATTGTGCCGCGCATGTCCACCGGCCAGCGGAAACCGGGACCGAGCAGGAGCTTTTTCATCGTGTCAACGTGGAGGGAACGAGCCGGTTGCTCGCAACCGCGCGGGCGGCCCGAGTGCAACGATTTCTCCTGGTGAGTACGCTGGCTGTGTATGATTGGAACGCGGCCAGCGAGCCAGTGCGCGAAGAAAGCCCTTTGTACCCGACGACGGCTTACGCCCGTTCTAAATGGGAGAGCGAACGACTGGTCCAGGAAGCCGGTGGTGACTGGCGCATTGCGCGCCTGGCGACAGTTTATGGCATCGGGGACCGCGCCAACTTTAGCCGGCTGGCGATCGCGCTCCGCTGCCGCCGGTTTGTCCTGCCCGGTGGCGGAGAGGCGCGAAAAAGCGTCCTACCGGTCGCGCGGGCCGGAGAGCTGCTGGGCCGCTGGGCGATCCAGCCGGACAGCGGTGGCCAAGTAGTGAACTTGGCCGCGCCGGTGGCGCCCTCGCTGGCCGAAATTTGCGCGGCCTTTGCCGAAGTCTGCGGCTTCAGTCCCCCTTGGCGGCTCCCGGCGGCTCCCCTCCACGTGCTGGCGCGCCTAGCCGACGGGGCTACGTTGATTAATCGGCAGATTCCCCGGGCGTCTCAGGTACTGGCAAAATTGACGACGAACACGGTGGTCGACGTTGGCAGGATGCAGCGTATGTTTCCCATGCCGCCGTGGGAGTCCTTTGGGGCAACGTTGCGGCCCGCTGCCCTTTACTATCGCTCCTGCTCGTCCTCATGAAACGCCTGTTCGACCTGCTATTGCTGCTGCTCCTGGCCCCGTTCATGGCCGGTCCCATTGTGCTGACCGCGCTTCTCGTCCGATGCACGTCACGGGGACCGGTGCTTTACTGGTCCAACCGGGTCGGACGGCACAACCTGATTTTTCGCATGCCGAAATTCCGCAGCATGCGAGTGGGAACGCCGGCCGTGGCGACGCACCTCCTGCGCAATCCCACAACTTATCTCACCCCCGTGGGCCCGTGGCTGCGCAGGACTAGCCTCGACGAGCTGCCGCAGTTGTGGAGCATCTTGTGCGGCGAGATGAGTTTCGTAGGGCCGCGCCCGGCGCTTTTCAACCAGGACGACCTGATTGCGTTTCGCACGCGCGCGGGCGTGGACCAGCTGGCTCCCGGGCTGACGGGCTGGGCGCAGATCAATGGGCGGGACCTGATTTCGATCAAGGAAAAGGTGCGGTTGGACACGGAATATATGCGGCAGCGCTCAGTGGCCTTTGATTTGCGCATCCTAGGCATGACGCTGCAAAAGGTTCTCATCCGAGAAGACGTGTCCCACTAAGGACGGCCCTCCCAACAGACTACAGGATTCAACTCTCGCTCATCAGTGGGTCACCGACCGGGGTGATACACGTAGCTCAAAGAGGTAGTCGTTGTTTTCGACCGGGATCCCGCCAGCAGCAAGCGTCGCCTTCGTCCATTCCGCTTCGCCTGCAAGATCAACTGCTAGTTGCTGAGCAGGCCAATGATATGACAATTGACCGGCTTGTGATACTGGCGTGAAGAAGAGCTCGCGGCTGGGCATAAGAACGAAACAGTCTTTGAATTGCCGGAAGGCGCCATCTCGGGACAGCTCGGCGGGTGATTTCTCCCAGAGACGGACGTTGGACAACTGTATAATCGCTGCGGGTGCTACATTCACATTAAGCACGGCTCCAACTTTAACAGATCGAGCATTGGAGGGGATAATCTTTTGTTCGTTGGGACCAAACGTTATGCGGTAGGTCGTCCATGCGCGGGGAGCTTCGCCAGCCGGTCCGAAGTAACTAAAACCTTCATTCGTCCAACCCGCAGGAAATCCTGCTCCGCTCGGTATTGGTTTGTTCGAAGGGAGGGGTACGCCTGCGCTGTTGTACCAGAAAACTGCGAGGTAGGCGATGGATTGGGTCCCAGAGTATTGTCGGAGGCTCATTTCCAGCCGATATGATTTTGTCGGATCAATTGGAATCGAATCTGCTGAAAACAGGTGCATGGTTCGACCAGCTGGGTTTCGCAGGGCGGTGCTGCTGGGTTCAAAGTCTGTGATCGTATTGATGAATTCCGGTTGCGCTGGTGAATAGGAAGCCCATGCGTTTTGATCTTTCATCAATGGATCTCGATTCAGGGCGGTATGATCGCGGTCTGTCGAAGGTTTGTTCGACAGTATAAACGTTTCGCCGTCTTCCAGGATGTTGGCCACCGGTCGGTTGATACTGCGTACAAACCGTGGGAATTCAGTTGGTGCGTTTGTGTTCAGGATATTCGCGATAGCTATGGCGGTAATCAGATGTCTGTCAGTGATGTTTCGAAGAGCAACCGCAGTTGAGTTACTTATGGATAGGAGAGGCCTCAGGCTTAAATCTTGCGGAATGGTTGCCAAAAGATTCCAAAGGCGATTATTTGAGAATCTATCGGGTGAAATCGTAAACAGCCCTCCAGCGAGGACTATAATGAGCATAGAAGCGCCAAGACGTTTCAATTTTCCGAGTTGAGATGAGATCTCTCGTTCAATCTGTAATTTGGCGTAAACGGCGAGTGCTAGCCCGCTCGGAATGGCAAAAAGCAGTCGATGAAATGTGATGATTTCAACTGTGCTGCTCGCAGCTAGTTTGTTAGCAAATGGAAGCGCGACAACAGGGAGTGCCAAGGCGAGTATCGGGAGCGCAGTTAGCCAGGCGACAACGTGATTACGTCGTAGTAAGAAAACTCCTGCTCCTAGGTTAATGAGACCCAAGAGACCGAGTATTTGCATAGCACGATCCGCAGCTGGCGAGGGCCAGGTGAAAAAGTTGAATCCATACCATGCGTTCAGCCAACCGCCGGGACGATAAACGGCGTCGATAGTTGGGTGCCGCGGCCACCAGAGAACGGTTGCTGCTGATAGAATAATTGCTCCACCGAGTAGCCACCAGCCGGTAGATCGTTTCCATTTTAGCAGTCGCCAGATGATAATTGAGCCGGCGCTGAGGCCTGCGATTCCTAATCCTTGAACATGATTGAAGGCGATTAGGGCGAGGAGGCAGGTGGCAGAGACTAGTTGAGAGCTGAGCGTTGAGAGTTGAGAGCGTCGGAAGAAGTCGGGAAGTGAAAACTGCGAGTCTTTTGCGGTTTCGAGTGCGATGCGTGTAAGCGCGACGGCTCCGAGCTGGGCGTACATCGTGCTCGATAGGCCGTAGTATTTATAAAACGAAAAACAGACGTTTCCGAACGTCAGGGTGTTACCGAGGACGAAAAGAAAGGCCCACCGCTGATCAAGCCCCACAGCGCTTGCTAGTCGATAGTACTGCCAAGCGAGCAGGAGGCTGATGCCAGTGGAGTAGCTGCTCAGGCGGGTGAAGTGATCGAGATTCGGTGCGAGCTCATAGAGACTGTACGCAAAAAAATAGAAAGATTTGTAGCCAGCAGAATGTGCTCCGACTACGGGATGGATCGACCACTCGGTGATTCGCCGAAAATGCTCCCACGGATCAGACGGCCATTCGAGATAGACGCCGGGGATGGCGAAGATCAGTGCCAACAGTATCCACGGCAGAACGGGCCAGAGGCGAGCGAGGTTGGGCGGAGGACGGTGAACGGAGGACGGTGAACGGAGGGCGGAGGGCGGTGGACGGAGGACTGAGGACGGAGGACGGTGGACTGAAGACGGTGAGTCGGTGGACGGTGTATCGGTGAACAGTGAATCATCGGCAGCCTGTTCGATGGGCTGGTGCCACCATGTGCGTAGGGCGATGACGGCGAGAATTAGGTGGATTA
>Ga0163144_10012483_pt1 | contig 17838 bp, 16 predicted proteins | sample OliLak19BULKMAT1_FD_123175 | JGI IMG/M metagenome (GOLD analysis project Ga0163144, IMG submission 123175) | Freshwater microbial mat bacterial communities from Lake Vanda, McMurdo Dry Valleys, Antarctica - Oligotrophic Lake LV.19.BULKMAT1 | ecosystem: Environmental > Aquatic > Freshwater >...
GACGTAGGTCGTCTCGCTCTGCGCGTTGTCGCTGTAGAACAAGGCTGCGCCTTGGGTGTAGTAGCGAACGAAGGCGTCGGCCAGGAAAGACTCGCCGAGGTAGCGGCTGTAGCCGGCTTCGAGTGTGTGGGCCTTGATCTCCCAGGTGTCCCAGAAGTAGCGGTACTCGGCCCGCACCGAGTCGCGTGAGCCCAGGCCGCCGATGGCACGGAGCTTGACGGCCCGAGACGATCGGGTGCGCGGGTGCCGCTCGGGCACCGTGGCGCCAAAGACCCGCGCCACGCGGTAGGTGTTGCCGAGGAAGCCAGTGTCCGACACCGCTTCGAGATTGACGCTGGCCAACCACTTGGGCGTCAGGATCTGGGTCACGCCGACCCGGTATTGCCAGTGCGTGGCGCGGTCCTTGAATGCCGGGTCGCCGACCTTGCCGACCTCGTCGGCCGCGCGCGTGAAGCCGAGGTTGACGGTCGTCATGCCGCCGAACGTCTCTTGCGCGATGTCCAGCGACAGGCTGCGGGTCGCGTAGTCGGGCTCCTTGCTCGCGCCGAGCGCCAGCGTGACGACCGAGTCGCGCACCGCGTAGTCGAGGCCCAGGCCCACATCGTTGCGCCGCTCCTTGTAGGGGCTGGCGGTCGTCACCACATCGATCGAGGCATTGCTGACCGCGTCGACATAGAACGAGCCGCTGAGCGAGACCTTGTCTGCAATGTTCTTGCGCACCAGCAAAGCCGGGCCTGTGGCGGTGACGCCGCCGCCCTTGTAGACGTGCACCATCGCTTCGGCGCGGTCTTCGGGCAGGGTGGCGGCCCTCGCTGCGCCGGTCGCGAAGACGCCCCCGAGCAGGCCTGCGAGCGCCGCAAGAAGGCGTGCGCAGGTCTTACTTGCAGCCACAGCCGCCTCCTTGCACACCGGTTGCGCCGCGCGCGGCTTCACGGATGTCGCGCACGTGCTCGCTGTGCTTGGCCGCGAGGGCGTCGCGGTTCGAACGCATGATCGGGTCGGCCAGGCGCTCGCGTTCGTAGGGCTTGACCCAGGGTTGCGGCATCGCGCACCCGCCGAGCAGGGCAGCAGCCAGCAACGCGATCATCGAGCGACCGCCGCGGATCCGGCTCTGCCGGTCCGCCAGCGGTGCCCCCTCGAGGGGGAGCGGCGAAGCCGCAACGGGGGTGGTCAACATCACTCTTTGAGCAAGGCGCGAACCTGCTCTTCGTAGGTCTTCTCGACGCCGTCGCGGTAGCCGCGGTGGATGTGGCGCACGCGGCCGTCGCGGTCGATCATGAGCGTCGCGGGCATCGCGCTCATGTCGTAGATGCGGCTGACCTTCTTGTCGCCGTCGAGCAGCACCGGAAACTTCAGGCCGAGCTTGCTCGCGAGCTCGGTCGCCAGGCGCGGGTCGTCGTCGATGTTGACGCCCAGCAGCACGAAGCCCGCGCTGCGGTACTTGTCGTAGATGCGGTTCAGGTGCGGCAGCTCCTGGCGGCAAGGGCCGCACCAGGTGGCCCAGAAGTTCAGCAGCACCACCTGGCCGCGTTGCTCCTGCAGTCGCAGGTTCGCACCGTTGGCGCTGCGCAGCGTGAAGTCGGGCGCGTTCGACGCGAGCTGCACGCTGGCCTGGGTGCTGCCGACGGACGTTGCCAGCAGCAGTGCAAGGGCCAGGCTCCAGCGCTTGCTGACCTTGACGGACATGGCTCGGTTCATGCGCTGCCTCAGAAGTAGTAGGTGAAGCCGCCGGTCAGCTCGAGGTTGTGCGTGCTCTGGCGCTTGCCGAGCAGGTCGAGCGAAAAGACGTGGTCGCGCAGGTCGAACTGGACTGCGGCACGCTCGGTCAGCAGCAGCCGGCCGCCGAGACCGAAGGCGATCGTCTGGCTGCGCTGCTGGTTGAACTTGGTGCTGCCGACGCCGGCCACGAGGTAGATCGCGGTGGCCTTGGCGCGCTTGGCGCTCGGGAAGACCTCGCCGGGCAGCAGGTTGTAGCCGGCCGAGAATTCGTAGTAGCTGAGCTTTTCCTTCGGGTCGGTGAAGATGCCGCCGGGCAGCACTTGGCGGAAGGCTTCGTCGCTGACCTTGCTCTGGCCGAGCGTGGCTTCGACGAACCAGTCTTCGGTGATGTGGTAACCCAGGCGGGCGCCCACCACGGCCGCCGCACCGAAGTTCTGCGTTGCATAGGTGCCGGCGAAGAGGCCGACCGCGATGTCCTTCGACGGGAACTTCGGCAGCTTGACTTCGCGGCGTTCGACCTCGGGGACGATGACCTGTTGCGCAAGCGCGGCGGTGCCGGCGAGCAAGAAAATTGCAGCGGCGCAAAGCGAGAGGGTTGTGTTCATGGAGTCTGCCCGTCAGAAGAAGAAGGACACGCCGGCCGTGACGGCGCGGTACTCGGTGCTGCGCTGGTCGGAGACGAAGGCGGTGTAGATCGCCCAGTCGGCGCGCAGCACGAAGCGCTCGGAGAGGTGGTATCGCGCGCCGACGATCGCGTGCGCCAGCTTCGCGTCGGTGTTGGTCGCGCCGACCAGGCTCTGGTTCGGGAAGTTCTTGAACTGGCCGACGCCGACGCCGAAGAAGGGCGACAGCCGCTGGTCGCTCCAGGGCTCGCTGTGCAATGCGACGTGCCAGAAGTTGGTGCCTGAGAACACGCCCTGCACCTGGCCGAGGTCGCCTTCGACCGACAGCGTGTCGCTGAGCTTGTAGCTCGCGTAGAGCTTCAGCATCGGCTCGGACTCGAAGCGGCCCCAGGCCGCGCCCATCTGCACGCGGCGCGCGAGGTAGTCGTCCAGCGCCATGTCGCGAAAGGTCTTGCTGCTGCCAGCCGCGGTCAACGTCGTCTCGAGCTGCCTGCGGTGGACCCAGCCAAGCTGCCCGCCTTCGGCGCGCAACTTGTACCAGTCGGTGTGGCGCAACTCGACGACCACAGACTGGCCGCGCGCAACGACAAATAACACCGGGTAGCCGCGGCCCGGCCCGGTGCGCATTTCGAGGAAGGGATCGGAAACCGTGAGTTGTTCACTGACGATGGCCGCGCCGGCGCTCGGTGTGGCCGCCGGTTGCTGCGCGTGCGCGGGCCAGGCCAGTGCGAGCAGACACGAAAGGGCGGTGAGGCAGCGCGGGAGGGTCATCGTTGTTGTCATTCGTATCGCGGCGCTCACTGGCTGTTGCAGGCTCCCGTGGCGGGGTTGGCGGGTGTGAACATGCTGTCGGCCGCGCTGCTGAACTCGTCCTGACCCTGCGGCATCGGCCGGCCGATCCAGTAGGCGATCAATCGCGCGTTGACATCGCTCTGATCTGCAAAAACCACGCCACCACCGTGCAGCACGTTGAGCGTCAGCGGCTTGGTCAGGAGCTGGCTTTGCAACGCCGCACCGATCACCGCCGAGCCCTGCGACGAATAGAAGTTTTTGTACATGTCGCTCGCACGAACAGCGTCGGGCGTGTTCGCCGGGTTCGCGAGGTCGACGGTCTGTGCGCTCTGCACGATGCGCAGCGCGCCGCCGGTGCCGGTGCTGTTGTCGTGGCATCCCGACGAGGCGCAGGTGTTGGTCGAGACGACACCGCCCTGGTTGATCTGCAGTGGCGCGAGCAGGATCGGGTTGATGCACTTCTGGAAGTAGACAAAGGACAGCTTCTGCCCGCCGATGGCGGCGGCGTTCTCGACGGACGGCGGGTTGGAGAGGGGGTTGCTGCCGCCGCCGCCGCAAGCTGACACGAAGGCAGCGAGAAGGAGACCCTTCGACAGGCTCAGGGCGCGCGGAAGTCGTCCAGACACTCGTCTCATGGCGTGCAGCCCGACGAGATCCAGCTCGCGATCGCCGCGTAGCCCGCGCTCGCGGGTGCCAGCGCCGACGTCGACTGGCCCGTTGCGCCGGCCGGGTGCGGCACCGTCGAAGGCCGGCGCAACAACGGATTGGCCGCTGCGTTGCAGGTATCGGTGACCATCGTCAGCGTCACGTTGTAGTCGCCCTCGGTGCTGCCGGTCAGCACGAAGCGGTTGCGCAAGAAGGACGTGCCCGTCTGCGCGGCGCCCGAGCTGCCCGTCGGTGCGTGGCAACCGGCGCAGGTGCTTTGCAGCACCGGCTGCACGTTGGCCAGGAAGCTCGCTTCGCTGAGCGCGGCGACGCGGCGAACGTTCGGGCTCTTGCTCGGATCGTTCATGTATTGGCCACCCAGGTCCATCCACTCCGTGACCAGGCGCTTCTCGGCTGCGTTGAGCATCGCAGCGTGGTTCGGCGTGCCCGCGGGCGGGTTGGGGTGCGCGGCGCGGGCTTGCGCGCCGGCCTTCAGCGTCTCGCCGAACAGGATCTCGGTGAGGCGACTCGAGCGGGCGATGCCGTCGGCGCCGCTGGCCATCGGCTCGACCAGGGCCGGCCCGCGCACGATCACCGGCACGCCCTCTTCGAGTTGCGTTCGCGGCTGGCCGGTGGCCGGGTCGATCACCGGGTCGCCGATCAGCAACTCGTCGTACGAAACCATGCGGCCGCTGCCGCCGAAGCTCGCACGCAGGTCGAGCTTGGCCGTGTCGGCGTGGCAACCGGTGCAGGTGGCCGAGCCGGCAGCACCCCGCACGCGCGCCCAGATCGGCGCGATGTGGTCGGGGTAGTTGACGATGCCACCGACGGGCGCGAGCGTCGCCAGATCGTCGGCTGCGTTGGTATTGCCCGTGTAGCGCACGCTAATCGGCACACGGGCCTGGATGCCGGCGCGCGCGGTATCGGCCCAGATGTCGCTGTAGACCAGGTCGGCCTGCAAGGCCAGCGCGCTTGCATCCAGGCGCGTGCGCAACGAGGCCATCGTCTCGCCCGGCTGGTGCTGGCTCGACAACGCGGTGCGGATGCTTGCGGGCATCGTGTTGACCACCGCACCGGCGTTCAGCGCGGCGCCGCGACGCGGGCTGTGGCAACCATCGCAGGTGCGGCGCTCGCCGGGGCGAACCTGGATCCAGTTCAGGTGCGTCTGCAGCGCGCGGCCATTGGCATCGAGGATAGCCAGTGCGAGCGGCGTGTCGGCCGGCACCAGCAGCTTGAACGACCCGTCGGGCTCGACCGGCGCATAGCCGAGGATCTGCTGCGGCTCGAACTCGGTTTCGCCGATCGCTTCGCGCATGCCGGTCATGCCAGCGATCGGCGCGACCGCACGCGTCGCGCGAACGAAGCGTGCGGGGGCGCAGTGGTAGGCCGCGTCGGCCGGGTCCTTGATCCTGGCCAGGTCGGCTACGCTCGTGCGCGTGTCGGTGGCGTCGATCGGTGCGGTCTGCGCGATGCCGCGCGCGCAGCCGGCAGGCAGGTCGGCCGCGACGATCATCGGCTCGCCCATGCGTTGCAGTCCGTCGGTGTCGTAGACGCTGCGCACTTCGATCAGCGCCTTGCCTTGCGCAGCGAGGGTGGCGTCGATCGTGGTCGGCTGGGTCGCATTCGGCTCGGTGCGCGCCTGCAGCGCCACCGGGTCGGTGTACATGAAGCCGGTGGGCGGCGCAGCGACGATCAGCCAGGTCTGCGTCTTCGGATCGACCATGTAGATGGCATACGCTGGCGGCGCGTTGTCCTGGATCGGATCGGCAGCCGCATCGGCCATCGTGCGGTCCATCGCCAGGCGGTCGATCTCGGCTTGCGTCAAGGTGGCGCAGGGGATCACGTCGCCGTTCTTCGTGACCTCGCAAGGACGGTACGACACCAGCACGCGGTCGGTGCCGTCCCACAGCGGGAAGGGCGTCGTCACGCGGCCGAACATCGACAGGCCTCGGCCCTGGTTCAGCTCGCGACCCGTCATCTGCGACTGGCCACCGGTGGCGGCCGACAAGGCCACCGCGCGATTCGCCGGCGTGTTCTGTTCGGAGTAGTTGGCCGCATCGACCATCATCAGCGAGCCACCCTCGCGCGTGCCAGACAGCGGCATCAGCGAGGTCACCAGCTTGCCGTTGTAGGCACCGCGCGGATCCATGTCACGCGGATGCAGGAAGCTGTTGCCGGGGCTCTGCGCGCCGTAGAGCACGAACATGTCGGTGCCGTCGGGCTTGGTGCGGAAGATCGCGAAGCGGTTGCGCGGGCCCACGTGTTCCCAGCGGGCGAACATGATGTCGCCGTTGGGCCGCATGACCGGGTTGCGGTCGTGGCTCTGGTTGACCGAGATCTGGGTCACTGCGCCGCCCAGCGCATCCATCGTGTGCAGGTTCAGCACGCGCTCGCGTTCGTACTCGTCCACCGCGAACGCGGTGACGCCGTTGACGACGCTCTTGGTCGCCGTCTGTCGGTTCGACGAGAACACGAAGCCGCGGCCGGCCGGCAGGTAGGCCGGGTCGACGTCGTCGTCGCTGGTCGAGGCCGTGACGCGGCGCAGGCTGCCACCGGCCAGGCCGCCGGTGGTGGTGTCGTACTCCCAGACGTTCCACTTGCCGGTGCAGGCCGGCACGCCACCGACAGTGGCGGTGTTGGTGGTCGGGCAGCGCATCGAGAAGACGATCTTTTTGCCGTCGTACGAAGCTTCCGGATCGGAAACGTCACCGACGCCCTGGGTGATCGATGCGGTGACATTGATCTCGCGCGCACTCGCCGACGACTTCTCGCGAATGATCAGGTCGCCCCCAGGCAGGCTGGGCGTGCCGTCGGTCGGGTTCATGTTCAGCGCCACCGCGCGCTTGGCATAGGCCAGCGGCACGTCACCGTTGACGGTGACGGTGTTGTCGGTGCTGCTGCTGCCGCTGCCGCAACCCACGGCCACGAGACCGGCCGCAAGGCAGGCGACGCGTAGCGCGGCTTGCCTGAACTTGTTCTTCATGGTTTTCCCCCAGACTGGCTCCGGACGTGATGACAGCGAGCGTTGCCGGCATTTGTCAGACACCCTGGGGTGCCTGCAGACCGGTCGAGTGAAACAGTCGGCCGTGCGCATCGACGGCGATCGCGTCGACGCCGGGCATGGATTCGACGAGGCCCATGCCGCGCTCGATGCCGAGCACGAAGACGGCTTTCGACAGCGCCTCTGCGGTGAGTCCGTCGGCGGCCAGGATCGTCACGCTGTGCAGGGCGGCCGGCGAGCGGCCGGTGCCCGGATCGATGATGTGATGGTGGCGTACGCCATCGGCCTCGAAGAAGCGCTCGTAGTCGCCCGAGGTCGACAGCGCGGTGTCGATGAGCGGCAACACCGCCACCAGCTGCTCGGCCTTTCGCGGGTGTCGCACGCCGATGCTCCAGGGCCGGCCGCGCCGGTCGCCGAGCACGCGGCTGTCGCCGCCGGCAGCCACATGCGCATGCACGATGCCCCGCTTGCGCAGCAGCGCCACCGCGTTGTCGACGGCATGGCCCTTGGCGAAGCCGCCCAAGTCGATGCGCATGCCCGGGTGTGCGAAGCGCAACGTGCGTGCGGCACGGTCGAGCTGCAGGCCACGCCAACCGATGACGCGCTGGGCCTGCGCGGTACGCTCGGCCGACGGGGCGATGCCGGCGCGGTAGTCATACAGGTGGCCGACGCTGGCATAGCTGATGTCGAAGGCGCCGCCCGAGCGTGCAGCGAAGGACAGTGCCGACTCGATCAAGGCGAACATTTCGCTCGACAGGCGCACCGGCTCGCTGGCCGCCGAGCGGTTGATTCGAGAAAGTTCGGAGTCGGCCTTGTGCGGGCTCATTGCCCGGTCGATGCGGTGCATCTCGGCCATCACCGCGTCGATCGCGGCCTGGCCGTTCAGTGCGTCATCGGCCCACAGCTCGACCCGGATCGCGGTGCCCATGATGGCCTCTTCGCGTTGCAGCCAGCCGGCCGCCGTGCGGCGCGCCGTTGTGGTCGGCGCAAGGCGATGCAAGCTGGGAGCGGCAGGAGCGCATGCGGCGATCTGCATCTCAGTGCTTCGCAGTCGCTGGGGCGGTCGATGACAGGCTCATGTCCAGAGGGCTCCCGCCACCTCGGCCGCGATTCGGCGTCGTGTGGCGGGCGCATCTTCAGCGCGGTGCCTGCACTTTTCGTGTGCAGTACTGCGCACTCCGTGATGGGCTTACACGCTGTCGCCGAAGAAACAGCCTTCGCAGGCACACGCATTGACACAGACCGGACAAGTTGTCTGCAAAGGCAAGTGCAACTGCGCGATGCGACGCGTCGCGTCACGCGTTGCGTCCGAAGCCGGCGTCCTAGGGTGCGGGGGACAAGTCCGGCGCCAGGCTCGTGCGCCCGTCGAAGACGAAGCAGCGGCCGCGCCAATGCGGCGCGCCGGGCCATTGCTCGAAGTAACGTAGCACACCGCCATCGAGCTGCCAGACATGTTCGAGCCCGGCCGCGCGCATCGCCAGCGCAGCCTTCTCGCAACGGATGCCGCCGGTGCAGTAGGTGACGACGCTGCGCGATGCGAGCCCGCTGCGGTGCATTTGAAGCGCGGCAGGGAAGTCGCTGAACTTCTCGAGTCGCCAGTCGACGGCGCCTTCGAACCCGCCTTGGTCGACCTCGAAGCCGTTGCGGGTGTCGAGCAGCAGCAGTTCGCGGCCCGCGTCGTCATGTCCGGCATCGAGCCAGCGTTTCAGCGTGGCGGCGTCGATGGCGGGCGCGCGGCCCGCGGCCGGTTGCAACTGCGGCTGGTTCATGCGGATGATCTCGCGCTTGACCTTGATGCGCAGGTGGTGGAAGGGCAACGCGTCGCTCCAGCTTTCCTTGACGTCGAGCGCCGCCAGCTTCGGGTCGGTGCGCAGTTCGCCGAGCCACTGGCGCACGCCGGTCTCGAGGCCGGCGACAAAGAGATTGATGCCTTCTTCGGCCAGCAGCACCGTGCCCTCGAGTCCGCAGGCGTCGGCCCGCTGTTGCAAGGCATCGCGGCGTTCGGCCAGATGATCCAGCGGCACGAAGGCGTAGGCGCTGAGGTTGAGGAAGCGATCGGCCATCGTCGGCGATTCTAGGAGTCTGTCGGGAGCGGCTCTCTACAATCCGGTCATGTCCTTTGTCCACCTGCGCACGCACAGCGAATTCTCGGTCGTCGACGGCACCTTGCGCATCGCGGATGCGGTCTCCGCGGCGCGCGCGGACGGCCAGGTGGCCTGCGCGATCACCGATCTCGGCAACCTGTTCGGTACCGTCAAGTTCTACACCGCCTGTCGCGCCGCGGGCATCAAGCCCTTGATCGGCTGCGACGTCTGGATCGAGCCCGAAACCTTGGCCGCGAGCGGGGCCGACAAGCACGGGAGCCGGCTGCTGCTGCTGGTGCAGAACGACGCTGGCTACCTGCACCTGTGCGAGTTGCTGGCGCGTGCGTGGACGCTGAACACGCAGCGCGCAACGGCTTTCGTCAAGTGGGCCTGGCTGGACGAGCTGGACGGCGGATTGCTGGCGCTGTCGGGCGCCGACCACGGCGCGGTCGGCCAGGCCCTGCTGGCGGGTGACGAGGCGCGGGCCGAGCAACTGGCGCTGCGCCTCGCATCGACGTTCCCGCAGCGCTTCTTCATCGAGGTGCAGCGCGCCGGCCTGCGCAGCAACGCGGCCCATGTTGGCGCCGCGGTGCCGCTGGCCGCGCGGCTGGGGCTGCCGGTCGTCGCGACGCATCCGGTGCAGTTTGCCGAGGCCGACGACTTCGAAGCCCACGAGGCGCGAGTCTGCGTGGCCGAAGGCGAGACGCTGGCCAACCCGAAGCGTGTGAAGCGCTTCTCGCGCGAGCAGTACTTCAAGACGCAGGCCGAGATGGCCGCGCTGTTTGCCGACTTGCCGCAGGCGCTGGCCAACACCGTCGCGGTGGCCCAGCGCTGCAACCTCCAGCTCACGCTCGGCAAGCCGCGGCTGCCCGACTTTCCGACGCCGCTGGTCGACGGCGTGCCGACGCCGATCGAAGCGCACTTTCGCGAGGCCTCGCTCGCCGGGCTCGAGCAACGCCTGGCTCGTCTGTACCCCGACGCCGCCGAGCGCGAACGCCAGCGCCCACGCTATGCCGAGAGGCTCGAGTTCGAGATCGTCACCATCGTCAAGATGGGCTTCCCGGGCTACTTCCTGATCGTCGCGGACTTCATCAACTGGGCCAAGACCAACGGCTGCCCGGTCGGCCCCGGGCGCGGCTCGGGCGCGGGCTCGCTGGTGGCGTATTCGCTATCGATCACCGACCTCGACCCGCTGGCCTACAACCTGCTGTTCGAGCGCTTCCTGAACCCCGAGCGGGTGTCGATGCCCGACTTCGACATCGACTTCTGCCAGGCCAACCGCGAGCGCGTGATCGACTACGTCAAGGCCAAGTACGGCCGTGACGCGGTGAGCCAGATCGCCACCTTCGGCACGATGGCGGCCAAGGCTGCGCTGCGCGACGTAGGCCGCGTGCTCGGCATGGGCTACGGGCATGTGGACAGCATCGCCAAGCTGATCGTGGCGCCGCCGGGCAAGACCGTCACACTCGCTCGAGTGCCTGCGGAGCCCGAACCGGGCGTCGTCTACGCGCGCAAGGAAGAGCCCGAGATCGACCGTCGCGAGGCCGCCGAGGAAGAGGTGGCCGAGCTGCTGGCGCTGGCCACCCGCGTCGAAGGTATCGTGCGCAACGTCGGCATGCATGCCGGGGGCGTGCTGATCGCGCCCGGCAAGATCACCGACTTCTGCCCGCTGTACCAGCAGCCGGGCAGCGACAGCGCGGTGAGCCAGTTCGACAAGGACGACGTCGAAGCGATCGGCCTGGTGAAATTCGACTTCCTGGGCTTGGCCACGCTGACGATCCTCGAGCATGCCAAGCACCTGGTGCGTGCGCGGCGGTCCGGCCGTGCGGCGTTCGATTACGACCAGCTGCCACTCGACGACCCGGCGGTCTACCGGTTGTTCTCGAACTCCCAGGTCGAGGCGGTGTTCCAGTTCGAAAGCCGCGGCATGCAAGGCATGCTGCGCGACGCGAAGCCCAGCCGCTTCGAAGACCTGATGGCGCTGAATGCGCTGTTCCGCCCCGGCCCGATGGAGAACATCCCGATGTTCTGCGCGCGCAAGCACGGCCGTGAGGCCATCGTCCATCCGCATCCCTTGCTCGAGCCGGTTCTCGAAGAAACCTACGGCATCTTCGTCTACCAGGAGCAGGTAATGCTGGCCGCGCAGGTGCTCGCGGGCTACTCGCTCGGCGGCGCCGACATCCTGCGCAAGGCGATGGGCAAGAAGAACGCCGAGGAGATGGCCAAGCAGCGCCAGATCTTCCGCGACGGCGCGGCGCGCCAGCACATTGCGCAGGCCCGGGCCGACGACGTCTTCGACCTGATGGAAAAGTTCGCCGGCTATGGCTTCAACAAGAGCCATGCCGCGGCCTATGCGCTGCTGGCCTACCACACGGCGTGGCTGAAGGTGCACTGCACGGTCGAGTTCTACGCTGCCAACATGACCGTGGAGCTCGGCGACACGGACAAGCTGCGTGTGCTGTTGAACGACGCGCGCCAATTCGGTATCGTCTTCGAGCCGCCCGACGTGAACCGCGGCCAGTACCGCTTCGAGCCGATCGACGACAGGTCGTTGCGTTACGGCCTGGGCGCCGTCAAGGGCACCGGCCAGGGCGCGATCGAAGCGATCGTTGCGGCGCGCGAGGGCACCGGTGCACACGAAGGCGAGGGCGGTGGGCCGTTCCGCAGCCTGTTCGACTTCGCGGCGCGCGTCGACCGCCAGCGCGTCAACAAGCGCGTCGTCGAGGCGCTGATCAAGGCGGGCGCATTCGATGCTTTGCATCCCGACCGCGCGACGGCCTTGGCGAGCGTCTCGCTGGCCTTCGACTGGGCCGACAGCCAGGCTGCGCACGCCGATCAGGGCGGCCTGTTCGACTTCGCCGACTCGCATGCCGCGAGCACGCAAGAGCCGGCCCTGGTGCAGGCCGAGCCCTGGAGCATCAAGGAAAGGCTGACGCTGGAGAAGTCGGCACTCGGCTTCTTCCTCTCGGGACACTTGTTCGACCAGAGCGGCGACGAAGTGCGGCGCTTCGCCCGGCGGCCGATCGCCGAGCTCGCCGATTCGCGCGATCCCCAACTGGTGGCGGGCATCGTCGGCGACCTGCGCGTGGTGAACGGGGCGCGCGGGCGTGTGGCGATCTTCCAACTCGACGATGGCAGCCAGAGCATCGAAGCGATGGTCAACGAAGACCTGCTGAACGCGAACCGCGAACGCCTGCGCGAAGACGAACTCGTGATCGTGCAGGGCAAGGTGCAGATCGATCGCTTTGCCGGCGGCCTGCGCCTCAACATCAACCAGGTGTGGGACTTGGCCGGCGCCCGAGCGCGTTTCGGCAAGTACCTGGCAGTGGCGGTGAACGGCAAGACGCCGCCGGTGGCCGAAGTGCTGCGCACCTGGCCGGCGCGCTCGGTCACGACCGAGGTCGGCGAATCGCAGCAGGGTCTGGCGATCCGCCTTCGCCTGCACCGCCCGGCCGTCGAGGCCGAGCTCGACCTCGGCGACGCGGCGCGCTTCTGGCCGAGCGACGAAGCATTGGCGCGCTGGAAGAGCCTGGCCCACGAAGGACGCGCCACGGTGGTGTACGAGTAGGACGCATGGCCTCGGTGCGTTGCCGCGCGGCGACGCCTGGTGCGAAAGCCCACGAAATGCCGTGATTTGCGGCCCTTCACTGGCCTACCGGGCCGCCGACATTGCCTAGACTCGGGCGCACATGGACGCGTTGCGCAACTCCGCCACGACCGGCCTCGTGCTGACGGGCGGCGGCGCGCGGGCCGCCTACCAGGTCGGCGTGCTCAAAGCCATTGCACGCATACGCCGTGAGGTCGGCGCACCGCGTCACAACCCATTCGGCGTCATCACCGGCACGTCGGCCGGCGCCATCAATGCGGCCGCGATCGCCTGCCATGCCGACCGATTCGACCTTGCCGTCGCGGGCATCGTGCACACCTGGCGCCACTTCAGTGCCGACCAGGTGTACCGGGCCGATGCGTTCGGCGTGGTGCGCAGTGGCGCGCGCTGGCTGACGATGTTGACGATGGGCTGGGCCATCGCACGCTGGCGCAAGGCCAAGCCGCGTTCGCTGCTCGACAACAGCCCGCTGGGCGACTTGCTGCAGCGCGTGGTCCATTTCGACCGGCTGCCCGAGATGCTGGCCGCCGGCCACCTGCAGGCGCTGGCGATCACCGGCTCGTCGTACAGCAGCGGCGACCATGTCACCTTCTGTCAGACGCGCCGACCGTTCGAGCCCTGGCTGCGATCGCAACGCGTCGCGGTGCGAAGCCGGCTCGGCCATGCGCACCTGATGGCCTCGTCGGCCATCCCCTTCGTCTTTCCGGCGGTCAAGGTCGAGATGCAAGGCGAGGACGAATGGTTCGGCGACGGTTCGATGCGCCAGTCGGCGCCGATTTCGCCGGCGGTGCACCTGGGTGCCGAGCGCATCCTGGTCGTCGGCGCAGGCCGCATGCACGAGCCGCCGCGCCAGCGCCATGGCGGTGACGGGGGGGACGTCGGCGACGCCGAATACCCCAGCCTGGCGCGCATCGCCGGGCACACGCTGTCGAACATCTTCCTCGATGCACTGGCGGTCGACATCGAACGCGCGCAGCGCATCAATCGCACGTTGGCGCTGCTCGATGGAGAGGCGCTAGCGCGCTCGAAGCTGCGGCCGCTCGACCTCTTGGTGATTGCACCCAGCCAGCGCCTGGACAGCATCGCCGCGCGCCACCTGCACAGCCTGCCACCCGCGGTGCGAACGCTGCTGCGCGGCGTCGGCGTCGAGTCGGACCGCGGACATGCCAAGGGCGGCGCCGCGCTGGCCAGTTACCTGCTGTTCGAGGCGCCGTACACGCGCGAGCTGATCGAGTTGGGCGCCGCCGACACGCTGGCGCGGCGCGACGAGGTGATCGCCTTCTTCGGCTGGCCCACCCAGACGGTGCCGCATGAGAGCCGGGACGCCTGGCCCGTCACGCAAGCGGGTGACCTGGAGTGTCCGACCGACCTGATGCCGCTCTGACGCGCACCAGCGCGCAGGCAGACCGCAGCCACCGTCTCATTATCACCGGCCAGGGCGGCCAAGTTCCTCGACGCCTGGTGCAAACGGGCGATGCGTTCGCGCATCGAGCCGGTGAAGAAGTTCGCCGGCACCGTGCGCGCGCACCGGGAACTTCTGCTCCACTACTTCAGGGCCAAGAAGCAGTTCTCCAGCGGCGTCATCGAGGGTCTGAACAACAAAGCCAAAGTCATACTGAGAAAAGCGTACGGCTATCGGACGTTCAGGATCGCCGAGCTCTCTCTGTATCACGTGCTCCGTAGGCTCCCAGAGCCAAAACTAGCCCACAGATTCTTCTGACGAAGCGAAATTCCTATCCGCGCCATTCACTCCGGCGCCGTGCGCGACGGGTGAGTCGCGGTGATCGCATCTTCCCGCGCGCCGGCCGCGATGCCATGCGCGTAATAGTGAAAGAGCCCGAGCAATTCACTGGTGCACATGCGCCGCGCCCCCGCCACCTTGATGGCTAGATCGAGGCACTCAACCACAGTCATGTTTTCAACTTGTGATTCGGTCAAGGAGTTCATGCCATCCATCGCGGGCTCCTGAAGCTGAAATCCGGGCAGGAGGCTTGCCCAGCCTGCCCGGTGTGTGCGAAATGTGTATGCAGCAAGCTGATCGCAACTACGGCAGATATTTCAGGACACCCTTGCCCGGCACCGTGTTGTTGATGTTGTATACATCATTGAGCGTTGGCGGAAACAACAGCCAGTTGCGCAGGTGGTAGGTGGTCAGCCCTTGCCGGTTGAGGCCGCGTGGGTACGAGGTGCCGTGCACGCGCCCGTAGCCGAACTGGTTTTGCCCATTGAGCTGGTGATTGCCTCCATCGCGGAATCCCGACAGCACGCCCGTGGGGTCGATGGCTCCGTTGGCAATCTGGTCGGCTGGCGCGTCCGTCCCGCCCGCATTTGCCACCAGGTCGCAAAGGAACGCTTTGGGCAGGCCATCTGCATCCTGGAAACGCGTCGGAATCTCGGACTGGTAGTGAAGATTGATCTGCGGTTCGCGGTCACCGAACAGGAGGTTGTAGTTGCCCCAGAAGATGCTGGTGCCCGCCGTGAGCACGCCGATGGGCCAGCCCGGGCGCGGCGCGGGGCGCTGGCCGGGCGGTGTGCCGGGGTTCAGGTTGTCGATGTCGATGCCGTCAATCGCGGCCACGCGTCTCCAGAACTGACCCCACTTTGGATTGGGCACCCGCTGCTTGCCGGGGGGCACAGTGAACTGACGGTTTCCGTTGGCCACCGCCTGCATGATGCCCAGAACGTCCATGTCCTGGCGCACAGCGCCCCACACGCCACCGTCGCGCACCTTGCCCGGGCTCTCGGCGGTGACGCCGGTCGTGCCACCGCTGTAGTTCGGGTGGGCGCGTCCAGCGCGAAACACCACCGTATAGCCCTCGGTCTCAGCCAGATAGGTGGGCGCCATGCGCGCATACCCCATGCCGCCACCGCCAGGCCTTGGCGCAATGGCCAGACGCGGCGAAAAGAGCGTTTCTTCCCGGTTCGGGTCGGGGCTGCCGGGATAACGGAATGTTGAGCCGTCGCTCAATCGCATGCCATCTGCCGCCTGGTCATCGAGATCGAGCGCCCACATGCGGCGCATGTAGTTGATGAAGGCCCAGAGGTCGTCCGCGAAGGTCTGGTTCGTCTGGCCCATGATGTCCTTGATAAAGAACTCTGCGGAGAAGCGCGCGCGCATCTCGTTGCCACCAACGCCGCTCGGGTTGAGCGCCTTGACGCTCGGGTTTGCGCTTTCAAACAGACCGCTGGGGTTGTCGAACCGCTGTGTCGGGTCAGCCCTGTCAATGCCCTCGGCCATGAAGCCCAAGGCAAACCTAAAGCCGCCAAAGGGGCGTTCATTGATCAGGTTGTAGGGGCCGCCGTAGTCAGGGAATCGCCCAATGCGGTCGGCGCCGGGTGGATTCAGACCGGGGATACCACCCGGTCGGCCAAGGCCCGAACGGTCCGAGTCGGCCAGAGCAGCACCGGACACCAGCAGACCACCCGATACAGCGGTTGCGGCGCCGGCACTCAATGCCAAAAGATTGCGTCTCGACATTCCTTCTGACCTTCTGTCATCGTCTTTCATGGTGAATATCTCCTTGAAGTTTCACGATCACCTCCGGATCCGGAGGCCCTTCTTTCCACGCTCGTTCCGGAAAGATGCTGAGATTCGGGTGCCCGTTGGACAGACTCGTGCTGACGGGCAGGGAACACCCCGCAACGAATCCCCATGCCATCGGCTAGCTGGCGGGAACCCGCTGCAAGGTTTCCTGTGTAACGTTCAGAACCGGAACTGGGCTCCAACCAGAACCGCGGTGTAGCGCTCCTGTCCCGGGAAGATGCCCACCGGTGCGCCGGTGTTGGCGGTGTCGGTCCTGCGGTTGAAGTTCTGCAACTCGAGGTTGACGTTGAGGTTGGGCGTCAGTCGGTACTGCACATCAATACTGTCCGGTTAAAAGTTGAACAAAATCAATTGCGTAGCGAGGTCTGACTTCTCGGTTGTTGACTCATCGGCCCGGAAGGCGCATGAAGGCACCGGCCTCGAAGCTGAGCATGTCCAGCACGTTCACATCGCCCATCTTGCTGTCGCTGATGTGGATGAAGGCAGGGATGGCGCCGCGAAGGTCGAGCAGCGTGTGCAGCTTGATTGCAGCCTTGATGCAGCGAAACGGCGCCCAGTCGGACAGGCTCAAACAGAGATCGACCGTGCTGGAGTCCAGCGCATAGACGGTGCTGTCCAACTCGACGCCGAGCGAGTCGCTTGCGTAGAGCTTGCGTGCGCGGCGGATCAGCACGGCAGCGAGGTCCGACAAAATGCGCTAGTCGCGCGATTCGTTCGCATAGGCCAGCGTCGAGCGCTTGACGGCCGAACGAAAGCCCATCGCATACAGCTTGGTGGTATTCGCCGACAAGCTGACCTCGATATCGCGCAGGCTCTCGCGCCAGGTCAACTGCGCGAATGCCATGGCGCGGAACTGCTCGGTGCAGGACAAGCTGCGCGCGCCGGCGTTGCCGCAGTGCCGCTGCACGATGCGCTCGAAGCTGGTCCACGGCACGAACTCCATGATCTGGGCCAACAAGGTCTTGCCTTCATACACACGCACTCCTCGGGGATGTCAGCCCCGGGAAGGTACGCAGTTCTTGGCAATCGAAGTTCAAGTCGGCACCAAACAAAATCTCTCGCTAGACTGCGCCAATGCTCACGATTTGGCTTGGCGCAGAGCGTTTAACCGGACAGTAGTGACTGCACACAGGCTGTGTAGAGACGCCGCGCATCAATAACACGGGTTCTGGCCGGCTGCGCCCCCAGAACCGCGCGTCGCAGTCTTCATGATGGTTCCTTTCCGTCGGACGTCTGGGCCGGCTTGGCCCTCGACGGCGTCGCTGCATGCGACGCCGTCACCAACTTAGTCGTGCCCGGATCGAGAAACGTGACGCGAACGCTGATTGTTCCAAAAAGGGCCAAAAAAGGAGCTATGACAGGGAAGCCAACGCCCTACCGCCCCGACAATGGAATGCAATAACACGGGTTCTCACCGGCTGCGCCCCCAGAACCAGCAAGCCGATCAGCGCGGCCAGCACGCTTTGCGACACTTCTCGCGCGTCGCGGTCTTCATGATGGTTCCTCTCAGCCTACTTTCCTCAGTTGACCGGAGCGAACCTGCCGCAAACGTAGACTTGGCGCGGGTTCAACGGAAATACGAAGGGACACCTGGTGGGTGAGCGGAATTCGCCTCGCAAATTGGCGGTCAATGTGGTTGGCGCAGCGTGCCAAGAGGCCGTTGAGTCGAAGGTGGGGCCGGTGGATGAGGCCATGCGCGTGCAGACACCGGGAGGTGTGTTCTCGGTACGCTGGGACGAGCGAGGCAGTGCCACGGCGCTGGGCCAACTGGCGTTCTTTGCCGAGTACCTGGAGGCGACGGGACTGTTCGAGGGCTGGCTCGA
>Ga0163144_10012487_pt1 | contig 17836 bp, 15 predicted proteins | sample OliLak19BULKMAT1_FD_123175 | JGI IMG/M metagenome (GOLD analysis project Ga0163144, IMG submission 123175) | Freshwater microbial mat bacterial communities from Lake Vanda, McMurdo Dry Valleys, Antarctica - Oligotrophic Lake LV.19.BULKMAT1 | ecosystem: Environmental > Aquatic > Freshwater >...
CCCGCCGAAGTGAAACACCGAAGCGTTGAGGCTGATCGCATTTTGCAGCAGCCGCGGCTCGACCATCTCGCTCACGAGCACGACGCGCGACGGAGCTTCGACGACAAACACGCAGCCGATCACAACCGAGATGACATAGACGTGCCACAGTTCGACCACCCCGGTCAGGGCGAGGGTTGCCAGCAGGGCACTGAGCACCCCGAACACGCCGTACACGCCCATGAGCAGCTTGCGTTTTGAGAACCGGTCGGCAATGACGGCGCCGTAGGGCCCAAGCAGCAGCATCGGCCCCCACTGCAAGAAGATGGTCAGCCCGACCGCGGCGATGTTGCCGGTGATCTCGAGCACGAGCCAGTCGGTGGCGATGCGTTGCATCCACCCCGCGGTGTGCGCGAGAAGTTGCGAGGCCTGAAACCGGCGGTAGTTGAGCACCTGGAGCGACGAGAACGAGTCTCTCAGCCGCGGGCTGCCCCGGTGCACGGGAATCGGCTCGGTGGGAGGGAATGCGGGAGGAGCAGGGGAGGGCACAAGCCGTTTTCGAAGAGGTGCATGGATGCGGGACCAACGTCGCTCGCGACTCCATGATACGCCCGCCATTAGGTATGATCAAAGCCGTGCGCTGACGCCCGGGCGCACTCCGGCGCTCGAGAGGATCAGCATGACTCGCACCGCGATTGTCACTGGCGGGCTCAGCGGCCTCGGCGCCGCGACGGCCGTGCGTCTCGCGGCCGACGGCATTCGGGTCATCACACTCGATCTCGCCGCACCCGGCGAGGGCGTCGCAGGCGTGGCGGGCGTTGCGCACGCCGAGCACGGCGAGCACCGCGAGCACCACCAGCTCGACATCAGCGATCACGCCGCCGTTCAGGCCGTGGCGGCCGCAGTCGGGCCCGTCGACATTCTCGTCAACTGTGCCGGCATCGTCGGACCCAACAAGCCGCTGCTCGACACGACGCCCGACGAGTGGCGGCGCACGTTCGACGTCAACGTCATGGGCACGGTTGCGACGATTCGCGCCTTTGCGCCCGGCATGGTGTCACGCGGCTGGGGTCGCATCGTCAACTTTGCCTCGATGGCAGGAAAAGACGGCAACCCCAACCTCGCCGCGTACTCGGCCACGAAGGGCGCCGTGATCGCGCTGACGAAGTCGGTTGGCAAAGAACTCGCGCAGACGGGCGTGCTCGTCAACGTGATCGCACCGGCCGTGTTTGACACCCCCATGAATGCGAAGACCGACCCGGCGGTGCTGAAATACATCACCGACCTGATCCCCATGAAGCGGGTCGGCCGGGCCGACGAGGTCGCCGAGCTCGTCGCGTGGCTGACGTCTGACAAGCTGAGCTTCTCGACCGGAGCGGTCTACGACATCAGTGGCGGCCGCGCCACGTACTAGCCGCACGCCCAACCCCCCGCGACTCCCGAAGTGAAGGAACTCCATGAAGCTCATGCGCCTTGGCCCCGTCGGCAGCGAGAAGCCTGTCGTGCGCGTTGACGCATCGACCCTGCCTGACGGCGTTGGCTACGTCGACGTATCCGACTTCACGCCCGACTTCGACGAGGCCTTTTTTGCGGGCGACGGGATGCTCCGCCTCGCGCCGCTCGTCGCCGAGCGTGTCGCGGTCGGCGCCGTGCATCCGTTCACCGTCGATGGCCAGCCCGCACAGCGAATTGGCGCCCCGATCGCCCGCCCGCACCAGATTCTCTGCATCGGGCTGAACTACTCAGACCACGCCGCCGAGTCGGGCATGCCCGTGCCCGACGAGCCGATTCTGTTCACGAAGAGCCCGAACACGCTCGTGGGCCCGAACGATGACGTGATCATGCCGCGCGGGGCAACGAAGCTCGACTGGGAGGTCGAGCTGGGCATCGTCATCGGGAAGCGCACGAGCTATCTCGACAGCGTGGAGCAGGCCCGCGAGCACATCGCGGGCTACGTCGTCGTCAACGATGTGAGCGAGCGGGCGTTCCAGATCGAGCGCGGCGGCCAGTGGAGCAAGGGCAAGTCGGCTGAGACCTTCAATCCGGCCGGGCCGTGGCTCGCAACGGCTGACGAGCTCGACGACGTCATGCAGTTGGGCATGTGGCTCGACGTCAACGGCCAGCGCCGGCAGACAGGATCGACTTCGACGATGATCTTCGACCCGTGGTTCATCGTGCACTACCTGAGCCAGTTCATGGTGCTCGAGCCCGGCGACCTCATCAACACGGGCACGCCGCCCGGAGTGGGGCTCGGCATGACGCCGCCGACCTACCTCGAGGTGGGCAACGTCATGCACCTCGGTATCGACGGGCTCGGCGAGCAGCGGCAGACGGTGGTCGCGCCGCGCTAGCCGCCGCCCGTGGGTCGCGTCGCGAGCTCGAGCAGTTCGAGCACGTGCACGTAGGGCATGCCCGTCGCGCGGCTCATGCCGAGTTCGCACGTGCGGTTGGCGCTGACGGCGTGGTCGAAGTCTCCGCCCTCGCGCGCGAGCCGGTCCAGGTCGGCGACCTCGTCGGCCGTGGCCGCCGCCGTGAGCTCGGGGTGCAGCATGCCCCGGTCACCGGCGAAGGCGCAGCATCCCCAGGCCTCGGGCACGACCGCGTGGTCGGCGACGGCACGCGCGATCGCGACAAGCGCGCCGGTGGCGCCGAGGTCTTCTGTCGAGCAGGTCGGATGCACGGCCACACGCCCCTGCCGCTGCAGCACCGTCAGCCGGGGCAGCAGCGTCTCGGCGACGAAGGTGACCGAGTCGATCACCCTCGGCCCCGCAGCGTCGGCGCCGCGCAACAGCTGGGCGAAGCCCTCGGTGCACGAGGCCGCGTCGCTGATCACGGGCAGGCTGTCAGTGTTTGCGCCGAGCGACGCGACGGCCGCGAGCACGCGCTCGCGCATGCTCGCGTAGCCGGCGGTGTGGCCCTTCGACTTCCACGGGGTGCCGCAGCACAGGCCGTCGATTCCCTCGGGAACGAGCAAGGTCACGCCCGCGCGCTCGCAGAGCGCGAGCAGGGCGGCGGTCGCGCCCCCGGCCTCGTCGTCTGTCTCGGGCCCGAACATCGTGCCGACGCACGCGGGCAGGTAGATCGCGGCGGGGGCCGAGTTGTTCACGGCAGAGCCGCCGGCAGCCGAACTATCGACGGCTGATGACTCGTCGAGCAGGTGCGTGCGGCGGGCGCCGCCGCGTGGCAAGCCCGCCTCGTAGCGCGGCACGACGTCGGTGCCGAGCACGGCGCGCGCGGCCGAACTGGCCCCGCGCACGAGGGCAGTCGGCAGGGCATCCGCCACGGTGAGGGCGGCGGAGGCGACGCGAGTCGTGGCGTCCCACCGGGAGGCGGCCGCGTTCCACACGCCCCGGCCAGGCGCCCGGCCTTCCGACCGCAAGCGTCGCACGAGGTCGCCCGTGTTGATGTTCACGGGGCAGGCGATGCCGCACATTCCGTCGACGGCGCACGTCTGCACGCTCTCGTAGTCCTCATCGGCGCGCAGTGCCGCGACCAGCTCCGTGTCGCCACGGGCCTCAGCCGCCGCCAGTTCGCGCCGCACCACGATGCGCTGCCGTGGAGTCAGCGTGAGGGTGCGGCTCGGGCACGTCGGCTCGCAATAGCCGCACTCGACGCAGCGGTCGACCTCTGCCTCGACGGTCGGCGTGGTCTTCAGGTGCCGAAGGTGCGCCTGTGCGTCGTCAGTGATGATCACGCCCGGGTTGAGCACGACTGCCGGGTCGCACAGCGTCTTCAGCGTGCGCATGACGTCGGTGAGCTCGGCCCCATACTGACGCTCGACGAACGGTGCCATGATGCGGCCCGTGCCGTGCTCGGCCTTGAGCGTGCCGCCCTGAGCGAGCACGAGCTCGACGATCTCGTCGGTGACGGCGGCGTAGCGCGCCACACCTTCGGGGGTGTCGAAGCGCTCGGTGAGCAAGAAGTGAATGTTGCCGTCCTTCGCGTGTCCGAAGATCACGGCACTCTCGTAGCCGTGTCGCTCGAACATTGCCTCGAGCGCTTCGCACGTGGGCAGCAGGTTCGCCACCGGCACGGCGACGTCTTCGAGAATCGCCGTGGTGCCACTCGGCCGCGCTTCGGCAACGGCCGGGTAGAGGCCCTTGCGCACGTGCCACAGCGCGGCCCGCTCGGCAGGCTCGCGCGAGAACGCGAACGGTGCGGCGAGCGACAGCCCAGCCACGACCCGATCAACCGCGGTGATACCGAGTGCGAGCTCAGCATCCGTCGTCGCATGCACCTCGACGAGCAGCGCCGCGTGCCGGTCGATCGTGAGGGCGGTGATCGCGGTGGGAGCGTCAGAGAGGGTTTGGGCGACGCGCAACGAGGTGGCGTCCATGAGTTCGATGGTGGCGAGGCCCGCTGCGACGAGCGCGGGCAACGCGGCTGTTGCGTGCGCGAGGGTCGGGAACACGAGCAGGCCCGTCGTCACGAGCGGTGCGACAGGCACCGTGCGGAACACCGCTTCGCCCACCCAGCCGAGGGTGCCTTCACTGCCGATCAGCAGGCGCACGAGGAGGTCGATGGGTCGTTCGTGGTCGACAAAAGCGTTGAGGCCGTAGCCCATCGTGTTCTTCATCGAGAACAGGCGCCGGATGCTCGCCACCGACTGCGCGTCACCCAGAACGCGCGCCCGCAGCGCCGACAGCCCGGCCCAGAGCTCGGGTTCGGCGAGGCGCAACTGCTCATCAGCATCGGGGGAAGCGGAGTCGATGGTCGTTCCGCTCGCGAGCACGAGGGTCATCGACTCGAGGGTTTGGTAGGTGTTCTGCTCGGTGCCGCACGCCATGCCGCTGGAGTTATTGGCGATGACCCCGCCGATCGTGCAGGCGATCTCGCTCGCCGGGTCAGGACCGAGTCGGCGGCCGTGCCGCGCAAGCCGGGCGTTGACTTGGCGCACAGTCGCACCAGGTTGCACCCGCACATGCTCGCCGCCGTTGAGCACCTCGATGCCGCGGAAGGCAGCGCGGGTATCGACCATCAGCTGGTCGGTGACGCCCTGCCCCGAGAGGCTCGTGCCGCCCGAGCGGAAGGTCAGCGGAGTGCTCGCGCGGGTCGCTTCGGCGAGCAGCGCGGCGACCTGCTCGATCGACTCGGGGGTCGCGACGGTGTGCGGGCGCAGCAGGTAGTGGCTCGCATCGTGCGCCATCGCCACCAGGTCGATCGCGCGTTGGGTCGTCGGTGCGGCGGGCGACACGAGAGCCGCCCCACCGGGGGTCACAACGTCGACCCCCAGGGATCCCACTTGGCGGGCATCGGCTGAGGCTGCGCCGCCGTGGTGACCATGGTGATCGCTTCGCCCGACTCGGCCGACTGCTCGGTGCTCTGCATGACATCGAGCACGTGCAGCGCGAGTTCGCCGCTCGCCCGCTCGGGAACGCCCGCGCGAATCGCGCGCGCCAGCTCGACGACGCCCAGGCCGCGCGTCATGCCCGGGCCCTCGGCCGCGTGGCGTTCGGGCTCATCGTCGGGCATCATGCCTGCGCGCCAGATCGTGATCTCGCCGTCGAAGCCGTTCGGGTCGGGCAGCACGAGGGTGCCCTCGGTGCCCGTGATCTCGACGACGCCGACGCGCGGCAGGGGTGACTCGAAGCTGAAAGTGCTCTGCGCGATCTGCCCGGCGGCGGTCTCGTAGAGAGCGGCGACGTTGGTCGGAACCTCGACGGGGAAACGCGTGCCTGCCTTGGGGCCCGAGCCGATGACGCGTTCGGTGCGCGCGCGGGTGCCGCGAGCATCTACTCGTGTGATCGCACCGAGAAGCTGCACGAGCGCGGTCAGGTAGTAGGGGCCCATATCGAACAGCGGGCCGCCGCCGCGGGCGTACAAGAACTCGGGGCTCGGGTGCCAGGCTTCGGGGCCAGATACCTGGAACATGGTCAGCGCGCTCACCGGCTCACCGATCGCGCCCTGCTCGAGCAGGCGGCGGGCGGTCTGCACGCCCGGGCCGAGCACGGTGTCGGGCGCGCACGCGACGCGCAGGTTGCGCTCGACGGCATGGGCGAGCAGGCGACCACCCTCGTCGCGGTCGAGGGCGAAGGGCTTCTCGGTCCAGACGTGCTTGCCGGCGTCGAGGCAGGCCGTCGCGACGGGCGCGTGCGCCGCCGGAATCGTCAGGTTGAGCACGATCTCGATGTCGTCGCGGGCGAGCAGTTCGTCGACCGTGCCGGCGCCTGACACGTCGTACTCGTCAGCGCGAGCACGCGCGCGATCGATGTCGAGGTCGGCGATCATGCGCACCTCGACATCGCCCGCCTTGGTCAGGTTGTCAAGGTACTGCGTGCTGATGACGCCCGCGCCGATGATGCCGATGCCGACGGGGCCGCTCACGACGCCACCTGGTCGGTGACCCAGCGCGCCGACGCCGCGATGGCATCGAAGCCCTCGCCAGGCATGACATCGAACTCGACGATCGGGCGGGCGTGCGGCGCGGCCGCGAGAACGTTGGCGAGGGGCACCGAGCCATGCCCGGCAGAGACCTGCTGCTCGACCGTGCCAGCGGGGTCGCCGTCTTTCACGTGGATGGCGACGAGCCGGTCGCCCAGAGCCATCGCGATCTCGGCCGGGTCGACTCCGGCGACGGCCGCCCAGTAGGCGTCGAGCTCGAACAGCACGCGGTGGTCGGTCAGCTCGGCGAGCACGAGCAGGGCGGGCACCCCGTCGACCGAACTGCTGAGCTCGGCGTCGTGGTTGTGGTATCCCACGGCGATGCCGTGCGTCGCGGCCGCCTCGGCGGCGGCGGTCAACTCGGCGGCGACCTCGGCGATCGACTCACGATCGGCGAACCGCTCGGGCGCCTGGTAGGGCTCGATGATCGTCTGCACGCCCAGCTCTTTCGCGGCTGTGATCGTCTCGGCGGTGCGGGCGAGGATCGATCCGTGGGCCGTCGGGGTCGAGAGACCGTGCGCAGCGAGAGCCTCGCGCACGGCTGCGGGCAGGTCGGGAAGACCGAAGGGCTCGACGGCGGTGAAGCCCATCGCGGCGAGCGCCTCGATCGTGCCGGCGGCATCGGTGTCGAGGTGATTGCGCACCGTGTAGAGCTGCACAGACATAGGGGGTCGCGTCATCGGTTCCTCCGAGATCGTTCGGGGCGTGGCGCCCGAACCTCAATCATATGATCTAAGCCGCACGGCCGCCGAGGGCGTCTTCCGGCTGAAGAGAGGCAGTCGGGATTCCCTCTGACTCCGAGAGTAGCGTGGGGCCATGCCGAGCCCGCTGACCCCCGAGTTGCTCGCGCGCGCCCGGGAGCGCGCCCCCGGCTACGACGAGCGCAACGCGTTCTTCGCCGACGATCTCGACGAGCTGCGCGCCGCGGGCTATCTGGGGCCCCGCAGCTTGAGCGCAGCATCCGCCGACCAGCGTCTGCTCGCGGGGTTCGCTCCGGCGACCGCGCTGGGCCTCACGATGCATCTGGTCTGGATGGGCGTCGCACGCGACCTGCTCGCCGCCGGTGACGACTCGCTGCGCTGGGTGCTCGACGACGCCGAGTGCGGCGAGCTGTTCGCCTTCGCGATCAGCGAGGCCGGTAACGACCGGGTCATGACCGACTCGCTCACCCGCGTCGAGAAGGTCGACGGCGGCTGGGCGTTCACCGGCACGAAGATCTTCACGACGCTGTCGCCCGCCTGGACGCGCCTCGGGCTGCTCGGCCGGCACGATCCCACCGACGGTGGCGAGCCGACCATGGTGCATGGGTTTCTCACGCGCGAAAGCCCGGGAATCGCGATCACGCCCGACTGGAACACCCTGGGCATGCGCGCGACCCAGAGCCACACGACGCACCTCGAGGGCGCGGTGGTGGCCGACGAGCATGTCGCGCGCATCGTGCCCGTGGGCCCCCAACGCGACGCGTATCTACTCGCGATCTCCGCCAACTTTCACACTCTCATCGCGAGCGTCTACGCGGGAATCGCCGATCGTGCGCTCGAGCTCGCGGTCGAGAGCGCGCAGCGCCGCACGAGCCTGCGCAACGACGGAGCGACGCTGGCCCACGACCCCGACCTGCGCTGGCGCATCGCGGATGCTGCGCTCGCCCTCGACGCGCTGGCCCCGCAACTGCAGGCCGTCGCGCGCGATCGCGACCACGGTGTGGATCGCGGAACGCAGTGGTTCCGCGACCTGGCGGGTCTCAAGCACCGCAGCGTCGAGACCGCGCGGCACGTTGTCGACCAGGCGATGCGCATCGCGGGCGGCGGCGCCTACCGCGCCACCGCCGAGCTGAGCCGGCTGCAGCGCGACGTGCTCGCGGGCATCTACCACCCGAGCGACACCGAGGCCGTGCACGCGACGGTCGCCGCCGACCTGCTGGGGCCCCTGCCGTGAGCAAGCCCGAACCGACCGACCTGCCCACTGACGAGCTGTCGGGCCAGATCGAGCTGCGGGTCGGCGCTTACGCGATCGTGCACGACGAGCGCGGCGTGCTGCTCGCGCACTGGCAAGACCGTTCGCTCGGCGGATGGACGCTGCCCGGGGGCGGCATGGAGCCGGGTGAGCATCCAGAAGCGACGGTCGTGCGCGAGGTGCGCGAAGAGACCGGCTACCTCGTGCGCGTCGACGAGCTCCTCGGGGTAACGTCGACCGTGATCGACGAGGGGCTGCGCTTCGCCGGAGTGGGGACGCCATGACCGTGCACGAGTTCGACCTAACGCTGCCCGACGGGCGCACCCTGCACGGGTACGACACGGGCGGCGACGGAACCCCCGTCATGTGGCACCACGGCACGCCCAACACGGGTGCACCGCCCAAGCCGTTGTTCGCGCTCGCGGACGAGCTCGGTGTGCGGTGGGTCTCGTTCGACCGGCCGGGTTACGGCGGATCGACTGCCCACGAGGGGCGAACGGTGGCGACGGTGGCACGCGATGCTGCGGCGCTCGCCGATGCGCTCGGCCTCGACCGGTTCGCGACCATGGGACACTCCGGCGGCGGGCCGCCGGCGCTCGCGTGCGCGGCGCTGCAGCCCGCTCGTGTCACGGCCGCCGCGACGCTCGGAAGCCTCGCGACGATCGATGCCGCGGGCCTCGACTGGTTCGCCGGCATGGGCCCGACGAGCAACGCATCCCTGCGCGCGGCGCAGAACGGACTCGAGGGAAAGCGCCGGCACGAAGACGAGAACGCCGAGGCTCCGATCGACTTCACCGCCCGCGACTGGTCGGCGCTCACCGGCGAGTGGGGATGGCTCGGCGAGGTCGCCGCGGCCGGCGTGGCTTCGGGCATCGACGCGCTCATCGACGACGACGTCTCGTATGTCACCCCGTGGGGCATCGACCTCAGCGCCATCATCGCTCCGGTGCTGCTGGCGAACGGCGGCGACGACCGGGTGATTCCCCCGAGCCATTCGGCGTGGCTCGCCGATCACATCGAGCGTGCCGTGCACTGGCAGCTCGAGGGCGAGGGTCACATCTCTGCTCTCGCCGCCGATGAGCACGGTGCGACAGACGCGCTGCGCTGGGTCGCCGAGCGGGTTGGGCGCGCCGCAGTCTGACGCTCAGTCGACCCAGCCGAGCTCGCGCAGCCACTCTTCGCAGTCGCGCGTCCAGTTCGCCGCGATACCCGCGTGCTCTCCGCCCTCGATGCCCGTCACCATGCCGAGCCCGTGCCGGCCGCGCGGGTAGACGTGCAGCGCGTGCGGAACGCCGTGACGGGCGAGCGCCTGAGCGAGCAGGTACGGATGCTCGAGCGGCACCGAGGCGTCTTCTGCCGTGTGCCAGACGAAGGTCGGGGGCATGCTCGGCGTGACGAGCTTCTCGACCGAGGTCGAGGCCCGCGCCCACGGAGTCGCCCAATGCCCCAGCAACTCGCGGCGCGAGCCGCCGTGGGTGGCTGTGATCATCGAGATGACGGGGTAGCAGAGCACCGCCGCGTCGACGAGGCCGAGAGCTGCGGCGTGCCCGGCCAGATGACCCCCGGCCGAGAAGCCCAGCACGCCGAGTCGCTCGACGCCGGCGGCGCGCAACTCCGCGACGCGCATCCGCATCGCATCAATCGGGCCGGGGTTCCGGGTCTTCACGGGGTAGTCGAGCACCGTCGCGTCGAGGCCGAGCGAGCGCAGCCACGCGGCGACGGGCTCGCCCTCGTGCTCGGCGCGGAAGGCGTAGCCGCCTCCCGGCAGCACGATGACGTGCGGGCGAGCGATCATCGGCCTGCGAACACTGCGTTGAGCAGTTCGTCTTTCCGTACGCCGACGTCTGGTTCGTCCGCGTCGAGCCGGTTGGTCATGAGTACCACGCACAGTCCGGCCGCACGCGACACCCAGAACTGCGATCGGCACCAACCTTCGTGACCGAAGACGCTGTGGTCGAGCAGGCTCGGGCGGTAAGGCAGGTTAAACCCGAGGCCGAAGTCTTCGAGGGCCTTGATGGGGTCGGGATCGATCACATACAGCCCGCTCGTACGCGGTCGCAGCATCGCGTCGAGTGTGGTTGGCTCGACAATCGCGCCGTCGCAGGCGAGCAGCGAGGTACCGATCGCAAGCAGGTCGGTCGCGCGAGCCGCGGCGCCCGCGGCAGGGTGGCGCAGGGGCAGCAGGTGTGAAGGGGTGTGACCGTAGCGCTCGCCACCGTGGACCGCGTGCACGTCGTCAGTGTCGAACGACAGCCCCTCTGCGCCGACCGCAGCCGTGAAGTCGGCGAATTCGGCTTCGAAAGTGCGACCGGTGGAGTTCTCGATCAGAGCGGCGACGCCCTCCCACGCCAGGTTGTTGTACCGCCGCGCGGTGCCTGTGACGAAGTCAAGCGGAGCGCGCTCGACGGCTTCGCGCAGCGTCATCGCGCCGCCGTGCGAAGCGATCGGCCCTGGGCCCTCGAGAACGAGGTCGGCGATGCCCGAGGTGTGACTCATCAGATGAGCCAAAGCGACCTGCGGATGCGCGAACGCAGGCAGGGCATCCCGCAGCGGAGTCTCAGTCGTCAGCAGACCGCGCTCGACCGCACGCATCGCCGTCAGCGCGACGAGCGGCTTCGTGACCGAGTAGAGGGCGAAGCGGTCGTCGACGTGGGCCGTGCGGTCACCATCGGTGCCGAAGGCCTCAAGGTGCAGTACGCCGCTCGCGTCGGCAATGCCGAGCACGGCAACAGGCAGGCGTAAGCCCTCGACGTGGCGTCGGGTCCAGTCGACGGCTGCCGTGAATCGGTTGCTCATGAGTTCTCCGCTTGCGCGATGCGCGCTTGGCCAGTGACGCCGACGCCCTGCACGAGCTCGGTGCGAATGCAACGCTGCCCGGGGGGCATTCCCCTCGACGAGCATACGTCGCGCGTCCAGTCCGTCGCGACGAAGCAGTGCCTTCGAGGAGCGTGACGTACGCTGGCCGATGCTGGGGTTCCCGACCCGCCCGGTGAGGTGAGCGAGGAGTCACAATGCCGCACTCCGGCCAGGAGCGACGAGACCCGTTCGCCGTGCTCGATCAGTTGAGCGGCGTGCGACGATCCAACGTCGCGGCATTGATAAACCTGATTGCGGCTCGAGGCCCTGTGAGTCGGCCCCAGGCTATGGAGTCTCTCGGCTGGTCCCGCAGCTTGGTCACGCGGGTCGCCATCATCCTGCTCGATGCAGGCGTCTTGGCCGAGACGGTCGTGACGGCAGTAGAGCGTGGCCGCGGTCGACCGACGGCGCTCCTGAGACTGGTCGTCGATGGCACCGCCACGATCGGCATCGATTTCGGATTCCGCTCTGTGCGAGTCCTCCTGGCCGGCGTCGACCACCAGATCCTGGCCGCTGACGAGCGAATGCTCTCCGACTCGTATGGTCCTGATGAAGCATTCGCAGCAGTGGACGAGATGCTCAGTCGCCGCATGTCCGAGTACGAGGTCGACTGGCCTGACATTGTCGGTGCCGGCATCGCCATCAGCGGGCCTATCGACTACGCCCGCAACGAGCCGTCACTCGACAGTCTGCAGCCGTTCTGGTCGGGTGATGTTGTGCAGCGCGCCGCCCAGCATCTCTTGTGCCCGATCACCCTCGGAAACGACACGCGACTCGCCTGCTATGCCGAGATGATCTGGGGTGCGGGTCGCGAGTTCTCTGACTTCCTGTACCTCAAGTTGCATTCCGGTACGGGTGGCGCGTACGTCGCGAACGGAAGCCTTCTCATGGGTGCCAACGGTTCGGCCGGAGAAGTGGGCCATATGGTCGTCGAGCCAAACGGTGAACGCTGCCGGTGCGGCGGTTTTGGTTGCCTCGAGACCCTCGTCGGTGTGCCCGCAGTACTGCGCCGGTTCTCGAGTGTCCGCGGGCGCCCGGTCCAATGGTCCGAGGTGGTCGACGAGATTCGTGCGGACGATGTCGACGCCCATCAGATCATCGACGAGACCTTCGATGTGATCGGCAGGGCTTCGGCGTCGTTGTGCAACGTTCTGAATCCGCAGGCGATCGTCCTCGGTGGTGCGCTCAGTAGAGCGGTGACGGATGCTGAAGCCAGAGTCGCGCGCGGCATTGCTCAGCACGCGCTCCCCTCGTGCGCTCGCACGCCGGTGCTCATAGGAACCCTCGGTCGGGATGCTGCTGCTTTGGGCGCTGTCGGCGCCGTCTTGATGCGCGGCATCGTGTGACGAATCGGCGGGCGTCGTCGCTGCCTCCGTCGGTATTTCTGTTCATTGACGCAAAAAAAGTCCCTTCGTAGCGTCAACAACGTCGGTCGACGTGAACCGCACGCAGCGCCGATGCTGCCTGCCTCGACCAGCACAACCCCGCCAATGACGGTGGGGTTCGAGAGGAGTCACACAGTGTCCACGATCAGATTCGGGGCGATTGCCACAGCATCGCTTCTTGCGCTCGCACTGAGCGCGTGCAGCACCACGCCGACGGCCCCCGTCGCAGGCACGGATGAGGACCGTCCGGCCATATGCGATGACGTCGACCTCACCCGAGTCGGCTACTCGCCGTACGCGAACTCGGGCGGGTACTTCCCCTTCGTCGAGCAGGGACTCATTGAGATCTTCGAGGAGTGCGGCATCACCGTGACCACCTCCGACCCCGATGCTGACTCAGGTCGCCAGGTGTCGGGAATCGAGAACCTCGTCGCCGGCGGCGCCGGCGCTGTGATCATCACCCCGACCGACCCGCTCGCGATCAGCCCATTGGCCCGTCGGCTGCAGAGCGACGGAGTGCTCGTCGTCGGGCTGGCAACGTCGATCGACGAGGCTGACATCACTTTCAACCTCGACGACTTCGCCTTCGGATTGCTCGAGGGCCAGAGCGCGGGAGAGTGGCTTGCCGCCAACCGCCAGGGCGAGGTTCCGAAAGTCGCGATCCTGCACCAGGATTCGGGCGGAGATCCATTGCTGGCTCGGCACGCCGGAGCCATCGCCGGCATCGATGAGGTTCTCGGCGAGGGCAACTGGGAGCTTGTGAGCGAGGTCGAAGCGTTTCAGGAGGACACGGGAAACGCACAGACCTCCGTCATCTTGCAGGCGAACCCGGATCTCGATCTCATCATCGGACTGAACGATGCCAGCGCGCTCGGCGCTCTTTCGGCCATCAAGGCGAGCGGTCGCACGCCCGGAGTCGATGTGGGGGTGGTGACCGGTGGTGAAGACCAGCGAATCCTCGAGGCAGTGCTCGCAGGCGAGGTGCACTCGACGATCGGTCTGTTCCCCGTGGCGCAGGGCCGCATCATCGCCGAGGCGATTCTGCGGTACTCCGCGGGCGAAGAGATCGAGCGCGAACAGATTGTTCCCGTCGAGCTCGTCACATCGGCCAATGCACAGCAGATTCTTGACACCATCCCGTGAGTGACCCTGTGGACGGCCGGAGCACTCGAACCACGGCCCTGAGTGTGCAGTCAGTATCCAAGTCGTTCGGAGGCGTGGCTGCGCTCACCAGTGTCAACATGGTCGTCCGCAGTGGTGAAATTCTCGGACTTGCCGGCGCCAATGGCGCCGGCAAGTCCACCCTCATCAACGTTCTCACCGGGCAGTTCGAGCCGGATTCTGGCGTGGTCGTTGTCGATGGCCGCGAGGCGAGTCTTGATTCGCCTCGTTCAGCCCAATCCGCCGGGATCGGCGTGGTGCGTCAAGAGCTCGACCTGGTTCCGCACCTCACGGTGAGCGAAAATCTGGCGCTCGGCAACGAGCGCTCGTTCCAGCATCGTGGTCGACTCGATCGTGACGCCATGCGAAAGGCCGCTCGACTCCTGCTCTCGCGTGTCGGGCTCGACATCGATCCCGACGAGCAAGTGCGCTCGATCTCGATCGGCGATCGCCAACTGATCGCAGCAGCGCGGGCACTGCGCGATGCCGGATCCGTGCTGCTGCTCGACGAGCCAACATCCTCGTTGACACCGTTCGAGTCGGAGCGACTCTTCACTGCGATGCGTGCGCTTCGTGACGAGGGTGTTGGTGTCGTCTTCATCTCGCACCGACTCGATGAGGTGACAGCGCTGTGCAGCCGGGTCGTCGTGTTGCGTGACGGTCGCGTTGCCGGTGAGTTCCTCGACCCGGGCGCTCAGCTGCCGGCGATCGTCGAGGCGATGGTGCCCGGTACGGCGGAACTGCATCGCACCGAGCGCTCCGGGTCACTTGGGGGCGTACTGCTCGAGCTTGACGGCGTTGTCGTCGGTCGGCGTGCGCCGGTGTCTCTCAGCGTGCGGTCGGGCGAGGTCGTCGGCCTATTTGGGCTTGTGGGCGCGGGCAAAAGCTCGCTGGGTCGCATGATCTCTGGGGCGAGCACGCCGCGTGGGGGGCGCATGCGCATGAGCGGCGCGCGCTACTCGCCGCGTGATCCCGCACACGCTTTTCGGCTCGGCGTTGCGTGTCTATCGGAGGATCGCCGAAACTCGGGGATTCTTCCGCAACTGAGCGTGCGCAACAACATGATCGTTCGCACTCCCGGCGATACGGCGCCGAACGGTGTGCTTCGACGGTCACCGATTGCTCGCCTCGTTGCGAGCATGATTGAGCGGCTGTCGATCAAGACGGCCAACGATCAGCTGTCGATTCTCTCGCTCTCCGGGGGAAATCAGCAGAAGGTGCTCCTGGCGCGATTACTCGCAGAGGACCTTTCCCTCCTGGTGCTGGATGAGCCTACCCACGGCATAGATGTGCGCGCGAAGCGCGATCTGCTGGAGACCGTTCGCGGACTCACCTCCGAAGGCTTGGGAATCCTCATCATCAGCGCCGAGATACCCGAGCTCCTCGCCGCGTGCGACCGCATTCTCGTCATGCGCGACGGCGCCATCGTCGCCGAGTTCGAACCCACCACAGCTACCGAGCAGACGCTGATGTCTGCCGCAACCGGAGGATGACCATGACCATCGATACCTCGAACGCGCCCCGTCGCGCCGGGTGGCTTGGGAAAGTGGATCCCACGATTCTGCTCCTACCAGCGGCACTCCTGCTCATGGTCATCGCGTTCGCCGTGGCCTCGCCGACCTTCTTCAGCCTCGACAACTTCTTCGTCGTCATGCGGCAGACAGCAGTGCTCGGTGTCGCGGCGATCGGCGCCACCATGATTCTCATTTCCGGTCGCCTTGACATCAGTCAAGGAGCAATCATCGCCGCCTCGGGGATCGTCTGCATTTCGCTGCTGCAGGCAGGGCTTCCGGCCATCGTCGCCATGATCGCAGCTATTCTGCTCGGTGCGCTGCTGGGCCTCATGAATGGCCTGCTCACCGAGAACCTCAAGATTCCTGGATTCATCGCCACCTTGGCGACCGCCCTCGTCATCCGCGGTGCTGCCCTCCTCTTCACGGGTGGACAGTCAACGGCCGCGCCGATCGTTGAGGGCTTCGACCTGCTCGCCTGGGTGGGAATCGGGTCGGTGGGTCCTATCCCTGTCTCGGTTATCCTGCTTCTCACGCTCTACGCAGTCGCGTGGTTCGTCATGCACAGAACCGCCTGGGGTCTGCGCGTGTACGCCATCGGTTCGTCGGCGAAGGCGGCACGCACCGCGGGCATCCGCGTGCGCGCCCAGGCGGTGCAGATCTTCATAGTAGCGGGTGCGCTCTCCGCGCTCGCGGGCGTGCTGCTGGCCGGTCGGCTCGGCTCGGCGTCGCCGTCGAACGGGTCGGGTGCTGAGTTCGACATCTTCGCCGCGGTCGTGCTGGGCGGCGCTTCGCTGTTCGGCGGCCGGGGCCATGTGTTGCGCACGCTGCTCGGCATCGTCTTCCTCGCCACGTTGAGCAACGGGCTCGTGATCCTCAACGTCTCTTCGTATGTCCAAGGCATCGCGACCGGCGCGGTGCTCCTGCTCGCGCTCGCGCTCGATCGAGTGCGAGCGAAGGACGATGACTGATCGCCCGCGCGTCGAACATCTTTTGGATCCAGATCTTCTCGAGGTACTTATTCGACCTAAGGCAGACATGCGGCACCCGATGGGGGCGCGATCAATGATGGCGTCTGAGCACCCAGCTGTCGTACATCGCACAAGCGCAATGAGCTTCAATAGGGCGATCAAGGAGCAGTCTCTAGCGCTGGAGCAAAGCGGCACTCTCGACCTCATGGTGCCGTCACCGAGCGGTGGTGTTCCCGTTCGACTGTACTTCCCCTCGAATCCGACACTGACGAGTCCGGTGCTCCTGCTGCTTCACGGCGGGGCGTTCGTCGGCGGCGACGCGGGCAGCGAGCACGAACGGTGCCTGTGGCTTGCGGCGGAGGCGGGGGTCGTCGTCGTGATGCCCGAGTATCGACGGGCCCCGGAGCACACCTATCCCGCTGCGCTCGATGACTGTTCCGTGGTGCTCGACTGGATCCGCGTGGACGGCGCGCGCGGTGTCGACGCTACCGACGAGAGGTTGCTCGTTCTGGGTGGTGCAAGTGCGGGTGGCGCTCTGGCGGCCAGTCTTGTTCTGCGACACCGAGCTGACGTACCGATCGCTGGACTCATGCTCTTGTGCCCCGTGCTCGATGATCGAGATGGATACGCATCTCGGAGCCGCTTCGCCGATACCCCGGTGTGGGACGCACCGAGCAACCAGCTCATGTGGAACCTTTATCTGGCTGGCGCCCAGCCTGACGAGTTCACCTCGCCGGCTCGGTCCACCGATCTCAGCACATTTCCGCCCACGTATATTCAGGTTGCGGAGCTTGACCCGCTGCGCGATGAAGCGCTGGTGTTCGCTTATCGTCTCCTGGAGGCGGAGGTGTCTGTCGACCTTCGGGTGTGGGCGCGCACGTGCCATGTTTTCGATCAGGCTGTACCGCTCGCCCCGGTGTCTCGCCGTAGCGTCGACGACCAGATCGCATTTGTGCGGTCGCTTCTCGCGCAGACGTAAATGCTGTAGCCCTCGACGAGGCGCTCATGCGATCGCTGGGTCGATCGGCGCAGACTTTGGATCGTCCGCCCCGTTGAGAGAACTCAGGCCAACTGCGGCAGCACGTCGGCTGCGATCAGGTCGAGGTGCTCGAGGTCGGTCATGTCGACCGTCTGCAGGTAGACGCGGTCGACGCCGAGTTCGGTGAGCGCACCGAGGCGGTCGACGACCTCGGCAGGGGTGCCGACGAGGCGCTCGCTGTGGTCACTCGCGGGGTCGATGCCGACGGCGGCGCACCGCCGCGCGATCTCTGCGGCGTCGCGGCCGACGAGCGTGGGCCAGGCGATAGACATGCTCAGCGTCGCCGGGTCGCGCTCCTCCTCGTCGCAGACTGCGCGCACGTTGGCGAGCACCTCGGCGAAACTCTCGAGGGTGCGAAACCCGATGTTGAACTCGGTCGCGTAGCGCGCTGCCAGCTGGGGCGTCTTGCGCGGCCCGCCCCCGCCGACAATCACCGGCATGCGATCCTGCACAATCTTGGGCAGCGCCGGCACGTCGACGAGCGCGTAGTGCTCGCCGGCGAACGAGAAAGTCGCGCCGTCGGGGGTGGCCCAGTAACCGGTGACGATGGCGAGCTGTTCTTCGAGCATCCCGAACCGCTTGGCAGGAAACGGAATGCCG
>Ga0163144_10012490_pt1 | contig 17833 bp, 14 predicted proteins | sample OliLak19BULKMAT1_FD_123175 | JGI IMG/M metagenome (GOLD analysis project Ga0163144, IMG submission 123175) | Freshwater microbial mat bacterial communities from Lake Vanda, McMurdo Dry Valleys, Antarctica - Oligotrophic Lake LV.19.BULKMAT1 | ecosystem: Environmental > Aquatic > Freshwater >...
ATCCACGTTGGCCGTCTTGTAATGCCGGTAAATCGAGATGACTAGCGCGAGGCCGACGGCGGCTTCGGCGGCGGCGACGGCGATGGAGAAGATGGCGAACATCACGCCCTGCAGCGCCTCGGGATTCGCGCCGTATCTCCAGAACGCGATGAAGTTCAGGTTCGCCGCGTTGAGCATCAACTCCACACCGATGAGCACGACGATGGCGTTGCGGCGCGTCAACACGCCGGCGAGGCCGATGCAAAACAGCAGCGCGGAGACGAGCAGGTAGTCGTGAAGTGGATTCATGCGGGTAAGCTCAAAATCCTAAGCTCAAAGCTCAAGGGAAACTTCAAATCCAAAACTTCAAATTCCAATGGCTCGTCGGTCCGGCCATTTTGAGCTTGGACCTTGGAACTTCTCTTGGGCTTTGAACTTTGAGCTTGGAACTTCATTTCCGTTTCTCCGGCATGGCGATGATGACCGCTCCAATCATCGCGGCGGTCAGCAACAGGCCCATTACTTCGAGCGGGAGCACGTATTCGCGCATCAGGCGGTCACCGATCTGCCGCACCGGCACGGAGACAGCAGGTGTGGGTGGTGGCGGAGTAATGGCTGTGCGCTGCGTGGCGGGTGAATTGAGAATCGCCACGCGCAGACAGAGCAACACCAATCCCGCGATCACCAGGCCGGGCAGCACGGAGGTCGCGATGGATGTTCCGGCCGCCGTCTCGCTGCTGCGTGTGAGCAGGATGGCGAAGACGATGAGAATCGCCACCGCGCCGACGTAAACGAGGATTTGCACGAAGCCGACGAACTCCGCGTTGAGTTGCAGGAACAAGGCCGCCAGCCCCGCGAACGCCACCGCCACGCACAGCGCGACATGCACGAGGTTGCGCGCGGACATAGCGACGCCTGCGGCGACGAGCGTGATGACGGCGGCGATGGTGAAGGGCAAGTTCATCGTTCAGTTCGCGTAACGATATTCCCGCGCGCCCACCTGGGCTTGGAAGCCGCGGCTGAGCAGCCAGTAGGGCACGGACAGCAACGCCGCGCAGAGTATCCACCGCCAGCCCATCGCCCATCCGTCGCGTCCGGTGAAGTGCCAGATCGCGGCGATGACGAGATTGATCAGCGTCATGGGCAGAAGGAACTTCCACGCGAGGCTCATCAATTGATCCACGCGCAGACGCGGGATGGTGCCGCGCGTCCAGATGAAGAACATCAGCAGCGTGCCGAGCTTCCCGAAGAACCATAGCCAGGACGGGATGAAATCGAGGAAGGCGAACGGCGCCGTCCAACCGCCGAGGAACAGCGTGATGCCCAATCCGCAGATGGCGAAGAGGCCGAAGTATTCGCCAAGGAAGAACAGCGCGAACTTGAATCCGCTGTACTCCGTGAAGTAGCCCGCGACGATCTCCGACTCCGCCTCGGGCAGGTCAAACGGCGTGCGGTTCGATTCGGCGGCGGCGGCGATCATGAACAGGATGAAGCCCGCCAGACCCCACGGTGTGAAGACGTGCCATTGATGCAGGAAGCCCCACAGCACCTGCTCCTGCCGCGCCACGATGTCCACGAGCGAGAGCGAGCCGACCAGCATCACCACCGTGAGCGAGGAGAGAATCAGCGGCAGCTCGTAGGAAATCATCTGCGCGATGGCGCGCATGGCGCCGAGGAGCGAATACTTGTTGCGGCTCGACCACCCCGCCATGAACACGCTCAACTCCGTGGCCGCGCCGACGGCGAAGAAGAAGAGCAATCCCGTGTTCGGCAAATCCAGCGCGACCATGTTGCGCCCGAAGGGCAGCACCGCGAAGAGCAGGATCGCCGGCACGACCAGCGCGAGGGGCGCGAGGAAATGAACCACCTTGTCCGCCGCGCGCGGCACGATGTCTTCCTTCGTCAGCGACTTGATGCCATCCGCGATGAACTGCCCGAAGCCCGCGAGGCGGATGTTCGTGAAGGGAATGCCCACGCGATTGGGGCCGCGCCGGTTCTGGATGCGCCCGAGGGTTTTGCGCTCGATGACGGTGAGCACGCCGAAGAGCGTCGCGAACACTCCGATGATGGGCCCGATGCTCAACATGGCGGAGAGCACGGGTTTAATCAGATCGGGCCAGAACGCCCAGCCGAGCACCCAGTGCTTCAGGGCCACAGGTAGCTGGTCGAGCGCGTTCATGCGGGACGCGCGGCGTGCGTGGAACGCAGGTGCATTCGCTGTTCCATTGTTGGGCTAGCGTTTAACGGGTTCGTGGAAGTGGCGCAAGCTTTGAGCGTCATCGGGTTGCGCGCAATGGGCTGCACGCTGGATGCGTGAAGGGCGCACGGTCCCGCGTGAAGTTCCCGCGTGTCGGCGTAGTCATTCTTGCGATTCATTGGGGAATCGCACTCGGCACTGGCCTTGCTAAAGGGGAATAGTCACCCACACCACCACGTCACACGCGTATGCAAGGCCGGACGAACAGGAAGAAGGAACAGGGGTTCACTGCTCTGGCGATGATGGTGGCGATTGCCGTCGTGGTGCTGCTGGCTGGGTTGATTCTACCGAGGATGACGCGGCGAAAGATTTATGAACGTCCCATCAACTGCGTCTCCAACCTCAAGCAGGTCGGTCTCGCAGCCCGCATGTGGTCGAATGACAACGGCGAGAAGTATCCCTGGCAGGTCTCCACTTCGACCAATGGCACGTTGGAATTGATTAATGGCCCCAACGTCTCGCCGCACTTCCTGAGCATGTCGAATGAGCTGAACACGCCGAGGATTTTAGCCTGCCCCACGGATGTCAAACGCACCAGGGTGGCGCACTGGTCCGAGTTGAATGATCAGCACCTCAGCTATTTCATCGGCCTCGATTCCGACGAGACGATACCCCAGAGCATTCTCGCGGGCGACCGCAACATAACCGGAGGTGTGCGGGTCACCAACACGGTCTTTCAATTCACGAGCAACAGCGTGGTCGGCTTCACCAAAGAACTGCACAACCAACAGGGCAACCTTGCGCTCGGCGACGGGAGCGTGCAGCAGCTTGTGCCGCGTGCGCTCGGCAATCAAATCAACGCCGCCCTCCTTTCCTCTGACCAGCCCGTTTTGCGGCTGGCCATTCCCTAAACCTCAACCCACAAACACCCATGCAACTCAAAAACCTCCTCCGCCCCACGTTCTTCCCCTTCCTGTGCCTGCGCAGTCATCATGCCGGCGCCGCGCGACGTTCCGCCGCGCCCGGACGTCCGCGCCCAAGCGGTCGCACCAGCGAATTCTCCAAGACACGCCGCCTGCCTGCCGACGCGTGAGCGTTTGCTTTCCGCGAAGAACAAAGCAGGACAGGCATCCCGCCCGCGGCTCACATCTGTTCGAGCACGTCGATGCCGAGGGTTTCCAATCCCTGCTTCAGCACGCGCGCGGTCAACTCGCACAACACGAGGCGCGTGACGCGTGAGACCCCTTCCGCCTTCAACACCGGGCAGGCTTCGTAGAACGTGGCGTAGTGGCCGGCCAGTTCGTAGAGATAATTACAGAGGAAGTTCGGGCGGCACTCCTCGGCGGCACCGTCGAGCACGAGGCCGAAGTTGAGCAGATGGCGCGCGAGCGAAAGCTCCTCCGGCGCGGCGAGGTGCAGGGTGCCGGCGGCGGATTGCCAGTCGCCGAGATCCTGCGCCTTGCGGAAGATGCTGCGGATGCGCGCGTAGGCATACTGGAGGTAAGGCGCGGTGTTGCCCTGGAGCGCGAGCATCTTGTCCCAGTTAAAAATGTAATCGCTCTGCCGGTTCGGAAGCAGGTCGGCGTACTTCACCGCGCCGATGCCGACGACGCGGGCAATCTCGCGGCGCCCCGCGTCGGGGAGATCGGGATTCTTTTCCGCAACGACCGCGAGCGCGCGTTCCTGCGCTTCGTTCAGCACATCGCCCAGCCGGACCGTGTCGCCGCTGCGCGTCTTGAAGGGCTTGCCGTCGTCGCCGAGGATCTTGCCGAAGCCGACGTGGCGCAGCTTCACCCGCTTCGCCGCCTCGGGCTGCCAGCGCGCAAAGGCGAGGAAGAGCTTGCGGAAATGCGGAGCCTGCCGGTCATCGACCACATAGACGATCTCATCGGGCGCCCACGTCTTGATGCGGTAATCGATCGTGGCGAGATCGGTGGTCATGTAGTTGAAGCCGCCATCGCTCTTGCGGATGAGCGCGGGGTCGGGCACCCATTCGCCGTCGCGATTGACGAGGAACGGATCTTCCTTGGGCGGCATCGTGCCGTCGCTGAACACGGCGACGGCGCCTTCACTCTCGCGGGCGATGCCGCGCTTCAACAAGTCGTCCACCACCTCGCCGAGGGATGGATTGTAGAAACTTTCGCCGAGTGCATGATCGAACTTCACGCCGAGTTGGCCGTAGATGCTGTCAAACTGGACCTGCGAGAGACGCTGCATTTCTTTCCAGATGCCGAGGTTCTCCGCGTCGCCGGCCTGGAGCTTCACCAACTCCTGCTTTGCCTGTTCGAGACGCGATGGCTCGGCATCGCACTGGGCATTGACGACCTTGTAGAGGCGCTCCATCTCCGCGATGGGATCGCGTTCAAGCGTGTCGCGATCGAGCAGTTCCTTCCATCCCACGAGCAGCTTGCCGAATTGCGTTCCCCAGTCGCCGATGTGGTTGTCGGTGATCACGCGATGTCCGAGCAAACGCATCAGCCGCTGAAGCGCGTCGCCGATGCCGGTGGAGCGGATGTGGCCGATGTGCATCGGCTTGGCGACGTTGGGCGAGCTGAAATCGATAACCATGGTCCGGGGCGCGGCAGCGCGCAGGTGGAACAGATGCTCACCCCGGAGCGCGGCTGTGAGCGTCTTCGCCAGCGCGTCGGGCTTGAGCCGGAAGTTGAGGAAGCCCGCGCCCGCGATCTCCACCGCCTCGCAGAGGTCCGCCACATCAAGCTTCGCCTTGACCTGTTCGGCGAGTTGGCGGGGATTCATCTTGCGCGCCTTGGCGACGGCCATGAGGGCGTTGGACTGGTAATCGCCGAACTTGGGATCGGGACACGGGCGGACGAGCAGCGAGGTAGTGTCCGCGTCGGGTATGACCGCGGTCACCGCGACCTGGAGACGTTGTTCGAGCAATGAATGCAGCACGCGAGCAGCGTGGAGGATATCGGGGCTGCGTTGAAGCCGGAAATGTGGAGTGTCCCGCGAAGGAGGCGAAGGAAAGTGGCAGCTTGGGATCGAAAACACTTTCACAGAACGGTGAACCGGCCTTCTTCACTGGGGCTCTGTATCCCTTCGCTGCCTTCGCCCTCTTCGCGGGACATCTTTCCGGACCCAACGGCATCGTTCCGGCTAAAAGCCCTTCGACACTCTCCAGGAACCGCTGGTGTTTTGGAACTCGAAATCCATCGGCTCGCTCTGCGCGGCGAATTTGACCTTTAACCGCACGGTCTGGTCACTGAGTTCCTTGCGGCCAGCGATGACGAAGCCGGTGGGCTCGAAGCCGGTGGGCTTTATCTGGGCGCCGAGGTCGCGAAGGTTTTCGGGATGCTTGGCCATCTCGCGGCGAAGTTCGTCCGCCTGGGCAAGCGGGAGCACCTGAAGCATGGCGTCCAGGTCGGCGTCGCGCATGCCGACGAGCATGGTTTGCAACGCGGCCTCGGGCGTGGCGGTGCCGGCTTTGACCCAACTTTCACGCGAAACAAACCCGGGCTGATCCGCCAGACGCTGCGGACGAATCTTTCCCGAACTCAACTCCCCGGCGAGTCGATCGTTCTCCGCGCGGAGCTTCGCGGGATCGCTCTGTGACGAGCGCAGGCGGCGGACCTCGTTGCGGAGCCGGAGCAGTTCCGCCCGGCCGAAATCGGGCGCCGATGCCGGGGCGGTTCCAAGACTTTTCGCCAGCGCGGCGTTTTCTTCCACGAGCGGCGCGGCTGCGGCTTGTTGTTCACCCAATCTGGCGTTCTCCGCGCGCAGACCAGCGATGGAACTCCGCTCCCAGAAGCCGAGGGCGACGAGCGCGGCGAGTAGACAAAGGAGGAGAAGGGTTTTCATGGCTAGGGTTTGAGGGCGATCCTCCATTTTCCATCGACGCGCTCGACGCGCTCTTGCGGACTGAGTTGTTGCGCGCTGCCGTCGCACAGCCCGACGTTGTTGTGAATCGGGCAGCGCGTGAGTACGATGCTCAAATCCCCCTCGACGCCTCCAGGGTAAAGGAATTCGTAGCTGATGTTGCCAGCATTGAACTCCTGCCAGTTGTTCGCGCGCTGGCGGGCCGAATCGCTGGGGCAGGTGAGAACCTTGGGAGAGTTCAGTTCGTTGCTCGCGCTCAGGAAGTCCATCGGGAAGGTGTCGTTGTTGTCATTGGACCACATCCTGAGGGCCAGCCCTATCTGTTTCATGTTGCTGACGCATTGGATGCGCTGGGCCTTTTCCTTCTGTTCGGCAAACGGATCGACCTCGGGCTGAAGCCCGGCCTTGGCGATGGCCGCGGCCATCTCGGCCTGAAGGCGCTTGTTCTCCGCTTGCAACGTGGCGACTTCCTGCGCGCGGGCGGAGAGTTGAGCGACTTCCTCGCGCAGGCGCACCAATTCCTCCTGTTCGCGTGCGGCGATGGTCCCCTGCCCTGCGGCAGCGGCGCGCTTCTGCAACGCCTCCTGTTCCACCCGCAATTCCTCAAGGTCCGGCAATGCGGCGCGCAGGGTGTGATTCTCGCGGCGCAGGCTCAACCACTGGCTCGTCTGCCACGCCACCATGATGAAGCAACCCAGCAGCAGCGCGCCAAACGACAGCGCGGGAAACCACCGCCGCCAGAATGGAGCCGACAGGGAAATTCCAGAGCGCGCCGAGGCGGCACTTTTCGGCAGACGGATGTCCGCGAGCAATTGCGCCTTCAAGCCCACAGGCGCACCCGGGCGCGGCGGGCGGCGCAGCAGCGATTCGATTTGAGCGTCGTTCATGGGAAGCAAGGTGGATGGTTCAACGGAGAAAAGCCTTGGGCTCAGCCGCGCGCGAGCGAAGGAAGTCCAACGCCTGGCGGAGGCGATACTTCACCGTGCTCGTGGCGACGCCGAGCACTTCGGCGGTCTCGGCGAGCGAGAGACCCTCGTAGTAATGCAGGTGGACCGTGGACCGCGTGTCCTCATCAAGCTGCTCGACGAGCGCAAACATCTGCCGCGCCAGATCGCGGCCCGCGGCGTCCTCCGACGGACTCGCCCCCTCCGCCGCCTGCATCTGCCACCACTCGTCGGACTGCGGAGCGGTGGGGCGTTGCTGGCGACGCCAGTCGAGATAGGTGTGATGCGCGATGCCGTGCAGCCAGGTGGTGAAGCTGGAGCGTCCCGCAAAACTGTCGAGAGACGACCAGGCCTTGCTGAAGGTCTTCTGCGTCACATCCGCGGCGTCCTCGTCGTGCCCGGTCAGGCGGCGCAAATGCCCATAGACGCGCTGGTAGGTCAGTTCCACTAGCACCCGCGCGGCGGCGGCGTCACCCTCCCGCGCGCGGAAGCAAAGGATTTCTGCGGAGTCGCTCATGTTTCAATGTTCGATGGATGAGTCGCAGCAACCTCACGAAGTGGACAGAAGAATCTTCGCGGGCTATTGCAGCCACAAAGACACCAAGGCACGAAGGGAGAGCCTTGATTCAGGCGCGGCTGGAACCGCGACCTCCCAGGTGACCGGACACATCTCAGGCGCTCAGGGCGAGCGCAGGCGGAAGAAAAGCGGCGCGGAGTTGATGGGAAAGAGGACGCTGCGCCTCGTGCCATCGTCGGTAACGGCACCGGGGAAGTTGGCCCATCCCGCTGGAAGAGTCGGAGCGATATTGGATTGGAGTCCAAATCCGGTCGAGGGCGACTGCCACCAAACGCGCACATGGGTCAGCGAGGCGAACTCGACGTGTAACACAGGCGGGATGGGGCTGCCGGTCGAGGGCCCCATTTGCTCCAACGCCCAGAAGCCGCCCACGATCCTGTAATTGGCGCTGGTGCTCGTGCCGGCGTCGGCCTGGCCGAGGGTGTTGTTCACGAGGTAATTTGCGCTGGAGGCCGGAATTCCGCCGGCGTCCAGGGTGAACCAGTTGATGGAGATCTGGGCGGAGGCGGTCGCCAGGCCCAGCAAACCAAGGAACAGTATGGTGAGTGCTTTCATAATGATGAGATTCAAGGTTTACCGATGAGGGCGCCGCCGCGCGTGGCACGCAACGTCAGAGCCTTGGTAATGGTCTGGGGTTCGTTGTAATTGCCGGCGCGGATCAGGACGATGTCGTCCGGATCGTTCACGACCGTGACGCCACGGGCAACGGTGCGGTAGCGACTGGTGCTGGTGCCGGCCCCAAGATCGTTGCCCGTGGTGGCGACGAAGCGCGTGCGCCCGGTGGCATCGTCGATCCGGGAACTGTTGGCCGCGTCCGTCCAGCGGTCGAGTTGATCGGGGGTCAGGTGAAACCGGTCGCTGTGATAGGACATGATGTTGTTGAGCACGGCATCCACGAGGGCTTTCCGGGCCGCGCTCAGGGCGCTGTAGTTGAGGCCGTAATTACCCTGCGCGATGTCGTTGGCGTCGCTCCAGCAATCGTGATCGGCGATCGTGTCAGCGGTCCCATCCGTGGTGCCACCGATGAGTTGGGCGCAACTGCATCCATTGGTGCAGGCGGTGCCGTTCGCATTCTTTTCCGTCGCACCCGCGTGAGTGTGCTGGAGGTTGAAGTAGTGTCCGCTCTCGTGCCAGAGCGAGGTGGTGCGCGAACTTTGGCCGTAGAGGATGATGTCATCGCTCGGAGGAAAGGAGCAAACCGCAGAACCATCCGCGTCGTTGACATACATGTTGATGGCGTTGTCGCGGTATTTGAACCCGGTCTTGTCCGCCTCCGCCGCCGCTTCCAGCAGATCCTTGTCGTCGCGTGAATTGGAGAAGAAGGCCGAGGCGGGACCGCCGACGGTGGTGACTTCGTAAATCTGGAACTGATAGCCGCGCCCGAAGGAGCGCAACTGTTCGTTGGCGAAGTTGACCTGATTCGTAATGTCGGCAAACGAGTCGAAGTTGCCATTGCCGCAGCAGGGCATCGCGCCGCCGGGACTGAGGATGAACTTCACCGAGATGCGCATGTTGATGTCGGCAGAGGCCGGGAGGAGCATCCCCAGGCAACCGAGCAGGATGAATAATCGTTTCATGGCCCAGATGATATTTGAGTCACGCCTACGGCTGGATCATTGCAGTGACACCAGCACCAGGACGAGTCCCTTGCCCTTTTCCAGCGGGGACATTGCCTTGCCGATGATGGCCCCGGAGGCTCGCGTGGATTCGCCCACTCTCATGCCGTGGCCGGGGGTGTTGGACGTGGTGATCAGATCTCCCGCTTCCACGGGACCGCCCGCGTCGGCATCGACCCAGCAATAGACGCGGCCGGTGAGGGCGACGGGATGTTTGCCGTCGGCCTTGGTGCCGGCCTGGCCCATCAACATACCCGTCTTGACGCCGCCGGCACCGCTGACGATGCCCGCGACTTTCTTGTCGAAGGCCTGCTGGCAGAGGACGAGTTCGCCGATGTTCTTCGGATCTATGCTGACGATCATGCCGGGCAGGTGCGTGTCCTTGGCCCCGTTGATGTCGAAGTTTTCGGAAAGATCGGAGCCACCGGTAATCTGGAGCACTTGCGTGGTGATGCGACCATCGCCGGCACTGTCAGCATCCAGGATGATGGGGGCGGAGCCATTGGTAGTGTAAAGCGCGAGGAACCCGGCGCCGCCGGCATCGCTGTCCAGTTGAACGGTCTGCGCCCCGGCCGCGTTCCGCATCAGAATCTGTGCTCCGCCGGTTCCTTCACCCGCCTGCATGGTGATGGTTTCAGTGCCCGAGGCTTTCTTCAAACCGATCTGGCCGTCGCCGTTTCCGTAGGAATCGCGACCCCAGAGGTAAATTGTTTCCGCTCCGGCGCTGTTGCGCACACTGAGCGTGCCCTCGTCCCCATTGTAGTTGTAGAGGTTCATCGAAAGCAGCCCGGCGTTGTTGTAAAGCTGCAAGCTGCCGTTGGACGGGCCACCGTAAGCGCGGAGGCGGGCGCTGCCATTGGTGTTGCGGAGGCTGAGGGCGCCGGAGCCGGCACCTTCATTGCCGTAGAGGATGGCGCCAGTGTTGCCATCAGCAGTGTAGAGCGTGAGGGTGCCGCCGATATTTTCGCCTTCGAGCAATGCGCGGTTCGCACCGTTGGTGTTGCGCAACTCAAGCTGGCCACCGGTGGCACCTTGCGCGCTGAGGCGCACGGCGGTCGCGTTGTTCGCCAGACTGTTGTTAAGCAGCAGTTCGCCATAGGTCGGGCCCCAGAGACGGGTCTGCTCCAGTCCGTCGCTCCCGTAGGTGCTGATCTGGCTGGAACCGCCAAGCAGGCTGATGGCCGGTGTGCCGGTGGCGTTGCGATACACATGCACAGTGCCGTTCACGCCGCTCGAACCGACAAGCAGCGGGTTGGCCAGGGCATTGCTCGTGACCGCGCCAGGCGCCAGCTTGGCCGAAGTGATGGAGCCATCCGGCACCGTCTCCGCCCGCATGGCGTAGCCTACCGACACGATGCGCTGGTCAGGGGTGAGCAGTTGAAAACCCGCGCCGCCGTTGAACCAGACGCGCAGGCGCACGTCCGCATTGGCGAAGACAGTGACGGGAATGGTCGTCATGTTCGCCAGCGTGGTATCGCCGAGCAGTGTCATGATCAGCCCGTTGGCGACAGGCAGGGTCACGGCCAGGGTCGGCTCGCTGCCGGCCACGCTCGTGCCGTTGTTGCTCCAGAAGGTGACGATGCCGGTGTTGTTCACGAGGGCGAACTTGAACAGCCCGTTGCCAATGAAGTTCGTGCCGCTCACGAGCACGCGTCCCTGATAACTGATTTGGCCAGGGACCTGGGCCAGTGCCGACGTTGCCAGCAGGCACAAGGTAAGAAGTGGAAGCATGACGCGTCGGAGCTGGCCGGTGGCAAAAGGAGTTCGGAGGTTCATAGGTTTTTTGGATTCAATCAACTTGTGCGCTTATAGGAATGGGACTGAACGAGAGCGCCCAAATGAAATACCAAGCGCCATTTTGGAGTTCAATGAAAATATTTTCATCCGGTCGGATGGTCGGGTTTCAGGTGGCACCGTTGCGCTGATAGGACACTCCGCTTGGCTTCTTTCCGAGGGGTGGAAAACCGGGGTTTTGTTCTTCGCTGTTTTCGGTGGAATGGCTTGGGCGGTGGGAGAATTGGCCCGCCCTCACCCCGGCCCTCTCCCCCAGGGAGAGGGAGATCAGTCGCGCCGCGTCCAGTCGATTCGTTATCCGTGAGCGCACTTTGCTCCTGCGCGATCGCACCACGCCGAGGCGGCACCCGTTCCTCCCTCTCCTTGGGGGAGAGGCCGGGGTGAGGGCGGACTACACTATCGAGACTTCTCCCGCTCCCGCATCTATGCCACCGAAAACAGCGGGGATACCGGGATTTTGCCCGAGCGGGTTGATTTCCAGTGTGTTCCAAATACGGCGGGTTTTTGCCGGGTTCATTCCGGGGCTCCCGTGCCATGGGGAAACATCGCAAGTACCTGCGCCAACATCGCACGGACTCAGCCAGACATCGCAACGGCCTGCGCAAACATTGCCCGGCCTGACTCCGGGGCTTTCCCGGCTCATTCCGTAAGGCCAACGATTGAGGCAAACATTGCCCGGACTCAGTCGGGGACTGCCCCGATGGAGGGAAACATCGCCACGACGTGCGCCGGGGAAGCCCCGGAATGCGCCGGGGAGTTGCCGGAGGGAAGGGCGGGAGCGCCGGGGTCGGGAGTGACGTGTTATCCCGAAAGCCGAAGTTGGCCGCAAAAGAACGCAGAGAACGCAAAGTGAAGGAAGGACTTCGCGCTTGGTGCCGGTGGACAATTCCGTACGCTCTGCCTTCTGTCTCAGTTGCCTCCTTTAGCCGGAACTCTGAAATAGAAAGGATAGGGACAGGGAGAAAGGTTCACCCATTCGGCGCAGGGCGAACCCTGCGGAGAATCCTTGAATTCGCGGCCTGAATTGTTTCTGCTTGGCCCATGCGAACTCTGAAATGCGTCTCGGCTCTGTTGCTCCTTTCCTTTGCCACCCTGATTTCCACGCCCGCCGCGGAGAAGGAGTGGCTGGCTTACTTCGGCACTTACACGGGCAAGAAGAGCAAGGGCATCTACGTCGCGCGGTTCAATCCGACGACGGGCAAACTCTCCGCGCCGGAGCTGGCGGCGGAGGCGGTCAACCCGAGCTTTCTCGCCGTTCATCCGAAGGGCAAATGGCTTTACGCGGTGAATGAGACCGACACCTTCACCGGCAAGAAGGGCGGCGGCGTGAGTGGATTCGAGATCGATGCGAAGTCCGGCCGGCTCACCCCCATCAACCAGCAATCGACCGCGGGCGGCGCGCCGTGCCATGTGAGCCTGGACGAGAGCGGTCGCGTGGTGCTGGTGGCGAATTACGGCGGCGGCAGCGTGGCGTCCTATCGCGTGGACAAGAAAGGTTTTCTCAGCAGTGATGTGTCGTTCATCCAGCACCAGGGTTCGAGCATGAACGGCGCGCGGCAGCAAGCCCCGCACGGTCATTGCATCGTGACGGACCCGGGAAATAAATTCGCGCTGGCCTGCGACCTCGGCCTGGACAAGGTGCTCATCTACAAACTCGACGCGAAGAAGGGCACGCTCACGCCGAATGATCCGCCGTTTGGTCGCGTGACGCCGGGATCGGGTCCGCGCCACATGGCGTTTCATCCGTCGGGCAAGTTCGCGTGGGTGATCAATGAGATGGTCTGCACGGTCACGTCGTTCAGCTTCGATCCGAAGCAGGGCGAGTTGAAGGAATTGCAAAGCATCTCCACCCTGCCGGCGGATACGAAGATGATTGGCGCCTACAACACGGCGGAGATTGTCACGCATCCCTCCGGGAAGTTTGTTTACGGATCCAATCGCGGCCATGACACGCTCGCGGTCTACGCCGTGGACAAGAAGCAAGGCACGCTCTCGCTGGTGCAGCATGAGTCCACGCAGGGAAAGACGCCGCGCAGCTTCGGCATTGATCCGGGCGGGCGCTGGTTGCTCGCGGCCAATCAAAGCTCGGACACGGTGGTGGTCTTCGCCATCGATCCGGCCACGGGCAAGCTGAAGCCGACGGGGCAATCCATCGAGGTCGGGTCGCCGGTGAGCGTGGCGTTCGCGCCGGCGCGATAAATTTTTCATGCCCGTTCAGACGCCAGCAGCGTCCCCGGCATTGGCAGAGCTCGGCTGGAACGCGGATTGGGATAATTTGTTCAAGACATGGCGCGCGGAGAACCTCCTGCCCGCGCGCGTGGCCATCGAGGACAAGCATCATTACGTGGTGTTCGGCGATGGCGCGACGTACTCGGGCCAGATCTCGGGGAAGTTCCTGCATGAGTCCGCCTCGAACACGCATCTGCCCAAGGTGGGTGACTGGGTGGCCATCGCGCCGTTGCCCAATGAGCAGAAGGCGGTCATCCACGCGATCCTCCCGCGCAAGACGCAGCTCGTGCGCAAGGTGCCGGGGCGCGAGGTGGAGGAGCAGATTCTCGTCACGAACGTGGACGTGGCGTTCATCACGCAGGCGCTGGATGCGACGTTTAACCTGCGGCGGCTGGAGCGTTTCCTGGTGATGACGCGCGAGGGCGGCGTTAAACCGGTGGTGGTGCTGAACAAGGCGGATGTTTGCGAGGATCTGGAATCTCTCCTCGCACAGGCACAAGCCGTCGCGGGGGACGCAACGGTGCTGGCCGCGAGCGCGCGCACGGGCAAGAGCATCAAGGCGCTGCGGGCCTTTATTCCCGCGACGCATACGGCGGTGTTCATCGGCACGTCGGGCGTGGGGAAATCGAGCTTGATCAACCGGATGTACGGCGAGGCGATCCAGCCGACGATTGAAGTGCGTGACAGTGATCTCAAGGGACGTCACGCGACGACGTGGCGCGAGATGATTCCCCTGCCCTCCGGCGGGTTGGTCATCGACACGCCAGGGATGCGCGAGCTGCATCTGTGGATGGCGGACGAGAGCCTGGGCAATGCCTTCGCCGATCTGGAGGAACTGGCGGTGCGGTGTCACTTCCGCGGCTGTTCGCACACGGTGGAGAAACGCTGCGCGGTGCTCGAAGCGGTGGAGGCTGGCGCGATGCCGCGGGATCGATTCGACAGTTACCTCAAGCTCAAGCGCGAGTCAGCCGAACTCGCCGCACTCCAGACGCGTCACGGCCAGATCGAACGCAAGCGAAAGACGCGCCAGGCCCAGCGCGCCTTCAATGACCTGAAGCTTGGCGGGCATCCGGACTCGGCGGACGATTAGCAGGCCCGGAGCAAGCAGAAACGCTTGGCACGGGGTCGTGGCTTCACCTACTTTTTGCCATTGCCTGTTGGCCAGCTATCATTGGCTGGTCGCGCGGTGGCGTCGGTCGAAGAATCCAGACGCCACGCCCGTCCAACTCGCGCTTTTGAACCGAAGCCATCGCATTGACATGACGCCGTTGAAGTCCAGAACTCTCCTTGTAGTCACCGCGCTCGCGCTGTTAGCCGCCCCCGCTTCCTCCCCCGCCCAGAAGGGCGACAAGCAGGGTGAGCAACAAGTGTCGCGCATTCCCAAGGAGAAGATTCCCGCCAATCCGCCGCTCTCACCGGCGGAAGCGTTGAAGAAGTTCAAGCTGCAACCGGGCTTCAAAGTGGAACTGGTCACGTCGGAGCCGGTGGTGGTGAATCCCGTGGCGCTGCAGTTTGACACCGAGGGGCGCATCTGGGTGCTGGAGATGCGCGCCTTCATGCCGACGCCCGAGGGCAAGGGCGAAACCGCGCCGACGGGACGCGTGAGCATCCTGGAGGACGCGGATGGCGACGGACGCGCGGAGCGATCCAAAGTCGTGCTCGATGGACTGGTGATGCCAAGGGCGTTTCTGCTGGTGGCTGGCGGGCTGCTCGTGTGCGAGCCGCCTGCGCTGTGGTTTTATCCCATCAAGAATGATCAGCCCGGCGCGCGCGTGCTGGTCGCAGCCGACTTCGCGAAGGATGCCGACCCAAGCCTCGGCGTGCGCATGAACCCGGAGCATTCCGGCAACTCGCTGGTGCGCGGATTGGATAACTGGCTCTACAGCCTTTATCACCCGTGGCGCTATCGCCTCGGCGAAGATCTCTACGGCGAGGGCGCGGCGTGGCAGCGCGAGTGGGTGCCGCAACGCGCGCAGTGGGGTCATTCGATGGATGACTTCGGGCGGTTGTTCTACACGAGCAACAGCGACCAGTTGCGCGGCGACCTCGTGCCGGTGCATTACTTCGCGGGCAAGATTACCAAGGGAAAATATCCCGGCGTCGGCCTCCAGATCGCGAAGGATCAATCCGTCTGGCCCGCGCGCATCAACCCCGGAGTCAACCGCGGCTATCAGACCGGCACGCTGCGCGAGGACGGCACGCTGTCAAAATTCACCGCCGCCTGCGGAACGTGCATCTATCGCGACGACGTGCTGGGCCAGGATGTTTCAGGCAACGCCTTCATCTGCGAACCGTCGGCGAACGTCATCCGGCGCAACAAGCTTTCCGAGAAGGATGGAATCGTCACCGCGCAGAACGCCTACGAGAAGGATGAGTTCCTTGCGTCCACCGATGAATTGTTTCGCCCAGTCAATCTCTACACCGGTCCCGACGGCGCGCTCTACATCGTGGATATGTATCACGGCATCATCCAGCACCGGTTCTTCCTCACCAGCTACCTCCGCCAGCAGGCTGAGGATCGCGGCCTCGACAAGGTCACGCAGATGGGCCGCATCTGGCGCGTCGTGCCGGATGGCAAATCTCTGCGCAAGGAAAGGCCCGCGCTCGACCAAGCCACCACCGAGCAACTCGCCGAGACGCTTCGCCATCCTAACGGTTGGTGGCGCGACACCGCGCAACGCCTGCTCGTCGCGCGCAAGGATGCCGCAGCCACGCCCGCGTTGGAGAAGCTCGCCTCGGCCAGCAATCCCATCGCGCGCCTGCACGCGCTGTGGACGCTGGAAGGCCTCGGCCAGATCAAAGCAAAGACCGCACTCGCGGCGCTGGCGGATGCACATCCGAAAGTCCGCGCCGCCGGCCTGCGTCTGACTGAGGACAAGAAGCTGTCGGGAGATGCGAACCTGCGGGCCGCGCGGTCAAAGCTCGTCGATGACCCGGATGCAGAAGTTCAAACCCAACTTGCACTCTCCCTCAGTCTGGATGCGAAGGATCCTGCGGCCAAAGAGACCTTGACCGCGCTTTCCAAAAAGGTTTCCGCGCCGCTTTCGAAGGACGCGACAGCCTTCGCGCTCGTCGCCAATGATCCGCCCAAGCCGATGGGCTCGATGAACGCGCGTCCACTCACCGGCGACGAGCAGAAGCGCTTCGAGGCCGGCAAGACCATGTACGAAATCACCTGCCTTGCGTGTCACCAGCAACACGGCATGGGCCAGCCCGGCCTCGCCCCGCCGCTCGCCGGCTCGGAATGGGTCGCCGGCTCGGAGAAGCGTCTGGTGCTCATCATTCTCCACGGCCTGCGCGGTCCCATCAAGGTGAAGGGCGAGATCTTCGAGATGGACATGCCCGCGCTCAACGTGCTCGACGACGACCAGATCGCTGGAGCGCTCACCTACATCCGCCGCGAGTGGGGCCACGGCTACGAGCCGGTCACACCCGCCACCGTGAAGGCCGTGCGCGAGGAGACCGAGAAGCGCGAGGACGCGTGGACCATGGCCGAGTTGCTGAAGATTCCCTGAAAGTTTCGCCGGGCTTCTTTCAAGCCGCTGCTCTTCCTTGCCCAAGCTCAGGCCAAAGTGGCGCGACGGGAGACGTGGATGTTTCCCCGCAGATGGAAGCGCAGCGGCAGATGCGCCGCCTTGCTGATCCCGATCCGCGGCGAGGTCGTCACCGTCCCCTGCCCGGCCAGCAACTTCCTGCGATCTGGATTCTCTGCCATGAACACCGGGGAGTTCGCGTCGCAGAGGTCCATTCCGTCGAAGCCACGGTCAAGTCCGAGCGCGGCGCAGAGTTTGCCGGGGCCGTTGGTCAATTGCTGGTCGGCGGCCACGCGACGACGCAGGCGCATCAAGCCGAGGCCGAACACGGGTTCGATGGCGCGCACGAGCACAGCCTCGCCCACGCCGCGCGCGCCGCACACCGCATTGAAGCACCAGTGATTGCCGTAGATGAAGTAGAGGTAGGCGTGTCCCGGCGGGCCGAACATCGATCGATTGCGCGCTGTCTGGCCGCGAAACGCGTGCGAGGCCGGGTCATCCGCAAGATACGCCTCGGTCTCCACGATGATGCCTCCGATTCGGCCTTCCGGCGCATTGTGAATGAGCAACCGCCCCAGCAGCAGCGGGGCGACGAGTGAAGCGCTGGGTTCAAAAAAGGAACGAGGCAACGGCAGGAAGGCGTTCACCCCTTCACCTTCTTGAACATGGCGAGGCATTTCCCGCGCTGTTCTTCGTGCAGCACGATGCGCTGCGGATACTTCCTGGCGTAACCTTCGAGCGGCTTCTCCCACGGTTCGTGAATCAAGTCGTCGGGGAGATGCACCAGTTCCGGAACCCAGCGCCGGACGAACTTGCCCCCGGCATCAAACTTCCCGCCCTGGCTCACGGGGTTGAAGATGCGGAAGTAAGGCGCGGCATCGGTGCCGGTGCCGGCGCTCCATTGCCATCCGCCGTTGTTCGCGGCCATGTCGCCATCGACGAGCTGCTGCATGAAATACCTCTCGCCGCGCTGCCAGGAGATGAGCAGGTCTTTGGTGAGGAACATCGCGACGATCATGCGCAGCCGGTTGTGAATGTTGCCGGTGGCGTTCAAGCAGCGCATGGCGGCGTCCACGATGGGATAGCCGGTGCGGCCCGCGCACCACGCGGCGAAATGCTCCTCGTTG
>Ga0163144_10012492_pt1 | contig 17832 bp, 18 predicted proteins | sample OliLak19BULKMAT1_FD_123175 | JGI IMG/M metagenome (GOLD analysis project Ga0163144, IMG submission 123175) | Freshwater microbial mat bacterial communities from Lake Vanda, McMurdo Dry Valleys, Antarctica - Oligotrophic Lake LV.19.BULKMAT1 | ecosystem: Environmental > Aquatic > Freshwater >...
GCGCCCAGCAGCACCGCCTTCTGCGCGCTCAGCACGCCGGCCTGTTCCAGTTGCAGCAGCATGCGTTCGACGCGGTACGGGTGCTCATTGACGTCTTCGAGGAACAGCACACCGCCCTTCACTTTCGGCCAGTGCCTCGTGCCCAGCAGCGAGCACAGCACGGTGAGGTTGCCGCCCCAGAGCCGGCCCTGCACGTCCAGCCCGTCGTGCCCGGACTCGGTGCGAAAGCCCAGCGCTTCGAGCTGGCCGCTCATCGCCTCGGTGAAGACCTCGGGCGTGATCTCGTCGAGCCCGCCGGCAGCGTCGGCGCGGCCGAAGTCGTCGACTGCGTGCGGACCGGCCCAGCTGCGCGCACCGGTGTGCGCCAGCAAGCCCATCTGCAGCGCCGTCACATCGCTGTGGCCGACCCAGCGCGTGCCCTGTTCGACACTCTGCGCGAGCAGCTTCCAGTCGATGCGGTCGAGCAGCCGCGTCAGGCCGTAGCCGCCGCGAGTGGCCATGGCGACCGAGGGCGCGTGTTGCGCCACGCGGTGCAACGCCGCCAGGCGCACATCGTCATCGCCGGCAAAACGCTGATGGCGGGCCAGCGCGGCTTCATCGACCGTGACATCGAAACCCAGCGCGCCCAGGCGCTTCGCGGCCAGCCGAAGCGGCGCGGCTTTCGCCAGCACGCCAGACGGTGTGTAGAGGGTCATCGTCGTCATCGGGTGTTCATCTTCTCGAAGTCAATCGTCAGCGCGTTCCTGGATGGGGAATTCGGCCGGCTCTACGGTCAGTTCAAGCGCCTCACCGGCCGGGATGATGCCCGGCTCCGCCGTCGCCGACTCGCGCCGGGCCCGCTGGCGGGCCCGGCGCTCGACGAAGAACTGCCGCAGCAGCGCGCCGCAGGGCTCGGCCAGCACGCCGCCGAGCAGCGCGGTCCGGTGATTCAGGCCCGCCTGGGCGAAGAGGTTCAGCACCGAACCGGCGCTGCCTGTCTTCGGGTCGGCGGCGCCGAACACCACACGCTTGAAACGCGCGTGCAGCAGCGCCATCGCGCACATCGCGCAGGGCTCCAGCGTAACGAAGATCTCGCACTCGGGCAGCCGGTAGTTTTCCAGCAGCGTGGCGGCGTGGCGCAGCGCCACGATCTCCGCATGCGCCGTCGGATCGTGGGTCGTGATGGGCCGGTTGTAGCCGGTGGCGATGACCTGCCCGGCGCGCATGATGACCGCCCCGACCGGCACCTCACCCACCAGCCAGGCGTTCTGCGCCTGGTCGAGCGCGAAGCGCATCGCCGCCTCGTCGGCGGCGGCATCGTCCCGTGGCTCAGCCATCAGCGCCGCTCCGGCCTGCCGCCCAGGCAGTGCGCCGCGCCAGCCGCCGTGCGTCATGTTCCGCCCGCTGGCCGGCCACCCATGAGGCAAGGTCCATCGCCGCCAGTGCCGTCACGATCAGCCGCCGCCCGGGCGGCAGTTCATCCAGCGGACAAGGCTCATAACGGCGGCCGAAACCGTCGCGGCGCCAGAACCCCATGTCCACCAGCCAGCGGCGCAACTCGGCGGCGTCACTGGCCAGGAAGACCGCCTCCCGGGTCAGGCACAGGCGCAGCGCCTGGTTGATCTCGGGCTCGGACAGGGCCGCGCCCGGCGGCAGCACCGCGGCCACCAGCGCCAGCGCGAGTTCCCGCTCGCCCTCCGTCAGGCCGCCCAGCCCGGCGCCTGATTTGAGCACCAGGGTCGGCAGTGCCGAGAGTTCCGGCGGCAAGAGGGGTTGGGCAGGCATCAGTCGATGCTACCGGCTCGCCGTGGCGCCTGGGGCCTCCGGCCCGGTGCTCCTGATCGACTCGCCTTCACTTGCATGGCGCAAGAAGTGACCGTGCGCGTCGCTACATTAGCGCTATCTGCATACTGGCAGTGAGTGGAGTTCCAAGATGTTCAAGACACCCCGTGCGTTCAGGATTGCAGTCATTCAGGCCTGCCTGGCGCTGGCTGCCCCTGCAGCGTTCGCCCAGGCTTTCGACGCCGTGCGGCTGTCCGGCGCCATCGGCGACACCGACCGAGGCGAGTTCGGCCTGGCCGTCATCTCGACCACCGAGTACATGGGCTCGGACGAGCGCCGCGTGATGGTCTTCCCGGCACTCGACTACCAGTGGAAGAACGGCTTTTTCGCCGGCACCACGAACGGCATCGGCTACCAGTTCTCCAGCCGCCCGGACATCAAGTACGGCCTGCGCCTCACGGCCGCCTTCGGCCGCAAGGAGAGCCGTTCCGACGCCCTGAAAGGCATGGGCGACATCGACGCCACCCCGCAGATCGGTGGGTTCTTCAACTATGCGGTGTCGCGCCAGATCTTCCTGACCTCCTCGCTGCGCTACGGCGATGGCAATGACAACAACGGCATGGTGATCGACCTCGGCGCCGGCTATGGCACCGAACTTGCGCCGCAATGGCGCCTGTCACTCGGCAGCGCAATCACGCTGGTGAATGGCAACCACATGCAGTCGAATTTCGGCGTCACGCCCGAGCAGTCGGTGCGCAGCGGCTATGCGGTGTACCAGCCGGGCTCGGGCGTGCGCGATGCGCGTCTCAACGCCGCCCTGAACTACCAGTTCGACAGCAAGACGACGATGACCTTGGCCATGTCGGCCGTTTCCTTGCTGGGTGACGCCAAAGATAGCCCGCTGACACGCAGCAACAATTGGGTGAACGGCGTTTTTGCGATCAACCGCTCGTTCTGAATGCGAACGCCTGGCGCGCCACGCGGCAGCGCCGGGCCATGACAGAGTGTTGCTGAACCGGAACGCAACGCGCGGCCAGCCTGTACGCTGCCCGGGCTGTCCGGGCTGGCCGTGACGGAACGGGCCTTGCTTTGCAGGATGCTGTGCTGCCCTGCGGCGATCAACCCGTTGCCCTGATGCCTGAATCGATGACCCTCACACCGCCGCCAGAAACCGGGCTTCGGCATGCTGTCTCCGTGCGTGCGCCGGGGCGGCTGCATCTGGGCTTCCTCGACCCTGCCGCCACGCTGGGCCGGCGCTTCGGCAGCCTGGGCCTGGTGATCGACGGCTTCGAAACCGAGGTCCAGATCGGGCCCGCCGCCGCCGACCGGATCAGCGCTGCCGACGCCGAGTGCCAGCGCGAACTGGAGCGGGCCGCCGCGCACCTGGTTGCATTGCGCCAGCGCAGCGGCCGCCAGCAGCCGCTGCACCTGCGGCTGCACCGCGTGCTGCCGCCACACGCCGGGCTGGGTTCGGGCACGCAGCTGGCATTGGCGGTGGGGCGCGCCTTCGCGGCCTGGCACGGGCTCGATGTATCGACGGCCACGCTGGCAAGCTGGCTCGGCCGAGGGCTGCGCTCAGGCGTCGGCATTGCCGGCTTCGACCAGGGCGGCTTGCTGCTCGACGGCGGGCCGGGCGGCGCCGGGCGGCCGGCGCCGCTGCTGGCCCGGCAGCCGTTTCCCGACGACTGGCGAATCATCGTCGTGCTCGACCCGCGCCAGCAAGGCCTGTCGGGTGAGGACGAGCGGCGGGCCCTGGCCGCCCTGCCCGCCCTGCCGCAAGCAGCCGCCGCCGACCTCTGCCACCAGGTGCTGATGCGCGTGCTGCCGGGTGCGGCGGAGTCGTCGTTCGCGCCGTTTGCCGACGGCGTGACGCGCCTGCAGCAGGTGCTGGGCCAGCACTTCGCTCCGGCCCAGCAGGGCAGCGCCTACGCCAGCCCTGCGGTCGGCCGGCTGATGGACTGGCTGATGGACTGGCGGGTGCACAGTGAGCACCGGGCCGCGCTGGGCCAGAGCTCCTGGGGGCCGACCGCATTCGCCATCGTGCCCGGCGCCGAAGCCGCCGAGGTGCTGCTGGCCGGCGCCCGGGCCGCGCGCCGCGTCGACCCTGCGCTCATCGTTCGCGTCGTGCGCGGGCGCAACCACGGCGCCTTGCTCAGCCCGGCCGTATTGCGCGGCCACCGCGACTGAGCCGCGACCGAGCTGCAACCGAGCCGCGGCTTCCCGCCATCCCTCGACACCCGGGAAACACCCGAGAAACACCCGCGAAACACCCGAAAGACACCCGAAAGACACCCCGATGGAACGTCCTTACATTCTGCACATGTTCACGCCCAACCGGCAGATGAGCCCGTTCGACATCAACATGGCCGCCGACGCCGGTTACCAGATCATCGTGCCCTATGCCGATGTCGGCCTCGACGCCATCACCGGCCTGACCCAGGACACCATCTTCTCGCGCGGCCCCAAAGGCGCGCTGCGCAGCGGCATCTTCATCGGTGGGCGCGACGCCATGCTGGCCGCCGACATGCTGGCGCGCGCCCGCGCCGCCATGGTGCCGCCTTTCGTCGTCTCGCTGATGGCCGACCCGAGCGGCGCCTACACCACGGCCGCCGCCATGGTCGCCTGCGTCGAAGCGGCCTTGCGGCGCCAGCCGGGCCAGACTCTCGCGGGCCAGCGCGTGCTGATCCTCGGCGGCAGCGGTCCGGTGGGCCGCATCGCGGGCGTCATCGCGGCCCAGGCAGGCGCCAACGTCTACCTGTCCAGCCGCAGCGGCACCTCGGCGGCCGAAGACGCCGCGTTTGCCACCGGTCGACACTTCGGCGTCACGATGCACGGCGTCTCGGGCGCCGACCGCGCCGCCGTGCGCGCCTCGCTGGCCGGCGCCGACGTGCTGCTGGCCTGCGCCGCGGCCGGCGTGCAGGTGGTGTCGGCCGACGACCTCGGCAGCGCGACACGTCTGAAGGTGGCGGCCGATGTCAACGCCGTGCCGCCCGCGGGCATCGCCGGCGTCGGCGTGATGGACGATGGCCAGCCGCTGGCAGGCACGGTGGCGCTGGGTGACGTCGCACTCGGTATCGGCGCCCTGGCCATAGGCAACGTCAAGTACCAGACGCAGCAGCGCCTGCTGCTGCAGATGCGCAGCGCGGAGAAGGCCGTCGTGCTCGGTTTCCCCGAAGCCTTCGCGGTGGCGCGCGCCTTTCTCGCCGCTCAGGCCGCGGCCTGAGCGGCACCGCAACCCTGGCCACCCGGTGAACACGCTGGCCCTGGTGGCCCATTCCGCACGGCTGATGGCCGAAGCCGCAGCCCGCGACGGTTTCGGCGTCGTCGCCATCGACCTGTTCGGTGACGCCGACACACGGGCCGCCAGCCAGTCATGGTTGCCCGCCGGCCCGCCTGGCGCCATGCGCCTGCAGGTGCCGATCGTGCTCGACGCCCTGCGCGGCCTCGCCCGGCGTGGCGACGTGGCCGGCTGGGTCGCTGGCGCTGGCTGCGAAGGCGAACCCGACCTGCTGGCGGAAGGTGCGTCGCTGCTGCCGCTGATCGGCTGCACGCCACAGGCCGTGCAGCGGGTGCGTGACCCGCTGGCTTTCTTCGATTTTCTGGCCGCCTACGGCATCGCTCATCCCGAGGTGCGCAGCACGCTGCCCGCCGACACGCGGGGCTGGCTGGTGAAGGACGCGCGTGGTTGCGGCGGCTGGCACATCCATGAGGCCGCCCTGGCCGCAGGCGCCGCGCTGCACCCGCAGCAGTACGTGCAGCGCCGCGCCGCAGGCACGCCGATGTCGGCCACCTACTGCGGCAACGGCCGCGAGGCCCTGCTGCTGGGCTTCAACGAACTGAACGTGCGCGCCATCGGCAGGCATCCGCATGTCTACTGCGGCGCCATCGGCCCGCTGCCCTTGCCCTTTCACTTGCCCGAGGCCGCCGAACAGCAGGTCAGGCGCGCCCTGCGCCTGCTGACCGCCGGCATGGCGCTGCAGGGCCTGGGCAGCCTGGACTTCCTGCTCGACGGCGAAGAGGTGCTGGTGCTCGAAGTCAACCCGCGGCCGCCGGCCAGCATGGCCTTGTACGAACGCCATCTGAAGACCGGCCTGATGGCCGCGCATGTCGACGCCTGCCAGAGCGGGCAGCTGCCTGAATTCGCGCTCCGACCACCGGCCGACGGCGCCGTCTCGGGCCAGCAGATCGTTTATGCGCCGAAGCCGCTGCGGCTGGGCGCCGAGGCCGCGCTGGCGCTGCAGGACTGGCCCGACTGCCACGATCTGCCGCTGGCCGGCACGCGCTTCAACGCCGGCGACCCGCTGTGCAGCCTGGGTGCCCGCGGCCAGAACGCGGCCGAGGTGCGAGCGCGTCTTCGGCACAGCCGCACAGCCCTCTTGCAGAAATTGGAGTCCATGCCATGACCAACCGCCCCGCCGCGCAGGCGCCACCCATCCTCAGCGTGAACGGGCTGGCCCGGCCGCTGCTGCAACGGCTGATGACGGACGCCGACGCGCTGGGCGTGCGGGTCAGCCACGACGCCGGCGGCGTCAGCTACATCGACGCCGGCATCGAAGCGCCGGGCAGCGTCAGCGCCGGGCTGCTGATCGCCGAGATCTGCATGGGCGGCCTCGGCCGGGTGACCCTGAGGCCGGGTGGCCACGAGGGCTGGCCGACCTGGCTGGAAGTGCGCAGCGCGCAGCCGGTGCTGGCCTGTCTGGGCAGCCAGTACGCCGGCTGGAGCCTGGCGGCCAGCAAGGAGGAAACCGGCGGCAAGAAATTTTTCGCGCTCGGCTCGGGGCCGGCGCGCGCGCTGGCAGGCAAGGAGGCGCTCTACACCGAACTGGCTTACCGCGACCAGTCCGGGCAAGGCGTGCTGGTGCTCGAGGTCGACCGCATGCCGCCGCAGGTGGTGGTCGACAAGGTGCTGCGCGACTGCGGCCTGGCGCCGGGCGGCCTGACCTTCGTGCTGACGCCCACCACCAGCCTGGCCGGCACCACGCAGGTGGTGGCGCGTGTGCTCGAGGCGGCGCTGCACAAGGCGCACGAGCTCGGCTTCAGCCTGCACCACATCGTGGGCGGCAGCGCCGCCGCGCCTCTGCCCGCGCCCAGCCCCGACGGCATTCAGGCGATGGGCCGCACGAACGACGCCATCCTCTACGGCGGCCGCGTCCAGCTGACGGTGCGCGGTGACGACGACGCCGCACGCAGCCTGGCCGCGCGCTTGCCTTCGGCCAACTCTGGCGACCATGGCCGCTCGTTCGCCGACATCTTCGCCGCGGCCGGCTGCGACTTCTACAAGATCGACGGCGCGCTGTTCGCACCGGCCGAAGTCTGGGTCAGCAACCTCGACAGCGGCAACACCTGGCATGGCGGTGCGCTCGACATGGCGCTGCTGCGCAGCCTTTGGCTGCAGCAGGCCTGAGCTTGGCAGCCGAACGTTCTTCAGGTCCGCCGCGGGTGGCGATCATGACCGACGAGACCGGCTGGCACACACGCCAGTTGCAGACGGCACTGCGTGCCCGCGGCGCACTCGGCCATTGCGTCGACCTGGCCGACTGCCGCATCGACACCACGGCCGCCTGCCACGGCCTCGTCATCCCCGGTTTCGGCCGCCACCTGCCCGACGCCGCACTCGTGCGCGGCATCGCCGGCGGCAGCTTCGAGCAGGTGACCAAGCGCTTGGGCGTGCTGCACGCGCTGCGCGAGTTCGGCGTGCCGGTCTACAACGACGCGCGCGCCATCGAGCGCAGCGTCGACAAGTCGATGACCAGCCTGCTGCTGCTCGCCGCAGGCATCCCTTCGCCGCCCACCTGGGCTACCGAGTCGCTTGCCGAGGCGCAGCGCATCGCAGTGCGTGAAGGCGCGGCGGGCCACGCGCTGGTGCTCAAGCCGCTGTTCGGCTCGCAGGGCAAGGGCCTGCAACTCGTCGGCCATGTCGACGGCGTGCACCGCGCGGTGCCGGCGCTCGATGCGGACTACGGCTCGCTGGCCTACCTGCAGCGGTTCGTGCCGCCGGTCGGCACACCGGGTTTCGACTGGCGCGTGCTGGTGATCGGTGGCCGCGCACGCACCGCGATGCGCCGCGTCAGCCAGCACTGGGTGCACAACGTGGCGCAGGGCGCGGCGGCGGTCGCCGCGCCGCTGACGCCGGCGCTGGCACTCTTGGCCGAACGCGCCGCCGCCGCGCTGGACATGGACTACGCTGGCGTCGACCTGATGCCCGCCTCGGCCGACCCCGACTCACCCGGTCTCCAGGTGATCGAGGTCAACGGCGTGGCTGCCTGGCAGGGCCTGCAGCGCGTGACTCGCGGCTTCAACATCGCGCAGGCCATCGTCGACGACCTGTTCGACCGCAAGCTGGCGGGCCACTGCGCGGCATGCCGGCGGCCACAGTCTCTGGTGGCGCCGCTGCTCGCGTCCCGGGTGGCCGGCGGGTGATGTCCGCGACGGCCGCAACAGCCGTGGAGGCCACGGCACGCGCCCGGCTCGCGTTCCTGCGTGCCTGCGAACTCGACGTCGCGGTGCGCAAGCCAGGCAACGTCAGCGACGCCTCGCCTGGGCATGGCATGCACTCCGCGTTGTTCCGCGCCAGCGCGCAGACGGCGGCCGGCCCGCTGTTCGAGGCCGGTGCGCGCGTCGGCGCTCGCATCGAGGCCGCCGTCGCTGCCACCCTGGCGGTGGCAGGCTGCAACACCAACCTGGGCATCCTGCTGCTGTGCGCGCCACTCGCCGCGGCGGTGGAGCGGCAGCCTGGCGCCAACACCGCGGGCAGGCTCAGGCAGGCGCTGGAAGAGGTGCTCGCCGACCTCGACCTCGAAGACACGCGCGCCACCTACCGGGCCATCGCGCACGCCAAACCGGGTGGCCTGGGTTCGGCGGCCACCGAGGACGTGCACGCGGCGCCGAGCCTGCCACTGCGCGCCGCGATGGCGCTGGCGGCCGACCGGGACCGCATCGCGCTGCAGTACCGCGACGGCCATGCCGACCTCTTCGGCTGCGGCCTGGCGGCGCTCGGCACCCACCCTGCCAGGCACACCGCAAGCGCCGTGCAGCGCCTGTACCTGACACTGCTGTCGACCATCCCGGATTCACACATTGTCAGGAAGCAAGGTCCGCAGGTGGCACAAAGTGTCATGCTGGCAGCCAGGCCCTGGCTGGAGCGGCTGTGGCAACAAGGCATCGGCGGTCCGGCGCTGGACGCCGATGCCGGCTTCGTCGCTTGGGACGAAGCACTGAAAGCCACCCGGACAAACCCTGGAACGACCGCCGATTTGACGGTCGCCACGCTGATGTTGCATGCCGTCCTGGACGAACCGGGCGCGCCGCCGGGCCCGCCACGCGCCGCCTGAACAAGGCCCCCATGCGGTGGCACGGAACGTGATACCGAATCCCTTGCGCTGGTGTTCCAGCCAGCGGTATCCACAGTCACGTTTTCAAGTCAGGAGATAAAAGAATCATGGCAAAGATCAATCGTTTGATGGTGGGCGAATCGCTCGTCGGTGATGGCAATGAGGTCGCCCACATCGACCTGCTCATCGGGCCGCGCGGCAGCGCCGCCGAGACCGCGTTCGCCAATGCGCTGACCAACAACAAGGACGGCTTCACATCGCTGCTGGCCGTGCTGGCGCCCAACCTGCTGACCAAGCCGGCGACCGTGATGTTCAACAAGGTCACCATCAAGGGCGCCAAGCAGGCGGTGCAGATGTTCGGCCCGGCGCAGCGCGCTGTCGCCCTGGCGGTGGCCGATTCGCTCGCCGACGGCACCATCCCGATGGAAGAGGCCGACGACATCTTCATCTCGGTCGGCGTCTTCATCCACTGGCTGGCCGAAGACGACAAGAAGATCCAGGACTACAACTACCAGGCCGTGCGCGAGTCGATTTCACGTGCCGTCAACGGCCTGCCGACGCCGGCTGAAGTGGTGGCCAAGAAGGACTCCTCGGCTCATCCGTTCCAGGCCAAATAGGCCGATCAGGCCGACGCGGGCAGCAGCGTGGCGGGCTTCGGCCACGCTGCTGTTCAGGTCTTGCCGGGCACCATGCCGGCACCGATCAGTTGCAGCGCCGGCGCGCCACGCCAGGGCAACGGCGCGTTGTGATCGACGGCCTGCCGCTCGCGCTCTATCAAGACGCCCACCGCCGCCACGTCGTCGAACTTCCTCGGCTTGACGATCTTCACGCGCACCCAGTGGGCATGGAATTCGTCGAGCAGGATGTCGGCAACGGCTTCGGCAAAAGCTTCCAGCAATTGCAGGCGATGTTCGGCCAGCAGCCGGTGCAACCGTTCGCGCACGACGCTGTAGTCGATGGTGTCGGCGATGCGATCGGTGTCGCATGCAAGTACCCTGGGCAAGCCCGCGAACACGTCGATGAGCAGCGGCTGCGGATGGTGCAGTTCGCTGGCATGGATGCCGATCACGGTCTGCCCCGCCAAGCCCTCGATGAAGATCAGGTCGAGCGGCTGAACCCGCCCGGCGCCGACAGGTTGGCGGCCGGAAAATTGAAACGAGGTGTCTGTCGCGCTCAAGGTCTTGTCTCCCGATTGAGGATCGTCAATGCGCATGCGGATGGCTGACTTCATTCGCAAACTCACTCGCAAATTGCAGGCCAGCGAGTTGATGCAGACGCGGGCTTGACCCCGTTGCGCGCTCCGTGCGGCGCCACCACAATTCGCTGACGCGCCATGGGCACAGTCCTGTTGCGCGCTCCGGAGGAACCGATGACCCACGCCCTGCGCAGTCCCGAATTCCTGGCCAGAGACCACTCGAGCCGCATTCTGCATGCCGTTTCGAACGGCGGGTCGCTAGAAGCCAACGACGTCGTCGCACGGTCGTGGAGCCGCTGCGTCAAGGAATACCAGTTGCACCCCGACCGCCGGCCCGAGCCCGCGGTGCTGGCCCGGTTGGCGCTGGAAGAACGCTGCGAGCGCATGGCCGACCTGATCGATTGCGCGCGCTTCGAAATGACCACGCTCTTTCAGCAACTCGCCGACAGCGCGTCGGCGGTGGTGCTGACCGACACCGACGGCGTCATCGTGCACATGGTCTCCTCACCCGAGTTTGCCTCCGAGGCCGCGCCGCTCGGTCTGAGCACCGGCGTGGTCTGGAGCGAGACGGCGGCCGGCACCAACGGCATGGGCACCTGCCTGGCCACCGGCGCGCCGGTGGCGGTGCGCCGCGAGGATCATTTCTTCATCCAGTTCGCGCAGCTCACCTGCTCGGCGGTGCCGGTGTTCGACCCCGAGACCAAGATCGCCGCGGTGCTCGACGTGACGAGCCGTTCGGGGTTGATGCAGCAGCACCTGCTGGTGCTGCTGGGCATGACGGTGCGCATGATCGAGAACCGGCTGATCGACCAGCGCTTTCGCAATGCCCACCCGCTGCACTTTCACAGCCGGCCCGAGTTCGTCTACACCTTGCACGAGGGCAAGCTGGCGGTGGCCGAAGACGGCCGCATCCTGGCGGCCAACCGCAGCGCGCTGTTCCAGCTCGGCCTCGGCTCGATGGACGAGATCCGCTCGCGCCACATCGAAGACCTGTTCCAGACCTCGCTGGAAGACATGCTCCTGCGCAGCACGTCTTCGTCATTCCATCCCGTCGTGACCTATCGCGCGAACGCCGCTCATCGCTTCTTCGCCGTGGCTCGGCGCCCGGCCGCCGAGGCTGACAAAGGCCGGCCCGGCAACACCGCGCCGCAGATCGCGTCCGCTGTGTTCAGCACGCCCATGCGCACGCCGCTGCGCCCGCCCGCCACGCGCGCCGGCGTGCCTGCACTGGCGTTCAAGGACCCACGGCTGGCCGCCCACCTGGAAACCGCGCGCCGCGTCATCGCGCGGCAGACGCCGGTGCTGCTGAGCGGCGAGACCGGCTCCGGCAAGGAAGTCTTCGCACGCGCGGTGCACGAATGGAGCCCGCATGCCGAAGGCGCCTTCGTCGCCATCAACTGCGCCAGCCTGCCCGAGAGCCTGATCGAGTCCGAGCTTTTCGGCTACCGCGCCGGCGCCTTTACCGGCGCGCAGCGCACCGGCCGGCGCGGCAAGATCCTGCAGGCCGATGGCGGCACGCTCTTTCTCGACGAGATCGGCGACATGGCGCTCGACCTGCAGGCGCGGCTGCTGCGTGTGCTCGACGAACGCCAGGTCACGCCGCTGGGCGGCGAAGAGACGCTGTCGGTGAACTTCCAGCTCGTCAGCGCCAGCCACCGCGACCTGCCCGCGCTGGTGCGCGAAGGCCGTTTCCGTGAAGACCTGTACTACCGCCTGGCTGGCATCGAACTGCAGTTGCCCGCGCTGCGCGAACGCAGCGACAAGCGCGAGCTGATGCGCTCGGTGCTGGCGGCCGAAGGTGGCGCTGAAGCGCAACTGGCGCCCGAGGCCGAACGCCTGCTGCTGGCCTACACGTGGCCGGGCAACGTGCGCCAGTTGCGCCACGTGCTGCGCTCGGCGTCGGCGCTGGCCGACGGCAGGTTGATCACTCCCGAGCACCTTCCGGCCTTGCTGCGCGCCGCGCCGGCAGTGCCCGCCGGCACCGCGCACACGGCTTGCGCCACCGCGAACGCCGGTCAGCGCAGTGGCGTCTCCGACGCACGGCCGACGGTCAAACTCAACCCGATCCAGGCCAACGAGCGGCATGTTCTGCTGCAGATGCTGGAGCAGCACCGCTGGAACATCAGCAATGTCGCCAAGGAGCTGGATGTCAGCCGCAACACCCTCTACCGCAAGCTCCACAAGCTCGACATCGAAATCTCGCACCCGGAGTAAGAAGCGCAGTCGCTTCGCCTGGTGCATCACCGGCTCCGGCCACTTTCTCGAGGAGTCGATGGCGCTGGCGGCCCGGCTGCCGCAGATCGACCTCTTTCTGTCGGCAGCCGCCGAGGAAGTGCTGCCGATCTACGGCCTGCGCCTGCCCGAGTTGAAGCCGCGCTTTCGCATCTTCCGCGACAAGACCGCCAGCGCGGTGCCCGTGGGCACCCTGTATGAGGACGTCTATCACACCGTGGTCGTCGCTCCGGCCACCAGCAACACGGTGGCCAAGTGCGCGCTGGGCATCAGCGACACGCTGCCGACCAACATGTTCGCGCAGGCCGGCAAGCTGGGCATTCCGGGCATCGTGTTTGCCTGCGACACCGAGCCGGTGGTGGTGACGCGGGCGCCGCGCGAATGGGTGACGCTGCGGCCCCGGCGCATCGAGTTCGACAACATCGAGCGACTGCGCGGCATCGACTTCTGCCGCGTCGTCTGTTCGCCGGCCGAGCTGGAAGCCGCACTGGAAAGCCGGCTGAAAGAACTCACCCTGTCATGGAACACATCCTCTTCCTGACCGGCCGGCTGGCCGAACCGGCCCTGCAGCGTGTGCTGGCCGGCATCGAACAGGCACCGTTCACCTGGGAGCTGCGAGAGATCGGCCTGCAGGTGGCCGCGTTGATGACGGCCGACATGGTGCGCCGGCGCGTCACGCTGCCCGAACCCGGCGGCACCGCCCGCCGGCCCGACCGCATCATCGTGCCGGGCCGCTGCCGGGGCGACGTCGAGGCGCTGAGCAGCCATTTCGGCGTGCCGGTGCAGCGCGGGCCGGAAGAACTGAAGGACCTGCCGCGTTTCTTCCAGCGCGCCGCGCGGCCGCTCGACCTGAGCCAGTACGAAGTGGCCATCTTCGCCGAGATCGTCGACGCGCCGCGCCTGCCGGTGGCGGCCATCGTGGCGCGCGCCTTGCGCCTGGCGGCCGACGGCGCCAACGTCATCGACCTCGGCTGCCTACCCGCCACGCCCTTCGGGCATCTTGAAGAAAGCGTGCAGGCGCTGAAGGCGCTGGGCTTGGCGGTCAGCGTCGACTCGCTCGACACCGGCGAGTTGCTGCGCGGCGGCCGCGCGGGCGCCGACTATCTGCTCAGCCTCACGCTCGACACACTCTGGCTGGCCGACGAAGTGGCTTCCACGCCGGTGTTGATCGGACGCGAACCGGCCGATGAAGACTCGCTGCACGCGGCCATCGAACAAATGCGGGCTCGGGGCCGTGACTTTCTGGCCGACGCCATCCTCGACCCGATTCCCTTTGGTTTGACCGCCGCCATCGTGCGCTACCACCGGCTGCGCCAACGCTTCCCGACGGCGCCGATCATGATGGGCATCGGCAACGTGACCGAGCTGACCGAGGCCGACACCAGCGGCATCAACGCGGTGCTGATGGGCATCGCCACCGAGCTGCGCGTGGCTGCGGTGCTGACCACCGAGGTCAGCCCGCATGCCAGGCGCGCGGTGCGCGAGGCCGATGTCGCGCGGCGTCTCATGAGTGCCGCGGCGCGCCAGCACAGCTTGCCGAAGGGAATCACCGATGCCCTGATGACAGTGCACGCCAGGCACCCGTTCCCCGACAGCCCCGAAGAGATCGAGGCCGTCGCCGCCCAGGTGCGTGACCCCAACTTCCGCGTGCAGGTCTCGGAGCTCGGCGTGCATGTCTACAACCGCGACGGCCACCGCCTGGCGCAGGACGCCTTCAGCCTGTGGCCGCAGCTCGGCCTGGAAGACGACGCCAGCCACGCCTTCTACATGGGCGTGGAACTTGCAAACGCGACGACCGCCTGGCGGCTGGGCAAACGGTATGTGCAGGACCAGCCGCTGGACTGGGGCGTTGCCGCTCCGGCAGCCGACACAGACACCGACTCCGGCGCGATGTCCGCGCCGGGCTTTCGAGAGATTTCCCGGACCCATCGCCGATGAACGATCAGATCTTCGAGACCGTGCTGACCACCGTCTCGCCTGCCGGCCGGGTGCACGTGGCGCCGATGGGCGTGCGCTACCCCGGTGACGCCGTGCTGCTGATGCCCTTCAGGCCATCGACTACGCTGGACAACATCATCGCCACGCGCCACGCCGTGCTGAACCTGCTGGTCGACCCGCGCGTCTTTGCCGGCTGCGTCACCGGCCGCAAGGACTGGCCGACGCTGCCCGCCACGATGGTGCCCGGCGTGCGGCTGGCCGCCGCGCTGGGCCATGTCGAACTCGAACTGCAGACCGTGGGCGATGACGGGCAACGCCCGTCGTTGATGATGAAACGGGTGCATGCGCAGACCCATGCACCCTTCCCCGGCTTCAACCGCGCCGAAGCGGCGGTGATCGAAGGCGCGGTGCTGGTCAGCCGGCTGCACATGCTGCCGGCGGCCAAGGTGGACACCGAGATGGCGTACCTGCAGATCGCCATCGACAAGACCGCCGGGCCCGAGGCGCATGAAGCCTTTGGCTGGCTGCGCGAGGCCGTGGCGCGGCACCGGGCGAAAGGTGCGGAACAAGGTGCGGAACAAGATGCGGCGCAAGGTGCAGCGCAATACGCGGCCCAAGAGGTGGCGCGTTGATCCGCCTGCTGGTCAGCGTTCGTACCGTCGACGAAGGGCTGATGGCGGCGGCCGGTGGCGCCGACTTCATCGATCTGAAGGAACCGCGCGCCGGCGCGCTGGGCGGCTTGCCGGTGGCCACCGTGCGCAGCATCATGGCGGCGTTGCGGAACCAGGGCTGCAGGCTGCCGGTGAGCGCCACCATCGGCGACCTGCCGATGCACGGGCTGCCGGCCATCCTGCGCCAGGTCGATGCCATCGGCGCCTGCGGAGTCGACTACGTGAAGGTCGGCATCGACCGCACGCCAGCCGCCGCCAACGTGCTGGCGGCGTTGGCGGTCTCACCCTGGCCGGTGGTCCCGGTCTTCATCGCTGACCGGGGGCTGGATTTCGATCTGCTGGGCCAGGCGATGGATTTCCCCGGCGTGATGGTCGACACCGCCGACAAGCTGGCCGGCAGCCTTTTCGACGCCGTGGCGGTGGACGAACTGGGCCGCTTCGTGACGCTGGCGCGCGAGGCCGGCACCATGGTCGGGCTGGCCGGCGCGCTGCGCCTGCAGCATCTGCCGGCGCTGTTCGAACTTGCACCCGACTTCGCGGGCTTCCGCTCGGCAGTGTGCGCGGGCGACCGCGGCTCGGCGCTCAGCCCCGGGTTGCTGCGCGGGCTGGCCCATCGTCTGCACGCCCGCGTCAGCCTCGACACGGCCCTGCTGTGAGAAGCTGAGCCCCTGATGCTAGGCCAAGTTTGTCACTTGGCACTACGCTGCCCAATGGAATCAACAAGTTAGACCGGCATTGCGGCGTGTATGTCACTACTTTTGTGTTGTGCCGCGCGGTGTCGGACTGAGCGCCGGACTGTCCTCACACGAGCACGCGGTGCGTACCGCCGGGGTGGCGACAGCCCCAGGATCGTGTCGATCTTGTGGTGATGCGCCTCGGGCCGCGTGGCCTTGCGCACGTGCACAGCGCGGCCGTCGCGGCGCTGCATCGTCGCGGTCACGCGCTGCTGCGTGGACATCGCCGCACGCAACGCCTCCCAGCTGTCGTGGACGCCTTTGGCCTTGAGCCGCAGGCGTAGCATGTGCACGAAGTGGTAAGCCAGCACGCTGATGAACAGGTGCCCTTCTACACGGCGCTCCACCTGGTGGAACACCGGGGTGCATCGCCGCGCTGCCGGGCTTGATTTTCTTGGTCCAGGTGATGGCCTGCACCAGCAGCCCCGTTTTGTCCTTGGCGACGTCAACGTTGCAGCGCTGCGCAGCACGCGAAAAGCGCTGCTTGGCACGCCCGAGCCGCTCCATGATCTTGGCCACATCCTTGGTGCCACGCGGTTTGCTCAAGCTCGGTTGCAGCTTGGCCAGCACGGCCTCGAAGCCGGCCGCCTTGGTGTCATCTATGGCGCGGTCTTTTTGCTCGCGCGCCGGCGAATGGCAGTACAGGAGCGCGTGCCCCTGCGCGTCCAGCACGCGCTGGATCTTGATCTTCACGTTGCCTGCGGACGCCACCTCGGTGGCCTGGGCCGGGTCGAACTGGCGCTCGCGCAGCCGTGAGACCAGCAGTGAAGGAAAGACGTACCGGCCGTGCCCCGTCAGCGGGTGCAGCTCCCGCAGGATCGCCACGGCCTGGAGCGCCAGCGGCACCACGTGCGGCGGGCCGTCCTTCTTATCGGCCTTGCTGCGCTTCATGACCCCGGCCGGAACCGTCAGTACCGCACCTTCGAGGTCGAACCACGCCCACTCCATGTGCCGCACCTCACGCGGCCTCAGCAGCAACAGCGCAGACAGCTTCAACGCTGCGCGCGTCACCGGGTGGCCCTGGTCGCCATGACATTGCGCAGCAGTTGGCTGGCACCCTTGGGGTCAACGATGGCCGCATGGTGCCGGCTTTCCACCGGCCGCAGCGCGTCCTTCAGGTCGGGCGCCGGGTTGCGCGCTGGCACAGGCCGATGGCGATGGCGTTTCGTAACACCTGCCCGCAGGCGTCTTTGACCCGGTGCGCCGTTTCAATGGCGCCCCGCGCCTCAATCCTCCGCAGGCAGGCCGGCAGCTCGGGCGGCTCGATCTCGCCTACCGGTCGCCGCCCGATCCACGGAAAGGCGTCTTGCTCCAGCCGAATGTGCGTGCGCTCGGCGTGGCCGAAACTGACCTTCACTTCGTGCTGCGTGGTCAGCCACTCGCGCACCACAACCTCGAAGGTGCCAGGGGCGGGCAATCCGTCGTCGGCCAGGGCCTGCACCTCGCCTGCCTGCGCCTTCTCGGCTTTGTCGGCCTTGCGGGCCTCGCTGGGGTCGGTACGGGCGGCGATCAACTTCTTGGCCTATCGCGCCGGGTGCGGACGGCGGCCAGCGTCACCTAGGGGTAGGTGCCCAGCGAAAGGCGGTTTTCCCTGCTGTCCAACCAGTGCCGCGGGCGCCACCAGCCCGCACTGACGCGGCGCGCGATCAGAGTCAGGCCGTCGTTATCAACGATAGTGCGCGGTTTTCCTGTCCCGGCTGCCGTCTTCAAGGCCGACTTGATCGCCTTGCCACTGAGGATGTTCTTTGCCACACCCGATAACTCCCCATCGCTTCAGGCCGATCTGGGCCAGTCGTCCGGTACGTTATCCAGTCGGGTGTTGGGTCCAAGCGGTGTTGCCCGGTCTCATGCGGACATGAAAAAGCCCCTAAGTCGTTGATTTACTCAGAGGCTTTCTGCTATGCGGCCCCTTGCGGAGCCTTGACTGGTGGAACCGGGGGGAATCGAACCCCCGTCCGCAAGCCATCACC
>Ga0163144_10012496_pt1 | contig 17830 bp, 13 predicted proteins | sample OliLak19BULKMAT1_FD_123175 | JGI IMG/M metagenome (GOLD analysis project Ga0163144, IMG submission 123175) | Freshwater microbial mat bacterial communities from Lake Vanda, McMurdo Dry Valleys, Antarctica - Oligotrophic Lake LV.19.BULKMAT1 | ecosystem: Environmental > Aquatic > Freshwater >...
AAAATGACGAGACGGTCTTTCATGGTGTTCTCCTCGAGCAATCGCGCCGCGGGCGGACTCGTAGCCCGGAATGGGCGGCGCCGAAATTACAAAGTGTCCCGGGACTGGTCAATACCGGAACGGGGTACGACCGCAATACTGGGGACGGAAACTACGGGGATGAGGTGAAGTATCAGTGCGCGCGGCCGCGCAGCAGCAGCCCGGCCAGGAGGAGGCTGGCGAGGGAGGACAACAATTGGGCTGCCGGGACGTTCATTGAAAGGAATATAGGGACTTTTACCAGGCCCGGCAAGTCAGGTCGCCGGTGGCGCGATCGGCGGAGGCGGAGGGGTCGGCTTGCCTCGCAGCTTGGTGTAGGCCCAATAGACATAGCCCGAGGCGCCGTAGATCGACACCACGGTGAAGAGCAGCTCGGGCAGGTTGTCGGAGAAGAAGAACACCAGCGCGACCCCGAGGGCGATCAGCACGATGACCGGGAACGGCACGCTGCGGCGAATGTTGATGTCCTTGCCGCTGTAGTAGCGGACGTTGCTCACCATGGTAAGGGCCGCGAACACGGTGATGGCAACGGCGATGAAACGCAGTTCTCCGCCCGAATAGGCGAAAGCTTCCATGCACCATACGAAGCCGGCGACCAGCGCCGCCGCGGCCGGACTGGGCAATCCCTGAAAGAAGCGCTTGTCGACGGTGCCGATGTTGGTGTTGAAGCGGGCCAGCCGCAGCGCAGCGCAAGCGCAGTATGCGAAGGCCGCGGCCCAACCCACCTTGCCGAGTCCGCGCAGCGACCATTCATAGATCACGAGCGCAGGCGCGGCCCCAAAGGCGACCATGTCCGAGAGCGAGTCGAACTCGGCGCCGAAGTCGCTCTGCGTGTGGGTGAGACGTGCGACGCGACCGTCGAGCCCGTCGAACACCATCGCCACGAAGATGGCGGCGGCCGCGGCTCCGAACCGCCCGTTCATCGCCTGGACGATGGCGTAGAAACCCGCGAACAGTGCGGCCGTAGTGATCGCATTCGGCAACCAGAATATGCCGGGCCGGAACCGGCCCTTGCCTAACCACTTCTTGCGCGGACGGTCGTAGGCCATCGGGACCTCCTAGGGTCGCGGGAGCTCGGCGAGAATCGACGAAGTAGCGTAGACCACGTCGCCCACCTGCGCGAGCGGTCTGGCGTCGGGGGGCAGATAGACATCCACTCTGGAACCGAAGCGAATGAACCCATAGCGCTGGCCACGGGCCAGGCGATCACCGATCTTGACGTAGCACAGGATGCGTCGAGCAATCAGCCCGGCCACCTGCACGCAGGTGATGTCGTGACCCCTGGCCGTGACGATGTGCAGCGCGTTGCGCTCGTTCTCGAGCGAAGCCTTGTCGAGCGCCGCGTTGACGAAACTGCCCGGGTGATACCAGGCCTGCTTGATTTCGCCATCCACCGGGCTGCGGTTCGAGTGCACGTTGAACACGTTCATGAACACACTGATCTTGAGCGCATCGCGGTCGAGATATGGATCGCGTGCCTTGCCCACCACCACGATGCGGCCGTCGGCCGGCGACAGGACCACGTCCGATTGCGCCGGAACGACGCGCGGCGGGTCGCGAAAGAACTGCAGGATGAACAGCGTGGCGAGCCAGAACGGCACGGACCACCAACCGCCGAACCAGGTGACGATCAGCGAGACCGCGAGGCCGAGAGCGAGAAACGGCCAGCCCTCCCGGGCGATGAGGGGATGCGGATAGATCACGATCGCCTCCTTCGACCCGTGACCGGAATTGCGTGACTCCTGACCGGTGAATCGTGCCCGGTGAGGGCGCGGCACTGCCGTGCCGGGGTACGACCAGTCACCAGTTTCGAGTACCGGGGCATGGCCTCAACCGTCAATTGCGCGACGTATCCACCAGCCGGTTCTTCTTGATCCACGGCATCATGTCGCGCAGCTTCGCACCGACGATCTCGATCTGATGCTCGCGGCCGATGCGGCGCATGGCTCCCAGCTTGGTGGCCCCGGTCTGGTTCTCGAGCAGGAATTCCTGGGCGTACACGCCGGTCTGGATTTCCTTCAGGATGCGGCGCATTTCGTTTTTGGATTCTTCGTTGATGATGCGCGGACCGCGCGTGAAGTCCCCGTATTCTGCATTGTTCGAGATCGAGTAGCGCATGTTCGCAATGCCGCCTTCGTAGATCAGGTCTACGATCAGCTTCAGTTCGTGAAGGCACTCGAAGTAGGCCATCTCGGGCGCATACCCGGCCTCGACCAGCACTTCGAAGCCGGCCTGGATCAGCGCGGTGGTACCGCCACAGAGGACCACCTGCTCGCCGAACAGGTCGGTCTCGGTCTCTTCCTTGAAGCTGGTCTCGATCACGCCCGCCTTGCCACCGCCGATCGCTGCGGCGTAGGACAGCGCGTTGTCGCGCGCCTTCTTGGACGGGTTCTGCGAGATGGCGATCAGGCAAGGCGTGCCTCCGCCTTGCGTGTAAGTTCCGCGGACGGTGTGGCCGGGGGCCTTCGGGGCGATCATCACGACGTCCAGATCGACACGTGGCGAGACTTGACCATAATGGATGTTGAAGCCGTGTGCGAACGCGAGCGTCGCGCCCTTCTTGATGTTGGGTTCGACCTCATCGCGGTAGACTCGCGCGATGTGTTCGTCGGGCATCAGCATCATGATGAAATCGGCGCTCTTCACGGCGTCGGCGATCTCCTTCACGGCGAGGCCGGCCTTCTTGGCCTTGTCCCACGACACGCCGCCCTTGCGCAGGCCCACGCTGACTTTCACACCGGAGTCGTTCAGGTTGAGCGCGTGCGCATGACCCTGCGAGCCATAGCCGAGAATCGTGACCTTCTTGCCCTTGATGAGAGAAAGATCAGCGTCCTTGTCGTAGTAAACCTTCATGATGTCCCCTGTGATTTGGTGAGGCGCAATGCGTGGATGTGTGAGGCGCGGCGCATGGGCGCTCACACCTTCAGGATGCGTTCCCCGCGACCGATGCCGGAGGCGCCGGTCCGCACGGTCTCGAGCACCGCGCCGGTCTCGAGCGCCTGGAGGAACGCGTCGAGCTTCTGCCCGGTACCTGTCAACTCGATGGTGTAGGTCTTGTCGGTCACGTCGATGATGCGGCCGCGGAAGATGTCCGCCATGCGCTTCATCTCCTCGCGGTCCTTGCCGGAGGCGCGCACCTTGACCAGCATCAGTTCGCGCTCGATATGCTCGCCCTCGGACAGGTCGACGACCTTGACGACGTCGACCAGCTTGTTGAGCTGCTTGGTGATCTGCTCGATCACGTCGTCCGAGCCACTCGTGACGATGGTCATGCGCGAGAGCGTCGGGTCTTCGGTGGTGGCCACCGTGAGGGACTCGATGTTGTAGCCACGGGCGGAGAACAGCCCGGCGACCCGCGACAATGCGCCGGCCTCGTTTTCGAGCAGCAGGGAGATGATGTGCTTCATCGGCAGGAGATGGGAGGCTTCGCGGGATGGAATGCGGCGGCAATGCGCCGCGACGAGTCGGACGCCCGCTTACACCAGGATCATTTCGGACAGCCCTTTGCCGCCCGGGACCATGGGGAACACGTTCTCCGTCTGGTCGGTGATGAAGTCCATGAACACGAGCTGATCCTTGCGCGCGAAAGCCTCCTTCAGTGCCGGCTCGATGTCCGCGGGTTTTTCGATGCGCATGCCGACGTGCCCATAGCTCTCGGCGAGCTTCACGAAGTCGGGCAGCGCATCCATGTACGACTCGGCATAGCGGTTGCCGTGGAAGAACTCCTGCCACTGGCGCACCATGCCCATGTAGCGGTTGTTCAGGTTCACGATCTTGATCGGCATGCGGTACTGCTTGCAGGTGGACAGTTCCTGGATGCACATCTGGATCGAAGCCTCGCCGGTGACACAGGCGACCTGCGCGTCCGGGTGCGCCAGGTAGACGCCCATCGCGGCCGGCAGGCCGAACCCCATGGTGCCCAGCCCGCCGGAATTGATCCAGCGACGCGGCTTGTCGAACTTGTAGAACTGTGCGGCCCACATCTGGTGCTGGCCGACGTCGGAGGTGACGAACGCGTCGCCGTTCGTGATCTCGTAGAGCTTCTGGACGACCATTTGCGGCTTGATGATGGGGCTCGAACGGTCGTACTTGAGGCAGTCGCGCGCGCGCCACAATTCGATCTGCGTCCACCACGCCTTGAGCGCCGCCGGATCGGGCTTCTGGCTCGTGGCGGCGATCTGGCGGTTCATCTCGCCCAACACGTCCTTCACGTGGCCCACGATCGGCACGTCGACCTTCACACGCTTGGAGATGGACGACGGATCCACGTCGACGTGGATGATCTTCCGCTCTTCCTGAAAGAAGTGCTTCGGATTGCCGATCACGCGATCGTCGAAGCGCGCGCCCACTGCGAGCAGCACATCGCAGTGCTGCATCGCCATGTTCGCTTCGTAGGTGCCGTGCATGCCGAGCATGCCCATGAATTGCGGATCGGTCGCGGGGTAGCCGCCGAGGCCCATCAGCGTGTTGGTGACGGGGAAGCCAAGCGCATGCACGAGTTCGATCAATTCCGCCGACGCGTCGCCGAGGACGATGCTGCCGCCGGTGTAGATCATCGGCCGCTTCGCTTCGAGCAGCAGGCCGAGCGCCTTCTTGATCTGTCCCGCATGCCCCTTCACGGCCGGGTTGTACGAACGCAACTCGACCTTGTCGGGGTAGACGTATTCGCAGCGCGCGGTGGTCACGTCTTTCGGGATGTCGACCAGCACGGGACCGGGTCGGCCGGTGGTGGCGATGTAGAACGCCTTCTTCATCGTGGTCGCGAGATCCTTCACGTCCTTCACGAGGAAGTTGTGCTTCACGCAGGGCCGTGTGATGCCGACCGTGTCGACTTCCTGGAAGGCGTCCTGCCCGATGGCGTAGGTGGGGACCTGCCCGGTCACGACCACCATCGGAATGGAATCCATGTAAGCCGTCGCGATACCGGTCACGGCATTGGTCACGCCGGGACCGGAGGTCACCAGACATACGCCGGGCTTGTGGGAAGCGCGGGCATAACCATCGGCGGCGTGCACGGCGGCCTGTTCGTGCCGTACCAGGATGTGCTTCACCCGGTCCTGCTTGAACAGCTCGTCGTAGATGTGCAGCACTGCCCCGCCGGGGTATCCGAAGAGGTACTCGACGCCCTCGTCGGCAAGACAGCGCACGGTGATTTCCGCGCCGGTGAGTTCCATGTTCCGTGGTGCCCTGCGGGCTGTTCTGGTTTTGCGAAGAACCGGGGAAGATACCGGCTCGCCCGAAGACGGTCAAGAAAAGAGCGGATAGTCAGTCGGTTAGCGGGTACTTCGGTCCCGTGGGTGGGGGCGTCAGCGGTGCGCGCGCACCCAGCCGCTCCAGGACTCGAACAATGCGGGGTCGAGCGCCGCCACGACGGAGCGCTGCCACAGACTGGCCGCCCAGAACTCATCGGCTTCGATGCTCGCCATGCGTCCGCCGGCCTCTTCGAGAATGAGGCAGCCGGCGGCATAGTCCCAGAGCTTCTGCCCACCGTGCAGATAGACATCGAAACGACCCGCTGCTACGTAACACCACTCGAGCGTCCCCGCGCCGTAGTTGCGATGCGAAGCAAACGGAGGCTCTTCGACGATCGCGCGCGCCAAGGGTCGCGGCAAGCGCTTGAAATCGACGTTGGCCATGGCGCCGCGCAACCGCGGCACGTGATTCTTGATGGGCAGCGCAACGCCGTTCAACCATGCGCCGCCGCCACGCGTCGCATAGAACATTTCGTCGGCGACCGGATCGTAAACCACGCCGAGCACGCTTCGACCGGCCCGCATGAAGGCCACGGACACGGCGAAGTAGGGCAGGCCGTTGACGAAATTCGAGGTCCCGTCGATCGGATCCACGCACCAGAGTCCGTCGTCACCGGCGAGCCATTGCTCGGCTTGCTGCTCACGTGTCATCTCCTCGGCTACGACAGGAACTGCACGCAGTTCGGAGAGCTTGGTGACCAGCGCCGCCTGGGCCGCGAGATCGGCCTCGGTGAACAAGCTGCCGTCGGACTTGCGCTGCCGCGCGACCTTCAGGTAGCGCGGCATCACCTGCTCGGCGGCCACGGTGCGGACGACGTCGCAGACGCGCGCCAGGAACTCGCGGTCGGATGCGGCGGGGTCGATCTCGGCAGACGTCATGCGGGCGGGTCGGCTCCGGAGAGGGGCCGACCGTGAACGGCAAGTACAAGTAAACAAAGCACAAATTGCGTGGCAGAATCTTAGCATGAAGCCGCCTGCGAACGTTGCACGGATGCCGCGTCCCGGCGCGCGGTTCCACGTCCGCGCGTCTCCGGGGATTGGGACCGAATTCGCGCTGCCGTCGGAGGCGGCGCATCACGCCGCGCGAGTGCTGCGCCTCACCGAAGGCGACCCCGCGACGGTGTTCGACGGAAACGGCGGCGAATACGCCGCCGTCATCACACGTATCGCGCGCGGCGAAGTGATCGTGCGGGCGACGGCGTTCTCGGACGTAGAGCGCGAATCACCGATCGAGGTGGTGCTGGTCCAGGGCGTGTCGAGCGGCGATCGCATGGATTACACGATCCGCAAGGCCGTCGAACTGGGCATCGGCCGGATAGCACCGGTCTTCACCGAGCGCAGTGTGGTGCGACTGACGGGCGAGCGCGCCGACCGCCGCGCCACGCACTGGCAGGTGCTCGCGATCGCCGCGTGCGAACAGTGCGGACGCAACCGGATCCCGGTGGTGAACTCGCCCGTGACGTTGGTCCAATGGCTCTCCGAACGGCCAGCCCCGGGGCCCGCCGAGCTGCGACTGACGCTCTCACCGGCAGCGGATCGACGACTGGCCGACTTGCCTCGCCCCGAGGGCGCAGTGACGCTTCTGGCCGGACCCGAGGGCGGCCTGACCGGGGATGAAGCCGAACTCGCCGAGTCACACGGCTTTCGCGGCGCCCGCCTGGGCCCGCGCGTTTTGCGGACCGAGACCGCGGCGCTCGCCGCCCTCGCGGCGATCCAGACCCTGTGGGGAGATTTTTGAGCCCTCGCTCCGTATACTCGGGACGGGATCGCGGAGCTTCCCCGATGCGACCTGTTCGAACCGAAAGGCCCTCATGCAGATCGAAAACAGCACCTTCGTCGTTACCGGCGGCAGCTCCGGCCTCGGCCAGGCGACCGTTGAACTGATCGTCGCCGCCGGCGGCAACGTGGTGATCGCCGACGTCAACAAGGCTGCCGGCGAAGCACTAGCGGTCAAGCTCGGATCGCGCTCGCGTTTCGCCGCGTGCGACGTGACTTCCGAGGAGCACGCGAAGCGCACCATCGCCACGGCGCGCGATGCGTTCGGCGGATTGCAGGGGCTGGTCAACTGCGCCGGCGTCGGTGTGCCCGCGAAGGTGCTCGGCAAGGATGGCCCGCACCCGCTCGATCGATTCACCAGTATCGTCGGCATCAACCTGATCGGCACGTTCAACATGATCCGGCTTGCCGCCGAAGCCATGGCCGCGGGCGCACCGAACGCGGCCGGCGAGCGCGGCGTCATCGTCAATACTGCCTCGGTGGCCGCCTATGACGGGCAGATCGGGCAACCGGCGTACGCCGCTTCCAAGGCCGGTGTGGTCGGCATGACACTGCCGATCGCGCGCGAACTCGCACGCTTCGGCATCCGCGTCTGCACCATCGCGCCCGGACTGTTCGAGACACCGATGATGGCCGGCCTGCCGCCCGAGGCCCAGGCCTCGCTCGCGCAGCAGGTGCCGTTCCCGTCCAGGCTCGGACGACCACCCGAGTTCGCGCAACTGGTGCGCGCCATCGTCGAGAACGAAATGCTGAACGGCGAGACCATCCGTCTCGACGGCGCAATTCGCATGTCGCCGAAATAACCGGCTCCGACGCCGAGCCCCGGGGATCGCGCGCGCGATGGACGACCACGCGAATCAGCCGTTCGTGCCCTGGTTCCGGGCTGCGGCGCCGTACATCCATGCCTTCCGCGGCCGCACTTTCGTGGTCGGCTTCGGCGGCGAGGTGGTGGCCGACGGCAAGTTCGTCGCGCTGACCCACGATCTGAATCTGCTCGCGGCGCTCGGCGTGCGACTGGTCCTCGTGCACGGGGCGCGCCCCCAGATCGAGGAACGGCTCAAGCGTCGCAACGCCGAGATCCTCTACGTGCACGACATGCGCGTGACCGACGAGGCGGCCCTCGCCGACGTGAAGGAGGCGAGCGGCCGGCTGCATATGGAGATCGAGGCCCTGCTGTCCATGGGCCTGCCCGGCTCGCCCATGGCCAACGCGACGATCCGCGTGAGCAGCGGCAACTTCGTGGTTGCACGTCCGGTCGGGGTCGTCGAAGGCGTCGACATGCAGTACACGGGCGAAGTGCGCAAGGTGCACGCCGATGCAATCGGACGCCGGCTCGACGTGGGCGAGGTCGTGCTGCTGTCCTCGCTCGGTTACTCGCCCACGGGCGAGATCTTCAATCTGACGGTCGAGGACGTCGCCTCGCAATCCGCAATGGCGCTCAATGCCGACAAGCTCGTCTTTCTCATGGACGAGCCGGGTGTGCCTTCCGGCAAGGGCGACTTGCTGCGCGAACTCACCGTCTCCGACGCCGAGCGTCTGATGAAGGGCCGGCGCCGGCCCGGTGCCGACGCCGGTCTCTACCTGCCGTTCGCCGCACGCGCCTGCCGCGGCGGCGTCAAGCGTGCGCACATGATCAGCCGGCACCACGACGGTGCCCTGTTGCTGGAACTGTTCACGCACAACGGCGTGGGGACGATGGTGACGCAGGATCCGCTCGAGCAGGTGCGTCCTGCCGACATCGACGATGTCGGCGGCATCCTGCGCCTGATCGAGCCGCTCGAAGCCGACGGCACTCTGGTCAAGCGCTCGCGCGAACGGCTCGAGATCGAGATCGACCGCTTCACCGTCATCGAGCATGACGGGCTTATCGTCGGCTGCGCGGCGCTGTACCCGTTCAAGAGCGAGTCGGCCGCGGAACTCGCCTGTCTTGCGGTGCATTCCGACTACCGGGGCGGCGGCGCCGGCGAACGCCTGCTCGAGGCGATCGAGACGAAAGCGGCGAGGTCCAGGCTGAAACGACTGTTCGTGCTGACCACGCGCGCCTCGCACTGGTTCATCGAGCAGGGATTCGTCGAAGGCACGGTGGAGCAGCTGCCTCGTGCCCGTCAGCAGCTCTACAACTTCCAGCGTCGCTCCAAGGTGCTGGTGAAGACGCTGCCCAGGTGAGGGCCGCGCGCGCGTCGAGTCGCGCCCCACTCTCGCTGCCACGGTCATGAACAGCTCGGCGTTTTTCCAGATGCCGCCCCAGACCAGGGCGAGGCTCCCACACCCTCGGTCGCTCTCCCGCAGGATGAGGGAAACCATATGACACCCCGGAGGGGTTGGCGCAGCCCGGCCCCTTGCCCTCGGAGGGAAGGGCCTGGATGAGAGGCCTTTCGGCATGAGGCTGGACGTAGCGGCAGCGTGAAACACTTCGCCCGATCGCTACGCTTCAGATTCGTCGCAGCCAGTATCGTGGTTGAACTGGTGATGCTGGCGCTGCTCGTGTGCAATACGATGCGCATCAACCGGACGGCGCTCCTCGAGCAGGCCGACACCTGGGTACGCGGCACCGCGCCGTTGCTCAACGCGTCGCTCGCCGCCCCCCTCGCGCAGCGCGACTACGCCACCGCGCAGCGGGTACTCACCGAGATCCGGTCGGACCAGTCGCTCTCCTACCTGGTGCTGTCCGATCGCGGGGGTTCGGTGGTGGCCGCCGCCGGTTGGCCTGCCGGGAGGCCACTGCCACCGGTGGATCCGACCATTGACCGCGCCGGCGGCGACGCACGCTTCGACACGCGCTTCGCGATCATGCGGGCGGGCCAGACCTATGGCACGCTGCAGGTGGGACTCGACACCCGATTCATGGCAGAACCTCGCCGCCAGCTGCTCGTGGAGAGCGTGCTGATCGGCACCGTCGAGGTGGTGCTGTCGGTGCTGCTGCTGTGGGTCATCGGTTACTTCCTGACACGCCACCTGAAACGGCTGGCACTCGCGGGCGAGGCCATGGCGCGCGGCGATCTGGGCGTTCGCGTGGAGGTGCGGGCGCGCGACGAGGTGGGTCAACTCGCCACGGTGTTCAATACGATGGCACGGGCGGTGGAAGCTCGCGTCGCCGAGATCCGGTCGAACGAAGCGAAGTTCCACGCGATCGCCGACTACAGCACCGATTGCGAGTTGTGGCTGTCGTCCACGGGCCTGCTGCTGTGGATCAATCCGCGCGTGCTGAGCCTCACCGGCTACACGACGGAGGAGTGCTTCGGTATGGCGGAAGGTTTCCCCATCGCTATCGTGGTAGCGCAGGACGCGCCCGCACTGCGCATTCAGCTCGACCGGGCATTCTCCGGCGCGTCGGCCGCGGACGTGACTTTCCGCATCCGGCGCAAGGACGACACGGCGTTCTGGGCTTCGGCCGACTGGCGCCCCATCTACGACGCGGCCGGCGGGTACATCGGCGTGCGCCTCTCGATTCACGACATCTCGTCGCGCAGGGAGGCCGAGGACAAGCTGTCCGATACGCTGCAGGAACTGGAGAAAGCCTACTCGATCCAGCGCGAGTACCTGACCCTGGCGTCCGAGGAACGTGCCCGCTTGAATGCGCTGCTGGCGGCGATGCACATCGGCATCCTGTTCGTGGACCGCAACGCCAAGGTGATCTATTCGAATCCTGCCTTCGAGCAGATCTGGTTCGTCACCGACAGCAAGACGCGCTTTGTGGGCAAGGATGCCCACGCGGTGCTGGGCAGTGTGGGCGATCAGCTGGCACGACCGGACCGGACCGGCCGCGTGCTCATGCGGCTGCCTGACGGCGACAACGGCTCCGGCACCACCGAGATCGAGATGGCCGACGGTCGCGTGATCGCCCAGATCTGCCATCCGGTGCGCGACAACGACAATCAACTGGCGGGACACTTATGGCTCTACGAGGACGTCACGCGCGAGCGCCAGACCGCCCAGCAGCTACTGTATCTCGCCGAACGCGACGCCTTGACCGGTCTCTACAACCGCCATCGCTTCCAGGACGAACTGACGCGCATGCTTTCGGACGGAGATCGGCACCGCTCCGGCGTGGCGCTGCTGTTCTTCGACATCGACGAGTTCAAGCACATCAACGATACGTTCGGCCACCGCGCGGGTGACGCGATGCTGATCCGCGTGGCAGGCGAAGTCTCGGCCCAGGTGCGGCGCAACGAGATCTTCGCGCGACTGGGTGGCGACGAATTCGCGATCCTCGCCCCGGATGCCACCGAACAGGAATCGACCATCTTCGCCGATCGCATCGTCCGCGCCATCTCGCACATCCCGTTCAGCTACGAAGGTCACAATCTGCGCCTCACGTGCAGTCTCGGGGTCGCGCTCTACCCGATGCATGCCAGCAACAGCGAGGACCTCGTCGCTCACGCCGACCTCGCCATGTACCAGGCGAAGGAAGCCGGCAAGAACACCTGGCGCATGTATCGCGAGAACCAGGGCGCTTCCAGCGCGGTGACCACGCGACTCAACTGGAACGACCGCATCCAGCACGCGCTCGAGAACAATCTGCTCGCGCTGCATTTCCAGGGCGTGTTCGACTGTTCCAGCCGCGCACTGAGCCATGTGGAGGCGCTCGTGCGCATGCACGACACCGCTCAGCCGGACCACCTGATCATGCCGGGGCACTTCATACCCGTGGCGGAGAAAACCGGGATGATCCTGGCTATCGATCGCTGGGTGATCGCCGAAGTGGTGCGCATCCTCGGCACGAGCGAGGACATTCCGGCGATCGCGGTGAACATCTCCGGTCGCAGCTTCAACGAGCCCCGGCTGCCGCGCTTCATCGCGGACGAATTGCGGCGCACCGGCGTGCGGCCCGAACGTTTGATGGTGGAACTGACCGAGGCGTCGGCCGTGTCGGACCTGCACGATGCGCAGCGCTTCATCGAGGCGCTGCGCGAAACGGGTTGCAAGATCTGTCTCGACGACTTCGGCGCGGGCTTCTCGTCCTTCGCCTATCTGAAGCACATACAAGCCGACATCCTCAAGATCGACGGCCAGTTCATCCGCGACCTCCCGAACGACCGATCGCACCAGCTGTTCGTGAAGGCGATCGTCGACGTCGCCCGCGGACTGCGCAAGATCTCGATCGCGGAATGCGTCGAGGACGAAGCCACCCTCGTCGTGCTGACGGCGCTCGGGGTCGATTGCGCCCAGGGCTATCACCTCGAGCGGCCGCTCGAATTCCATCCGGCGCTCGACAACGTAACCGGAAATCCGTGACTCGAGACTCGTAGCCGCTGACTGGTGGTACCCGGGGGCGGCGGCGCGCCCACGAGTCACGAAGCACGGACTTCCAGTCACCGGTCACCGGTCACCGGTTTGCGCGATAGACCGCCGCTCGAGGATTCGATCATAATCGGCGACTCCTGACGCGCCCCTATGGCGCTGGAGAGCGCAATGGCAAGAATGGTTCAGTGCATCAAATTGGGCCGCGATGCCGAAGGGCTGGATTTTCCGCCCTACCCCGGTCCGCTCGGGCAGCGGCTGTACGAGTCGGTCTCGAAGGAGGCCTGGAGAGGCTGGCTCGAACACCAGAAGATGCTGGTGAACGAGAATCGGCTGAACCTCTCCGACATCAAGTCGCGCAAGTACCTCGAGCAACAGATGGAGAACCATTTCTTCGGCACGGGTGCCGAAAGCGCCTCCGGCTACACCCCGCCAGAACCCTGAACGCGATGAGCCAACCGAAGGTCGCGCCCCTGCGCGCGGCCGCTTCCTCCGGCGCGCGGTCGACGGCAAAGCGCGAGAAACCGAAACTGACGCCGAAGAAAGTGGCGCCAAAGGGACTCGCGCCGAAAAGGGCCGGGACGCACAAGACGGTCGCGAAGAAGGCTCCCGGCGCAATGACCTCGAAACACGCGGTCCTCGCACAGCACTTCCTCAATCGCGAACTCGGGCAGCTCGAGTTCAACCGTCGCGTGCTGGCGCAGGCCCAGGACACGGCGATGCCCCTGCTCGAGCGCCTGCGCTTCCTGTGCATCGTGAGCAGCAACCTCGACGAATTCTTCGAGATCCGCGTTGCCGGACTCAAGGCGCAGATTCAGCTCGGTTCCGACGTGACAGGGCCCGACGGCCTGTCGCCGGAACAGGTATTCGCGGAAGTCGCGAAGCAAGCCAACCAGTTGATGACGCGGCAATACGCGATCTTCAACGACGACATCCTGCCCGCATTGGCGAAAGATGGCGTCCGGTTCCTGCGACGGCGCGATTGGACCGAGGTCCAGCGCGCCTGGATTCGCGAGCACTTCTTGAAAGAGGTGATGCCGGTGTTGACCCCCATCGGGCTCGATCCGGTTCATCCGTTCCCGCGCCTGCTCAACAAGAGCCTGAACTTCGCCGTGGAGTTGTCCGGCAAGGACGCATTCGGCCGCAACTCGGGCATCGCCATCGTCCAGGCGCCGCGAGCGCTGCCGCGTTTCATCGCCCTGCCGCCAGAGATCTCCGGTTGCGAGTACGGCTTCGTCTTTCTGTCGTCGATCATGCATGCCTACGTGAGCGAGCTGTTCGCCGGCATGGAGATCAAGGGCTGTTACCAGTTTCGCGTCACGCGTAACAGCGATCTGTTCGTGGACGAAGAAGAAGTGAAGAATCTGCGTACCGCCTTGCAGGGCGAATTGCCGCAGCGCCAGTTCGGCGACGCGGTCCGCCTCGAGGTCGCGGACCTGTGCCCGCCGCACATGTACGACTTCCTGCTGCAGCAGTTCGAACTCACCCATAGCGATCTGTACCAGGTCAATGGGCCGGTGAACCTCGTGCGTCTGATGCAGGTGCCCGACCACGTTCATCGGCCGGATCTCAAATTCAAGCCTTTCAATCCCGGGACGCCCGCGCAGATCACGAAGCGCCAGGACATCATCAGCGCAATCCGCAAGACCGACATCCTGCTGCACCACCCGTTCCAGTCGTTTCGGCCGGTGGTGAGCTTCATCGAGCAGGCCGCCACCGACCCGCGCGTGGTCGCGATCAAGCAGACCGTCTACCGCACCGGTACCGATTCGGAACTGATGAAGCATCTCATCACCGCGGCGAGCAACGGCAAGGCCGTGACGGTGGTGGTGGAGTTGATGGCGCGCTTCGACGAAGAGGCCAACATCAACTGGGCCTCGCGTCTCGAGGAAGTCGGCGCGCACGTCATCTACGGCGTCGTCGGTCACAAGACCCACGCGAAGATGTCGATGGTGGTGCGACGCGAAGATACCGGTCTGGTGCGTTACGTCCACCTGGGCACGGGCAACTACCATTCGCGCACCGCGACGCTCTACACCGATTTCGGCCTGTTCACCTGCAACGAGGACTTGAGCTCGGATGTGAACGATGTCTTCCTCCAGTTGACCGGCATGGGCCGGGCGGGCAAGCACAAGTACGTGTGGCAGTCGCCGTTCACGCTGCACGCCAAATTGACGGAAGCCATTGCACGCGAGGCCGAGCATGCGCGTGCGGGCCAGCCCGCGGGCATCATCGCCAAGATGAATGCGCTGCTCGAACCGGACATCATCTACGCGCTGTACGAAGCTTCCAAGGCGGGCGTGAAGATCAACCTGATCGTGCGCGGGGTGTGCGCCCTGCGGCCCGGCATCGCCGGGCTTTCCGAGAACATCCGGGTCCGATCGGTGATCGGCCGATTCCTGGAGCACAACCGGATCTTCTACTTCCGCTCGAGCGACCAGGTGTTCCTGTCGAGTGCCGACTGGATGGACCGCAATTTTTTCCGGCGCATCGAGCTTTGCTTCCCGGTGCTCGACCCGAAGCTGAAGCGCCGCGTCATCGCCGAAGGGCTTAAGCGTTACCTCGAGGACAACATGCAGTCGTGGGAAATGGATTCGGACGGCCGCTACCGCCGTCTCGAGCCCACCTCGGGCACGGAAGCGCGCAGCGCGCAGCGGGAACTGCTCGCCGAGATGGCGGCGACGCCGGCACAGCCCTTGTAGTCGGGACGCTTCAGTTTCCCACCGCCTCGCGCACTTTCCACTCGCCTCCGACCACTTCGTAGACGGTGATCGTGCCTTCGCGCAGATCGCCCTTCTCGTCGTATGCGATGTTCGCGGAGGTCACGCCGCTGCGGTGCGTCTTCGCGAGTTCAGGCAGGTACTTCGCCGGCTCCGTCGAAGCGGCGCGCTTCATCGCATCGATCAGGGTCATGGCTCCGTCGTACGCGTAAGGCGAGTAAACCTCGACCTCCACGCCGAATTTCGCCTTGTACTTATCCGCATACTCCTTGCCGCCCGGCATCCGTTCCAGGGGCAGGCCGGCGAGCGATGCGACCGTGCCTTCCGCCGCATCTCCGGCAAGCTCGAGAAAGTTCGGCGACTTGACCATCTCTCCGCCCAGCAGCCTGCCCTTCATGCCGAGCTGCCGCATCTGCTTCAACATCGGTGCGGCCTGGGCATCCGCGCCGCCGAAGAACACGGCATCGGCACCAGCCTTCTTGATGCTGGTGAGGATCGCCGCGAAGTCGGTAGCCTTGTCGGTGGTGAACTCGCGCTTCACGATCTCGGCGCCTGCCGCCTTGGCCGCCGCCTCGAATTCGTCCGCGAGGCCCTGGCCGTAGGCGGTCCGGTCGTCCACGACTGCGATGCGCTTTGCGCCCAGCTTGTGCACCGCGAAGCGCCCGAGCACGCCGCCCTGCTGCACATCGTTGGTCATCATCCGGAACGTGGTCTTGAAGCCGCTACCCGTATACGCGGGTGCCGTGGCCATGGCGATCTGCGGAACACCCGCGTCGGCATAGACCCTGGAGGCAGGAATGCTCGTGCCTGAATTGAAATGACCCAGCATGCCGCGGATGCCGGCGTCGACCAGCTTCTGCGCCACGACGCCACCCTTGGCCGGATCCGCCTGATCGTCTTCGGCCAGCAGCTCGAAGCGGATGGGCTTGCCGCCGATCACCGGTTTGGCCGCGTTGGCCTCCTCGATCGCGAGCAACAGTCCGTTCTTCATCTCGGCCCCGTAGTGGGACTGCGGGCCGGACAGCGGAGCGGCGAAGCCGAGCCTGACCACTTCCTCGGCCACGAGCGCCGGTACGGTGGAGACGGCAACCTGCGGCTCCTCCTTCTTGCCGCATCCACTCACGGCCAATGTCGCGCAAAAAAGGGCCAGCGGCCAATGTGCAAGCGTCATGACAAGCCTCTCGAACGGGATGCAGCCCGGATTGTAGTGCGCGGACCGGGGCTGCCGACAGCACCGGCGTCACCTGGCTCCGGTAAACTTGTCGACCCGACCCATGGAACCTGCTCAGACTGCCACCCTTGGCCACCGAAACCGAACTCAAGCTCTCGATCGCGCCCGAGCACATGGGCAGCCTCGGCAAGAGCGCGGTGCTCGCCGCCGCGACGCGATCGAGGCCAACGACGCGCACTGTCTACAGCGCGTACTACGACACGCCCGAGTGCGACCTCATCCGGCAAGGCGTCGCGCTGCGTCTGCGCAAGGTCTCGGGCCGCTGGGTGCAGACGCTGAAGACCGCGGGCTCCGCGCAGGCCGGACTGCATCGGCGAGGAGAGTTCGAGGCGCCAGCCGCCGCGCAACTGCTCAACTTCGTTGCTCTGGCAGCAACGCCCGCGGCGGAACTTTTCGCCGATGCGGATTTGCGCGCGCGTTTGCAGCCGGTGTTCGTCACCGAGTTCAAGCGAACCACGCGCGTGGTCGAGATTCATCCAGGCGAGCAGGCCGAGTTGTGCGTTGACCGCGGAACCGTGACCAGCGGGTCGCACCAGGACGCCATCAGCGAGATCGAACTCGAACTGAAGGCAGGCGCAGCGCAGCATCTGTTCGATTTCGCGGCGTTGTTGCTGTGCGAAGTACCCATGAGGCTGGAGAACGCGAGCAAGGCCGAGCGTGGCTACGCCTTGCTCGCACCCACCGCCGCGGTGCCCGTAAAGGCGGCAGCACCGGCGATCGACGCCGGCATGACGGTGGGCGATGCATTCGGCACCATCGCCGGCGAGTGCCTGCGACACCTGCAGGCGAATGAACGCGGCGTGATCGCGAGCGACGACGTGGAGTACATCCATCAGGCCCGCGTGGCGATTCGCCGCTTGCGTTCGACCTTCGACCTGTTCCGAAAGGTCGTTCCCAAGGCCGCCGTCGCGCCCCTGACCGCACGGGTGAAAGACCTCGGGGCAGCCCTCGGTGCGGCGCGCGACTGGGACGTCTTCCTCACCGAAACATTGCCGCCGATCGCCATCGACTTCGCAGATCATCCGGGAGTCGCGTCGCTGCGGCAGTCCGCCGGAAAACTGTGTGACATCGCGCGAGGTGAGGCGCGCTCCGTAGTGGCCTCGCCGGAATACACGGCACTGCTGCTGGAACTGGCGTCGGCCATGATCGGGCGACCATGGCGTTGCACGCTCGATGCCGAAGGACAGGCGCTGGAGGCCATGCCGCTCGAAGCCTTCGCAGCGATGCTGCTCGGGCGGCAGTTGAAACGCGTGCGCCGCGCCGGCAGGGACCACCGCGAGCTCTCGCCCGAAGAGCTGCACGAGTTGCGCATCGAAATCAAGAAGCTGCGCTACGCGATCGAGTTCTTCCAGGCGCTGCATCCGCGCAAGGCGGTCAGGGCGTTCCTCGATCAAGCCGCGGAGTTGCAGGACATCCTCGGCCGCTTGAACGACGTCGCCGTCACGTCACACCTGCTCGCACTCATCACGCCGCCGGACGGAGCAGCAAGGGAAGCGGGGGGGTTCGTTCGCGGATGGACGGCCGCGAGCGCCCGCGAAGGAATGTCGCACCTCGATCATGCATGGAAACGG
>Ga0163144_10012500_pt1 | contig 17826 bp, 14 predicted proteins | sample OliLak19BULKMAT1_FD_123175 | JGI IMG/M metagenome (GOLD analysis project Ga0163144, IMG submission 123175) | Freshwater microbial mat bacterial communities from Lake Vanda, McMurdo Dry Valleys, Antarctica - Oligotrophic Lake LV.19.BULKMAT1 | ecosystem: Environmental > Aquatic > Freshwater >...
CCAGTGTCGCCAGTGTCCCGCCCTCGCCGTGCGCCCATCGTCTGTGCTTGAAGCCTTAGTATCTACCGAACGATTGAATTTGCGGTACATCGGATCAGGCCGCCAGCTCGATGTTGTCTGGGTGGCAAACACCGTTCGTTCGCCAGAGCGGCGTCCTGATTCGTTGTCGTGAGAGCCCGAACAGTTGCGGGGGCCGGCGGGGGGATGTCGAGCCCGAATTATCACAAGGATGGGCGAGGGCGACCACGCGGCACTGGAGGCGTCATGGGTGTCGGAATCGATGTGGCGAAGGCGGAGCTGGTGGTCGGTGTGCGGCCGACCGGGACGGGGTGGACGGCGGTGAATGATGACCATGGGGTGCGCGACCTCGTGACGCGGATGCAGGCGCTCGGACCCACGCTGATCGTGCTCGAGGTGACCGGCGGCGATCAGCTGCTGTGCGTCGCGGCGCTGGCGGCGGCGGGGGCGTTCGGTGCGCGTCATTCCCACCCGGGCGTCCGATCCGTCCCCGCGGCGATTGGATGCCGACGGGCAACGCCGTCCGGACGGCCACCGAGGCGCGGCGGCGGGCGGCGGGCAGGCCGCTGCGCGCCCGGCGGCCCTCGCGGCGGGGTCGGCGATCGCGCCGTATGTTCGCCGGACACTCGACCGAGCCCGATTGAATTTCCTATCCTGATTCCGATCATGGGAGCAGAGCCGCTTATGGCAGGCGGTGAAAATTCTGCCCCCGTGACCGGCCGCCGCTACACGGCGCCTCGCCGCCGGGCGAACAGCGCAGCATGCCGAGCCCCGACGCCATCAGCACGTAGGTTGACGGTTCGGGCACCACACCTGTCACCGGTGTGGCAGTGAGCACCAACTTCGCCACGTTGGTGGGGCGATTTGCGCCATCGAAAATGTCGTAGGAACCGATGAACACTGCGCGAGACACCGTGGCGAAGCTGAATTCAGAGATCGCCACGTTGAACCCGCCCAGCAGCGCACTCAGCGGGCCAGCGGGCACAAGGGTGTTGAAATCCGTCATGCCCGTCAATCCGACGGCGCTCAACGTGCTGGCTGAGGCGGAATACCAGGACGACAGCGTGGGATTGGTCGGCGATGTATTTGGCCCCGTGAACGGGCTGACACCCCAGTTGGCGGGACCGTATTCAGTAAAGCCCCAGAGAGAGAAGGTGTTTGCACCCGCGTTCAGCGTGATCCCGGAACCGAGCAGGTTCCCAGTCGCATTTCCGGTATACAGAAAGGCGTCAGTCGATGGATTCGTGCCGCGCGTGATGTAGGTATTCGACAGGAAGTCACCGCCCTGCGTGTTGGTCCGCAAGGCATTTGAGGCATTTCCGCGCGAAGTCGTGCCGTAGCCCGCGATACCGGTGATCACCTGGGCGTTCACGGCGCTGGCGGCGGCCAGCACTGCCACGGCGGTGGCAAGGAGCCTGGATCGTGAAGCGTGACATTGGAGCATCTGGGGCCTCTCGGAAGAATGGGGATCGAACCCGTCAACCGACGGGGCTACCTCCACACGCGCAAATCCTCGGCAAACCCTCTCATCGCCGAGCGGAGAGCTCCAACCTTCTGGCGACCGGTGCTCCAGTGGGTGAGCGCCACACCCGCGTCCGGGCGTGCAGCGCCACAGACGTCCGCCAGCAGCTCGTCAGGACGGTGGAGTTCGCCCTACAGTGCATGTACGAACCTTTCGCGGGATCCGGTCGATGGAGAGCCGAGTCACAAAAGCAGACGACCGCCCGCGCCTGAGTCTCAGCGCCGACGGTCGTGACGGCATCGCTCCTACTGTGCTCGAACCACGACTCGTCTGATCCGAATTGCCCGGACACACGCACTGTGTGACCGCGATCACGACGCGCAGCAGCACGGAGAGCCCCGCACTCACCACGACAGGCTACGGCTGATTCGGCCGACGCGTCCGCCCCTGTGCCGACGCGCCGAGCGCTGCTGCCGCGGGCAGGTGACGCAAGTCGTCGAGGTCTTTCCGTCGCTTCGTCGCCTGCTTGTTCGCCCGCAACGCCGCAATGCCTATTACTGGTAGCGTTTCGCCCGTAATCTTCACTCGGACAACGTCCGTCGACGCTTCCTCGAACGTGACACCGGAGATGCTCGAGAGCAGGTCGATACGAATCGGGGGAGCACCCAATTGCGTGACGGGTTCTGGCGTCGCGAGATGCTGCGCGTCGATCACCGCAGCCAGTGCCCCGAACATCGTCATGGCGCGCATCAACCGCCGCACGTTCTCGGCAGTGCAGCGATATTCAGCTGATAGCGCAGATGCATGACACCACCATCGAGAAACTCGACAATTCCGTCAGGACCCCAGGCGCGCGTGAGTTGCCGTATCGTTGCGGCAGTCATCACAAGTTCAGTTTCGCCATGGAACACGGCACCCTCGATGAGCGCGCCGAGGTCGAGCTGGTGCTCCGGTTGCAATGGATACTGCGGGCGAACTACGAGGCGCCCGAACATACACTCTGCGCAATTGGAGGAGCGAGCGACCTAACCAGTATTAGACCCGCAATGCCCTGAAGCGAATCCGTAACAACCTACCCCACCGCAGCATAGCAAGTAAACACGGCCCCCGGCCTGTCCCGACGAGCACTCGAGAGCAGTCGCCGCCTGCCTCCAAGCCCACCCCCGTGCCCGCCCGCACAACTCAACGGGTCGTCGCGAGCATGACCCCGCACTTCCCGTTACGTCTCGGCGACCGTCCGTCCGAAGGGGCGCATTAGGCTGCCGCGAGTGCAGTGATTTCGAATCAGGCCGCAACGAATTGCTGCGCGATGCTCCTCCAGTCACGTGACACCGCCCCGCCACCCGCCGCGGCCCCGACAAGCGCCGAATCGCACGCGCCAATTGCCACCCGATCGCTGGTCATCCGCGCGGCGATGGACCCTCGCGAAGCCATCAATCGCACGACACCCCGCACCCGCGCGGCCTGCACGCCACCCGGGTCAGTCGGCATGAGGTGCCGCGCCATCAGACATCGCCGCCCCCCTACCCCCGCCCGGCACACCCCGTCCACGCCCGCATGGAATCCGTCACCGCCGCCAACACCATCGCCGACTTCAACAACCCGTTGTGCGACGCCTTCCCATCCCGCACCACCGTGGCCGTCGTCATCAGCCCGTTCACAAACGCGTCGGTCACCGATTTCCGGATCAACAAATCCCGACCCGCCACCACCACCATCGACCGCCCCGGCACCGCCGCTGCATCGTCGATCGGATTGAATGCGAACACCGTGGTGTCGAACATCCGCGGCCCGATCGCGCCGGCACGCGCACGCACCAGCGTCGAGATACGCGAGAACGGTGACATGTAGACCGTGGCCGCAGGATTGTTCTCCCGCGCCACGCGCGCTGCCAGCGCGGTGCCCATCGAATGCCCGATCACCACGATCGGCGTCAGCGTGTCCGCCAGCCGCGCACGCAGATCGCGATACGCGAGTGAAGCGTCACTGAACATCCCGCTCGTCGTGGGCTCGCCCGCGGTGCCGCCATAGCCACGATAGTCGGGAATCAGCACCGAGAACCCGGCCGACTGCATCGCCCGGCCGAGTGTCAGCATCTGCGCGCGATTCTTCCCCTTGCCATGCAGCAACAGCGCGCCGCCGCAGGTGGCACCCGCCGCTGGTGCCGCGCCCCACCAGGTGAGCAAGCCGCCGGCAGAGTCGGTGCGCGAAATCGTGTCGAGCCTCGCGGTGTGCCACCCCCATCCGGCCGGTGTCGCCCGTGCATCGCTCAGCGGTTTCGGCATGAAGCCAAACGTGTTCGTCACGGGACCGCGCAACACGCACGCCGTCAGTGACGCACACACGAGACCGCGTCCTGCAGAACGCAGCACGCTCACGACGCGATCGTGATCAGCACTGACGCGGTCGTTCTCCCCGGCCGTTCCGGATCGCCGCTGCTCGGCGCGTGGCGTGTCGCGAGCCACAGCAGCACGGCACCGACGGTGATCGCCGCATCGGCCACGTTGAAGATCCAGAATCGCGCGGCGCCGAACCCGATGTCGATGAAGTCCACCACACCACGATCCCAGCGCTCGCGATCGACCAGATTGCCCAGCGCGCCCGCCGCCACCAGCGCGATGCCGCTGAATACGACTGGATTGTCGCTCTTCGTCCGAACCAGCCAGACGACGACACCAATCAGCATCGCCGTCACCATTGCGGCGAGAATCCACCGCGACGCCGAACCAGCCGAAAGCCCCATCGCGGCACGCTGATTGTAGGCCAGGGTGAACCGCAGCAGATCACCGACGACGTCGTGCGGCACATTCGCCGATGTCAACCGCTCGACGGCGACGCGCTTGCTCACGCAATCACTGAGAAACACACCGGCAAAGAGTGGCAGGAACGCACGAAGCCTGGACGCTGAGCGCAACATCATCCCGAACCCCGGAAACAGGTGGCGACGGCGAACGGTTCGCTCGGCCAATTCGCCGAAGTCCGACCATACCCCGCCCTGGCGAAGTGGTTCGACACGGCCGCCCGGCGGCGGCTGTCCTGGCTCAACCACGGCAACCGCCACCCAGACACGAATGTTGACCGCAGCCCTGCCGGGCCTTCGATTACCCGCACACTCGGCCGACGCGCCGACTCGATCGCTCCCGCCTCCGGTCTGTTGCCATGTCACTCCGCCGCAGCCTTGCACTGCTCGTCTCCATCGCCTCGGCCGCCTTGGCGCAGGCCCCGGTGCGCACGGCCTTCACCGCCAATGACGCCCTCGATGTGTCCACCGCCCAGATTTCCGATCTGTCGGCGGACGGTCGCTGGTTGCTGGTCAGCGTGGCAACGCGACGCGACGGGTTGGGCGTCGACTACCGCCGCGATACCGATCCGACCTATCTGCGCCTGAGTCCTGCGCGACTTCGCGTGATCGACACTCGCGATGGCACGACACGGAATGTGTTTCCCGACGCACGGCCAACCCGTTCCGCCGTCTGGTCACCAGACGGCGCCCGGGTGGCGCTGCTGATGCTCCGGGATGACCGTCTCGAGCCGATGATCTGGGACCGCGCGACGGGACGTGTACGCACTCTCGCCGTACCAGCGGGGATGTACGTGGCCGAGAACAGCGACGTGCGCTGGAGCAACGATGGAACCCGGGTGATCGTCGCCGTGCACACCGCCGCCTGGAAACGCGACGTGACGGGGGAATTCGCGCGGATGACCCGCGGTCCGGTGTTCGTCCAGGATGGCTCCGACGCATTTTTGGCCTGGGACACGCTGCGGCGTGAGGGAAACGTGCGCGCGGTGTACAGCATCGACGTCGCGACATCCAGGGCCAGCGAGCTGCTGCCGATGGCGATGTACGGGTCCTATCAGCTCTCCGAAGACGATTCATTGATCACCTGGCAGCTCGACAACACGAAGAAGACCGACTACGACGTGATCTTCGGCGCCGACACGAAGCTGATGGCTCGTCGCCTGGCTGGTGGCGCGCCGATGGAACTACTCGCCTCGACGAAGAATCTCTCGCCGCTCTGGTCGCGTGACGGTCGCACCTTTGCGTTTGCGCGAGACGGGCGGGTGTACGTTCGCAGCATCGGCGACTCATCGGCTCGCCAGATCGCCGGCCCCGACTCCGCTGCCGCGGCGCGCTCCGCCAGCGACACGTCGGCCACAGCGCGTGCCGCGCGCGCACTCGTGCGATACTCCGTGCTGCGCTGGTCACCCACCGGGGATGCACTGCTGCTCTCGAATCCGCAGGGGCTCTGGATCGCACCGGTGAATCGCAGCGCCATGACGATGGTCGTCGCCACCAACGACACGGTGGTGAACACGCCGCGCGTGCAACCACTCGCCTGGAGCGAAGATGGACGGTACCTCTATCTGTCGTCCGGCTCGCGCACGGCCTGGGAACGGGGCGTGATCCGTTTCGACCGAAATGGTGGTGCCACGCAGGTGCTGGCGAAGGACGCGCGTCTCTACGGCAATGTCCGACTCGCGAAATCCGGCGATGCCCTGGTGTTCTCCGCCGGTGATGGCAACCGGCCGCAGGATCTCTACGCCGCCGATGCGGCAATGTCGAATGTGCGCCGTCTGACCACGCTCAATCCGGCACTGGCGAACAAGTCCCTCGCCAGCACGCGCCTGATCAACTACCGCGACGCCGATGGCAGGACGCAGTACGGCGTGGTCTACCTGCCGGCCGACTATCAGGCAGGCAGGAAGTATCCGACACTGTTCAGCGTGTACGAGAACTTCTTCGACGATACCTTCGACGCTTCACTCAACGTGCTGTCGTCGCAGGGCTATGTGGTGGTGAAGCCATCGGTCGGCTTCGAGACCGGGTTTCCCGGAGAAGCGTGGTTGAAGGGCGTCACCGCTTCCGCCAACGCGCTCATCGAATCCGGCATCGCCGACTCGTCGAAACTCGGTGTGTACGGCACCAGCTACGGCGGGTACGCCACCAACCTGCTCATCACGCAGACCAATCGCTTCAAGGCTGCTGTGAACGTCTCCGGCAAGGTGGACATGGTGAGTTTCTACACCGATTCACCACGGCTCGGCGTGCGCAACGTGCATGCCGCGGAAAAGAGTCAGGACCGCATCGGTGCCACGCTCTGGCAGGCACCACAGAAGTACATCGCCCACTCTGCCATCTTCTTTGCCGACCGCATCACGACGCCGCTGCTGCTCATCACCGGCGCGCAGGATCCCAATGTGCCAGCCGACAACACCCGCGAGATGTACTACGCACTCCGCCGGCTGGGGAAGCCGGTGACGTGGGTGAACTACATGAATTCCGGCCACGGCACCCCGGGCACGACGGCTGAAGATTTCATCGACTATCACGAGCGCATCAGCGCCTTCTTCGATCGGCACCTGAAGGGTGCTGTCACCAGCACAGTGGTCGAAGCCACGTCGCTTTCAGGTCAGCCACTCTATCGTCCGGAACCCACCGGCGCGACCCGTGACCGCATGGAATCACAGCTGGCCGCCGCACGCCGTGCGTACGATCACGCGCCGGCCAATGCCGACTCGTTGATCTGGCTCGGGCGACGCACCGCGTATCTGGGTCGCTTCACCGAGGCGATCGACATCTACACCAAAGGCATTGCCGAACACCCGAGCGATGCACGGATGTATCGCCATCGCGGGCATCGGTACCTGAGCACCCGGCAGATTCCGAAAGCGATCGCAGACTTCGAACGCGCCTACGCGCTGACCAAGGGCAAACCGGATGACGTGGAACCCGACGGCCAGCCGAACGCGCGCAACATTCCGACCAGCACGCTCCAAGGCAACATCCGCTATCACCTCGCTCTGGCGTACTATCTGAGTGGCCAGTTCGAGAAGGCGCTGCCGATGTATCGCGAAGACATTGCCGCGTCCAAAGGCAACCCGGACATGCTCGTGGCCACCAGCCATTGGATGTACATGGCGCTGCGACGGCTGGGCCGGAATGACGACGCTGCGCGCGTGCTGACGCCGATCACCGCGCAGATGGACGTGATCGAGAATGGCGCGTATCACCGTCTGCTGCTGCTCTACAAGGGCGAACTGGCCGAGTCGGATCTGCTGAAGAACTTCGGTGCCGACGGCAATCTGGAAGACATCACCACGGCCTACGGCGTGGGCAACTGGCACCTCTACAACGGTCGCAAGGCGCAGGCTGACGCGATCTTTGCGCGCATCGTGGCGGCGCAATCACAGTGGGCCAGTTTCGGATACCTGACGGCTGAAGCGGAGCGTGCGCGGGGCACGGTGCAGTAGCGCTGCGCCGTCAGGGCGGTGGTGGCGGCCCGCGTTCGTCGGGGGGCGGTGGAGGCCCGTCGGGCGGACCACCACGATCCTGAGGGCCGCGTCCCCCCCCCGCGCCGCCGCGACCGGGCCCGAATCGACCGGGCGGGCCTCCGCGGCCTGGCAGGAATTTCGCGAAGCGCCCGCGCTGTGCCGCGTCGAGCCTCGGCTCGAGCCTCGCCTTCAACGAGTCGAGGGCGGCGCGCATCTCGCCGTCATGCGTTCGCCGCATCCGCAGATTCTGCTCGGCCGTCGCCTCGATCAACGGCTTGATCGCGTTCCACTGCGAATCACTGGTCGGTTGGATCACCTCGCGCGCATGCTCGACAAATCCACCCGGTCGGCGGATCCTGTCGACCCGGGCCATCCGCCGCTCCTGCAGCGCACCGCCGCCGAGCACCCCGATGGTAATGCCGAGGCAGAGGGTGACGACGAGCAGAAGCCAGGCGCGAACCGAGTTGCTCATGATGCGCTCATCACTGAAGGGTCTCCGAGGTATACGACAGCACCGACTCGGCGGACACCGGTTGCAGCCCGATTGCCGCCTCGACCAGCGACGTGCCGTCGGATCGGGCGATGAGTGTGTTGTTCACACCGAGAGCCACGATCACGATCGCCGCCGCGGCGGCCAGCATTCGAAAACTGCGCTGCATCGCCGCGACCCGGAGTCCGGTGGGTGGTACGGCGGCGCGCGACGCGGCAAGGCGAGCCATCGTCCGGTCGGCGAATCCGTCGGCGAACGCCGCCTCAGGCATCGCGCTGCGCAACAGACGTCCGGCGCGGCGCAGGTCGCGCTCGTCGAGCGGTGAATCGTCAGTCGTCTGGTTGGTCGTTTCGTTGATGTCGCTCATTCGGAAACCTCCGCCCAGACCGGGCCAAGTGTCACACGTAGTTGTCTGATGGCACGTGAAAGCCGTGATAACACGGTGCCCTCCGGAACCTGCAGGATGTCTGCCGTTTCCTTCGTGCTCCGTTCCTCCAGCAGGCGAAGGACCACCACGGCGCGGTGCTCGGCATTCAGTCGGTCGAGCGCGTCGCGGATGCGCAGCGCCTGACCGTCCTCGGCTCCTGCCTGCTGCGTTCCTGGATCGGCCGCCGACTCGAGCGCGACGTCGTCACGGACGAATCGCAGTTCGCGCCGCCGCTGCCCGCGAAGGGCATTCAGCGCGCAACTCATCGCAATTCGAACCAGGTAGGTGCGCACCGACGACTCACCGCGGAACGACTCGAGCGCCTGATGGAACCTGACGAACGCTTCCTGACCGACATCGTCGGCGTCATCGCCGGCACCGAGCATTCCGCAGACCGTGCGCGCAACTGCCGCCTGATGGCGTTCCACCAGGCGACGGAAGGCGTCGTCATCGCCACGCTTGGCGCGAGCGACCAGTGCGGCATCATCATCGGTTTCGATCACAGTCAGTCTAGCCGCCCAACCGGTCGGGCGGGCGGCATCCACTCGTCAGCGGGTGGTGGTGTCGTCGTTCGGCGGGCCGCGTCGATCACCGCGATCACCGCGATCACCACGATCACCACGCATCTCAACCCGACCGTCGCCGTCGCCACCCCCCGGGCCGCGGTGACGCATGCCGCGTGGCCCACCCTGTCGCGCGCGCGTGGCGTCGTGCCTGATCTTCTGGTCCGAGGTCAGGATGCCGGCCAGCGCCTTCTGCGTGTTGGTGTGCGTCGCGAACATCGCCGCCCGCTGCGCATCGTGCGCGGCCGTCCGATGTGCGAGCGCCGAATCCATGCCGCGCTGCTCGCTCGTCAGCGCTGTGCGGACCCTGATGGCCTGGTCGGCGGTGAGGCCAAGCTCGGTGGTCATCCGCGTCACGCGTTGATCGACGCTCGGTGGGCCACGGCGATCCGGGCCAGGGCCGGGACCGCGCCGATCGGCTGTGGGCGGAGGTGTCGTCTGTTGCGCCTGGACTGGGGCCGTCTGGAGCATGGCGGCGCCCAGCGCGGCGCAGGCCAGAAGGAGGGTGCGACGGTGCGACATACAGTGATCCTTGAACGAAGGTGATGGGCAGTGGGAGTGGGGACACATTCGGTCCACGCATTCGACACCGGCCGGCAGCGCGGCATTCCATCGACCCTCGTGCCGTCCCAAGGTCGGACCGTTCCTGACGGAAAGGCCCGGACACTTACGGCGTCACATGCATCGCCACCCGCACCATCCGCGACGACCCCGGCATGATGTTGTTGTTGCTGTGCGCGGTGGGGTAGTACCGCGTATCGAGCAGGTTCTCGACGTTCACCTGGGCACGCAACACACGTGTGAGCGTGACGAACGCCGCCGCATCCACGCGAGTGAATGACGGCAGTGTGACGGTGTTGTCGATCGCGGCGAACATCCGGTCCTGATACACCAGCCCGAGGCCCGTGCCGAGTCGGCGTGTCAGCTGCACCCGGTTCCAGAGCGAGAGAGTGTGACGCGGCACCAGCGGTACGACAGCACCGGCGGCTGCGGCCGACGTCCGACTGCTGATGGCTGCTCGCTGGTGAGCATATCCGCCGGCCACCTGCCAGCGTCGTGTTGGCGTGCCGGTCACTCCGAGCTCCCAACCCGTCGTCCGCTGTGCACCCGTCTGCACGATCAGTGAGGGTGTCACGGGATCGGGCGCGGTGCTGTTGGTCCGATCGAGCCGATACAGCGCGCCCGTCAGCGCCAGATCGGGTCGTGCATCCCACTTTACGCCCACTTCGCGGTTGGTGAACTGCTCCGGTTCGAGCGTTTGCGACGTGGCGGTGAGGGATGAGAACTGGTCCCCACTGCTCGGCAGGAATGACACGCTGTAGCTGCTGTAGATCGAGAGCGGCTGCACCGGCTTGTACACCAGCCCTGCGCGCGGTGACACCAGGTTGTCGGGCCGACGGAGCGACTGGCCGGTGCGATTGTTGAGAAAATTCACCGCCAGCCGGTCAAAGCGCAGCCCGAGCACCGCCTGCATGTGTGCGCCGATTGCGATCTGATTCTGCGCGTACAGCGCACGCGTGGTCACCGTGGTGCGGTTGTCGGCATCGGTGGCACTCTGTCGGAACGACACTGGCGCGCTGACCCGTGGCGTATCGAATGGAACCGCCAGGCTGGTGGCAGTGCTGCCCGGTACACCGAAGTACGCGGTGGCGCGATAGTTCTCGGTGCGCTGCGTCCCGAATTCGGCCCCGACCAGGAGCGTCTGGCGCAGTGTACCGCGTGTGATCGTGGTGGTAAGGTCGGTCTGGTTGAAAATGTTTTGTCTATCGGTGCCGTTGTTATAGCCGTTGAGGCTGACCGACGTTGCCGTCGCGTTCACGGCACCGGGAAAGATGTTCTGGTAGAACTTGTCGTACGTCATCAGGCGCGAGCGATTCCGCAGCTGAATGCCATCGATCACGCCGTTGCCGTTCCACAGCTGTCGGTCGATGGTGGCCGCTACCGAGTGTGCGGTGAGACGCGCCTGGCTGGCGTCCGGATCACCGAAGAACGTCTGGATGGGTGTGGGCGCCGGCGCGCCAAGGAACGACGGAATGCCGCGATCCACCACCCGTTCGTCGCGATAGAACTCGTATCCCGCGCGGACCAACGTGCGACCGACCATCACCGATGTGGTGGGATTGATGCCGACCCGTTCGTGGCCCGATGACTGCCGGAAGGTCGACGAGTTTTCGTACATTCCGTTCAGGCGTGCGGCGAGATGTGCGCCGAGGCCCTGTCCGATGTCGAGGGTGGTGCGGCGCTGCTCGAAGGTGCCGCCGGTGAGCGTGGCGCGGCGGGTGGGCTGCCAGAGCGCCTCCTTGGTCACCCGGTTCAGCACGCCGCCGCCGCCACCGCGCCCGAACATCATCGCGTTCGAACCCTTGAGGGCTTCCACCCGCTCGACGTTGTAGACATCGCGGTAGTACTGCGCATCGTCGCGAATGCCATCGATGAAGAAGTCGGCGGTGCTGCTGTTGCCGCGGATGGTCGGTGCGTCGCGATGGCCTTCGCCCAATCCCATGGTGATGCCCGGGACATATCGGACCACGTCCGCCATCGACTGCATTGCCTGATCGGCGATCAGCGCCTGACCGATTACGGTGGCCGACTGTGGGACATCACGGAGCAGGGTGAGTGTCCGGGTCGCCGTGGCGGAGCGGGTTACGGTGTAGCCGTGTGGTCGCCTGCTGGAGTCGGCGACGATGACGCGCGTCAGGGTCTGGGTCGCGCGTGATTTCCGGGCGGAATCGGCGGCGGGTCTGGCCGTGGGTGTCGCTGGCTGCTGTGCCGAGGCCTGCGCTGGCGGGGCGGCGAAGGTGACGGCGGCAACGGCGAGCGCGAGGAACTGGCAGGTGGTGCTGCTCAGGCAGCGACACGCGGCACAACGCGGGGCGAGGGAAACTGGCATCGGCACGGATGAGAATGGCTATCAAGAAGTGATGAAACCACGAGAATGCCATGCAATGCCGATGAAGTCAATCGGGTTTATTGCTGATGTCCCGAAACGACCTGTCTCCGACGTCCACACCGGCGTGAGCCGGGGAACAACGGAGACAGGGGTCGAGAGACGGGAAAGGGGAAAGGGGAATCGGGAAAGGGGAGACGGGAGACGGCTCGACGGGCTGACCTCTCCGCTCGCGCCGGCGTCAGGCGATCGGCTTCGCCCTTCGCGGAATGACGATCGGCGCCATACCGAGCGATTGCACCTTGCTGTTGAAGGCCGCGACTTCTCGGCTCAGCACGTCATCGACGCGCTTGGCGACCGGCACCCACTGGCCGACGAGCTCGCCTGCTCGTTGAACCGCGCCGGCAGTTGGTCGACCTTCCGTGCCGCCGTGGATGTAACCGTTGGTGCCGGTCACGTTTCCGTACGCTTCGGCCAGTTGATTGTCGAGACGGCCACCGAACCGGAGTACGTCGTAGGCGACCTTGATTCGCGGCTCGGTCATGACACGCTCGAGCGAATCGATGGCAGCGTCGAGTGCCGAGGCGAGCGGCGCGAGCTCGGACGCCACGCCGGCCTTGGTGGCCTGGTCGACGCTGGCCTTCGCCTGGGTTCGAATAGCCCTGACTGTCTCCAAGGAGCGGTTGAGTGACTCGAGTGTGTCGCGAAGCTGTCGCGCTGTTTCAAACTGCGAGACATAGTCTGACTGAGTCACACTGGCCAGGCGAGGGTCGGCCAGCACGCGGAAGCGGTGCGACTGAGTCGGCCCGCCCCCCAACAGTCTGACCTCGAAATCTCCGGGCACCACCCTGATGCCCCCTGTATAGCCCCAGAGCACCTGGTCCGCTGCCATCAGTGGGCCCGGCCAGGTGAGATCCCAGGTGATGGCGTGGGCGCCAGCTTTCACCGGCAAGACGGGTTGCTGCCGGCGTCGACTCTCGGCGGTGTCGGTGCTCAGCGTTCGCACCAGCGAGCCGCTGCCGGCTCGTACTTCGATCGTGTATGGCGTGACCACGCTGTCGCGCAGGACGATGTGAAAGACGGCACCGTTTGCCGGTGCCTCGAGCGACACCTCTCGGCCGCCCGCTCCGCCCCCCTGACTCCGGTCGGCTCGCACCACATCGCGCGGGCGATGCAGATGCATCGCGGTGGTCGGCCGAGCCGCAGCCAGTTGCTGCAGCGGTGAGAGGTCATCCAGAATCCAGAGAGATCGACCCTGGGTGCCAACGATCAGATCGTCGCTGTAGACCTGCAGATCGCTGATCGGAACGATGGGCAGGTTCCGCTGCAACGGTTGCCAGCGCGCCCCGTTGTCGATCGAGACGAAGATGCCGAATTCGGTTCCGGCGTAGAGCAGACCGGCGCGTGTCGCATCCTCGCGCACCACCCGAACGGGATGGTCGGCTGGAATCCCGTTGGTGCCGTCGGCAATCCTCACCCACGCCTTTCCATAGTCATCGGTGCGCCAGGCATATGGCGCGAAATCGTCCAACCGATATCGGTGGACCGCGATGTACGCGCGACCCGCCACGTGCCTCGATACATCGATCCGATTGACCGTGGCGAACTTCGGCATGCCCGGTGGCGTGATGTCCTGCCAGGTCGCGCCGGCATCGCGCGTCAGATGCACCCGCCCATCGTCGCTGCCGGTCCACAGGACCTGTGCATCCTTCGGGTCCTCGCCCAGTGCAAAGATCGTATTGAACATCTCGACGCCGGTCTGATCGCCATTGATCGGACCGCCGGCCATTCCTTGCGTCGACTTGTCGTTGGTCGTGAGATCGGGGCTGATCGCCGTCCACGACATTCCGCCATCGCGGGTGCGATGCACCACCTGCGATGCGTGGTAGACCACGTTGCGATCGTGGCGAGAGACCAGAATCGGCGCCACCCACTGAAAGCGGTACTTCATCTCCGACGCCTTCTGGCCGACCTGCTGCTGCGGATAGGTGATCACATCCCGGCGCAGATCGGTCTTCGGCTCGTAGCGGTTGATCGCCCCGCCGTAGCAGCCACCGTAGATCACATCGGGATAGTCGGGATGCAGCGCGACGGGGCCGGTCTCGCAGCCACCGGCGCTCATCCAGGCATTCATGGGGTGCAGCGTGTTCGACTCCAGCCACGACGGAACCGAGATCGAGGTGTTGTCCTGTTGCGCCGTGTAGACACGATACGGAAAGGCGTGATCGACGATCACATCGTACATCTCAGCCGTCGGCAGCAGGTTCATGCTGCTCCACGACTTGCCCGCCGTCAGCGAGACGACCGAGCCGCCGTCATCGGCGAGCACCATCGCTTTCGGATTCGATGGATTGATCCAGAGGTCGTGAGTGTCTCCATGCGGTACGGTCACTGGCTCGAAAGTGCGGCCTGCATCAACCGATTTATGCATCTGGACGCTCATCACGTACATCTGGTTCTCGTTCACCGGATCGGCCACGATCCGGTAGTAGTACCAGGCGCGCTGCCGGATCTTGTTCTCCGCGTTGACTCTCGTGAAGGAGGTGCCGCCATCGTCGGAGCGATACAGGCCACCAGCCGGTTCGGCCTCGACCATCGCCCAGATGCGATCGGGATTGGCCGGCGAAATGGCGATTCCGATCTTGCCGACAACGCCAGTTGGCAGTCCGCCGGCCAGCTTCGTCCAGGTGTCGCCAGCGTCGGTGGAGCGGTAGACGCCGCCCTCGGGGCCACCGGAGATCATCGTCCAGGGCTTTCGTTCCGCGCGCCACATACCGGCGTAGAGAATGCGCGGGTTGGTGGGATGCATGACCAGGTCACTGGCGCCGGTCGAGTCATTCACGAACAGCACCTGCTGCCACGACGCGCCGCCGTCCTTCGAGCGGAAGATCCCCCGTTCCTTGTTTTTGCCGAATGGGTGCCCGAGCGCGGCGGCGTAGACGAGATCGGGGTTCGTGGGATGCACCACCGTCCGGCCGATCGCCCCCGTCTCGCGCAGCCCCGCGAAACTCCACGTCCGTCCGGCGTCGGTCGACTTCCACATGCCGCGCCCGGTCGACGAGTTGCCACGCACGTCCTGCGAGCCCGTGCCGACGTAGATCACGTTCGGGTCCGAGTCCGCCACATCGATCGAGCCGATGGCGCCGCCGAAATACTTGTCCGTGATCGGCTGCCAGCTCTGACCGGCATCCTCCGTCTGCCAGACACCACCGCCAGTGCTGCCCGAGTAAAAAAGAAACGGCGACCGGGTCGTGCCGGCGACCGCAGTCGATCGACCGCCGCGGTAGGGACCGATCAGCCGGTACTTCATCGCGCCGAGCAGCGTGGAATCGACCGCTGCGGCAGCCGGCGCTCCGGCGCTGGTCGTTGTCCGCGCACGCTGGGCCGCAATCGGAGGCGCGGTGAATGTGCTGAATGCACTGACAGCAAGGATGGTCGCGAGAATCTGGGGTCTGGCAGACATGGGATGTGCTGGGTGGGAGCAGGTCGTGCGCGGCTGCGGTGGATCACAGTCGACGATACCCGCGATACGGCCTCCCGACAGGAGGTGCTGACGCAGCACGTCACCGGCGCCGCCCTCGGAGCGACGGCGCTTGCGGTTGTCGGCTAACGAGGAGATGCTCTCTCACGCCAGAACGATTTCAGGACCTCACTCAGGAGTGTCTTTCATGCGAGCCTTGCGCCTCTTGTCGGCAGTCTGCATCATCGCCCCGCTCTTCGCTCTGGTTGCGACACCGACCCGCGCTGCCGCTCAGGATTCCGCCGCCGCCGCGGCACCCGCGAAGAAGCCGCCCAAGGGTCGCGCCAACCTGATCACCGAAGAGGAGATCGCATTCCTCGGCGGGACGGTGCAAACGGCCTACGGCATCGTGCAGCGCCTTCGGCCCGCGATGCTTCGTGTGCGCTCTGGCAACGCGTCCGGCGGGAGTGATGGCGATGTCGGTTCAAACGATATCGCCGTCTATCTCGACAACCAGAAACTGGGTGGTGTGCGCGCGCTGGAGGAGATCACGCTCTCGCAGATCAAGGAGATCAAGTACCTGAATGCGAGCGATGCGACCACGCTCTTCGGCACCGGCAACACCGCCGGCGCCATTCAGATCATCGGCAAGCGGTGATGGTTCGCGTGGAACTGCATTGACGCAAAGGCGCGAAGGCGCCATGAATTGCGGTGAAGCCTCTTCAAGAAACGGCGCAGATCAACCGCGTTGACGCAAAGGCGCAAGGGTCGCAAAGGCGCAAGGAACTGCTATGGAATTGGCAAAGAACTGGACTGCTGTGGAACTGCGTCAGCCCCGTCAATTTCAGGAGCTGATCCCATGCCTTCTCGCTGTTCTTTGCGCCAAAGCAGTTGTTCTTCGTGGTTGCTGTTGCCGTTCCTGATGGCGCCGTGATCCAGTGGCAGAAAGAGCGCAACAACAACCGCATCAACGCAAAGATGAAAGAAAGACGCCAAGGCGCAAAGAACTGCAATGCTTTGGAACTGCTGCAGACCCGCAACTTTCGGCAGCTTTACCAAAGTCTTCCTGCTGTTCCTTGCGCCTTGGCGCCCTTCAGTTCCCTTTGCGTTACAGCAGTTGCACTTCCAAGTCCTGACCGACGTCGCGTGCTGGCTCAGCCCACCTCGATCAGCAACGTGCCCACCGGTGTCCGGGTAAACCGGGCGGCCATCAACCACGCGACAGCCAGCGTCAGGCCCGAGAGCATCAGGCACGTCTGCAGCACGACCGCGCTGTCGAATGCCGGGGCACCGGGCACGATACGCGGCAGGACATCCCACCCGATCTGACCCAGCCAGGCGCCGAACAGTGACCCGCCAATGACAACCCGGGCCGCGCGGCCAAGCACGAGCTGATGGATGGCGCGCCGACTCGCGCCGACCGCGCGTCGGATACCCAGTTCGCGCTGTTGCGAGTCGAGCCAGAGTCCGAGCATCGCGATCAGTCCACCGATGGCGATCATGGCGGTGACGACGCCCATCGCCATGAGCAGCGTCGTGAACCAGCGCAGCGTGCGCGTGTCGGTGTCGAGGCGCGACAGGACGGACGATGCGATGCCAGCGCTGCGGCCGAGCGGACGCAGCGCATCCGCGCGCAACGCGCCGGAGGTGGTGGCCACTTCGAAGAGCGCCACCGGATGCTGGAGAATGCTGACGTAGACGCCGAGGCGTGGCTGCATCACACCGCCCAGGCCGCGCGCCGGTGCATCCTCCACGACGCCGATCACCTCGAACCAGGCATCATTCAGCAGCGGAAGCTGAATGCGCTGCCCAACGGCGTCACCGTTCGGGAACATCGCGCCCGCGAGGCTCGCATTCACCACGGCGACCAGTGGACTGTCCCATCGATCGGCATCGCTGAGGTTTCGACCTGCCGTCATACGCAGTCCATTCACCGCGAACGTGTCTCCGCTGACGGCGTGATGCGTGACCGTTTCCGTGAATGCGCGAACGGTGGTATAGGGCCGACAGCGGTTGCCGCAGTCGCCGGTGGCCTGCGCGACGGTCCCCAGTCCGCGGTGTACTCCGCTCGAGCCGAGACTGACCAGCGTCGTCGCGCTCGCGGCGTGTCGCGCGTCAAGAAATGCGGCGAACCGGCGCGCACGCGCGAGACGATCCGTCCCTTCCGCGCGCACATCCTGGACGATCGTCCCGTTCGTCGTGCCGACAGCCATGGCGCGTTGCTGCATCGTCGTCACGCCGCGAAG